>Ga0208134_1000001_pt1 | contig 200376 bp, 260 predicted proteins | sample VirMetDEL_Mar_31_FD_184515 | JGI IMG/M metagenome (GOLD analysis project Ga0208134, IMG submission 184515) | Aqueous microbial communities from the Delaware River and Bay under freshwater to marine salinity gradient to study organic matter... | ecosystem: Environmental > Aquatic > Marine >...
ATCTCTCTCAATATATAGCTAAGAAAATAATTTGCCCTGATTTTTTCGCAAATCCCCAGGCCACGACAGGCGTATTTTATGCTTCTCTCGTGATTTGGTAAGGTTTTGGTCTAGGTTGTGCTTAAGTAGGAGGGACGGGTTAATGAGACGGAGGTCCGCGGCCGTAACTGGAGCGAAGCGACCCCAAACTGAAGCGAAACAACCCTAATGACAAATTTTTCATGTCATTCTGAGAATTTTGTCCAATTTTAGACCTTTATGACACATTTTTCATGGTTTTGTGAGATTTTTGCGTAACTAAAAAGGGATTGCCATACACACTAATTCGATTCTTATTAAATACATATCTAGTTGGGCCCATAACCTATCAAGTCGATTGAAGATCTTCAACCCATATTGGCTCGTAGCGCGTGTAGGTCCGCGGCCGTGACCGGAGCGAAGCGACCCCCTCCTCAAAATATTTTTTATAATACTTTTCATTTATACAAATACTTTTCATTTTATACTTTTTCTAATTGTTTCTGAAATTTTTATAAAAGTTTTTTTATTTCCATGTCAACCTTGAGAGATTAGATAAGACCCCCTTTCAGTGAAACCATCTAAATCTCAAATAACTTTTACTTTCTTTTCCAAATACTTTTCATTTCAAAATATTTTTAATTGTTTCTGAAAATATAATAAAAGTTTTATAATTCTTCTGTCTCCAACAACTTCCTCAATCTCTCCTCAATGTTCTCGTCACTCTCGAACTGTGACTCAGGTAGGGTTGGGTCCAATACATCTCCGTGAGTATCACATAATGGACAGGTTGGACAGGTCTCTCCCAATTCGTGTGTGTGCTCAGGTTGAATCTTCTTAGGCTTAGGCTCCTTCTTCACCTTCTTAGGCTTCTCAGGTCTAACCGGCCTATCACCATGCATCCGGCAATATTCGTGACCAGGTTGGGCACTGTTGCGACACGCAGTACCCTTACCAGTCACACCGATACACGGAGTTCTGGGAGGTTTCGGGACCCTAGGGACCCTAGCACCCATACCCAATTGCTCCTTTAAACCCCCAACCTCTTCACGTAATGCACGGAGTTCTTGTAAAATTTCGTCCATTTGGTAATGTGTTCTTGAAAAGGGGGGGTGGAGGGAGTTTTGAATAAAACGACCGGAGAGGGCCCTACTTAGGTAGAAAAATCATATAATTTTCAGTTGTGGACATTGGGTCTGTGTCCAAAGGTTCTACATTGACAATGCTGTCATCTTCATCTTCTGGTATGTTGTAGCTGGGACCAGGACTAGGTCCAACATATGAGGGAGGACCGGGGCTAGGACCGGGGCTAGGACCCGCACTGGGACCCGCATATTTCGAAAGATCGATGACCTCTTGACTTTGAGATTTGTAAAAAAAGTATCCAGCAGCTATTAAAGATACTAATAACATAATTACCACAATTATATAGATAAATATGCCACCACCCCCCGACTGAACGGGTTGGACAGCTTGAACAGGAGCTACCATAGGATTTAAGTTTGCAACATCCATTTCTATCAATTGAGATTATTTTCTTGGATTATATTAAATGGAAAGACCAGTCAGTACTGTTCTCATGGAAGCTATCGTTATCGGTCTCATGAACCTCGCTATTATCACAGCCCTTGCCAAGGTTGGCACCGGCCTCCCACATTTAACTGAATACGTCATCGCTGGTGCTCTTATTCATGTTATATTTGAATATTCCGGTGGGAATAAATGGTGGTGTACCCAAACTTACAAGTTGTAATGCACTCTCAAGTAGTTCTGCCGATCTCTCACTTCAGAAATCTCACACTCCAGCTGCCTTTTCATATCCATCGCGTCTGTGCGTAATCTCTCACAGCCACGGTTGAATCTCGTTTTATAATTCTGGTAAAGTGTGCGTTCGTATGCCTTACTGGTACACTCCTTTTCTTCTTCATCACTACTCCATATTGTAGCACGATTAAGATTATCAAACGTCCATCCAGACCCACCAACACATTCTATATCACCATCACAAAAATCTCGGATAGCATCTTCCCTTACCTTTTTTGTGATGTTTCCAATGTATTTTAATTTTTTTAAACTTTTCTTAGTGATGTTATAATCAGTGTGCAGTCTTTGAAGAATTTCTTCATTTTGTATCCATTCATCATACCATCCAAAACCCTCACCCTCACTCTCACTCTCACTTTCATTAGCAATTATGTGAACAGCCATACCAGGTTGAACCACTTGGAATGGGACATTCACGGGTGTAGGTCGCCGGGTATCCAATAGAGGGGGGTCATCATCTTTTGGTATAATTTCATGTACCCGTTTCAAATCATCACACATTTCCAAGTAGGTGCCCTCAGGGATCATATTGGAAATGTCGTCCAGACATCGCATCAAACTTTTTAGGTTGTCCATTTTTACTTAATTTTTAAGATATTAAGTCTTTACTTAGGTGTTTTTCATAAAGATTCCACATGTTCTTCCGATCTTTCAAACCATCTAATTTTTTCTACAATCGAATTTCTATATCTTTCTCTAAAATCATTTTCAATGTGTAAATATGTTTTACACAAATTTCTAAATTCTACAACACCTATACTCATATCTTCAAGGGTGAGACTACCAGTTATATCACCTTGAATTGCACAACAATGTTGTCGAACAGTTTCTTTGACCGCTTTTGTTATATTCCTGAGTGGCTGACTCATGTCAAGTTCATCCTCTAAATAACGAATTGATCCATTTATAAAATCACTGTCCATTCTCACAGCTTTATCAAAGTAATAGTCGTGGAAATAATGAAATGTATTCTCCGGAGTAACTGGAGGTATTCGAAAGTTGTCATAATCAAAAAGAAATATTGGATCATTTCTCTCTTCATACGATTTCTTCAAAATATTACAAGCTTCTAAATATTCACCTTCTGGTATTACATTTGAATATTGGTCTATAATTTGCATGACACGTAAAAGTTCTGTCATCTTATTGTATTTGGAAGTAATTTTTCTAAGTGGCTTTATCTAGTCATATTTTACTACGAATGGTAAGTTATGTGTCAATTCTTGTCCATGAAAAACAAAGTCTGCCATTATATATTTGGCATTCTTTTCAACTAACTGACCACAATGACTATATGTCCACGTACTCGGAAAAAATACTATTTTTCCAGCTTCGGGTTTAATTTTTTTACCATTTAAAAATTCTGTACATGATTCGTGATCATTTAAATAAATAATATAATTACATATACGATCCAATCCACGTATATCATCTATATGCCAGTTAAAATGGCCACCTACATCATATTTCGTCACAGTAAATATGCTTCTAATTGTATTATCAAATAGTTGTTTTACAATATGTTTCCTTTTTTCTCCAAATACATTTAATTTTAAATTCTTTACGTAATTTGTAAAAGCTGTATACAATGCATCATTTAGATGAGTACATTCTACACCCCAACCAGTAATATGCTCTATTTGTAAATCTGTACATTTTGTTCCTCCGCGGCCATCTCTAATTCGCTCTGCCCTCCTAGAATCACTCTCAAATTTATCGATAAGTTCCCGACAGAATGTTTTTGATAGTACGTTACGTTGCTCATGTATATATTCCATACTTTTAAAAAGCGTATTTTTTCTAAGTGGCTTAAAATTATCTTTTGTAATGAAAAGAATGTACAAAACCACGTATGATAAGTCTGATTGTCAAACTGGTATAGTTCATATAGGTTATGGGGCGTTTCATCGATCCCATCAGGCTGTCTATATAGACGACTATATGGAGAAAACTGGTGATCTTCGTTGGGGTATCGTAGCTGTTAATCTAAGAAATGAGGGGTTTCGTGAAATTGAAGACTATGTTCTCAAAACTCCTACATCTTATCGTCTAGTTAGGTCTCACCTTGACTACATAGATTGGACCAAAAATAGGACGGTAGCAAAGCATATGCTCGCACTCCCAAGTGTTCATTTGGTGACCATAACCGTCACAGAAAGTGGGTATGCACCGGGGTCCCCCCTCTTTGAATACCTCGCGTGTGGTCTTAGAAACCGAAAGACACCAATCACAATCATGTGTTGTGATAATATCCGCCAAAATGGTATCGTTCTCGAAACACAATTTTTGGCCTATCTCTATCAAACCAATCAATATGAACTCGCAGATTGGGTAAGAGAAAATGTATATTTTCCATCATGCATGGTCGATAGAATTACACCACGTACAACACACGTTCTTCGTGAAGAAGTTGAAGAACTTTACCCAGATTTTGGTTATAATGCCATTCAGTGTGAAGAATACACACAATGGGTCGTAGAAGATAAATTCGCCCCCGACTTTCCGGATTTATCTCAAGTCGGTGTCACTATAACAAATGACCTTGAACCTTATGAAGAGACCAAAATTCGTATTCTCAATGGTGGACACACTTCACTGGCGTATATTGGTGTTCTATCTGGGTATGACACATTCGACCAAGTCATGAATGATAAGGCGCATCGCAATCATTTCAAACAACTTCAAAAAGAAGAGATCATTCCTTCAATCGAAATGGAGCTCCCTTTTGATATTGATGAATACGCTGAAATAATTGAAGAAAGGCTGTCTTCCGCTGCGAATCATGACGAACTTGAACGTATCTGTATGGATGGATTCACAAAGTTTCACACTTTTATTTTGCCATCACTTCGAGTATGTCTAGAGCAGGGTAAACGCCCTATACACACATACAGAAGTATCGCTGGGTGGTACATCTACTCACGAAAGTTTGCAAGAGGGTGTAGTAAAATTAGGTACACTGAACCAAACTGGCTACTCTTAGAACCACTTCTACAAGATGGGGCTCTCGACGCATTTGTATCGAACGAACGCCTGTGGGGTGATATACCAAAGAAATACATTACATTTTCTAGAGACTTAAAATCTATACTCATGTCCCACACCTACGAAAAAGAAATTGACCTACTCGGCGAGGATTAACTGCCTCTGGAGTTGAGCGAGGGTGATGTTATCCTCGCGATCATCTAGACGCGCTTCACGAGCCAATTGCCACGCACGCACCCGCTTGACCGACGCCGCCGCCTTATTGTACTTTTTCACCTTTTCCAAATATGCAGTCGCCGTTTTGTTGTAGTTTAAGACGCAGTCGTTGAGATGCTCCCGATCTTCTTTTAACTTTTCCGCTTTCCTGTTCAACATCCGTTCAGCCTCGTTCAACACCAACTCTCTTTCATCTGGATCGTGTCGTTCGGCTGCCACGTGTAAGTTTTTTAATTGGTCACATACTTCCAAATAGAAGCCTTCCGGAACTTGTTGAGCGTTGTCGTCCAAGATTTGCATGATTTTGTGGCACACATCCATTTGAGGATTCGACATTGTTCAAATTGAACACCAATTGACCACGTTGTACGTGCTGTTTACTTTTTTTTTGATACTTATTGTGTTTATTACATTCACTTAGGCGCTTTTTCTAAAAATTAGGCAGGTGATCAACGCCACCCAACTCGAAATCGGCCTTTTTCGGCGAAGCAGGTTTTTGGTGAGTCATCTCATCAACAAACTCAAACGTTTCTTTTTTTTCTTCGTAGTTTTCGTAGTTTTTGTAGTTTTCCTTTTTGAGACGGATGGTCTCGAGCCTCTTCTTTGTGGCTTCCACCTTAACGAGTTCCTTTTGAATCTCCGCAAGGGTCATGTTATCCTCGAGCTGTTCCTTAAGCTCCGCGAGGGTGATATCGTCCTCGTCCTCCTCGTCCTCCTCGTCATCTTCACATGCTTGGCAATGAGCGTCAAACATGTGACAGGTGTGTTCTCCGTTTTCGACCATCTCTTGGATGTCAGGGTCATGCATGATGTCATCATCATCCTCGTCAGAGTCGGTCTCAGGGACCGGATCGCGAAAGTCGGGCATGCTGCCAAACTCAGCCTTCTTGGTCTCGGGGGGAGGGAGGACCTCAAAGTTGATTTTAGCGTTGGGGAGCAGGGTCGTGAGACGATCCAAAGTTTTCATGGCGGAGCGGGATCCGATGAGCTTGCCGCCGAGAGCTTGGATTTCAAAGTTCATTGTTGTTTGTTGTTTGTTGTTTGTTGGTTGAAAAATACAAGGTTTTGAGCTGACTTAGGTTTTATTTTTACGATTGTTGTTGTTTGAGTTTGAGTTTGAGTTGCCCTTACGGTTGTTGTTGTTGTTGTTGTTGTTGTTGTTTGAGTTTGAGTTTGAGTTTGAGTTTGAGTTTGAGTTTGAGTTGTTGGAGTTCATGTTATTTTTAGTGGGGCGGCGGAACGATCGTGTCGCGTTGTTATTTGAGTTAGAATTGGAGTTTGCGTTACGGTTACCTCTTGGTGACCTCCCAGTATGTACCCAGTTGAGTACATCCTCAATAGACCACGACCCATCAATTTTATCGTATCCCTTCCAGCTCATAGCCGTCGTCCTAACACCAAACAATCCGTCATTATCGGGAAGTTGCATTGTTCCCTGAAACAATCTAAGTGTCTTTCCAGTCTTCGAAGTGGTGCTCATAATGTACGGGAAAGTTTTTGAAAAATACTTCCACTCGGCAGTGTTGCGTTCACTTTTTGGTGTATATTTGTGAATTATACCCCAAATGAACTTCTTAATGAAAGAGATACGCTTACGAGGATCATTAGGACCAGGGTTTTTAGTGCGACCAATCGCTAACATCATAGCATACAGAGCCTCCATGTAACAGAAATGATGTTGTGAAAGTTCATCGTATTGAGAAAGTCTGAATGCTCCCCGTGCACCCTTTTCACCGAGCTTATTGAGAATTAGGGATCCCCAATTTGACGGGTCATTCGTAAATTTACTGTAGCTGTTTTTTACAAAACCACCTGAAGGTTGCACATTTACCTTTTCTGACCTCGCAGTTACCTTTGCTTTACATCCAAAAATAGATCGTACCCTAGGCGTACTCCACTCCATCTTGGACCCAAACTGTTTCAACGCTACTGTTAAAAATCTTGAACCCTTTCCATACATAGAATCATATACAGTCACTTTACCATTTTGGTGTTCGACATGAAGGAGACCGGTATGACCCGTCCTATTCTGAAACTTATGAGTAAGTAAAATGAAGTCGTGATCAGTGTCGTGGGGGTACTTTTTTCTCGTTGTATTGAGATTATTAGTGGTCTCTTTAATTTGGTAAGACATATATCCACGAGTTCCAATAGTATCTGTCATGATCTGCTCAAACATACCCGGGGCGTGAAGATATGTTTTGGCAATTTCAGAAGCGTTCTCAATAGCGATAAGGGTTCGGGCTCGTTCGCGCGCCGGAAAAAGCGAAACTCTCGCGCCTCCACCAGTCTTGTTTCCCGCAGTACGTTCTATGTAATCGTTACGACTGAAATTAAGAGTCTTTTCACCAATCACTTTCATGAGCTGGGTGCGATTTGCACCCGCCGGTAGAAGTTTTACAGGTACAGGATTATTCATATGATATTTACTTATATTTTTTATTCAAACCTTCTTAGGTATTTAAATTTCGAATGGTTCTTCAAGTCCTATTAGCCGACCAGGTTCCTTTTTAGATACAAGATGGGTTATATGACTTGTGTGCACACCCCAAAGAATACCTGATACAACTGCCACCATTTCGTAGCTACTTAACCCATTTTCATCTTCAGTGTTACCAGTGATACACATGAAACTTCCTAGTGTTATCACATTTTCTACCCCCAATACTGGAAGAAGGGACGCGATCTCAACTGGATAATCATTTGAAGCTAGAATTAACCAAATTAGATTTGACAAAAGGGTGTAGAGATTCATGAAGAATACGAATACTTGACAACCACCTATGAGGTGTGGGGATATGATTATGAGTGATACCGTAGAGAGACACAGTTTTGACCATCTATAAATATATTCAGGTTCCGACATACAATTCTAAAGAGTCTAAATTTTAAGTAATTAGCGAAACCAATATCCATTCGCAGGTGATGATGAGGGTACGTTGGCGGCACTATTTGTTCTAGAGAGGGCTGGTCTAATTGTATCGGGGATGATAGAGTAAAGTTTCTTTAACTCGTTGCAGAGGGCTAGGTAGACGTTCTCAGGGATTTTATCAGATATACTGTCTATTATTTGCATTACATTTTGAAGTACATTCATTACTATATTATATTGCTATTTTTTCACACCCGCAATTTGTAAGGCGATCTTGAGACAATGTGTTTGTGGGTTCCAATTGGTTTCTCCGATGTCAATCATCTTCGCCGGCAGCCCAATATACGTCTTATACTTCCCCGCCACACGAATTTCAAGTCTAGAACCAAGATTCGCGTATGTGCAGGTGTCGCGTCCGCCCTGCCGAGGGAACTCGGCTTCTGGTAGATCAACCTCAAAGTGGATTCTACCCCCATCAGTGCAACTCCAGTACGCGTAGTTTGAACGAAAAACAGCTTTTCTCTCGATACCAGCTTCGGTTGGTGTTTGCCCATTCTGGTATGCTGAATCAAGTGCGCGCCTGTCACCCTCATAGTAGGGGCAGCTACGCCTATCGTGACCCACGTGGTGACAGCGACCACATCGACGTGGACCCGAAGATCGCTGGAGAGCAACTGAGGTGGGTTGACAAGTGTGAAGATTCTTGAGGTGATCACAGAACTGGAGGTAGAGACCTTCGGGGATTTTATCCGAGGCCTCGTCCAGCTGTGTCATCATCGTGCGTAAAATGTCTTGTTGAGTAGTCATGTTTTTAGATGAAATTTACAAATATTCTTACAAACTTAGGTGCTAAATTCTTTAACGGCGTCGTTCGACCCGCGCCACAAACCCGTTGTCCACCATTCGTCCATTCTCACCCACCCAAAACTCATTTGTCGCGGACTCCCAGTAATCACGGTGATAGACGCATGCATCAGCTAGCCTCAACTCGCTCTCCCTATCCACACAAAACATCTCCAACCCGGTCATCTTTGCCTTCGACTCAACCACCTTTAACTTAGCGTTTTGGAGGGTGACATACCATTTCCTTTGGCATTCTTCCTTGTAGCCATCATGAATCTTCTTCTCAAAGGCGGGAAGCTTTTGGAGTGTTTTGAGTGAAAGTTCATCGTAGTAGACGAATCCACGTTGAGCACGGATAATCTCCTCATCGGTTCCAATTTCCAACACAATTGTCCGAAGACCGTTTTCCATCAGGTTTTTCCAGGTCCAGCCGCTTGTCGGTCCATTCACGGCGGCGGTGCTTAGGTAACCAACGAGTTCCCCAGCCTCACCACCGGGGGCCCAACGAGTGTTCTTTTCACACCACAGCTTGATAGCCTGAGTCTTTCGAAACGCAGTCATACGCTTGATGGGGGTCCAAGTACGCCTCGCTTCCTTTTCGCATTTCATGAGAACCTTGTACTCCTCGTGCATCTTCTTCACATGATCCAGAAGCTGGTCTCTGAGAAGTGCAATATCAGAGAGACGTGTTCGATCGAGATTTGGGGCGAAGTCACTGTCCGAGTCATCATCACTATCAAGTTCCGAATCATCGTCACTGTAGTAGAAGGTGTCATCGTGGATGCTCTTGTTGCCATTCATGTGTTCATGAACGCGTTTCATTTGGTCGGCCATCTTCAGATACATTCCGTCAGGGATCTGACTGGATATTTCGTCGATGCATGCCATGAGGTTACGTAAGTCTTCCATGTTGGTTGATTGTTTTTTATTGAAAAATATAAATTCTAGGCTTCACTTAGGTATGGAACATCTAAGAAACATCATGGAGATCATGGATGATGATAAAATGTTCCCCACGAAAACAGAATGGGCGTACGTGGAGATATCAAACGAACTCAAACATTTACACTTGAAATTAAAAGACCTAATGGGTCAGGCAGAAACTACAGCTACAGTTGATCCTTCGGCACCACCACCCCTTCGTCGTCGTCCACCAACTCCGTGGAGAGACCTCAATAGTTTACGTGTGAGGCCTAGGCGTTAGTCTATATCCATCATAGAAACTTCAGCAACTGTGGTACCATCCTCCACGTGTTGATGCATTCCCTGTGTTGGTGGAGGGTAATACGCACCCGGTTCTACCGGCTCGAGGTTATCGGTCGCTGACCATTCCTCATGCAATTCTTGCAGAAACTGGTTGAGACCGGGGTACATAATCTCTTCATTAAGATCCCTCCATTGTTGGTGAATTTGTTCCCGTGCTCGCTGAGCAGCAGTATCAGGATCAGATGGTAATGGATCCTCAATCCATTCGGGTGGTTGACCATCAGTCATGGGTGCATACATGAGTGGTTGATTTTGGTCAAGAAGAAATGAAGGTGGTTTCACTTGTCGTCGCAGTTCATGTATAGTGTCACACAACTCCAGATAGTCTCCCTCGGGGATCTTATCCGAGTTCTTGTCGACGAGGGCCATTATTTTATGAAAGAGATCCATGTTTTACTTGATTATCCCATCATCGTTACATCACTTAGGTTGTTAAAAGACTTAGAACTTTTTTTTGTAACATCTTCGATTTGTTCAAACTCATGAAACAAATTCTGAATGTCATCACCAAGATATAAGGCTTGTCTTACTTTTTCAGTGAAAGCCACCAATTTTTTGAAGATTGATTCATTTTTTGTTGTCTCTACGAAGGATAGTAACCTTTTACACTTCGTAAGGAGAATATTTAAATCAGTTTCTCTTTCTCTTTTTTGATTTCTCTCAATTTCAATTTGAATGTATCGCTTTTCACCACAATCATTAACCGTTTCGATTATATCTTGAGTTAAAATTCGATCACTCAAAGATCTTTCCTTTCGAATAGGTTTCGGGGTAATGAGATCGACGACCGATTGTAGGAAACCGAACGGCATTTTTGGGGTGCAGGAGGTGGTTCAATTGGTGTGGTACAGTAAAGAACTTCTTCCCAGATCTTTCGTTGAACGTCTGGACAAAGTGATTCAGTAGCTCGAAGAAAAGCAATTCTCAATTCGTCCGTGGCCAATCCAGGGATTCCGAGAGGATATAAGGAGTGGGCAAAAAGGCCGTTGATGGGGATGATGTATTCGCTCATTGTTAATTTTTTAGATAATTTAGGCCGACTTAGGTGTCTCATCACTCTCTTCATCACTAGTGTTGAGGTACTGATCACGCTCAATCGATAATTTCTCGAGTTCAATATCCAGCCACACGCGATAAGGGGCATCCCAAACAGCCATTTTAACCCACGTGAAAATATAGTGAACGTAGGTAGGACCCATACCAATCATTGTCTGCATAATAGCCTGAGGATAAATCATTATTTATTAACTTTAGTATCTATTTTTTTATACTCGTTAAAAACTCGAATACTATCTATAAACGTCACCGCAGCAAGAGTACCAGTAAACACAATTGCCTTTGTTGCCATAGAAACTGCCATAATATAATATCTGGTGATATTAGAAATGTCACTTGACGACGTACCTAAAAAGGTTCAGTACGTGGTTGTTGATTCCAATTTTGTGAATGGCACAAATAATACATTTTCCCTAGACCTCACACTCAAATCAAATACACATGTGGAAGACATGAGTAGGGTACTAGGAATTAAACTAGTTGATTTCTATATTACACAAATTGGTGATAGTGGTGCAAGTGGTAGTACAAATATAGCAAAGTTTGTAGATATTGTTTGTCCAGATATTCCAAAAGTTGCTCAAATTCTTGATGAAAGACAAGGGCAAATACTTGCTAGAGTACCACTCGAAAGACACTTTTCTGGGAGTAATAATGTAATTTTACGTGATAAACAATGGCGTCGGTTTAATCAACAAACAAATTACTTTAATCCCATATCCATTAAGAAATTGAATTTTACCATCAATGAACAACAAGATGATGGTGACTACGTAACTCTTCAACCAGATGCTAAATGGTATATGATTCTCGAGATTACCACAGTGAATGTAAAAGAAAAACCAAAAGATAGAGAACTTCAAATCCTGAGAGCACTTGAAAAGTTACTAGGTAAAATTGATCGACTCAATGACAATGTTGAAAGACTCCCCGATAAACCTCCAGACGAAAACCCTAAAAAATATTCATTTGGTATGTTAATCGCCGTTTTGGTTTCATTATTAGGTGGGTTTATATGGTGGGTAAATAAATCTTCTGCGTAAAAAGTATGGGAGGTAAAAGAGGTCGCAACAATTTGAAATTTTCACTCTCATCATCATACGACGAACATGACTATTACATAGATGGAGAGATGGAGGGAATTGAACAGATTCCGCATCCAACTATAGTACCAAAAAATGACCATCAAAAAGACTACAATAGAGTACTTTATAGTATGAATAAACCCATGGTATTCGCAGTAGGACCAGCAGGTACAGGTAAAACTATGTTAGCGTGTTATGCAGCTATATCTGGTTATAACGACAAAACATACAAGAAAATCATTTTAACCCGACCAGTTGTATCTGTTGAAGAAGATATAGGCTATCTCCCCGGAACTCTAGAAGAGAAAATGGATCCATGGACCAGACCCATCATGGATGTTTTTAGTGAATTCTACAGTCAAGGTGATATTCAATATATGATCAAAGAGAAGATTATTGAAATTTGCCCTTTAGCGTATATGAGAGGACGGACATTCAAAGATTCATTCATTATAGCAGATGAAATGCAAAACTCAACACCAAATCAAATGAAGATGCTTCTTACACGTATAGGTGAAGGTAGTAAGATGGTCATAACAGGTGATCCCAAACAACATGATCGTAAATATGAAGATAATGGTCTCATAGATATATGTTCAAAATTAGATGGTAAACGCACCAAAAGAATTGAGTACATTAAATTTGAATTCAGTGATATCGAGAGAAGTCCTATCGTGCGAGATATTCTTGAGATTTATGGTGACAACTAATAATATACAGATGACAACCGGATTAGGAGTCGGTACAATCATGTCTATATTAGCATTGTGTTCGGGGACACCTCTCGAACCTCTACCACTTTTGTATATTATGGCTTCTGCACGATGGGCGTATGGTGCAGATAGATATTTGGATGGGAAGACTGAGGATACCCCAGAATCTATTGCTGCGGCTCTCTTAACAGCAAATCTGATACTATGGTACACAGATCAGTCTAAATATATACCACCAGAGATCTTATGTATTCTCATGTATCCTTCATTTAAACAGAATTTACCATTACTAAAACCCTTTTATGTGGGTACTTTTTGGGCGGGAGCTATCAGTGTTGTACCGCATCTCATAGCTCACACAGATGTTATTGAAAATGAAATGATTGCAATGGGTCTTCTCGCAACGAGTGTTTCTAATATGGCAGACATTGAAGATGTAGAAGATGATATTAAAAATGGAATATATACGATCCCAGCTAGATTTGGTATTAATCCCACGAGAGCACTATCAGCTGGTTTATTTATGGGATCTGTGTATAAAAGTGGCATCAAATTACCACATGCATTACCTACTAGACAAGTTTATAGACCTCAGTTCTCATCATTACCTTTGTCTGTTTTTAGAGACTTTCCACTCTGATCCTCGAAAGCCTCATCTCCATATAGTTCTTCCAAAGTGTGAAGAATGCTTCGTGAGTCAGAAAGAGCTGCTTCATTCGAACGAAGACTCCATTGTGCAATCATTTTCATTTTATGATGTGCCTTTTTGTACATATCAACCTCCTTTTCCAACTTCTTGATTTTCAGTGTGTCCTCATTCACTTTGGGACTGTTCACCGCGTAAACCCTCCTTCTAACTACACGACCAGGATGTTGGCGCCAATGTTTTGGCCTGTCTTCATTTGATACCGAGTTATAAATACGTGTGGGTGCGATCATATATTTATAATAGGGGTATTAACTTTAATTAACTTGTATACTTACGCATCGGTCTTCTTCGCGGCGGGCTTCGCAGCAGGCTTCTTAGCGGCAGGCTTCTTAGCGGGAGTCGCGGCCTTAGCAGGAGCTGGGGCAGGAGCCTTAACGGGAGCCTTAGCGGGAGCTGGGGCAGGAGCTGGGGCCGGGGCCGGAGCCGGGGCAGGAGCCTTAGCAGGAGCTGGGGCTGGAGCAGGAGCGGGAGCAGCCGCGGGTACATGAGGACAGCTCTCTACGATCTTGGCTAGAAGACCATATAGGCGAGTCTTGTCAAGACGGGTGCGCTTCATTTCATCTTCGATTTCTTTGAGGAGTGGGTTCATGTTACTATATATAAAAGAAAGATTATCTTTATACTAAATGATATTCATTGGTCCTAAACTTCTCACGGGTATTGGACAGCATGCACAAAAATATACAAAACTATTTCTCCCTAATTCAGACTATTATGAACTTGGGAGTACGCTTCCTGAGTCTGAACATGGTCTCGTATTTACGATTCCAACGAAGGAGCATATTGAATATATCACATACGCAAAAAGGCGAGTAAAAAACCTGGCCTGTATGACTGTATGTGAGACAGAAACAGTGCATGAAGATTATGGACTGATCATGAAAGAATTTAAGAGGGTTGCTGTACCTAGTGAATTCTGTAAACGGGTGTTATCTAGACAGTTCCCAGATAATGAGTTCTATGTGATTCATGCACACATTCCTACACCCAAAGAAAAACCGTATGTATTTTATCACATTGGGAATATCATGGATCCACGTAAAAAGTTTCGTGATATACTTCAGGCATTTGTTCGCCTGAATGAACCAAATTCACGACTGGTAGTCAAAGCAACGTGTGGTAGAGATGTTACAATTCAATTCCCAAATGTGGAGGTTATAAACGGTCTCATTTCGAATGAAGAAATGGATGATATTCATCATAGATCCGATTGCTATGTAAGTTTTTCACATTCTGAGGGTGTTGGTATGGGGGCGGTGGAGGCTGCTGTGAGGGACAAACCAGTTATTATAACGGACTACGGTGGAGCACCTGAATATATCAAGACACCGTATACAATTGACTGTGGACTTCAAGAGTTGGAGAATGATGATTTTCTCTTCAAAAAGGGTATGGTTTGGGGTAAACCAAACTTTGACCAACTCTTGGAGTTCATGAGACATGCGTTTGATAATCGTGTTCGTCATATGGATCACGAACACACTAAAAATCTAGTTGGTAGAAAGAATGTCTTAGAAGAATTCATCCTGAATGTAATTGGTACCGAGGACGATAAGACCGATGAGGATAGTACCACTCATTAATGAATCGCGTTGAGCAATGCTAGTCATTACGAGATCATCTAGGGGTTGAAAACCAGTGGGTTTGGTGATGATACGAGGTAAAAGAATATTTACGGCAATGTAAAGAGCCATTGCTATTATTACAGGTCTAAGACTCTCTTGATCTAACATTTATAGTACTCTAGGATTTTAATTGAACCTTCTTCCCGAGAGGAACTTTGTCAATTCGATGCTTTTTGCAAAAATCTCCACACACAGCCTTGAATGAACAAGGCTTCCCAGACATGGTAGTTGCCTGACATGTTTTAACATGTGTTCTTTGTGTCACCACAGACTCTGGGAGTTTATCAATCACAACAACTTGTCGACTCTCTTTCTTTTCTTCGTGTCTCTTATAAGACATCTTACACTTCCACGTCGCATCAGCTAGATGATAGCATTTATCATCAGGCTCACTGAGGCGAAACATCTTGACCGCACTGGCAAGGCATTGTTGCCACGTTTCGTCACGAATAACTTGCATTTTTAGAACTTACTTTTTATAATTTTGAATCATTACTTAGGTACTCATCAAGCTTCACCACCAATTTCTGCGAGATAAATGTCAACATTTCCCGCAAATTCTGGACAAGTCTCCGTAGTCTTTTTAGTCACCATATCTTGTACATTAGTCACATGCTCACTGAATTTCTTAACATCTATTCCAGTCGCATTGTGTATCTGAGAATTACTCGAGATATCCTTGACAGCGTAAAGGTATGCAGCTGCATAGTTGGCGTGAAGAACGGCTATGACAGGCGACTTATCCTGTTGAGCCGCAGTAGCATACCGAGCTGACTGTCTGATCAGTTTCTCGATTGAACTTTTCATACCCCTATTCTTGTTCTGCATAATCACTATGAGAATGAAAATTGCAATAATCAAATAGAAGTACATATCTTCTTATCGTATCCAAAGAAAATATTATGTTAATTTAAATGGAATCTAGACCCGAACCGCTTAAGTGTGGTAAATGTTTTCCTATGCTACGAAAAATCCGAGATACAACGCCAGCACATGACCGTAGAGGTGTTTGGAGATGGGTGTTCCCTAAAAGGGTAGTACGTGTATTAAATTGTAGTGATTATAAAGGTTATGTAATCATAAGTCCAACACGGGAATCAGTTATATCAAAAGTAAACATTCAGAAGGTAGTTGAAGTAAATACAGAAAACAATGCCGTGACGATCCAGAAACAAAGAAAACCACTTGAACCAGAAAGTGATGTAGAATTTTCTATTGAAACGAAGAAAGTCTATGTGACTGTATTCATAGAAATTGATGAAGATGAATGGGTATGTTGGAGAGAAAATATTTATGTCAACGCTTGTCGTGATGATTTTATTATTAAAGAACTTGACTATATGGATTTAGAAAAAGTGGTCGGTGCTCGTTATACATATAAAGAATTCATGGAATTGTTGAAAAAGAAAGTATCAACCTAAAATATGGCAGTAGATAAAGATCTAATCATAGTGATGACCACCATTGACGAGGCAAAGGACCAGATGCCAGAGGGTAAATATCTCGAAACATGTGATGCTTTAAGACGAATACATAAAAAATTACGAAGACCTTCTATACCACATCCAAATGAATTACGGATACCACTCACCAAACAGATACTATTTTTATTCACGGGAACTATATCTGTTTTGAAACTTCTTGAATCTGTTAAAAAGAAAATCAGTACCTAAGTTAAAAGTTAGACTTGCTCATTAGTAAAATGCAGTTTTATCCCGATGAAGAAGAAAACCCCGAGTATTGGTGGGACGTTGAATTGGATGATGTGCGCTACGAAGTTTATAGTATAGAAAAAGACGAGGATGATCCATATAATCAATATAGAGAGTGGGAAGGTAAAATTTCGAGAGAAAACAAGGTTGCATCTTTCAGGTTTGTTCATCATTACATGGTTGATGGTGACGCGGAACTGGAAGGAGACTTTCCAGAAGATCTACATGATACTCTCTTTGAATTTCTTGTTAGGGAACTTATCGAAGATTACGATAGTGCGTGTGAAACCTAAGTTAAAAGTTAGACTTGTAATAAAATCATGGAATCAGTTCAAAAGCTCACCCACATAGAACATATTCTCAAGAGACCTGACTCGTATGTCGGTCCAGTCGACTTAAATGTCGAACCGTACTGGGTTCTCAACAGTAACAAATCACAGTTTGAGAAGAAGAACCTCAAGTATTCCCCAGCTCTCTTGAAAATCTTTGACGAGATCCTCGTCAACGCAATTGACCGCAACTCTATGCACCCCAAAAATGTTACCTCCATCTCTGTCGATATAGACAAGGAATCAGGTGCCGTGACTATCGAGAATAATGGACCTCTCGGTGGTATCGGTGTTCGTATGCATGAAAAGGAGGGTCTATGGAACCCAGAACTTACATTTGGACATCTCCTCACGAGTACCAACTATGACGACTCTCAAAAGAGAATTGTTGGCGGCCGCAATGGTTATGGAGCCAAATTGACAAATATCTACTCATCAGATTTTTCTATCGTGATCAAGGACCACGAAAATAAACAGACCTACACACAGAAATGGTCTAAAAATATGACCGTATGTGAACCACCAAAAATTAAAAAACATTCGGGTGCCACGTCATCTGTTTCTGTGACCTTTATCCCCGATTGGCGAAGATTTGGACTTTCTAAGATGGAAAATGCCATCTATAAGATTTTCCAAAAGAGAGTTTGGGATGCAAATATTTGCACAACCCCAAACTGTAAGGTCAAGTTCAATGGAGATGTTCTACCCAAACAGAACCTCGATACCTATGCCAAGATGCATGAAGGTGTTGAGAATGTGACATCAGTCACGGGAGACCGTTGGTCTGTATGTATTGGACCGTCAGAGAATGGTCTAGAGCAGGTATCCTTCGTCAATGGTATCTGCACAACCAAGGGTGGTACCCATGTAGATCACGTGGCATCCTTAGTTGCATCGGGTATTATTGATGAGATGGCAAAGAAGATCAAACTCAAGCCCCAACAAGTGAAAAACACCTTCAATATCTTTGTAAAGGCCACCCTTGAGAATCCAACTTTCTCGAGTCAAGTCAAATCTGAATGTACCCTAAAAGTTCAAGATTTTGGATCTAAATTTGAGATGCCTAAAAACTTCGTCAAAAACGTCCTAAAAACGGGTATTTCCGATGAGCTTACAGCTCTCTCAAAGTTCAAAGAGATGAAGGAGCTTGCCAAGACTGATGGTGGAGCACGAAAGTCTAAGATTACTGGCATCCCTAAATTGGATGATGCAAACAAAGCTGGAACAGCGCAATCCAAAAAGTGCACCCTTATTGTCACAGAGGGTGATTCAGCTAAGACACTCGCTGTCGCTGGTCTCTCCGTGGTTGGTCGTGATCTCTATGGCGTTTTTCCGCTTCGAGGTAAGTGTAAAAATGTGCGCGATGCTTCTGTGGCACAGCTTACAGGGAACCAGGAGTTCAACGATCTCAAGAAGATCCTTGGTCTCCAACAAGGCAAGGAATACAAGGATGTATCCGAGCTTCGCTACGGTCGTCTCATGATCATGACAGACGCAGATAACGACGGTTCGCATATCAAGGGTCTAATTCTCAATATGATTGACTACTTTTGGCCCAGTCTCCTCAAGTTGGGATTCGTCGTATCGATGGTCACCCCGATCATCAAGGCTTCTAGGGGTAATCAAACCAAGTCGTTCTATACGGATTCTAAATTCAGGACCTGGTATGGAAATGGACAACCTGGTTGGCGCATCAAGTATTACAAGGGTTTGGGCACCTCCACTTCAAAGGAGGCACGTGAGTATTTCAAGCAAATCGAAGATCTCACAGTCAAGTTTGATACAGATGTGATGGCTGATAAATCTATTACTTTGGCTTTTGACAAGAAAAAGGCTGATGATCGAAAGATTTGGCTTCTTGAAAGCACGGCAAAAGACCCCAAGGAGCTGGAGGTTCCTTATGGTAATGTGAAACAGTTGAACATTACTGACTTTGTTCACAAGGACCTGGTAAACTTCAGTCTCGCAGACCTCAAGCGCTCCATCGCACACGTTTGTGATGGACTCAAACCGTCCCAACGAAAGGTTATGTATTCATGTTTTCAAAAGAATTTGACTGCTGAGATGAAGGTGGCACAACTCGCTGCCTTTGTAGCTGAGAAGAGTGCCTATCATCACGGTGAAGTATCTCTCGCTGATACAATTGTGAAATTGGCGAATGATTACATGGGCTCCAATAATATCAATCTCCTAGAACCATGTGGTCAATTTGGAACACGACTTATGGGTGGTAAGGATGCTTCTCAGACGAGGTACATTTTCACACGATTGACATCTGAGGCTCGTAAGCTTTTCGATCCCAAGGATGATGCGATTCTTAATTATTTGGATGATGATGGACGGTCTATTGAACCCGATTTCTACATGCCTACTCTACCTATGATTTTGGTCAATGGAAGTGAGGGTATTGGTACTGGTTTCAGTTGCTACGTGCCTCCATTCAATCCCAAGGATATTCGTGATAATATTACAAATGTATTAAATGGTAAAAGTATTCAAAAAATGAAACCCTGGTTCAGGGGTTTCAAGGGTAAAATCATGGAACAGGATGATGATTCATGGATGACCCAAGGTGTATGGAGTAGTATTGGGAGGACGGTTAAGGTGACTGAACTCCCCCCGGGACGCTGGACCCAAGATTACAAAGAACACCTCGATACCCTAATTGAAAAGAAAATCATTAGTGGTTTCACAAATAACAGTACAACTGAGAATGTGGATTTTCTCATCCAAGATTACAATGGTAAAGATGCCGTTAAGGATCTCAAGCTTCAAAAGACACTCCGTACAAGCAATATGCACCTCTTTCATCCAACAAAGGGTATTCATAAATACCAAAGTCCAGAACTAATTCTAAAAGATTTTATTGAGCTTCGCTACGAGTATTACAAGAAGCGGAAAGAACATCTCATCAAAGTTCTGGAGGCAAAGGCGCAGATGTGTGATTACAAGTCTCGATTTGTATCCATGGTCATCAACGGTGATATCATTGTATTTCGCCGTAAAAAGCAAGAACTTGAAAACCAACTTTCTGGACTCTTCCCACAAATTGGTGGAACATATGACTACCTTTTGAATATTAGAACCGTTCAGTACACGGATGAGAGTGTTCGTGAACTTCTCAAAGAATCTGAACAGGCGAAAAGAGATCTTGAGATTATGAAGTCTACTACAGCTATGGACATGTGGAAGAATGATATTAAAAATATATAAACAATAGATAAGTATGGGTGAAGCTGCAAAGATTTCTCTCAAAGCTATTGGAAAGCAGGATACACACCTTCTTTCCAAAGACCCAGAAGACTCGTTCTTTAATTATAAGAATGATAAGATACACTCAGACTTTCGAAAATATCATAGAAGTCGTAATGTTATTAATCCTGGTGCTATTTCAGGTTGGCCATTTGGTCAAACTATTAAAGTACAATTCAATCCACAAAATATGGGTGATCTTTTGAGTAACATGTGGTTGAGTATCACAATACCACGTCTCACAGATTTTGGTGGTGGTAAAAATTATGCAGACCAATTGGGAAGACATATTCTAAAAAGTGTCACTATGTTCGTAGATGAACTCGAAGTTGAAACAATTCATGATGATTGGGGTATTATTTACGATGAGCTTTATTTAGAAATATCTGAAAAAGTAGCTAATAGATTTCTTGTAAATAGAAACATAGGTTATGACGACTCCACTTTGGATGCATTTAAGGACCTTTCACAATATTCTGCTGATCTCATGATTCCTTTACACTTCTTCTTTTCCAGGAAATATGCAAGTGATGAATATTCTTCAAATAAACCAAATCGTCCATACTTCCCAGTATGTGCTGTACACCGTCAAAAAATAGAATTTGAGTTGGAGTTTCACCCACAAACTTTTTTTACAGATACGGGAACTACACTCTCACTCCCAGAGTTTAAACTCGTTACAGAAGAAATCACAGTAACTCCTGAAGAACGTCAATATTTGGCGAGTAAACGTCAAACATTTATAACTGATATTGTACGTAAACACCCTAGTATTATAAGTACACCAAATGATACAATGATTCGAAATAACCTTGTACCCAACATTCCAGTGAAATGTATTCATTGGTTTTTAAGAAATGAAAAATTTGAAGATGCTAGTGATTCTACGGGTGGTAAATCCTTACAAGAGGAGAAGTATTATCAAAATCGTTTCAATTTTTCATCTAATGTGCATTTTGATGAGACGGGTACATTCTTCTATCCCATAATGGATGAAGCAAGTTTTTACATAAATGGAAACAGATTACCAAATGTTTCTAAAACAAATCACTATTATTACAAATATCTAATTCCATTTAGAAATAGATTAGCAAGGCCTATCAGAAATATTTACACTTATAGTTTCTCGATGAATCCGATCAATGTGGAACCATCGGGGAACTTGGATTTTAGTCAAATAAAATCTGATAAAACGTCTATAGAAGTGAAGTTAGACACATCGTCTGATTCACTTGTGGACACGTCTAGTAATAACTATTCGTTAAACATGTATTACACGGGTTATCAAACGTATATATTTGATAAGGGATTTATGTCACTTGCTTATTAAACAGTGAGGTCTTATTATTGGAGATGTAGTCTATGATGTTATTCTTAATACACCATTTGATGAAATTCAACTGTGCTAAAGTTGTATGAATTTCATGAGATGTCCCAGGAATGGTATACGGAAACTTCTGTGAACGACAAAATGGATCAAAGAGTTTCTTTGAATACCCATCTAGACTTGACTTATATGCACAATGTACGGTAAAGAGCTTACCATCTTGTGTCGTGTAAGTTGTATTATTCTTTTTTGCGTAATTCGTTATAAACCACTCCAAATTTCTAAGTGATATACCACTTGTCTTGTCTAGAATGTTCATTAATTTAGTTCGATTCTTTTCCTCATTGTAAAAGTTGTTTATTGATGTTAGTAGAATGGTCGATTTACTCATTATTTAATATAAGGACACAAATCTATAAGCTTGTTTTTACTTTCACATGCGGGGCACCCTCTAACGAACATTTGTTCTGGTCCATGTGTATGACTATTTACACTAGATAGATCTCGTTTTTTAATTTTGTCACCTTGAACTTTATGAAATTTACAGTACCCACTGTCAACGGCTTTAAATGAACATCTATGTGTGACACCATCTTTGATTTTTGTACCTTTACATATGGTAACATCATCCGCCCCCCTCAATAATAGATCTAGTGGGATACCATGCACTTTGGATACTTCATCAAGTTTTTTATTTACTCGTTCATTAGCTTCTTCATCGATCATGTCGTAAATAAATTCATTGCATGATTCTTCTACGAGATCAGGAAGATGTTCGTTAATTATATTTTTGATATTGTCAATTACAATTTTTGTAAATTTATTTTTGTTTGTCATGCCTTATCATTAGATTGCGCGTAGCTTTTAAATAAGTCTTCAACAGAGTTTTGTTTTTGTCTAAACATTTTAATACGATCCCGTAATACCAATGCCGTACCTTCACCACTAAGATTATTCTTTTCACATTCTTCAATCAATTGTTCCTTTTTCATACCACTCAAGGCTGGACCAGTGACTTTCTTTGGTGGTTTATACTGTTCAATAATGTCACCAAATATTTCCTGTTTTGTATTTTCAAATAGAGGGTCGAGAAGATCACATACAGGATTCAGGAATTTATTGACAAAATAGTAATGGTAATCGACAGGGATGTTATGCTCTTCAACATAATTTGGATCCTCCGATTTCTCAAAAGCCTTCGCCTTAGAATTGTCAGTTTTTGTAAGTAGATATGGCACCCGGTCACCGGATTGTGGCTCAGATCCAGGCTTTCTTTGTCTCATTTTATTAACCACTTGAACATGTGCTTGGTTTATGTGTATACTTTCGGGGCTATTAATCGAAACACTCTTTCCACCAACTTTGTATGAATCTGAGAGTGATTGACTCAAAATAAGTTTATCGTGTGGTATTTCACCTGTTAGGAGTTCATTTGCTCTCTCCCTCGCAAGTTCTTTTGGAGGACCCGGATCTCCAGAAGTTAAGACCACATCTAATAGTTCCTTACACACTTCTCTCATGTGAGGTGTGTTGTCTCGTCGAACAAGTTGGAGACCTTTCACATCTATATAGTCCATATGCATTTGATCATCTTTACCCTTGGTCCACAACTTGGCTGCATATCGTTTCTTTGAATACAAAAAATAAGGCCAATAGACCTTCTCAAGCTCTAGGTTATTTGGCTTCTTGAAAAGGGCTGAGCACTCCTCCGCAGCTCGTTCACCAATCTCCCAACTATACTCAATAGCTTCTACACCCTTACGATCACCTACATCAAACTCAACCATGACCGAATCCGTGTCACCATATCTTACCTTCGCACCGGGGAAGTTTGCCTCAACATAAGTCTTAGTTTCTTCAATCATACCACGACCCCTACAAGTTGTCGTAGATGCAATAGGTACACACGGGAGAATACCTTTACCTGCACCTGTAAAACCATACACAGAGTTCATCGAAACTTTGTAGGCCAACTGTTTACCATTGTACACCTCCTTCATATAACCTGTTGCAGCTGCCATATCTCTTTTAGCTTTTTTACGAAACTGTTTAAGCTCCATAAGAATGGCTGGTAATAGACTCGGTACATCTTGTGCAAACTTATACGTCTTATTTCCAATGTTAAATGTTTCGTATGTAATCCCAGGGATCTTACCATATCGTCGCTCGTCCATGACGTATGTAGAATAACAGAGGTTGTGGGCCATCATGATACTCGGGTACAGAGCCTCAAAATCTAGGGCTGTGATTGGAGTGTAATAGGCACCCTTTTGGGCTTCTAGAACCGTTGCACCTTCGTATTGCTCTTCAGGGAGAGAACCATATTTAATCGTTGGTACCATGTAACCCAATTCACGAGCCTTTTTAGACAACTGACTAAATACCTTAATTTGCTGTCCACGTTCAACCAAAAAAGATACAGGTACCCATGTTGCCTTTGCCATCTCTACGAGGTTTAGTAGGATACACATCTTTTTCATTAGTTTGTGTGGGAGAAGTGTATCTTTGATACAGTATTCTGCCACTTCGTATAACTTTTTAGGATCACCTTCTACAAAACGAGCAAACATTTCTTTGGGAGCCATATCAATTTTTTGATCACCGAGATACAGTTTAGAAACGTTGTTGAGACTGTACGAATCTAACTTGTAGCCCTTCTTCACTTCATGGAACATATCAAATACAAAACGACCAGACATAGGCAGGAGTTTTAGAAAGTTATCACCCAGAGCACTCGAGCTTAATTTTTTCATCACCAAGTGACACTCTGTATCCTTGAGTTTACCAAGCTGATAAAAATCAACTCCACACCCAACCATAGCAGCACGTTTGTAAATGTACTCTAAATCAAATCCAAAAATATTCCACCCAGTGAGAATGTCAATATCCTTTTCGTTCATATATTTTTTAAACGCTAAAAGCATTTCTTTTTCAGTATCAAAACTAATAACATCAGGTCCATCAGTCTTTTTGTAGCATAAACATACTTTCTCATATGGTTCATCACTACCAAACTTACATAAGGAGACTGCGATTTGAAAGCAGGCATCGTCAGGGACGTTTGGATCTGGAAATTTCCCAGTAGAACTATTACACTCAATATCAAACGAGGCAACGATAAATGGGGCAATATCATCTCGTTCGACTGGTTTAAGTGTTGACCAGTCGTTACACCACAAATCAATATCAGTTTTAGCCAAGTGAGAACGAACACATGTATCACCAGTATCCAACCAACCTGTGGATTGGATTCCGGTTCTATGCATGAGTCTCAGGACAGGGTCAATATTTGATTCATAGACATGATATTGTTTGAACTCATTGTTATACATGAAAATTGAATTAACCTTTCGTCTATGTTCAAGTGATTTGAAATTGAGATGCATAAAATGAAACTCTTCATTATTTTGAAATCCCCAGACGTCCTTCTGTTTCGTCAAACTATAACTAGTTACATGGTCTCGTTTTAATCTACATATGTCGTTGTAAAGACGACTGACATCCTGGTCTGTTGTACCCCTTGGGAGCTTCACAAAAAAGTATGGATCGAATGTTGTGGTTACACAGACTGATTTACCATTCTCGGTCTTACCAAAAATACTGATTTGATGTTCACCTTCAACATCCCGTGCCTCCCATGTCAACGCTTGGAATACTACCATATGTATACTATGAGCCAAAATTTTAATATCATTTATTAATAAATGTCTGCTGCTTTGATCGAACTCGTTTCGGTGGGTGCCCAGGATGTTTTCATCACTGGTGATCCCCAGGTCAGCTTTTTCCGTCAAAATTACAAGCGTCATGCCAACTTCGCTATGAAGCCAGAGCGCATGGATTACATTGGTACATTTGGTGCGAACAATGAAATTACCATCCCCATCCGCTCTAAGGGTGACCTCATGAGCTACATCTGGATTGAAGATTCGCTCGTTTCTAACGTACAAGACAACCCAGACGGCCTTTTCTCTTCTACTGCGTCTAACCCTACGGAATTCCAGCTCTGGATAGGTGGTCAGAAGGTTTGCCAGATTGATTCACTCTTTATCCAAGGTGTACACAATCCCCTCATGCGTGACAGTCAAGCCAAGTCTTCAATGTGCGCTTCGACTGCCACCCTGAAGTCTAACCATGGTGGTGATCACTTCATGATCCCTTTCTTCTTTGGTGAAGATTACACTAAGTGCCTCCCACTCGTTGCTTTACAATATCATGATGTCGAGATTCGCATTAAGTGCAGGGATGGTTACACACCCGTCGGTAGTCCCAAGATTTGGGGTAACTATGTGTATTTAGACACAGATGAGCGTAAGTACTTCACTGATACTCAGCATGAGATTCTGATCACCCAAACCCAGCACCAACTCGCTGCCAAGGAGGATACTGATATTGATATCAGTTATTTCAACCATCCCGTCAAGTCTCTCCACCTTGTATCTGGTAACACCACCGCGGGTGCCGATTGGGACACAGCCTTCACTTTCGATAAGGCTACCCTTTACATCAACGGTACAGCTCTATTCGAAGAAACTTCGGCTATGTACCACCACACAGTCGTACCAGAAATGCACAGCACAGATCTTCCCGATGATGTTCTCGAGGATTTACCCACTTACACATGGCCATTCTGCATCAACCTCAGCAAGATGCAGCCAACAGGCACACTAAACTTCAGTCGCATTGACAACGCCAAACTCAGCCTGACCAACCCATCGGGTGGTAACGCGCTTCATCGGGTCTACGCGGTCAACTATAACATCCTTCGTATCAAGGATGGTATGGCAGGTGTTGCATTTGGTAACTAGAGTACCTAAGTCCTAGGTATATAACTTTAAAAAGTAAGTTCAAAACATCCAACATGGTGAAAACGAAAACGAAAACTCCAACTCTTGATTCTGTTCGCAAGGTGAAATCTGGTGTCACCGAACTTGTATTGCAGAATCAAAAGTTGAAAAAGAAGTGTAGAAAACTGAAAAAAAAAGTTGCTAAACTTGAAACGACTTCAAAAACAACATTTCGTAATGACACCGCCACCACGCCGCGTTCGTCATGGCACCCCGGAACTTTTACGGAAGCTGCCGGAAGGGCCAGACTCGACTATATCTCTCTCGAAGTTTCAAAACTTACACCTTATCAACAAAACATTTGGAGACACACTCTATCGATGTTTAAAACTCTTGATATTACTGTCAAACAACAACGACCTTATTGTTTTTTGAAATTTATCCACAATCTCCCCTCCGCGCTCATGTCCAGGCACGCAAAAACTGTCGCTGCAGGATTCATACATTCAAGTGTTAAACCTGAACTGAACAAGAGAGTCATGCAAGAGAAGATTGGTGTTTCTGTACCCACAATTAGTCAAGTGTCTAGAATTATTAACCTTATTTAATAAGCAATCTATCAAGTCTCAGTTTCTCCTTATTCATGAAAATTGTGAGTTGCATAACTTCACCTTCCAAATTTACTAATCCATGAGTCGACTTTTGGTACTTTGATATTTGGTCAACCCTAACAAGATCCACGGGTGACATCTTTGTCTTTGGTGTCTTACTGTGATAGACTGCGAGAACTGCAGCATCCCTTTTCGTCTCTCTAGGTAGTTGGTCTCCGTCGTAGCATACTACAACGTGTGCACCTGGACAGCCAGCTACATGCATCCACCAGTGTTTAGGGTCACTCGTCATTGTCAGTTGGTCATTTTCTTTTGCACTCTGACCAACTTGGATTTTGATACCGTCATACGACGTGTATTCAAGCATGTTTTTTTTGTCGTTTTAATTCCTTATATGATATCATAATGCACGTAGTATTACAACCAAGTCCTTCGATTACACACAAATATAGGGTCACCTTACCAAATAAACGAAGTATTGATTTTGGTGAAAAGGGTTTTCAGCACTACCCAGACCATGGTAATCCAAGACTTATGCGTGCACAACTTCTTAGGAAAGGTGCTATCATTCCTAAGGAGCTGCGAATAGAGAGGAACCCGTATGAGATACAGAAAGAAATGTTGAAAATTAGGGAAAGTTCTAAAGAAGATTGGGAAGATTTCTTCCGGGCCGAATATTGGGAAAGGTGGATACTATGGTCTTACCCGAACGTAAATAAAGCTAAATTGTCAATGGTGATGAGTCATGGTATACTTTTTATGCCTAGACCAGAGGACTTATGGTACTGTAAAGATGACCTTATTGACCTGTAGATCCAAATCCCCCATCACCCCTGAGTGTCTCATCGAGTAGACCAATTTCCTTAATCATAGGTGTATCACACCTCTCCAAAATAAGTTGAGCGATACGATCACCCTTCTTGATTTCAAAGTCTTCCGTACCATGATTAAATAGGACGACCTTGACTTCACCGGTATAATCAGGATCAATAACACCCGCACCAACGTTGATGCAGTGCTTCACAGCTAGACCAGAACGAGGGGCTACACGCCCATATAAACCATCAGGTATGGAGAGAGCAATACCAGTCCCGACTAAAGCTCGCCCCGCTTGACACGGTACAGTCGCATCTTCGGAGCTATATAAATCATATCCCACAGCACCATCAGAACCACGAGTAGGCAGACGAGCATCGTAACAGAGCTTCTTGACCCCGAGAGGCATGTATTTTTATTACAACTCAAATCCTTAAGCTTTCACAAACTTCTTTTTCTCTTCGTCTGTGAGGGCTCTCCACATCTCACCCAACCTCTTACCAATGTCGGTGAAACTGAGATCTGGGTTCTCTTTCACAACATCGGGTCGCATCTTCTTGACAAAGTTCATGTATGCATTAGGTTTACGCTTGGGCTTGTCCGCACCACCACGAAGTCGCAGAACTAGATGTAGAGTAGACTCCTTTTGAATATTGTAATCAGCTAGTGTGCGTCCATCCTCAAGCTGCTTCCCGGCGAAGATGAGTCGCTGCTGGTCGGGGGGGATTCCTTCCTTATCTTGAATCTTAGCCTTGATGTTATCGATAGTGTCAGAGGATTCAACCTCAAGTGTGATAGTTTTTCCAGTAAGTGTTTTCACGAATATTTGCATACTACTTGTATCATAGATTTAAATCTTAAAGTATAATAATACCTAAACTTCCTTCAAAGCGGGGTTCCTCTTCGAAAAAGTGAGTGCACAAATTCCACAACTAAATATGTTTATGAAATACTGACATCCAAGAACGTGTAATTTTGTGTACATACTCTCACGCGCATACAGTACCCATAGTAACAACGTCATACAGGTCTCATAACCAGCTCGAATGATTACATTAGATGCATGGTACATCTGGTCTATTGTTGGGTACAAATAACTGTCTCTAGGAGTAAGTCTTCGAATGGTTAATAAAGATGTATCAATTTCAACTAGACCTGCGAAACTAAGTATAAAAGCCTCCTCGGGGTGCATAAGAGGTCTAAGAAGAGCTAGAAGACATACTAAATGATGAAGTATGATTAAATTTCTAAGAGTGTGTATAACTTTCGGCTGAAGAATTATCCACATGAGATCATACGACATATACGTCGTGAGAGCATGTGTTAGAAACATGGGGTACACTTTATAGCTAAAAAATACATCAGCCACACATAATGCTGAGAATGGCGCGAGAAACAGTAAAGACGCCACATCATGAATAACGACAGCACGACGGTCCTTATTCATTTTGTGATTAGACAATATTCTTTTTATATCATTTAGACGAAACTGTAAATGGATATTTCCGCTGCTCCGATTCTCGTCGAGACGTGCACAGTTTTCTTATAGGTTCTATAAATAATCCAGCTGTTGCGATATATTTAATCCCTTTTTCGAGAGTTTTACCACGATGAAAATAAGTCCATGTACAAGGAAAAAATATAATTTTTCCTGCTTTTGGTTGTATAGATTTCCCACAACTAAACTCAGTAGTTCCACCAAAATCCTTTTCAACGTCGTTTAAGTAAATTATATAAGTGATACACGCCCCAGTTGGAGGGTATAGTTGATCATGATGCCAATGATAGTATTGACCAGGTTCAGTTCTTTGAATTTGTGGAGGGTGTATATAACTACCCATTACAATGTGGTCAGAAATCTGTTTCTTTACTTGGTCATCAACATCCATTTTTAATAGAAATTTTTTGTATTTTTCCATAGCTTTTCGTATCATATCATGAAAATACTTTTCTTCATCTACCCATTCAGGTTCGTCATAAATTCTTAAATCTGTACTTTGTTTCCACCCGGGAAAGGAGACATCATTATCAGTCACTCCTTTAAATTTCAAATCACTTTTTTCAAACTTATCTATAACACGATTACAAAAATCAACCGGGAATACATCTTCACATTCGTATATGAATTCCATTTGTTATTTTTAACAATATAATCCTTAAGTATTTTACATTTTTAAACGTGGGTCTCATGTTTTAAAATGCACTCAAGGGGTTTCGAACCCCTGACCTCAAGCTTACTAAGCTTGCGCTCTACCACTGAGCTATGAGTGCGATATGCTGAGAGCGGGGTTCGAACCCGCGCGTGCATAGCACAGGCGATCTTAAGTCGCCCTCCTTAGACCACTCGGACATCTCAGCCCGAATATACTACCACTCAAATCTTTAAGCATTTAGATGGTGGTTCATATGCTAGTTTATCCTTGAGTTCTTTACGTTGTTTCATCTTCTTGATATCTGCACCTTGACAATCATGCTTTGTCAAATTGAGACAACTCGGACAAAAGCTACCACCACAATATTTACAATCGATAGGGACACCACATTTCTTTTTACAGAGTTGACAAGGCATTTACTATTGTTAACTTGGATAAAGATTTTAACCCCATTTAATCAAGAAATGTCTCTCACTTACGCCTTCAGTAAACCAATTCACACCGAATATGCTCACCTGAAAAAAACTCTAAAAAACTCTACGGCTGCTTATGGTTCTGCTTTGAGTGCTTCTTACTTCATCACACAAGGCGCTGATCAAGGTGTATCTGCAATGTTAGGTGCGGTAGCATCTTATACGTATGTGAGTCTTCTCTCTGATCGAGTGGATAAATTCGAAAATTCGACAATTCAGAAGGAGTTCTTTGCACCTCTAGGTGCAGCTGCTTTTGAAGTGTCATGGAATAATGCACCATTTGCGTTTGACTTTGATTATGGTGCTACGTTTGTTGGATTCTTAGCGTATAAATTTGCACTCTCAACGGTACTGTATCAAATTGTGAGAGAAATGATGATTGGGGATAGTGCAAGTTTCTATGACACTGAGGAGAAAGTCTACAATGACCTATCTGATTGGAATTTTACCGTAGACGAGCCAGTTCACGAGCCAACCGAACAACCCGTCGAGGAGAGTGTTGATTAAGACTGAGTCTGTTCACGAGACTGAACTTATTGCGACCATTGAGACCCTTCATAGCCATGATACGCTTCCTAGCTACATCCTTGGTCAGGGGCATGGCTTTCTTTTGAGGCTTGGGCATAGGCATAACAGCCCTGATTGTGGCACGAGTGGGGGTTACGATTCGCTTAGTCACCATACCCTTCATGAAGTTGGTGGCAACCTTCTTGTCGAGTGCCTTCTTTTCAGCACGCTTCTTAGCGGCAGCGCGCTTCTTGGCAGCTTCGGGGTACAACTTGGCTAGGGGGACGTTATTGTACAGATGTAAGTTATCAGTGCGAACACCCCTTTTGGCAGCATGGCGGAGTAGATCCCTCGCGAGGGGGGTGTTCTTGGCACGCATCTTAAGGCCCTCACACATCTCTTTAATTGTGAGTTTGTCGGGGTTCACGATACCATACTTTTTGGCAACCTTCATTACATCAGCCTTCTTCTGGAGACGGCACTTCTTGCGTCCCAGCTTGAGATCACCTGCCTTGTCCACAGATACGAGTACTGGAGTCATTTTGTATTATACTGAGAAAAAGTTTAAAGAGGAGTTCAGACCTCTTTATATATGAATTGCTGTTTCACTAAAAGAATTCTTTCTGGTGTTGATGATTCGATACCAGTTTTTAGTCTTAATAATTATGAGGGATATGCAAAAATCACGAGTGTATATGATGGAGATACATTCAAAGCGGTTATCATACTTCATGGTCGACCTCTAAAGTTTACTTTTAGAACCATTGGGTATGATTCAGCTGAAATGAAACCCAGTCTCGGTATGAGAGCTAGAGCCGATCATATTCATCTAGCTAGACTTGCCCGTGACATGTTTAAGGAGGAATGTGGTTTTGATGATCGCGCACCTTTCCGATTATGGAATCCGTTTATGTGTAGAAACAAGGTGAATGGTTTAGTGTGGATTGAATGCGGTAAAAATGACAAGTATGGTAGACCCTTGGTGACAGTCTATAGACGCAAGGGGGATAAACAGTCGGTAAACCAAAAAATGATAGAATCAGGAATTGTAAATGTATATGATGGTAAGAAGAAAGATTCGTTCAGTTTAAAAATATAGGATTTTATTAAGAAATGGTACGTTACGGTCTATTGTTTTATGTATATTTACTCTCTCGTCTCGGGCGTAAACCAAAAAAGAAGGTCAAACAACCACCCACATGGGTTTAGCTGAGTTCTTCGAGTCTCAGCATCCTTCCAGTGTTGATATATTCATCAATCTTGTCACAGATTGAGGGTCCAAAACCACGGAGATGCCTGACGTCATCACCACTCATTACAATATAATCGAGGTCTCGGATCTTTTCAGCCGCATTCCAGTATGCCTCAGACTTGTAAACAGGCTCTTCAAGGTTTCCAAGTTTGAGAAAACACGTGGCAAGTTTCTCGTTCATGGAGGGTTCCTTCTTGATATTGAGGTAGTCGTCAATCTTCTTAGCGATGGACTTCCCAATACCTCGAAGCTTCATAGCATCTTTACCACTGGTGATCTTGTAAGAAAGATTGTAGATGGTATCACCAGCCTTGGTGTATGCATCGCGCTTGAAATTGTCTTCAGCCCTGTCAGCATACTCATAGATCATTTCAGCGAGCCCTGTATTGTGAGAGACAAAGTACTCCTCGTCTTCAGTCCCAGACACATAGGAGGCGTCAGTGTCAGAAACGAATGAGCCCTCATCATTGGAGGCAATAGACTCAGAGTCGGAGCACTCGGACTCCTCGTAGTCAGAGTCCTGCTCATCGAGGTACTCATCAACCTTGGCAGCAATACCCTTACCAATACCGAGGAGATGCATCAGGCTCTCACCAGTTTGGACCTCGTAGTCCAGGTTTGAGATAACATCTGCAGCCTTTTGGTAAGTCGCCGACTTGTAGAAATCATTAGAGGCACGGGCAAGATCAATCATACGATTGACAAGACCTTGATTGAGAGTGCAACTCTTGGATGTAACACGAGAGGTCGTGTCGTACAGAGAAGACTTGTACTCAAGGTCGTTGAGCTTGTTGAGGGCATCGACCTTCTCTTCATTGGCCTCTGTGAGAAGCTTCTTGAGCTGCTCAATCTTGGTTCGAGACTCTTCAATAGAATCAATGTCGCCGAGGACGGCGCGAACCTTACGGAGTTCGGAGTTCTCCTTCTCGAGCTTGAGGATGTAGTCGGTAATAGAACGGGAGTTCATGGTAGTAGACATGTTGAATGATTATTATGGGAGTCGGGCTCCACTTAGGTGTTTAAAGATTAGAATGTTGAAAAATGTAGAAAAATGGCAACACTCGCTGCACCCGTCAATATTCAGAAAACTCCCACAAAGTTACTTCAAAAAAGAAAGAGGTCTAACAGACGTCTCGCACAACCCAAGCGTGTTCAAGCCGCACTTCCTAACCCCGACCTCGTGAACTACGCACAACTCCAACTCGTCACATGGATTCTACCCATGACAATCGCTGGTCGTCTACTCAAGGTGGAGTACCCCCAAATTGCGATTGGTCTTACTGTCATGACTGCGGCAAAATTGGGTCTAGCAGCCAATGGTATAATTCATTACTAAAGATAATGTCTACCCATAGTAAAATGTTTACACTAAAGCCTAATATCGTACGACCCAATATCCGTGTCCAAGCCAAGAAGAATGATTTTGTAGAACCAGCTGAAGCTCCAGGTGAGGGGAGGCGTCGCCCCCCAAACGAGGAAGAAAACAAAGATTCTAAAAAGGGTGTTCATCCCCTAAAGAAGTTCATCATGGAGAAATTTAAGATTAAAGAGATTGATTATGAGAAGTTTAACAAAGAGAATAAGTGGGCTATTCGCCCAGGTCAAAAGAAGGATAAAGAATAGAAGCATTAGATACCAAACATGTCTTTCACACTCACCTCTATGACCCCACTTACACGCAACGTTAGAACTCGAGTATTTACCGACCCGGAACAATATGATACAGAAATCAATGCAGCTCGTGGATTTAGTAAATCGTCAACTACTCGTAGGCGTCCACCAATGACACAGGTTATGGAAGATTTTTCTGATCTAAATGAAGCCTCTCAACTTATCAACCATGTGACCGAACGTGAAGTCATCGAGGCACAGAACTTCTGGGCGCAGTCTATCGTAGATATCTCGAATTCATTTCTCTCAGGTGGTGACTACGTGAGTCTCGCAGGTGAACGCGCGGGTGATTTGTATGGGTATGACCACTCTAACGTACTCTTCAAACCCACGAAAGCTGCAGAGCAACAGTTTCGTCCTACCGCCAACGATGCCATGTCTTACTTTGTGGGTCACGATGCAGTAATTAGTGGTTTCAAAGAAGATCAGGGGTTCGCCATCAATGCCAAAAAGGGTTTCAGTAGGGTGATCTTCAATAATCACCAGATTGACTGTCACGGTGAAGTGGCACACGCTATGGGTACCTATGAATTCACGTGTGCCACAACTGGTGAAATTTCAGAGGTTGAATATACATTTGGCTATAAGCGAAATGATGATGGCAAGGTGCGCATCTGTTTACACCATTCCTCTGTCCCATATGCATCGGGTAATAAAACATCTCACGTGGAACGAAAGGAAACGTCTCAAGTGAAGCGCAAGATTGTATTTGACCCCGCACAAGCTGACCCGGAGGCAAACCAGCGTCATCAGGTCGCTACTGCGAGTTGGTAATTATGTTTAGTTTAAAGTCCTTGTCTAATCCATTAATGCTAATCTTCCCCTCTTTCACAAGACGCTTAATCGTACGACCAACCTCCAGGTTGTCGTCGTATGCCTTATCGTGTTCTGGAGTAGCTGGTAGATTTGGTATGGACATGTTAAATGCCATCATTTTCTGAGGCATCGAGAGATCTTTAGATTGGAGTATATCCAAAAGGTTTTTGGGAAGCCTGGAAAGATCCTTTTTAGTTAAACTTGAAAGATCCATTACTCTTTATGGGTATTTATTCTTTAATAGTACCACCGCAGGTGCTGAACCTTTTGGTGGTTTTTTACAGAAAATTTTACAATCACAGCAATCCTTTATACATACGAGTTGCTTTTTAGTCGCATAACATCGTGTAGGTAACATGATATCTTTGGATATGTAACGTGCTATTTGGTCAAGAAGTATCATCCTATAACTTTATTAGAGAAATTCCGTAGCCCAAATCTTCGAGGATTGGATCATTCTTGTAATCAACTTGGTAATATATCTTCTTGACACCACTACTCGCGAGGGCTTTGAAACAGTTGATACATGGATAATGTGTGATGTAGGCCACAGAATCATCGATGGAGACACCTCTCTTCGCTGCATCGGTGATGGCATTAATCTCTGCGTGAATCGTGGCCTGTTCATGACCCCAACGTACGATAGACCTATGATCTGTACCAGCGAGGAATCCGTTGTACCCCATACTTATGAGTCTATTGTTCTTCACTATAACACACCCCACTTTTAGTCTGTCACATGGGGAGCGAATAGATGCCAGAGTCGCAGCTTTTAGAAAGTAGTCGTCCCAAGAGATTCGTTCCTTGGGTTCTTCAGGTGGAGGGGAGCGCTGACGCCTAGCATCCTTGGTCATAGACATGAAACGAGGTGATGAACGTAGGGCACGGGGGCTGCCCATTTATTTCATGAAGGTTTTATTCTTTTAAACACCTAAGTCCCTTGAAGTTCTACGATTTTATCATCCTTTAACGTCCAACCAACACAAGATGTCAATTACCTCCGAAAAGAAAGAGTTCATCCAATACATCGCAGGTGGTCTCAGTACCCTCATGAACGGTTCAATGTTAGCTGATGAGATTTACACCAGCTTCCTCCCTTGGCCAAACAAAGAATGGATTGAAGATCCTACCGAGTTGTACATCAATGATAACATTCTCGATGGGTCATCATTCTCTGAAAATAGGTTTTGCAAAGCCATGGAGACCATCGATAAAGGAACTCTATGGGAACTTTTGACATACTTCGACAACAGGGATATGTCAATCTCACGTGTATACATCGAGAGCTGCCTAGTCCCGAGTGACCTCCCCGAAGAACTCCGTAAGTTTGCGGAATCTATAGACTACAAAGAAATACACACATTTGAAGACTTCCTAGAACTATAGATTGTAATCTTTAACAATATCTCCTCCGCCATTTAGCCTCTAATTCTGGAAACAACTCCCCTAAGGTTTTGAAATATGTATCAATATATCGCTTTTCTTCCTCTTCTTCCTCAGTCAATTTAAGACGGTCTGGGAACATACCCAACTTTATCGTCTTAAAATGATCAAGTCTTTTATTGAAATTCTCAAAAACACGAAACGATAGTAAGGTTTCGTCTTTTATGTTTAAAACACGAATTTCTTCGTGTATTCGGTCTAGGTGAACCATCTTGTATTTAACGCATATTTTTGTTGACTGAGGTGGTCATGGTTAAAGAGGATGGGTGTTGAGTTTTAAATTGGGGATGGCTCCTCGTTTATCTCCATTGACATATTTACAAACTATAGACGACGAAGAAGCAAAAACTATAGTTGAAAATGAAAAACTCATATTGATTCCAGACAAGACAAATAAAACTGGTTTTTGGTACATCAGAAAAAAAGAAGACCTTCACAGGCAAAGACCATATCAAATTTTACCAATACCCGAATATGGGATAAACAGGGGTTTATGTTTCAGGTCTAACATAGCCGCGGCTGTGTATATATCTCAACATCTAGGTCGTTCTGTATGTAGATCTATCACTACATGGTATGAAGATGAATCCAAAACTCAAATTCTTACAAACATACGGATTCCAAACCGTTTCCAAATTCCAAAGGTAGAGATGAATGGACAAATGTACGGAGGTCGAAACAATTCTCGCACAGACACATGGCGATATAAGACAGGGTCATTGTATGACGGATCAAAACGTAGGACAAAAATCCGCAATGGTGAAACTTCAGAACGCAGAGCACCTTCCAGGGAACACAAATTTGATTGGACAAGAGATTACTTTGGAACATGGGTTGCCGATACCCTGGAAGAGGAAAATTTCAAATGTGCTTACAGTAGTGGAAGGCTTACACCAAAATGTGTAAGTTTGGAACGTTTGGATGAAACACGTGGTTACAGTACCGAAAATTGTGTATTAATACATATAGCTTTTCAGACTGGTCATACTCAATGGTCACGTGAAAAATTTATGAGTGTGTATAATTTGCGTAATACTGATACATACGACGAGCATGAAGTTCACAAATCAAGAATATATAATTCGATTCCATATAACCAACATTCTATTGAATCAAAACGGGGAAATACTCCACCAAGATTGTATGCTATGTTGAGAAAATTAAAAAATAATTCTATAGGTCATACGAAAAAAAGAAACGCGAAGGGTCGTAATCATCGAGAAAGTGAAATTACTATTGAATATCTTATAGACATATGGGAAAAGCAACGTGGACGGTGTTATTATTTAGATATTCCAATGAACATTGACGGTGATTGGCGCGTGTCCCTCGAAAGAATTGATAATGGTAAAGGATATACGACAGATAATGTTGTTCTCACGACATTAGAAACCCAAAATAGTCATCATACATGGTCAAAGGAATTTGTGGAAAGTGTATGGAACTAATATTACCTCAAATCCTTATCAGCCGTATAATAAGTCTTGCCCTTAGTGGCGAAACTATGAACCCTAGCATACCCCCACGCTTGTGGAGAGGCTCCCGGACGATGCCCGGTTCTCCACGCAGCGAGTCCCCTATTGTAGATGGTCTTCACAGTCTTTAAAGGAATGCCAGTAGCCTTAGCAATATCTGGCAACGACTTGACATCTGAGCCGTACCTTTTCCTGAACTTTTGGGTGTAGGAGGAAGTCTTCGTCTTTCTTCCTTCGTCTGTTCTAAACTTGGTGTAATCTTTTTTGAGCATCTTCTTGTAACGAGTTTCAACCTCCTTGAGAGTACCAAGCCCCCTGAAGTATTTGAGGGGTGCATAGATTTGACCTTCTGTTCTACGCAGTTGCCCAACTTTTCGAGCAATTTGAGCATCGGTGAGAGGCATCTTACCTTTTACTTGAGATATTTTATAGCCGAAGCGATATTGGGATAGATGCATTTTCCGAACCTGACACGACCTGTCCTAGGATTGTAGTATCCCCTGTGGCCATTGAAGATACATTTGTGAAGTTCACCCATATAAAAAATACAATATTATAATAATTAGTTGAGATGGGACTTTCGATTATTATGGGGAATATGTTTTCCGGTAAAACTTCTGAACTTATCCGTCGACTTAAGCGTCTAAAAGTCATAGGTAAGGAAGTCATGATTGTCAACTCAGCGAAAGATACCAGATCACCTGAAGAAGTTTTGAAAACGCATGACAATGTTAAGTTTAATTGCCACAAAGTGTATGACCTATTTGATATCATCGATACGGATGAATTTGAGCGGGCTGATATAATAGCCATAGATGAAGCACAATTCTTTCCCAGACTCAAAAAATTCATAGAAGGGTGTTTATACCTAGAAAAATCAATTATTATCGCAGGTCTTGATGGAGACTGTTTTCAGAGAAAGTTTGGTGAACTCATCGACTGTATCCCTCTCGCAAGTGACGTAACTAAACTTTCAGCACTGTGTATGCATTGTAACGATGGAACACCGGGTCCTTTTACCAAGAGGATTGTCAAAGACAAAACCCTAGAACTTATCGGTGGAAGTGATATGTATGAAGCAGTGTGTCACAATCACCTGTGAATATCCAAGATGAGTACAACCCTTCGACCGTCCCCGGTTTTCGCCAGTTCATGATATCTCGCGTGGTCAAAGAGGATATCTTCACCCTCTTTGTGTATGTGCCGACCTTTATCAGTGTACAAGCTACAATCTCCATCACCATGTATAGTCAACTGGTATCGTAGGAGTTCATTTGATTCAGCACGATGTGGGTGTAAAACCATGGGACCCTCTATGACCGCAAATGAAGCACCCTCTCTATTTATACATGGTATTTGACGAATGAGACTATTTAGGAGTGGGAATTGTTCAGCTTTATAAAAATAGTATCCATCATTCTTTTCAAACCATGGGTTAGTATCATGGTACCACGTCTTTTCTAGAGTTGGTGAAACTTTTTCAAACTCTTCACGTAATTTGGGATAATGGAGTTTCAGTAGAAGAAGACCTGGATAATTCTTTACATCATACTCTGGTAGACATTTAACAATTTCCCTAAATGTATTTTGTATACCAAGGAGTGGTCGATGTAGATTTGAAAAATAGAGGTGGTCTATAGGTGGTTTTACATAATCATACAGGACCATCAGTATGGGCACAAACATAAACCGCCACATTATTTTCTCAGTAGATAATAAAAATGCCCGGATACCCCAAGTCCATGTATGCCGAGCCCAAGCCCACTGAGGAGGTTGCGACCACCGAGTCTCGCTTCTCCATGCCCGCTCTCCCCCAGCTTACCATCGTCCAGATGGTGCTCGTCGGTCTCATTGCGGCCTATGCCTTCACCGCGCGTAAGATGAACGGTGTCGTCGTTGCCAGCCTTGCGCTGACCGTTGGCCTCCTCCACATGTATGACCACATGTACCGTGTCCAGCGTGGCCCCGAAAAGCTCTTCTTCCTCGGCAAGACTGAGATGATGGGTCATAAGAAGGAGCACTACAGCTGCTGCGGCAACTAAAAAATCTCAGTAAAATATAAGTATGCGCGTCAAAATTATTCGTAGCCCTAACCCTAAAAAGAAGTTCAGGGCTGTCTTAGAAGACGGCAGGACTGTTGACTTTGGTGCCAGTGGATATTCCGACTACACCAAACACAAGAATCCTTCACGTATGCGTTCCTATGTGTTGCGTCATGGAGGTCATGTACCCAGACAAACTATAGAAGAACGAGATCCCAAGAAGATCCAAACAAAAATGTTAAATGTCGATCGGAGCGACAAAGAGAATTGGAAGATGAGCGGTATCAGCGGGGCCGGTTTTTGGTCCCGTTGGTACCTCTGGAGTTTTCCTACGTTTCAGGGTGTTGAGAAGTTCATGAAGAAACGTTTTGGGATTAATTTTGTATGATTTAGGCCGCCATCCCCTTCTTTTTGAGGACATTTTTAAGCTCAGCCATGAGTTTCGCGCGTCGAGCATTTACTACTGGTGCTCGTCGTTGGGGTGGTGGAGGAGGTGGTGGTGGGGGAGGAATACCCGCACGAACCACGGTTGGAGCAACTATAGTTTGACACACTCTGATAACTCTCTGTGCATTTTTCACACTGTTATCAAAGTTCATCCTAATTTTGGTGCGAAGTTCCCTGGCTGTGAGCTTCACACGTTTACCCTTGACAGTTTTGGTGATCCGAAGACCTTGCTTCTTGGCTTTGTTTTTTAATTCAAGATACTGCATCTACTCTTGGTTGAGATTATAATATAAAGTTATCATTCTTAATTCTATTAATATGTTGGCTATTGGTCAAACCCCAATTTGTTTTCATAACATTGGAAGACGGCGACGAACCTATCGATCGCGAAAAAAACCATGTATGAAGAAGGTTGACAGGCTCGATTGTGCTATACGTCATAGAAGGTGTCTAGGTTGCCCATTCAATGACTTCTTCAGGCCCGACAAAATCAATATAAAATCAGATCAAGAAAAGTCTTCAGATCACCCGTCTCAATAAGTCTGGCGTATAACATACCTTCCTGATCGAAATAGAGTGGGTTTAGATTAGCCCTATCAAATACATTTTTAAGTTTAATTTTTAGTTTGTCTAAATGCATCAATACTTTGGATAATATATCAAAATCTAGGACCTGGACACCCATACGGAATGCGACCTTGTTTACACTATATTCACCCGTATCAGTTTGAACAAGAAATTGTTTTTTTATAAATTCTTCTATTTCGTTTCTTGGGCTAATCCCAATTTGATTTGCAATTTGTGTAATTTCCATTAAATTATCTAAACCCGCTACTAACTTTCTTATAAATTCACGCTTACCTTGTGGGAGTGACATCTTATTGTGTATAAAGATAAAAAACGCACCTAGGGTAAGATGACTGATGTATTTGAACTAAAAATTATGATTAGTAAGGTACTTCTTCCAAGAATTAGAAAACTCGAAGAAGAACTTGCGTCATTACGAAAACATACGTGGCCGTATGTACAGGGAAAAAAAGAATCTCATCAACTTGACGATATCGAGGCGAAGGTGGATTTTCTTAAACATCTCGATGAGGACACAGTAGTTGAATTATTGAGGGCAAAGGTAAAACTAAGTAGAAATAGTGGATTTCTAACTAGAGAATATGATATGATTTCTAATTTACGAAATAATTTTTGTTGAGCTATAGTAAAGATGTTAGGAAATCTATTCAAAACCTCCGGTGAACCCATGGGTAATACCCAATTAGGTTTCACAATTGCATGCTTGCTTTGTTCAGTGATGGGCCTTATGGGTATTATGAGAATTCCTATGAAAACACCCCCAATATTAGCAGCTTGTGCTCTTTCAGCATGCTGTTCTTCCAGTCAGACAAGTTCACTTGTAAATGACGTACAGAAACGTGTAAAAAAGAGTCAGGAGACTCCAGATGAAACTCCGGTTGAAACTCCAGCGGCGTAATAAAAAAATCATCACTTATACTAGATGGTTTTGCATATAGGGTATGTAATATGCCTAATTATATGTATATTTATTACAGGTGGTAGCACCACAACCATTTTACGAATGCCCCTAGTACCACAAACTGCCTTAATGGCAGCTTGTTGTTGTTTATCTTGCATATCTTCAACAACTACTCTCGCAAAAGATTTACAAAAACGTTAAATTAGAAGAAATCATCAGTCCTGTACATATTTACAGTGAATGAACCAGTCTTTCCCATTACGGTGACTGTTTCATTTCCGTATAGCTCTTGGCATCCAATGTCTTCCATGCAATCACGCGCATTGTGGGAGACTGATACTGGGTAAAGATTTTCACCTCCGGTGGTGGTGTAGTAATTGTAGCGATCACGGCGACCACGTACCTCCTTACCATAGAGAGGGAGAGTCTCATCACCATTCGTGATTAGACCCATCTGTTGCATGTGACCAGGCTTGTATTGTTTAATAGGGGGACCCCTAAATTCGGGTTCTTGGGTGTGACCACGACGAGTGGGTACTGGACGCACTGGTACTGGAACAGCTACTTCTACTGGGACCTCGACAACTTGGGGATTGTAGAACATGTAGCCTACAGCCCCCACGAGTACAATAACAGTCAGTATTAATAAGTTTGTCTTTTGCTTGTTCTTCATATACTATAGTTAAGGAAAATGTTTGAGATGAATATATGAAGGATATAACTATTTTTGACAATTTCATCAACGATGAGGAGCTAGAAGAGGCTAGACAATTCATTGGTGAAGAATCAGTCAATTTAGATAACAAAGATTTTGGATCTCCAATTCCAAATAGACAGTGGTATTTTTTGGAAGAAGATAACTGTTATAAAAAAGTTCTAATGGATTGGACGTTTGCTATGGAAAATCTTATCCCTTCTGCAAAAAAATTTATTTTGAAAATTAAAAACAGAATAGACAAATGTACGAATACAAAATTTAAATTAGAACGAGTTTATTTAAATCGTCAAGTACGTGGTCAAGACGTGCCATTACACACAGACTATAATAAACCGAATTATTATACATTTTTAATATATATAGGTGATATTACACCCGAAAACTACGATAAGGCTGGTGGAGACTTAGAATTGAACACTAAAGAAATTACTAGGATTGAACCGTTTACAAAAAGAGCTGTACTATTCAAAGGATATATACCACACCAGGCTTATGCACCTTTAGTCCCAGGTTTAACTCGCATTTCAATGGCATTAAAATTTGTAGATACGTCAAATGAACTTCCATTTGCTGTAAATTATAGTTAAGGAAAATGTTTGAGATGAATATATGAAGGATATAACCATTTTTGATAATTTCATCAACGATGAAGAGCTAGAAGAGGTTAGACAATTCACTGGTGAGGAATCATTAAATTTAAATGATGAATACTATGGTGAAAACCACCAATCAATAAATAGGAAATGGTTTTTCAACGAGAGAGATAACTCTTATAAAAAAGGTCTAGTTGATTTGACGCCTGAAAGCAATTGGACATTTGATATGGAAAATATTATTCCTTCTGCAAAAAATTTCATTTTGAAAATGAAAAATAGAGTAGAGAAATACACGAATATAAATTTTAAATTGGAACGAGTTTATTTAAATCTTCAAGTAATTGGTCAAGATGTGAAATTACACGTAGATGCTAATAAACCAAATGTCTATACACTTTTAATATATATAGGTGATATTACACCTGAAAACTATGATAAAGCTGGCGGAGACTTAGAATTGCAAACTAAAGAAATTACTAGGATTGAACCGTTCACAAAAAGAGCTGTACTATTCAAAGGATATATACCACACCTGGCTTATGGACCTTTAGTACCGGACATAACCCGTATTTCAATGGCATTCAAATTTGTAGATACGTCAAATGAACTTCCATTTGCTGTACATTATAGTTAAGGAAAATCTTTCACATAAAGACATGAAGGTCTTAGCGATAGACATTGGGTTTCATAATATGGGTTTGGTGTCTGCCGAGTTTGAAGATAGCCCAAAAATTGATGTGAAGTACATGAAAAAGGTAAGTCTCGAGGACTACAAGTATCTACGTTCAAACGACTTTGTTGACCTCATCCCTTTATTTGTTGAAGATCACCAAGATATATTTGATTCAGCGGATAAAATACTTATAGAGAGACAACCACCCGGGGGTTTTACAAATATTGAAATTCTATTAAACTACATGTTCAAAGATAAAGTTACTTTAATTTCACCTGTGAGCATGCATATGCATTTTGGTATGAGACACTTGGATTATGAAGAGCGAAAAGAGAGAACCGTACTAATAGCTGAAAAATATCTAGATGACGAGATTCCATATGAAAGAAAACATGATATAGCGGATGCTTTTTGTATGATTGTGTATTTTAACTTCAAAGTTACAACTCATATATTCGACAAGTTTAGATATTTTCCTAAGGTATAGTATATGCCAACAGCTAAACAACTCCAGAACGCAAAGACAAAATTAAAAAAGACTCCTAAATCCAATGGTAACAAACCTGTTATACCTACAGCAGCTCTTCTTCGTTTAATTGCTGCCGACCCCAGGATTCAAAGGAATCGTAATTTTATGAAACAAGTTCAAGAACTCGTCAAGAAGAAGTAGTTTTACCTTTGAGTGTTACTTTTAGTTCATCAAAGAACGTGTCGAAAACACCCAATCTATACTGAACAAATGCCCAAAGTGCGAAAAACATAGTCTTCGTCATCTTATTTACATCATTCTCTTCCATTTTGTAAATTGGACCCACTAACCTGCCCATAAAAGTTTCATCCTTCGATTTACCAGTCATTGCAATCTCCGCTTGGGTCAATGCACATGTATCATCGTTCACTGACCAATGATAAAAAATGAATGGTATAACCATCGAGTAAAACTCAAGATTTCTACGATTATTTGTAAAAGGTACTATCAAAATCATGAGTAAAAAAATAACATGTAGTGCAAAAATTATATTCATTTACTATATACAATGGTAAAAGAAAAAATTGTATGGAATGATCAGCACGAAATTATATTACGACAATGGGGTGAGGCCTGTGCGTGTTATAGGTTTATGCATCATAGATCATATTTACTCTATAAAGACCTGAGTATGAAATTTACCTTACCCGTCATTGTACTTTCGACTATTACAGGAACAGCTAACTTTGCACAATCTACACTTCCCCCCAGTATTCAACCCGCTGCACCATCTGTGATAGGTGGTTTGAATTTGATAGCTGGTCTCATTGCCACAATCATGCAATTCTTAAAAATTAATGAATTAATGGAAAATCACCGAACTGCGGCGTTAGCTCATGGTCTATTATCTAGAAATATTCGACTCATGTTAGCGATATCACGTGATGAACGTAAGAAGGATGGTTTGAAATTTGTTGAAGACTGTAAAACTGAATACGACAGACTCCTTGAACAATCTCCATCAATCCCTAAACAAATAATGAAAGATTTTGATAAAGAATACCCACTTGATAATATTTTTACAAAACCTGAAATTCTTAATGTGCGTTCAATTCCAATTCTCAAACTTCCCAAGACTATTGAGCCAATTGAAGCTATAACTAAAAATACACCTCTCGAGCGTGTGGGTAAATTTCTTTCTAAATCGAAAACACCACCACCAAGTGAAGCCAGTGAAGAATCTAATCTAGATGAAGTTGAGGAGTTAGAGGAAGAAGAGATAGACGTCGAGCAAGGTACGCCAAAAGAATAAACATAACCACATTGGTAAGAACTCCACATGCAACGTATGGTAAAATTTTCCTTTTTAAAGGTTCTACGATACGTTTATGTAGTGCGTCATTTTCAAGCACTAAATCTATGGCCTGATTAGTAAGATCATCAATGGACTCTTTCATTAAAGTAATCGAGCAAAAAAAAGAAGAGATAAATACCGTGGCAACAATTCACACGAAACAGATCAAACTCATTCGCAAGTACCTAGATGAAAGAAAGAATGTATTCATATGTGGGGGGTATGGTGTTGGTAAATCATACATTCTCGAAGAAGTGTTGAAAGGTTTAAGTCATGTTGAACTACGAACCGATCATCTAAAAAGTAAATCACCGTTTCTGACATTTATTAAACCTTCTACAAAGCATGTATTTATTGAAGACTATGATCCAGTGTTTAAACCTATCGTAGAACAAGTTTCGGATGGTGCCCCTCTGACTCGTGGTTCATTATTGGTGACTTCTGTAAACATGTGTATGTATCCAAACTTTGAAACCGTGTTTATCCCTAGACATAAACCAGATACATTACTCACACTTACAGAAGATAAGGGTCCCAAGGCTGAGAATGCGGCGTATAGATGTAATGGTAATATTCGAAACTTTTTCACTTATCTTGACGGATATGATGAAATGGATATTTTCAAAACACCGAAAGAATTTATTGCTGAAGTACTGTCAGATCCTAATCCTATACCTATTCATGATAGTATACACGAACATGGACACATGTGGGACATCTTCCAAGAAAATTACATTAATTCGAACGGTGTAGATGTTTTAAAAATTACAGAATCATTTTCTACAGCTGATTACTACGACAGTCATATATACAAATATGGTAATTGGAGTCTCATGCCTTATTTTGTATTACACGCCCTCACGATACCAAAGAAGTGTTTAGGTGAACCTCTCATGAAGGATAAAATTAGACCTGGGAGTTGTTGGACTAAACTTGGTAATTACAAAATGAGAAAGGGTAAATTTGAGGAAATTAAGAAAAAATCGAGAATGGGATTGGGGGTTGAAGAATTGTGTCTTTTGAAGAAATATGCAGAGAAAGGAGACCTAAGTAACTTGGTAGAATATGAAATCACACCTCAAGACTTCGACGTCATTAATCATTTGGCTGTTGGAAGTGGCTTAAAATCGAGAGAAGTAACAAAAGTAAAGAAAGCTTTGAAGAATGTCTACGAAGGATGAAGAACCTGAATCTGAAGAATATGTTAAGGTTATTGGGAACGAAATCCTCTTCTATGCTGACGTCGATCGGGAAAACGCTCTTGACTTCGTCGAGAAATTTAAAAAATTGGAGATCGAACTTCTTAAAAAGAAAGCTGAACTCTTTGGGTACGAACCCCTAATTAGGGTTCATATCATGAGTGAAGGTGGAGACATCTTTGCTGGTATGACGATGATGAACACTCTCGAATCATCTCGTGTAAAGATTGTTACCATCGCCCAAGGTTCTTGTTGTAGTGCCGCGACGTTCATGTTGCTTGGAGGTTCTGAGAGACTTATGGGGAAAAATGCATACGTCCTCATTCATCAAATCTCCACAGAATTATGGGGTAATTTCCAGGAACTTAAACATGAGCTGAAATCAACGGATAAGTTTATGAAAAATTTGAAGAAGATGTATCTCGAAAAGACTAAGATTCCTGAGAAAAAGCTAAATAAGCTTATGAAAAAAGATATTTACCTCTCCCCAAAAGACTGTCTCAAGTATGGAATCGTCCACGCTCTTGAGTAAGTGTAACCGAGCGTCGATATAGAGCTAGTACACATAGAATTATAAATATTATACAAAACGTGTTTAAATTTAAAGGCAACGTCGTGCTTTCTGGAGGCCTAAGTCGTTCCATTCTAGCGTAATTAACAACTGGTAATCCAGACATCTATTTAAAGTTGAGAAATTAATTACTCCTATAATGGAACGCCTTATCAAACAAGACAAACACAACCGCGACCGCTACATTGACATCAAGGTTGAAGACTTGAAGGATGGAACTGCGGATATCGTGAAGATCTCTGGTATCGTGGGGAGTGACAAGTTCTCTGAGTCACGAACCAACGTCAAGACTGGTTATGAAAAGGCTCTCAAGAGAGCCCAAACCATGTGGAATAATGAGCATACCAAGTGCAACCAAGTGTTGCCTATGCTCGCCAACAAGTGGGAGGATCGCCAGAAATACATCTCTGAGCCGTTCTACGTTCAACCCAAACTTGATGGTGTTCGCCTACTTGTCTCCAAGGATGGTGGCATCTCAAGAACTGGAAAGATCATCCCCGGAACTGAGATTCTTGGTAAGGGTCTTGAGTCAGGTCAATACGTTGATGGTGAAGCCTTTGACCCTAACCTCAACTTTGAGGAACTTACGAGTACTTTCAAGACTGACCCTCTGAAGCTCAAGTTCCACGTGTTCGATTTCTTTGATCTCAAAGCTGAAGCCCTTGCCAGGGATAAGATGACCTTCGAGCAACGCTGGGAGTATGTCAAGGATTCTATCTACAATCCTCATTACGAATTTGTCAAAACGACACTCGTAAAATCCAAGAAGGATCTTCCCAATGTGCACAAGAAGCATGTTGAAGAAGGACATGAAGGTACCATGATCCGTGACCGCTTCAGTGTCTATGAGGTTGGTCAGCGAAGCAACTATCTCCTCAAGCACAAGGATTTCCAGACCGAGGAATATGAAATCACTGGTGCCAAGACTGGTCACGGTCGTGACGCAGACGCAGTTGTTTGGGTCTGTAAAACCCAAGATGGTCAGCAATTCAATGTCAGACCTGAGGGTACCATCATCCAACGTGAGGAGGACTACAAGAACCACAAGAAGTACATCGGAAAGATGCTGACTGTACGTTTTCAAAACCTTACCGCGATTGGTGTTCCACGTTTTCCCGTGGGTGTTGTGATTAGAGATTATGAATAATGTTTGTAATAAATAAATGAACAGGGTCGCAATTGATATCGATGAAGTCTTAGTAAAATTCCTATTTCCCATGGCAAACCACCACCGTCAAGTTCACAAATTATGGAGTAAACCCAAATATAGATACGTGTACCGCGAAATATTTGAAGTAGATGAACCAACTTCACAAAAAATGGTTCACGAATTTTACCAATCCAAGGACTTCATGGATCTCACACCTATCCAAGGATCTCAGAAAGCTATGTTCAATCTTAAAAAGCGTTATGATAAAATGTATGTACTCACCGGACGTCAAGATATTGCCCGAGAAGAAACAGAAGCGTGGATAGATACATACTTTCCAGGTATATTTGATGATGTCATACTTACAAACAGTTATACACCGAATGAAATACACAAGGCGGATATATGTCGCGCACTTAATATAGGTTTACTCATTGATGATAACAAGGCTATATGTGATAAATGTATCGAAAATGGTGTACGCGCCCTTAATTTCATAGGAGATGAGGATAGTATTTATCCTTGGTGTGAAGAGAGTGATGTAAGTATTCAAGGATGGGTGGATGTTAGACAACGAACTTAAAATATATGATAATTATAGAATTACAATATGTCAATCGGAATCGTTTTACCGAGTGTTTTACATAAAATAGGAATCAAAATAGGAGCCGATTTGAAACAAATTGACAATTTCCATATATCAACTAATTATAAAAGTGCAAAATCGATGATTACTGACATGGATAGACCACGTCAAATAATCACAATACTTCCGATGAAGGCTAAAGATCCTGAAGATACTTTAGAATCACTTGTTAGGAGTATGGGTCCATTAGATATTATACTCGATTGTATGATAGACACTCCTGATCGTATACAGTCTAGAGCTGATATCTGTTTTGAAAATAGCACACAATATTTAGCGATTAATATCACAAGGGATTGTGTTTACGCTATGGGTACGCACATGGCGTATCTAGAAAACAAGAATTTATTACGTAAAATTAATAAAAATGTTAAATACATCGGTGGAATTGAAGAAGTTTAAAAGAAAAATTTCATTTTGATATACGACGATGAGATTTGCTGGTGAAATTATGATTGATGGGATTGGTGCAAAAATTTACATTTTCAAAAATTTATTCTCCGAAAGACAATTGAAAATGATAAGAGATGGGATAGATGAACATCATCATATAAAAGAAACATATTCCAATAATCATAATGTATTAGCTAATAGTTGTGATATAAAAGATTTCAATAATAGAGATGAAATTGAAAGTATTACAATGAATGCATTAGAATATATTCGTGACTATATGTCTAAATATTTTGGTGTAAAAAGTGAAATAAATAAAGACGTAATTCAATTTAGACAAATCTATGGAAAAACCACACTACATAGAGATGGCCCAATCAGTGATACCAATCTAAGCTCGAAACATATTCGTATGTTTTCAGTTATACTCGGTCTTAATGACAATTTCAAAGGGGGTGAACTACACTTTCCAGAGTTTGATAATTTTAAAATGAAAGTAGGAGCGGGTGATGCCATACTTTTTCCACCGTATTGGACACATGTACATGGTACAACCGATCTTATCGACGGTACTTCTAGATATACTATAAATACGTGGTTTGAACACGGATAAATAAATATTACCGTATATTAAAATGTTTGCCCTTCTTTGTAAACCAGTTGTTGTTCCAGTTCAAACAGGTAATCCTGTACTAAGAGCGAATGACTGTCGTATAGCATATGTAACACCATCTCAGACTCAAGAGGGTAAGCTTGAGATTGAGATACTTGAAGCACCACCAGTGTATATAGGTGCTGATAAACCGAGTGACAAATTTTAATACTCGTATATGTATAGGTATGAGGTTTATACTACTTATCTTATTTATTTCAAATATGATATTTAGGGCAACTTCTAGAATACCAATCGAACCTTATTATCATGACTTAACAATATTGAATGAGGCTATACTTATCAAAATGAATTTCAAAATAATTCAAAATGAAATAAAAAATATATATAAAAATTTCAACACAATAAATAATGATTTATTTTTTATGGGTTTGGGTAAATCTAAAACCGATTGGACAAGACTCTATCTGAAATGGTTCAATAAAATAGATCCCATAGGAGCGAATCTTTGTCCCAAAACTACAGATATAATTCGGTCAATGCCAAATATTCAGACAGCTATGATATCAGTATTGAAACCAGGTGCTAAAATAGTTCCACATAAGGGTCCGTATAGTGGTTGTATACGACTGCATATGGGTTTGATAACACCAAATAGTGATGACTGTTTCATAAATTTAGATGGAAAGTCCTATAGTTGGAGAGATGGTGAAGTAATTTTATTAGACGATTCATATTTACATTATGTTGAAAATAACACAAACAAATACAGAGTCATTTTGTTTTGTGATATTGTCAGACCTATGAATTTTATTGGTGATATGGTAAATAACTTTTTGATAAATAATTTGTCAGAATATACACATAGAGAAAATTAATAGTACCGTATAGTATATGTGGTATCTAATCACAGCAATTGTGTTAATCATTTTGATACTTATAAAGGTAAATCATATCAGTGGACCATGGGAACATTCAGATAAAGTTGTACGTGGAGAAGGGATTTCAAAAGAAGTTGACTGGAAAACGGCAAATATTTCGAAGTGTCCACCCAAGGTCAAAGAACAAGGGTTCTATTCATGCACTACAAATTATGGAAAGGGTACATTAGTAAGAAGTACAAATCAATGTGAAGTGCATATTCATGATTTCAATGGTGATATTTACGGCAAAGAGTTGAAACTAAAAGATATAAATATGCATAAATTATCTTTCAGTACTACATTTCATAAATCACCTCCTAAAAGCTGATAAAGCAGTCCCACCACCCTTTATCTTTGTTGCGATGAGGTACCCCACAGTGGCAATCATCACAATGAAAAACCCCCCACCGATTAAAAAGGTGTGACACTAACGGGAATCAGTGGGCCGTCTGGAGTCTTTTTCATAAAGATGACTTCATCACATTCACCACCTTTCATAGCCAACTCTGGTTCTCCACAGACTGTTCCAGATTTCTTGAATCTATCACAAGCACCTTTGGTCCTCTGCGCGATATTCATATTTTGGCTGTATCCAATGAAGGTTTTATCGAGTTTGCCACTTTCCCTATCTTTGGATGTCACTGTAACTTTCCAACAGTAACTACCAAAATCCCATTGCTTGTTTGTATCAACTGGGGGTGGTGGTGCATCTAGAGTGGATGCAGCGAGACGATGATTGAATCTCTTTTTTATCGCAATGACTGGTGAAATCAATAAATTAGCAATAGTGGTCATTACTATTGATAAGATTTGTGTTTTTAAGTTAATTAATTTATTTAAAATGATGTGTAATTCTCTGTAGAATCTTGAGGTTCTACATCAGAAGTTTCATCATTTTCTTGTGGTTCTGGTTCGGGAGTAGGGATGGGTTCAATAACAACTGGTGGGGTCTTCCTGGGTTCATTCAACGCAGCGGCGACAAAGGCGGAAGAAATACAACACATACTAAGAACACCAACACCCAATAGCATTGCACGAGAATTCGACGACATTTTATTATATTATACGCTGAGATTTTTACATAGTGGATGACACTATGTAAAAATCTCCTCCGACCGGGTTTGAACCGATGACCTACAGGTTAACAGCCTGTCGCTCTACCAACTGAGCTACAGAGGAATGGGTCCTCTCTACCTGATTCGAACAGGTGACCCTTGGAACTACAGTCCACTGCTCTACCAACTGAGCTAAGAGAGGGTAAGGGTCCATCACATATGCTTGTTCTGGGAGCCTCTTAAGGTGAACAGTCTTATGAGTCTCCCACATATGATCCGGAACGAGCTCCCACCAAGATTCGAACTTGGGGTGGTGGATTCAAAGTCCACAGTGTTGACCAACTACACCATAGGAGCCGGAGCCTCGGCTACTATATCAGTAATTTGATTCTTTTCTTTAACCTCGTATATATATTTGAAGTAGTACATGAGAAAGGTGAAAAGACTAGCGGCAACATTTGTAATGGTCATAGGTACGACATTATAATGGAATGAGTATACGAGAGACAGAACACTCGCAGCCAAGTTCAAATGTAGGAAGTGGTAATTTATAGCTTTGGCATCTCGATTTTTGTACACATGGTTAATTTCAGGTATGAACATAACAACGATGAAAGCGGATCCTAACAGACCACATACATCTATGGCGTTCATTCTTGTTGGTATATATTTTCTCTCGTTTAAGTAGGTATGTTTTTGTTTGTCATACTACTTTCATTAGTGATATATATTCTTGTGGAATCATTTCGTAAACCAGGAATAAACAAGACAGAAAAATATGAGTACAAATGCTTTATGCTCACAGTAAAGGATGCAAAAACTCGTCAGCAGACTTTCTTGAAACATTTTGATGATGAACAACCACTCGAAATTATTTATGGTCCCAACACTTCAAAGGTGAAAGTTGCACGAGAGTTTGAACATATTGTGGAACCTGAATACTTTGAAAAGGCTCTAGAGATACACTATGACCCCATGGTGAAAAGACCTAATGTCACATATTTTAACCTTGGAGCTATAGGATGTTTCGTAGGTCATATGGATTTTTACAAAAGGTGTTTTGATCAAGGTCTCAAATATGCTGTCATTTTTGAAGATAATGTGGTGATCAAATCTCCTCAACTTTTTAATCAAATCCAAGAAGTCATAGATGAAAAGGGGAATAACTTTGAAATGTGTTTCTTCCACTGTCTCTCAAGACTTCCTGATAAAACCGAGGGAAATCTCGAAAAAGTAAAATGGATATCGAGTACGAAGTGTTATCTTGTAAATGTTGACAATATGCGTAAATATAACAAATATTTCTATCCTATGGACAATCACATCGACATGAAACACGAAGATCTTATTCAAAAGGGGGCTAGGGTGTACTATAAGGATCTGCGTAAGTACATGCTCATTGATAGATCCAAGGGTAGTCTGATTGGACACAGTGACCACGGTGAGAAGAACTTCATCTCAAGGCATCACCCTCAAGCTACCCCTAAGGATGTTAAGTGGGGGTACTGATGTAAACTGGTCTTTCAGTCTTAATGATCGCCAAACCTGCACGTAATATAAATCGTGCAAATCTCGAATTGACCAAGACAACCGTATGGTCTATATATTTGTTAGAACTGTGTCTATGTTCATCTAACACACCTTTCATAGAAAGAATACGCCGTAATGAAATCCTTCTACAATCCGTAGCATCTAAAACAATATTAACACGTTTGTCCTGAGACCATACTTGAGTAAAAAATGAATCTAACTCACTAGCAGACGTCGTATCATTCAATTTAATCCCAACTTGTGTGGGAGTCATATATGAGTAATAGAAATGAAAATCACAACTTTTACAGTGAGGATAACCCACTCTAAAAGCTGTTCCAAACGGGGCTCGAACCCGTGACCTTGGCGTTATAAGCACCACGCTCTAACCAACTGAGCTACAAGAACGGTGCAACTTGATTATATTACTAATCAACTTGTATAACGGTGGGACCACCCACATACCAGATAGGAACTTCAACTTTAAGCTAATTTATTGAGGTTTAAGACGTTTGAATTACCACCTCCAAGGACTGTATTCTCAAGAATACTGATAAGCTCTACGATGAGAATAGTCTGTTGAGACATGACAACAGCTTTAGCGAATCGCGTCTTTGGTGAATAGTCACCATAGCCCACGGACGACATCGTAGTGAAGCTAAAGTAAAAAGGATCAAAAAGTCCATCCTCAAATCCAAACGCTGTTGGATCGGCTTTATGAATAGTAGCGTACACGAGACCGTACACGATGGTAATGAACAAAATTGTCAAAACCTTTGCAATCATTTTATAATACCCTGAGAAAATTATACAGAGTCAACACGTTCTAGTTCATCCATCTCTTTACTCCTTCTTCTGTTTATATTTTGAAAAGCTCCCAACCATCTATTTACTGCACGTCTAGAACCTGTCACAGATGCTGCATCATCACTCACTACAATGGAGAGTCCATTACAGACATCCGGTTTGTTTTCTTTATCTGGAAACTGAACCATGAATGCCTGAATAGATATAGCCGGTATATCTGGTGCGTCGTCAAGTAACTTATCATAGTCTTCCCTAGATTTCATAAGAAACTCAACAACTTCTGAGCGGTGTTTAACATCGAGTGATATTTCCATATCAATAGACCTATAGAACTTTGACCATTGTACGCACATAGCCGAGTGTGCCTCAGATAGAGGTAGAGATTGACTAAATTTACTGATAGATGTGAGTATACCACCCAAAACATTTAGGAATGCAAAGAAATACTGAATGACCATTATATTGTTTTTGGTATCTTGAGATACATTTTCATTACCACTGGGATTTAGGACGGCAAAACCACCGACACCCGTTATACTCGCTATAATTATACTAGGATAAGACAACCAATCATTCTGTTTCTTGTAGAATAGGCGTGCATGATTATGCAACCAGCGGTAACCAGCCGCTTTTTCAGCCCATTTTATAAGCAACTTTTCTTGTTTTTCGCACCACTCACAGTGTTCGTCTTGTTTAACACTCATGGTCTATTTTACGCGGATATATTTTTCGCACTCTCCCTGGCTAATTTATCAGCTTCTTCATTTCTAGGGTCGCCATTATGGGCTTTTACCCATCGCCATTCAACTACGTTCAATTTTTTACGCATTTCATCGATAGCAATCCACAAATCCTTATTTTTCACGGGTGCACCCGCAGATGTCATCCATCCATTCTGTTTCCATTTTATAATCCATGAATTTATTCCTTGTTTCACGTAGTTACTATCCGTAAATATACGCACCTCTTGAATATCTCTCTTCACAGACTCTTCAAGAGCTCGCAAAATCGCGGTCATCTCCATCCGATTATTTGTTGAATTAGGTTGTCCAGCACTAAGCTTAAAACTATCACTGACCACACCCCAGCCAGAAGGTCCAGGATTTCCCAAACTGCTCCCATCGGTGTATATCTCATACATGATTAGGTATTGGGTTTATTTTCTAAGTCCATTTTTGAGGGGTACTCTGAAGCCTTCTTTGGTGTTTTACATATCGTATCACCACAATGATCCCTGTTCTGATAGATAGAATTGATGGATGTTGAAATTTCGTTACACGACTTCAAATTCCAACGTCCCAATAGAGGTTTATCCACTTTAATAAAAAGTTCAAATACTTTCTTGAACATTATCTATAATGAGAGGCTTATCTTAAAGTTAGAGATTTGGTTGTATGGGTACACAAATGAAAATAGAGATCTCAAATGCAGATCTCATTGATAAGATCACAATCTTAGAACTCAAAATGGAAAATTTAAGTTGTGAGGAATCTAAAAAACATTTACAAAAGGAATATGACCTTATCGCACCCTACGAAATGAAAAGCTCATATAGAGAAGAACTAAAAAATGTAAACCATGGTATATGGCAATTTAGGGACATGAATCGCCAATTACATTCCAGGGGTTTTTATAACAACACCTTCGTCGTTAATGCTCGACGAATTATAGAATTAAATGATGAGCGTGTGAAACTAAAACAAAAAATTAACATTGAGACAAATTCTAATATCATAAATCAAAGAGGGTACGATACACCTATAACAACACCTTCACCCTCATTTGGTTCTCTAGAGGACCCTGTATTCTTCATGGACACACACTAAATCATTTTTAAACAGCATTGGTACTGTGCATTTTAAAAATGAGTTTTATTTTTTAATTATTTACTAAAATACCGTGTATGGACATTTAGTTGGAGAAGGCAAGGCCACCCATACCAGACTGGATGCGGAGGACGTTGTAGTTAGTGGCGAACATGTGCATGGAGATCGCGTTGTTGGTGGTAGCCGCGGTGACAACCTGGACCTGCGCGTTGTCGATCCTGGAGAAGTTGCAGGTGCCGGTGGGCTGGTGCTCCTCGGGCTTGAGCGCGAAAGAGTACGAGTAGATACCGGGGTAGGGGGAGCCGGTGTGGTGGTTGTAGGACTGGACCTGGTTGAAGTACTTGCCCTTCTGCTCCTTGAAACGGTCCTGACCGTTGAGGATGAGCTTGAAGGTGGCGAGGGGACCGACGGCCTCCTCAGTGAAGATGGAAGAACCGCCAATGGCACCAACCTTAACCATAGGGGTACCAGCGGTGGCGGTGGTAACGAAACAGTTAGAGCCCTCGAGGGAGTTCTGGTTGGAGTCGAGCTTGATGTTGGCATCGGTAGACGCGGTGGTGAAGTTCCACATACCGTTGTTGGTCTGGGTGTTGGAGAAGCACCACACCAATTCCTTGACGGGGTGATTGTACGAGAGGCGGACCTGCTTGGTACCACCATCAGCGGTAACAGTGTCAGTGCCGGTGTGCTGAACCTGCTCAATCAGATACTCGTGACCCTTCTGGGCAAATCGCCTACGCTCCTCAGTGTCAAGGTAGACGTAGTTGGCCCACACCTTGAACACAGACGCGTTGAGGTAGGTGGTGAAGTTAGACGCTAAATCGAAATCGATGCGCACCTCATGGTACTGCAGGGCAATTAGTGGGAGGGCAAGTCCGGGATTGCGGTTAAAGAAGAAAATAAGGGGGAGGTAGACAGTCTTGCCGTCACCCGCAGTGGTCATCTTACCCCAAGTGGCCTTCTTGGACTCATCGAGGTAAAGCTCGGAGTACATGCGCCACCACTTCTGGTAGTGCTTGTCAATGCGCTGTCCTCCGATCGATAATTCGACGTTGTTAACGGCACGCTCAGCAACCCAGTTGCAATCAGCCGCGGCAGTGGTGATAGTAGTCGCCTCATCGGACTCAAGCTCGATGTACATGTCACCGACGAGATCACCGTTGCGGGCAACGGTGACGGAGACGCGACCGGAGTTAGCGGCAGTACCGTTGACGGTCTGCTCGATGTTCTCCATCGCGAAGTTAGTGTGGCGCTTGTATTTCGCCTGGAAGAAAGTTACCTCAGGGTTACCGGTAAGGTAGACATCCTGGGCACCGTAAGCTACGAGTTGCATAAGACCGCCAGCCATTTTTGAGAGTTGTTGTACTATAGGCAGAGAAAATAATTTTGGGTAAATGTGCGAAATTTCGCGATCCAATTTTTCTTAGTCTAAATCAAATGTCAAAACAGCCTGAAGAAATTGAGGAGGGTGAAATCGTACCCGTACCCCTACCCGAATCTGAGTATGAGACAGAGTCTGACACTGTCGAGGAAATTTCTATGACTGAGGATGAAGTTGATGAATTGGATGAAATGGGGGATGAAGATGATGAGATGTTTGAAGATGATGGTGTCGATGTCGCGACCTTGATGACTTCACTACTCGCCACTGAAGATGGTGACACTGTATGCACTGCTCTGGTGAGTATCACCCAACAACTTCAAATGCAAAATAAAATACTCATCAAAATTTTGAGTGAGTTGAAAAATTAATTAGAGAGAAAATTCTTAATAATAGAAATGGACATTACTCACTTCATCGACAAGGAACCAAATCGTTACGAAGCGCTGGCAGAGCTTCAAAAACAGAGTATCCAGTCGATGAATGAAGATGCCTTAAGAAATATTGTCGTCAATTTTGAGAATTACTGGGATCTCAGGACAGAAGATTTCAGAAATGCTCGCGAACTTGGATATAGGCAATTTATCCACGAAGGTAATTATGATGAGAATAACAACCCAATTGTAGGTAGAATCGACATCCTAGCTGTTAAGGGTATTCGTGAGAAGCAACGACGCTTCCTGGTAGATTTAAAAGGTAGAGTGAAAGCTCTCAATCTTCAAACGAAAGAAGATGATGAGGGAACCACTCTAGTTATGCGAATTCATAATGTCCTAAAGCAACTCAAAGATGGATATGATAACATACGTCGACACTATACTGCGTATGAACGTATTGCAAATCCAACTGCATTGCCACAGACAAACTCCTTTTTTGATGCCTCAACTATGTGTGATGATGATTTAGATAATTCTATACCCCTCCAAAAATGTCTTATTTTCACTCTTGCTGAACTTGAAAAAGCCAAATACCGTAGATATAAGGGTCAGTGTTGTGAAGAACACAAAACGGAGGAAGGATACAATACAAGGGCATGGGAACCAAAAATGACTATCGAGAAATTCGTGTATTCATTAGCCAACAAAGATGACAATTTTGAGATGTGGAAAAACTTTACGAGTAAGGGGAGTATTTTCAGGGAAGTTATCGACAATATTTCTAAATGCAATGACAATCAGTTTCCGGATATTGAGAAGAGGCGTCATGTTTGGTCTTTTAAGAATGGTGTATTTGTAGGTAAGGAGTGGGAACCCACTAATCCAAATGACCCCGAGGAAGGTTTTTACAAGTGTAAATTCTACCCGTATGATAGCAATGACTTTGCTGTATTAGATCCAACTGTTATTTCTTGCAAATACTTTGATCAGGAATTCAATGAATTTCCGGATCTAGAAAGGTGGCAAGACATTCCAACACCAAACTTTGACAAAGTTTTACAGTATCAGAAGTTTGAAAAGGAAGTCTGCAACTGGGCGTATGTTATGGGTGGTCGTCTCTGTTATAATGTTGGAGAACTGGATTCGTGGCAAATTATTCCATTCTTCAAGGGTATCGCTAAATCGGGTAAATCTACGTTAATTACTAAGGTTTTCAAGAATTTCTATGAAAACCAGGATGTACGAACCCTATCGAACAATATCGAGAAGAAGTTTGGTCTTTCTTCAATCAAAGATGCATTCATGTTTATCGCACCAGAGGTGAAGGGAGATCTCGCTTTAGAACAGGCCGAGTTTCAGTCTCTCGTTTCAGGTGAAAACGTATCTGTGGCAGTTAAGAATAAACCAGCTGAAGAGATTCCAGAGTGGAAGGTCCCAGGAGTTCTTGGTGGTAATGAAGTCCCAGGATGGAAAGATAATTCGGGATCTGTTCTACGCCGTATTTTACCATGGAACTTCAGCAAACAAGTAAGGCACGCAGATCCTCGCCTCGATGAAAAACTTAAACATGAACTACCCAACATTTTACATAAATGTATTAGGGCTTATCTAGAATACAGGAACAAATATGGTGATGAAGATATTTGGGATGTCGTACCGAAATACTTTGAAATTATCAAGATGCAGGTTGCGAAGGTTGCAAACTCTCTGATTCACTTTCTGGAATCAACAATCGTCGACAAGGCTAAGGATCAGTATGTGCCCCAGAACTTGTTTGTGGCTGCGTTTAATACACACTGCAAAAACAACAATTTGGGTCAGCATAAGTTTCATGAAGACTTCTACGTGGGACCATTCAGTTCTTATGATATCGAGGTTAGGAATGAATCTGTCTCGTATAGAGGCAGGCAATACCCCGTCCAACCAGTTATATTTGGTATCGACTTGATTGAAGATCAGTTGATGACTGGCAATAATCATTAAAAAAAAATCCTTACAAATAGTAATATGAGCCAGTCGGTCAAAGAATTTGTCAGGCAATCCGGTGTCGATGTACAAAGCTCAGACTCTAACTCAAACAATAACTTCGCTCAGGAACTTGAGGCGGATATGTTTAGAAGACAGAGAGAGCAAGACCGTGAAGCTCGCATGAGGGCTGCGGGTTTTCGTGAACCTCTTAGACCCGAATTAATCCAGAGACCCCAGAGACTCCAGAGACCCCTCCCAGGTCCACGAGCTCTCCCTCCTCCACCCCCTAGACGGAGTCGTTTCGCACAGTTCGAAAATAACTCTCCTTTGGAAAATGAATTTGCGGACGTTAATGTGGACAAATTAGTAAATAATGCATTAAGAGAACCCATAAATACAAGTGAATTTGACAACATGAATCTCACTCCTATCAACGAAGCCGCGTTTGAAAAGGGTCTCGCTGAGATGAACCCAAATACAATCAATGAATTTGGGGCCCTCACTGATCTAGAAATCTCTCCATTGAAACCTGGATTGTTCGTTGGCACTATTAATAAATCATTTGGTAAAGAAGTTCGTTTGGACCTTTTACCAATTCTAATGAAAAAACCACTCGGTAAAATACCTATCGGTCAGGGTCTTTATATAGACACAAAAGAGATAAAGGGTATTTATGGTCAGTTTAAAACTGGATTTTCTCATACCAAAGAAGGTGGTCCAAAAGGAAGTATTAACAAACCTTTCGCCAGTGTGCAAATTATGGTGACCGTTTCGGATGGTGTGAATAGTCAAGGTGGACTCTGTAATATTTATAGGAATGGTAAAATACTTTTCCGAAATGGATTTGTTGGTACGAACATTACAAACCAACCTGAACTCATTCGTCGATTTATCGTAGATAATTACACACAAAAAGAACCATTCCTTTACAGTCCAATCGAGTATAACAATCTCAGTGGTCAGTTTAGTATAAATGGGATATTCACAAATCTCACTCGTATGCAAATGAAATTTTCGAAATACGGATCTACCACTTATGAACCAGAACTTTCACCTATGCTCTATGTCACCATGAAAGGGTACACACTCAATATTAGTAAGTCTGGCACCGTACAAATCATAGGTGCCAAGTCACCCGCTATCATGGAAAATGCATACAAAGCTGTAACTCCATTAATCCGTGAATTTTATAGAGATGGAGATGTTAAAATAGACAACACCAAACGCAAGACAAAGGCTAAGCGTAAGACTAAAAAGGTTTCTCCTCCTAAAAAGACCAAACCTATAGTAAAACGCAAAGCACCTTTAACAAACAGCCAAATCAACGCACTCAAGATTGATGGAAAGAAGTGTGATCGTATGTCTAGAGATGAACTCAAAACTCTTGCACGTAAAGTGGGTATTCTCAGTTTTAGAATTAAAAATGGTCCCACCACTCGGGACATGCGTAAGGATGAAATTTGTGCTGCTATAAAGGCTAAATCTAAGACTAAAAACGTTACTGTAAAAAATACCAATAAAAACAAGAACGTTAAATTATCTGGTACTGGTAGCACATTTCGCGTTGGTGGTAAACTGTGTCGCGATAAGACATTAACTGAAATCAAACAGTTTGCTGCATTACTTAAAATAAATACATCAGGTAAGCAGACGAAGGATGCCCTTTGTAAACAGATTGAGAAGAGTCGTAATAATCTTGCAAAGCCCAAACCTCCTCCTCCACCCAAGCCTACAAAGAGGAACGTACAGAAGGAAAAGAAAACACAGGTTCAAACTGAAAAGATGAAAGAGAGGGTAAAGAGGGTCGGATTAGACGACAATTCTATTCGTAAGGACCTTGAGAAGCAGTACGGTAAGGCGTGGATGAACCGATACAAACCTAACCTCACTCAAGACGTTAGAAACATCAAGAATGCTGCATCTAGAGTTAATTCCAATGATAAAAATAAGGCACTTGGTGTAGCGAAAAAGATGGTCGTTAATAGAATCAAGAAGGATATGGTTTCACGATGGAAAATGCAGAGAAAGCGCAATCTTGAAAGAAATTACGTGATGAAAAATGTAAACGTCACTGGAGTCCCTAATAATATGAAAAATAAATGGAGACAAGCAGCTGCTAATGAAGCTCTTCGCAGAAATAAAATTTTGACTGCTAAGCAGTTCGCAGGTTTAAAGAAAAAATGGTTAAAGGGTATGAAGAATATTATAGGTAATGGGAACGCGCGTAGAAATATTGGGGCGGCTCGAGCTCGGATTGAAACGTTATAATCATGGAGTACGAGTCGATGATGATACCCAAACGTGGGGCACTCCAAAAGATTCATGGATGGAAATGGCCAAAGAGGAGCTTTTAGATGCTATTATTTACACTGTGGCGGATTACATTAGAAATGTTAGGAGTGAGGGAGACCGTGCACCCCTTAGTTTTCGTAAAAATGATGAGCTTGATGATAACAAGCTCATCATGTCTATAGTTGATGACTGGGAATGTGTTGAAAGTCCACAACATAAAATGATGTTATGGAATCTCTTCAAAATGCTAGACTGTGATATTTTCAGGGATTAGGTAATTGCTCCGCTATTTGATTGCATGTATTAAATGCGGTGATACACATCATAGCGATTGAAAATTGGTAAATAGCTTGTTCCCACATTCGAAGTACACAAAATGGTACTATCATGAGCCCCGCACACGTACCATGAAACACTATAACTGTTATAGATGCTGAATCATTACTATGTAGAGCACCCGTCGTAAATACTATCAACACAAAATTGATAATATCTATTGTTCTTGTGTAAAGAGCCAAATTTATACCAGATGCAAGTACGAATATATACGCTAGAGCACGCGCAACGGGGTGATATTCTAGTAATAATCTGAAACGTAGTCGTGGTCGTATAATTTCTGGTGGTGGTTCCGGTGGTTCTGGTGGTGGAACCTCTTGGTTAAATGCTATCGCGACGGATCCATCTGGTTTTTCGACAACCATATGTCTGGCCTCATCCATAACTTATTATGTAAAGACGTTTATTGTTTAAGTTCTCTATACAGTGTAAAAAAACTGAAAAATGAAATTGAAATCAATATATAAAGTAAGACGCGTGGAATAATAATAAATTCGTTTAATAGTTTTAAATCTTCTTCATTGAGTTTAGCTTTGAATTTATGTAAATGTTCCAATAAAGTGTTCAACACCTTTAAAGCCAACAACATCATAGTTATACTAATAACGATGAAAGCTATGTTATAAAACATGTCTCCTTTACCACGATAAAATCGAGAATAACCCAATAACGCGAGTGATAAGGATATGTATACACCGGCATTAGCTAGACCCCTTTGGGCTAGGGCAAGTAAATCCTTGAGTTCGGGGTTCATTTAATATTTACTAACATTTAATTTTCCTGTTGACTATTTTTGTAGGTTCTGCTATTTGTTTGAGGTGTATGACGTGGTGAGAGAAATCATATTTAGGAAACATATCTTTGATTTTATTAGAAAGTACACCAGCTTGAACAATTAGAGGTATACCGGTGCATACAGACTGTTGTTCCATTGAGAGAAATTCATCCTCCATTAGAACAAAATTCTTTAGCCTATCACTACTCACTCCATCTGCATGCATTTTGACATACATCGCTTTGGAATCACCATCACTGATGTAAAAATATTTGGAACCGTCAACCTCATCAGACTTTGTGTGTTTTTCATACATCAAAAACAAAACAATAAGAATCGCTATGGCGTATATCATTTACTTTTACACAGAAATTAGTTTCGAGAGATCGGAAACCTTGTTGATGATATTGAAAAACTTGTAAATATCGTCGACTGCATCGGGCTTCATGATCTCAAGTTCAATTTGGTAGCTCGCCTCCTCTTCAGAGTCCATATCAGCATTATCACCTGAAGAGATGGTCATATCAATGCTGAGGTTCTTTCGCACGAAGGAGTGACGAGTCTTGGTTCTCTTTCGATCCATCTCATACTCCCCAGTAGTGGGAATTTCGCGGGCAACACAGAACCGTACATCGAGAGGATCACATTTGAAATCCTCTTTGACGACGCTAATCTTTTGAATCATGGTTTGTTCACCAGAATTTTCGTCGGATGTGATACGAACGTTGTTACTATCGTTGTAATACATATCAACAGTGGAGGTCTTCTTGCTCTCCCAGCCTTCGTATTTCTTCAGGCCTTCGAGGACCCTCTTCCACGTATCTTTACCAACATTAGTATCAAACAGGGAGCCATTATGCTTTCCAAGACGAATTTCGACTTCAATATCTCCCTCATGCTTATGGGCTTCGAATATGGGGAGAACACGATCGACAATAGCTTGGACGTTCATTTTTACTTAACATTTACATATTGCGTCTTTCTCTTAAGTGTTTAATGTACATAAAATGTAATGAAGGGACTCGAAAACCATGGAAATACTTGTTATTTCAACACCGCCCTTCAATGTCTGCTTTACATACCAGTACTATCAAATTACTTCATAAGACATCCATACCAAGGAGATTGTAAATTTACCAATGAATATTCAAAAATGGTCAAAACATATTGGACAAAAGGTCAGGATGAAATTGACATCAACTCAGTTCTTACATGTTTTCGTGAGAAGTTTCCCAGATTTGGAACAAAAGAACAACACGATGTGCAAGAAGCAATCCTGTGCATCATAGATATTCTTGAAACATCTAGACCTGAAATTAAACCATGGTTTTACGGAAAGAAGATACAAGAAACTATATGGCCAGGTGGAAAGTCAACAAATGAAGAAGATTTCAGTGTTCATTTGATAACATCCGAGGGTAAGGATATGGCTAACATGCTTTCTAAAAGTACGGATTGGAATACAATTGAAAATTTTGAAGACAACGAAGGGAAGAAGCACCATGTTGCAACTACCCGTATGCTCTTTTCAAAACTTCCTCAAATTTTGATGATTTCATTTGACAGAAAAAGTCATATTGAAATTATTGAAAATATATTAATTAATGAGCATGAATATAATCTAATTTCGACAGCTGTCCACGTTGGCGCACAAGACGACGGACACTATGTGAGTTTTGTGAAGAAACGTAATAAATGGTTTTTTATTAATGACGAAATGGTCAGAGAGGAGGAACTACCTGACGAAGCCGGATTCTATTTTATGGTGTATAATTTAACAGTACATTGAATAACCGATGGACTTTAATCCGTATCCAGTATCAGTGGCTGCGGTCCTCGCAGTGGGAACGGCAGTCTTCGCATTCCACTTTGCAACAACTTCAGCATCTGTGGTCGCCACACATGCGTCGGTAGCACCCATACCCCCACCACCATAACCCGCGTACCCAGCATCCTTAATTGAATAGTTACAGTTGCCACCATCCTTGGTCACGTCTATTTCAACCATTTTGCAATGTTGGTTAGTTTTGCGCATCGCGATGTACTTCTTATTGGTCGCAGTGGAACTCAATTCGTGGAAGGTGTGTGATATACCCCCATTTGGGGTGGGGTCGTCACTAGAAACGGGTACACTACTATTGATATAGGTACCCCACCATGTAGCGGCTTCAGGTTTAAACGCGTCAATACTCTCACATGGTACCGTTCCGGTCTGGGCATCGAAAGTTTGGTCGGTTTGACAGGCTGGACCTGAGTCATCCACTCCCGTGTCTGTGGAGTCGGTTGTTTCAGGAGTCTCCTCACCACCCATCATCATAGAAGCTACACTGGACGATGAACAACATACCATCATAAGTCCAACACCTGCTAACATTGGTACAGCAGCCATTTATATTAAGTCAATATTAAAAATTGGGTTTACAATCTAAAAACTCCTTCATCTTGATATTCTCTTTGATGTTCACAATTGTCCGGTAAAAAGTTCGTCGATTGTTGGGGTAGTTCTTATCGGTCCGCCTCTTTAGGGGTTTCCACCATAGGGGTTCTTCCCATGTAATATATTGACATTCGACGATGGCTCCATCTTCAAACCATGGTTTGTCCTCCATTCGGCCATGTGGTATTTCAGATTCGAAAAACAATTTACCCTTCTCTTGGACATAGAGTCTCCATGTGGGTCTACCGGGTTTGAATCCAGGTGTCTCTCTCGAGGGTTCCCACTTCATGAGAAAGTCTACAGTGTTCTGTTCTTGTGGCTTCCATTTGAACATCGTCTCATGGGTCCCAAGTCTTATGGGTTCGTTAACTGGTGTAAATACGAGACCATCAACTTTTTGTTGAACAGTTGGAAGGTATTCATCCATAAACTTCCTAAAGTCTCTCATTTCATGAAATGTTTTGCATTTGAGTCTAAACTTGTCAGACTTCATATAAATTATTGACTTCATGATACCTCGAGCTGCATCAAGTCTTTTCATCAAGTTAAGATCCCAAACTGATTCACCATTTACCCATACGGCATCGTATACCATGAGAGTATCTTCATACAACTCACCGTCAAGAATAGTTCCCTCGTAGGCACTTTTCTTGAGGTTGATAGGTACTTCGAACATATTGAAAGAGCGATTAACAAATACACACTTCTTTTTACCCTCAAACATAAGGGCAACCATCATATAGCGTTCTCCATCTGTTTTTTCACACACAAGGTACTCAGCACCTTTTAGAATGGGAAAGTGTTTATACTCAATCGAGATTGGTTGAGGCCCGGGAAAGTAGTCTTTACTACCCCACTTTGTGTGAATATACTGCACAACATATTTGTAAAGTGGGGATTCCAACTTTATAGACATATTGTATGTTCAGTTATAATCTTTAATCTACTCTCACACCTGCGGCGTTGAGGATATTACTTATACATTCATGTGTATAAGTTAACGTTAACTTAGCTGCCGTAAACGCATAAATTCGAACACCTTGATCAATAAATTTTTCGAACATCTTGGGATTGACCACCCATTTTCCAGATTTCTTATCCTTGATTGACTTAATAGTATTTTTGGTATTCATAAACCAAGCTTTGGCTTTTGTTGACTTTACTCGATAAATATCATTAGATATTTTCATAGAAACGTCCGTGTCAAAGTTAAGACCCATTTGTTCAACTGGTTCAGACGAACCGCTTTTAATTTTATGTTTAAATAGACCCCAATCAATACCATCCTTTACTCCAGGGAATACGACCATACCAACCTTTTCATGCTTTTCGAAGCACTCAGCAACTGAAGCATCATCTAGAGCAACACCAAAATCCACAAAAATAATTCGATCATGTGTTTTCATGAAACGTTCAATAAGTTCAGCTTTTAGGAAAGGGTCGTCATCTACATATGAAATTTCATTATCAACACCTTTCTGCATGCATGTTAGATTAATTCTAAGAACTGTGTGAAGTGTTTTAACACTACATGATTTCGAACGAGTGACTAACAAAGTGACAAGCTTCATACGACTATGTCGTGTCTAAGCCTTAAGCCTTTCATTCATACACCCAGAGAATGGCAAATTACCTACATGTCCAAGGGTTGTATTTACATCGGCGAAAATTTTACCTTCGCACTGTTGCCAGCGACGACAGAATGCGTAATCCTCAGATAAATACCTCCTAGTCACGGGATCTATCATACAATCAAAACATGCATGGTAGTCATCAAAGTCCCTATTTTGGTGATCATTCTTGCACCACAATTCTGGAAATTTGTCTTCTAAAGTTTTAAATACAGATCGTTTAATCATCATAAATCCAGTTGGACCATCTAAAATTTCAATAAACCCATTTACAACTGGTCGATTAAGAGCACCAAAGTTAATAACTAGACTTGAGGACAACATAGACATATCACGATCATCACCTCTCTTTACAGCATTTGCTGCCTGATCCCACATCACAACTTTCTTAGGATAACATGCGACAGATATATCGTGACCGGATTTTACTAGACGTACAACAGCTTGTGGATCAAAATGAACATCAGCATCTATAAACATGAAGAGATCACAATCAGTCTTTTGCATAAAACGTCCTACAGCTACATTACGGGCGCGGTGAACAAGTGACTCATTTTCTGTCGTATCTAAATACAATTGAATACCTTCTTTTATTAAAAGAACTTGAAGTTGAATAATACTACTCATGTACTTTTCTAGACACAATCCACCATAACATGGTGTAGAAAGAAACAACTTCGTCGTCATATACTAATACTAACTCTTAGCCTCTAAGTGCTTTTTAATAATAGCTTCTATCTTATTCAGTGTAGGGATAGAAACTGAACATTTGTCACACATTTCAGATTTTGTAACTCTATGACCAATAACAATGTATATAATTGCTGATGCCACACTATTAGGGGTTTTACTCATAAGTTCAACACAATCATCTGTAGCTCCACACATCCTATTACACTTGAGTCTTTCTTCTCTAGAAATTTCAAAAGCGTTCAATAGCCTCTGCATTACATCGAATGCTTTCGTCACATAATTTTTCTTTGTAGCACCCAATATATTGTCCTTAAATATATCAGTCGTTCGACTAACATCCTTCGATTGAATTCCAAACATATCCGCAATCTCTTTAGTTGTTCTTGGATTTTTTGCAAGTCTACATGCGTATAAAACGCAGTTAGCTTTGATTCCTAGGCGCACTGCACCACGGGTCAATTTTTCTTCATTGAATTTTCGATATAAAATTTTTGCATCCTTCAACACTGAATCTGGTAAGGTGTGACACGCTTCATCTATGTCACGGTATGCGTGAAAAAGTGAGCGATCCTTGTGATTCATTGACATGTGAAAGTTGATTTTTGCCATCCGTTTATTTTCGTAAGTTGAAGAGTGTTGTGTAGATATGATCGTACCCTTACCCCAATTTTGTGAGAACAATTCGGGATTTGCGTTAGGGTTACCACATCGAGCTGGATCATTTACTTTACCATCATCGGTCATACCACTCGTCCATTCAGCTGTGTCATCTATAAAATAAGAATCAACAAGTCCACACTCCGAACATGTCGGAAGACCCTCTCGTGAAATAACTTTCACACCTGAACACTCTATACAAAAATTTTTACTCACTGGCTTTATTTCGTTTTCTTTTGGTTTTAATTCTTCGATTTGTTTCCATATAGCTGCCAGCATTGTTTTGAATGTGGTACTCTTTTTTAAAATTTATAATCAACGCATCATACACTTAGGCGTCTAATTCGCGTTTCAATCGCATCAACGGTGTCCTTGAAACTTTTCCCACCTGATGTTGTTGGTTCCCATTCGTTCCAATCTTTGTCAATCGATTCATGACCCGGAGGTAAAGGGATATCTTGACCTGCAATCTCACTATCAGATACAACGAAACCCTCGAGGTCAGATTCATCTTCATCACCCCCTTCGTCATATATATCACTATCACTATCTTCGATGTCTATTTCCGAATAAAATGCGAAACGATTCATACCAAGGGCCTTCATTTCAAGATCTTCGAATGTAGTCCCCACAGGGTAGTGTTCCATTACACTTTCATAAGGTGCAGGTGAAAGCTCCGTCGCTTCGACTTCATACACACATGCACTTTTGTAAAATAATTCGGTGGTGTTGAGATATCTCAGGCCGAGGGTCTTGCCAGTATTCATTCCAACAATACCGTATATTTCGTCTTCAATTCCATCTTCATTTACTAAAACTTTTACTATATCATCTTGGTTTATTTCAGTTGGCACAATCATGCTTAGAGTTTTCAGACAAAAAATTATCAGCGATAATATCACAGATGAAAGTTATTATTTATTCGAAGGAAGGTTGTGAGTATTGTGACCACGCAAAGACACTATGTGAGTCGGAGAACATCGACTATGAAAAAATCATGGTAGACAAGGAAGAACTCAAGAAAGTGTGTGGTGGCTCTGCTTCAACTTACCCTCAAATATTTATTAACGAAAAACACATAGGGTCCTATTTTGACTTTCAGGACTATATAGAAGAAGAGTACGAACCAATCCTCGCCCCTACCCTAAATAGATTCACTGTGTTCCCCCTGAAGTACCCTGAGCTCTGGGAGCTCTATAAGAAGGCTCAAATGTCTAATTGGACTGCGGAGGAGGTAGACCTATCCAAAGACCTTGATGATTGGAAGACTCTAAACGATAACGAACAAAAATTCATAAAGTATATTCTGGCGTTTTTTGCTGGATCTGATGGAATTGTTTTTGAAAATATCAATAACAATTTCGCTGATGAGGTACAAATCTCCGAGGCTCGTTCATTCTATGCATACCAATGTCACAATGAAATGGTCCACGGGGAGACGTACTCTAAACTTATTGACAAATATATTAGGGACCCTACTGAAAAGAAACAACTTTTCGAAGCTATCCAAACTGTTCCCTGTATTGAAAGAAAAGCAAATTGGGCTATGAAATGGTTTGATACTAAAACTCGTTCTTTTGCTGAGCGTCTCTTTGCGTTTGCTTGTGTTGAGGGTATTTTTTTCTCCGGTAGTTTCTGTGCTATTTACTGGTTGAAAAAGAGAGGTCTAATGCCTGGTCTCTGTTTCAGTAATGAACTCATCTCCCGGGATGAAGGACTTCACCAAGAATTTGCCGTCGAACTTTTCAAATTACTCAGAAATAAACCTTCAACTGAAACACTACACACTATTATCAAAGAAGCCGTTGAGATTGAAAAGGGGTTCATCATTGACGCACTCCCATGTAATCTCATTGGTATGAACTCTGAGAAGATGGCTGAATACATCGAATATGTATCGGACCGTCTCCTCAAACAAATTGGTCAACCCCCAATTTGGAACTCCAAAAATCCATTCGACTTTATGGAAAATATTAGCCTTGACGGTAAAACAAATTTCTTCGAAAAGCGGGTGGGAGATTACGGAAAGATGGACGATACCTCAGACGAAATTGGTTTCGATGAAGAGTTTTAAACATTTTACTATCAATTTATCCAAATTGACTGGAAAATGCATGAATTAAATTACTTGAAAAGGGTGCCTTCGGAATCGATAGGCGCGGGTTCGAGGATACGACCACTGTCGACAATCTCAATAGAGGGCTCGGCAAATTCGGGTCTTGGGTCGGGGGCTTCCTCCATAGGAACTGGGGGTTCGACAACAACCTTGGTTCCCTTCTTGGCACCATCACCACATCCACACCCACCTTTCTTCTTTTTACCACCACCCTCCTTCTTGATGTTCATCATACCCCAAACAACGAGGATGAATACGAGGGTGTGCACAAGAAGACCTAGAGTCGAGGGGCAACCGGTAGGGGTCGCAATCCACGAACCGAGGATCCGCCTGACAAGACGGAACGTCTCGGGGTTCGCAACAATGAAAAATGTGAGACCAGAAATGATAGAGATGATTAACTTCTCCGCCTGCTTTCGGCCATTACATCCACATCCACAATCTTTAAAAAGACCCATAATTACTTTTGATATATGTCAACAAAAAAAACTTAATTAAAGCCAAGCCACCTAAGATAGATATAACCCACTACCAACAATGTCGCTCACTATCCAGCAATCTTCTGAATTCTCTCCTGCCAATGTGCAGTTCTCAAAACTTCGCAAGAACAAGAATGGCGGCAAGGCCGTCTATTTGAACGCCGGCGACAACAAAAAGCTCTACCTCCAGTTTCCCTTCATGCGATCTCCTTACGGCATGAGTGCGTTCACTGATGAGAGCACTGGTCGTACATCCTACTCTCTCGACCTGTCTTTCGACCCCGACAATGAGGAGGCCATGGCTCTTCACGAGAAGCTCAAGGAGCTTGATGATATCATCGTAAACACAGTCGCCGCCAATTCGCAAGAGTGGCTCGGCAAGGAGTTCAACGTTGAGGTTCTCAAGCAGGCTCTCTACAAGCCTATGGTTCGCCCCGGTAAGGAGCAGTACCCATCGACTATCAAGCTCAAGATTCTCACCAAGCCTGATGGGACATTTGTACCCGAGTCTTACTCTATGCAGAAGCAAGCTGTACCCCTCGATAGCATCGAGAAGGGTAATAAGGCTATGGCTATTGTTGATCTCAACCAGATTTGGTTTATCGACAACAAGTTCGGTGTCACAATCCGTCTCCAACAGGCTCTCTTCGAGCAGTCTGCTAAGCTCCCGTCATTTGCCTTTCAGGGTGTGAACCTACCCGATGATGACCTTCAGGTTGATGTTGAGGATGAGGATGAGATTGAGGAAGTTGATGATCAGTAAAAAAATATTTAGTTCAGTTTTTGAAAACAATTAAAAAAATTATAAAATCTAATTGATTCTGAAAAAAAATAAAAATATTTTAAAAAATCCTTCTTGGTAAGTATAAAAAACTTCTTACCAATAAGTAAGTATGTCTAATAAGAACATTGAGAGTAACTTGAAAAAATTACTCAAAGGTGAGAAGGCTTGTATCCCAGAACACTTCTTGAAAGTTCCCAGTTACAACTCACCGACCCTTCGTACCGGTAAGGGTAGGCCTATAAGTGAAGGTGCATTTGGAAAGATGTACCGTGGAAGCATTAATGATAATGGAAGGCGGTATGTCGCGTACAAGGAAATAGATACATCGGAAAGTATCGATGGCGCCTTCGAGTTTGAATTCAAGGTTGCCGAAAAATTGAAGGAGTTTGCGGTTCCTGAGATGTACCTCTTTAAGAAGTGCCCCATCCAAGATAAAACACCTAAAAAGGTGCGTAAAAAGAATGGTACATTGGTCGATCTAGGTGCGTTCCCAAAACGTACCAAACCCAAGGATATTCTTTATATGGAACTTCTTAATGGTATGTCGTTTAATTCGTGGTGGAAAACTAAACCATCTCTTGATGCGATGAAGTCTGTAATTGTACAGGTTTTTGATAATCTCTACCGAATTAACCAAAAATTTCCAGACTTCCGTCACCGCGATTTACATGGAGGTAATGTGATGGTTAACCCAGATGCTCTCAAGACCCAATACACATGGGACGTTGACCTCGGTCGTAAAGTAATTCGAAACGACCCAGGTGGATCTTTTAGGAGTCGCCTCGGTTCACCTGATATCAAAAAGTATAAGCGTACAAACGCTGGTGTTGAAGCGACTATCATTGATTTTGGTTTATCATACTGGTCCAGGCGTATGCCAAACCCAGAAACGGCTGATGGTGGATATGAGGGTGCGGGTATATACGGACATGGAATAGGTCCAGGTACGATTTACTATGATATTCATAGGTTCTTGTATATCATTTATGTTAAGGTGAGACAACCTGGGACTCTAAACGAGCGAGCTATTAAAAATTTCATCGAAGAGCTTATACCGAATAAAGAGTTCCTCGAGTTTAACGGAAAATTCACCAGCGAGGGATATCTACTCTCAGATTACCACGTCGCCCTCCGAGCAAACCTTCCCACATTCAAAACTATTTTGACACACCCATTCTTAACTGGTGATAAATCACCGAATAGACCAAAGACTCTCGCGGAGGCTCTCAAAAAGATTGGTGCCATGAAGGTTAAGACACCTCCCAAGATCAAGACAAAGACCCCCAGTCCCAAACTTTCAACTACGGAAAGGAAGAAAAAGATGAACAACGCGATTAAGAAGGCTGCGGCTGTATTGGCTAAGCCCAAAGCCAAACCGGCACCCCTGAGGAGACCCGGTGCTGTACGCCCCAACCCAGTCCCCGAGATTCAACCGGCCAGTCCCGAGCTTGGACCAACTGCACGAGCTATAAAGAAACTCATGGAAAATCAAGCCGTAAATGTAGAAGCCATAAGGTTGAAAATGGGTCTCCCCCGTAAGATTGGTGGTGAACCACTTCCTCAAAACTTAATGACTCCCTCAGCTAGGAAGAAATTTAACGAAAAGGTGAAGAAGAAAATGGTCGAGAACAACGAGGCACCCTACGGGGTGATGTCCCCTTCCAATATGATGGAATATGCAAGGAAGATTGAAAGTGGGAGGAAGAAGGCTGCGAATAAGCTAAATGCCAAACACAAGGAAATTAAGGCTACCAAGGGTAAGACACCCACACCCGTTCGTCTCAAGGAGAAGTTCTCTTTCGTCAATGTAAAGGGTAAGAAGCGTGAATTTGTCAGGAAGTTTGCATACGATAGGGCTTTGGCTAAGAACAAGGCTGAGAGGGCTAAGAAGAACGAGTACTGGCGGTCTTTCGTTGACGTAAACGGTAAGAAGCAGGAATTTGAGAGTAAGTCCGCATATCATGAGGCTAAGCAAAAGAACTTGCAAGCTTACGCCGCCAAGATGCAAGCAAAGATCAATAATCAGATTGAAATGGGACGCAAGGCGCGGCTTAACCCACAGAAGTACTCGTTTGTTGACTGGTATGGTAGGAAGCGTGAATACGTGAGAAAGGGTGCATATGAGAAGGCTTTGGCTAAGAACAAGGCATTTAGGGTAGAAATGGCGAAGCCAACATTTTCGGAAAGGGCTCTAGTGAAAAGGCAGCAACGCGGTCAGCCATTTTATATGATGACACCTCAAAACGTAAGGAACGCCATACAGGGTGGTAAGAATATGAAGTTTGTTGGAGGATCAAAGGGTTTCAAGACGGTCACACCCAAGGCCAAGACCCCCACACCCAAGGCCAAGTGGTCTAACGCAAATAATAAACAATTCATGGAATTATTGGCACGGGAAAAGAACGCACAGAGAAAACTTGCGAATAAGATGAACAAGGCGAGACCTCTCAAGAATGGACCATTAGACCCAGCTGTTGCGTACGCTCTCAAGACCCCTAAGCCTTCCACAGCTAAGAAGGTGGTTAAAAATTACATGAATAGGTTCGTAAATAAACTCGATAAAGATGAACGCAATATGCTCAAAAAGAAGATTTGTCAACCTTAAAAACCCGCTTAGTTCCCTCGTCAACTTCAGAGAGTATCTTAAACTTTGGAGTCTTGACGAGTTTGTCACCATTATTAGTCACGAATGATTTCATCCGTTCAACTTCACCACGGGGCATTTTCCTGGTGTATTTGAGCGTAACATTCTTGTTTCCAATAGTGAATACAGTTGAAGACATTTTTAATATTTACCTATAATAAAATATGCAGCGCTCAACAATTGTAGTTGCAGTGGCAATTGTCCTCGTTGTCTTTTTGCTCTATAGGACCAGGACCGGTGGTAAAAAGTGGACCATTTACGGAACCAAGGGGTGTGGATGGACAGTCAAGCAGTTGGATTACATGAAGAAGGCTGGTAAGCCCCACGTGTTCGTCGACTGTGACAAGGGTGGTTGCGACGGTATGACTGCTTTCCCTACCCTCAAGGGTCCTAACGGGGAGAAGATCGTTGGATACAACGAGGTTTAAATCATTTATTATTCAAGAGTTGATTGTATCAACTTATCAATAATGAAATATGGAATCTATTTAGAGACCACGTACAATCTGGAGGGAAATAGAAAGGATGAAGGCATCAAGGAGGGTGCTAATAGGCTTGAGCACAGAGATGTGCTTGACAAGCGAGCGGTTCCACACGAGGCGGAGAAGGAAAGTGCTGATAAGCACAGTGAGAACGAAGGTGAGAACTTCGGTGAGAACTTCAGACCTGGACTTGGCTTTGGCAACCTCGTGAATCATTTATTACATACGGATATTTTTTTCTAGGTAAACTACAAATGAGGGCTCTCCCCCTGAGTGGCTCAGAAAGTAGGTATACAAACAGGCGGTGGTCGACACCAAAGGGTATTGGAAACAATAATTGTTATGCCTATGCCGTTGGAGACTACGAAGCGTATAGGTGGCAGAAGTCTATACCAGGTGATCGTTCTGGTCTTTCAAATGGAAACCACACCTATACCCACTGTACTGGACTTCCTCGTCGCGTTATTTCTGACAATCCTAAGAGGGTGTACAAGGCTGGTGCCAATGAAAAATGCAAAAAAGGATATTTCAAGGTCATGATGTTTGTTTCGCCTGGAAGACCTATGAACTACATTCGACAAGGGGATTTCCACTTTTACAAACAGCATGGGGTGGTTGAATACAAAATCAAACCTGGGGATACTATCAAAGCTGTAGCCAAATTCTTTAAAGTACCTGAATCGCGGGTCAAGAAAGGCGGTCAGTTTAAGGTTGGTAAACGTGTAATTTTTAAAGCCAATGTATTCAGTCACAAGCGTGGTTGGGCCACTGGTCCGCTTCTGACTGATGCTAAAGGTAAGGCCATCACTGACCCCCGTAAGGCTTCTAGGGACTATCCAGGTCTAAACTACGAGAAATATTGTAGTTCATTCTGTGTCAAGGACACTGGGATCAAAGTCGGTAGGACTCACCCCAAGGTCCGCTAAGATACTTTCAAGGTCTTCTTGTTGATCCACATCAAAATTAATGTCAAATAGATCTAGAACCTCAAATATAGACCCCTCATTCAAGGACACAGAATTCGCCGTTGCTGTGTAATTGTTTTGTATAGTGACTGTAATTTTAAATTGTGTACCATCTATCACTTTTCGACAAATGGGGCATGTATTCTTACCTTGGTTCTTCCATTCCTGTAGACAGTGGGAATGAAACATATGTCCGCACCGGGCTGGAGGGTTGGTCCTCGTACACCGGACTTCATTCAGACATATGGAACATGTTGACATTCTATAGGAAGGTTTTAAAGTTTTTTTGGGGATTTTTCTCAGTTAGTAGATCTTGGAGGTATCCACGAGAGGATTGTCACACTTAATGCATGGTCCCTTACCTTGTACATTCTCCTGTACCTTGGTGAGGAGCTGAGGACCCTGAGATTGGAGGAGCTTACGGTAAGAGTAGTTGTCCTCGAAAGAAATACCATTTTGCTTCATAACATAGTTGTTAAAGAGCTGAGCTGAAGAGTTTACGGTGAAGCACCGACCATCGGCCATACCAAGTCGCTGCGACATATTGTTAATATACACTTAGAATTTTATTTGCCTGTTGGTAATTGTTCTCATCCAAGAATTGAACCCTTTTTCCTTGAGAAGTTTGACAAAAGGATCACATCTATATCCCAAATAAATATCAAATACATCAGTTTCTTCTGTGCGTGACACTCGAATCTGGGGATTTTCATTTATGTGGTTGTTGATGATGTTGTAGGCAAATGCAATCTCCTTGAGGGTCTCCGCCCCTGTAATGATAATTTTACCGGTACTGAAAATACTGGTAGTAATCTCCTTCATATCCTCTGAAGGCTTGAACTTGATCTTCACTGCAGAATACCTATCTGGTTCAAAAGAAACCTTAAAAATATCATCATACTCCTCAAACCAGTCGGCAACCTTCATGAGGTTGATATTGTAGTTGAGACTGAAGTTGGAGTTAATCATAACAACACGGAACGAATCCACTGGTACTTCAATTTTCAAATCCAAAAAGGTCTTGAAAATGTGAATGAGTTGGGTGATGATGCGTTTGCAATCGAAGAGATCGCAGCATCCAGCCACTTGGATCGAACCATTGGGGAATACCTTCACAGACTTAGTACTGTAGGTGTCGTGGTATGTTAGGGTCACCTGGTTGTAGAAAGTCGTCGGTTTCAATTTCCACTCAAAACCATCTGTTTTGGTACCCACACGTCGCATCTTATAGGAACCAATTTCTTCGAATAAACCTCGAAGTCGCTTTATATCAATCTGTTGCATAAAGCTCGACACCATAGTGATTGTTGTAATCTTTATCCATGAGGGTCTAGTCTCATCCGGTAGTTCTTTTCGTATCTCATCGAGAGTGAGGAGATACGAAAAGCTATTATTTGCAATAGTTGAATACATTTTTGGACATACTTTTTACAATGTGGGTGGCTCACTTAGGCCTTCGTTTAAGGAATTGTATACGTCACAGGAAATGGAGATGGAGATAAATCAGAACCCTTGTTAGAGTCATCTCTTAAAATTTCGACACCATTTTCTTTTATCATCAGAGCTGGTGTGTAGGTAGGTCTGTGAAAGCTAATTTCTACCTCCCCTATCTTTTTATCACTCGTAATCGTAAAAAATTTTTCGGGGGGTGTATGTTTGTTCCATGCAGCCATAGTTATGGCTCCATCCTCATCTAGATAACCCATGTCTCCTTTACAGTCCCAGTTGTTCTGTGTGTCGTGCTCACAATCATATTTAGTAGGCGCAATATGGAAAGTAATTTCATCCTTAGACACCCTATTTCCATCAATCTTTATATCGCTAATAACTGAACCATGATCACTATGTTCAGTCTCACTTACGATATGAAATTCATATGTGAAACCACCAGCTCCAGCTCCAGCACCCGCACCCGCGGCTGGGTCTTCTTCACTACCACCACCCATCAACATAGAAGCTATACTGGAGGACGAACAACATACCATCAAAAGACCAACACCGGCTAACATTGGTACAGCTGACATGATCTTTATATTACTTAGAGATAAAAATTTATATAAAGATAATGACGTCATTTCTTAAATCCGCAAAGCATGTTTTTGATGTGGAGTCTGATCTCTCCTATGTTGAGATTGTCTATGACCGGTACATAAGGAATAAGGGATACTCGACCTTCACCGATTACCTCAATACAGAGCCTTTTGCTGATTGGGTATCCTTAGAATCTGGTAATCACTCAATTGTTTATGAGAAGTTTCTTGATACAATGGTTAAGAAGACCCTAGAGGTGAGACAGCGTATGGCTGAACTGTCACTCGAAAGTTTCTTAACTTACGACCAGGATATTCGTAAGTATGTACGTGTAGCGCACGCAGTTAAGATTCTAGATCCAACATTCCAGCCACCCCGCATTAATATGGAGAGTGCTTGGCAAGTGGAGTTTATTAAGAAGTTTTGTAAGAAATCAATAATAGATTCAATTCAAGAATGTAAAAAGAAGTCCCGTCTCAAGTATTTCTTCAACGTACTAAAATTAATAGAATTAGAGCAATAAGAATAGAAATGACAATTAATTGAGTTGTTGTATTTTTACGCTCAACACCAACAACAACTGGTTCCCTCTCCCTGCCACATCCAAGTCCGTAATCAATATTACGGCGGGGTTGAACATTCCTGTCTATACGGCAAGGTTGTTTCTCAGGTTTGCATAGTCCAACTGTGCAAAAAACACTTTTACCAGTGGGTGGGATACCTCCACTTTTAGGAACTTCTTGAAAATCTTCAAAATTACCCGTCTGTCTCACACCTCCTGGAAGGGAGAAATCGTGTTGGACAAATGGGTTGATGTCATCAATGGCAGCTTGATCATTGAGCATAAACTCACTCATTATTGTTATTACTTCAGATTATATTTCTTGTCCACCATCTTGATTTTATGTTCATCCCACATCTTGTCTAAATCGACATTTAGCATATGTGCCAATTGAAAGAGATAACTGAACACATCCCCCATTTCCATCATAACATCTGTTCCTCTCTCCTTTTTTAGATTTGTCTTCTTGTATGTTTTCTTATATTGTCGAATTGCGGATGCGAGTTCGCCAACCTCTTCTGTCAGGAGAAGCCACACTGTATCAATGGGGGCACGATCCCACCCCTTAGACCTACACACTTTTTCTGTTTCACATTTGTATTTGTTAAGACTCATACTTATTCTACAGGAGACTCAAAGCTTTAATTGATTCCAATCTTATTGTTAAAATCAATTTTATTTCCGGTGGTACTGGTATTTACAGGTCGATCCATGGGTGTACTAATGGTATCGATATCCTCAGCATAGGCAATATATTGAGATACACCAGTTTGAATTTGAGACATGGCTGAAGATATGACCTTGGTGTTCATATACTTAACCTGTTCATTGACTTGAGTGTATTGATCACCAGAGTTGTTGATAAATACAACACGCATCATGGCGAATAAATCATCGGGGTTCTGATAATCTATGGAAATGCCAGTCTTATTTTTAAACGCCTGACGAATTCCACGTTGAAGAAGATTCTTGTTGAAATCCGAAAAGAACAAAGTGTTCAGTGGGGTCTCACACTGCTGAATAGAATTAAGGTGGAGGTTATCACACATTTAATATAACCCCCGAAAAAAATTGTCTGTACATATTAAATGTTGACCATGTCTGACTTCGATGAGGCGTACGCCAGCAAACCCAACAATGTCGAACCAATTCCATGCAAGGCTCCCGAGTGCTTCGTGGGTTCTTATCCTCCTGTGGCCAAGGCTGGTGAGCCCGGTCCATTTTTCGTAAACACTTACCTTCTTCAACCCAATCGCAAAATGGAAGTGGCGGGAACAGTTTCTGTTCGAAGTGCTGACCTCGAGTGTAAAAAATAAGGTTAAAAATAAAACTTGAACAGAAAGTATATGAGGGTCATTAAACGCTCAGGTCGTATTGAGGATATGAGATTTGATAACGTCACCAATAGGATCAAGAATTTAACGTCTGGACTTTCAGACAAATGTGACTCTCAAAAAATTGCTCAGCAGGTTTTTTCATCAATGTATGATAACATCACCACACAGGAAATAGACGTTCTCTCTGCTGAAATTTGTATTGGTTTGATTACATCGGACCCGGATTATGAAGTTCTCGCAACTCGTATTATTGCGAGCAATATTCATAAAGTATGCCCTAACAACTTCCATCTCGCAATGCGAAAGCTTCAGAAGGCGAATATTATCACAGATGAAGTCGTTGAGGTTGCTCAACAGGTAAAAGAACATATTAAAACAGACCGAGATTTTGACTTTGGTTATTTCGGTTTAAAAACTCTCGAAAAAAGTTACCTTCAAAGGGTTGAAGGAAAGTTGATTGAAACTCCTCAATATTTGTTTATGCGTGTTGCTATCGGTATTCATGGTAAAGATATCCCAGCTGTTCTCGAAACATATGACAAGATGTCCCAAGGTTTCTTCATCCATGCTACACCCACTCTATTCAATGCGGGTACACCACGACCTCAGATGTCCTCTTGTTTTCTTATCGCAAACAAGGGTGATTCAATTGATGGCATTTATGGAACTCTAACTGAGTGTGCACAAATTTCAAAGTGGGCTGGTGGTATTGGTATGCATATCCATGACATCAGATCTAATAAGTCCCGTATTCGAGGCACCAATGGTCAATCTGATGGTATAATCCCAATGCTTAGGGTCTTCAACGCCACCGCACGTTATGTGAACCAAGCTGGTCGTCGTAAGGGTTCGATTGCTGTATATGTTGAACCATGGCATGCGGACATCATGGATTTCTTGGAACTTCGTCTCAACCAAGGTGATGAGGAGGCACGTTGTAGGGACCTTTTCAGTGCTATGTGGATTCCGGACCTCTTCATGAAGAGGGTCGAAGAAGGTGGTAATTGGTCTCTGTTTTGCCCGGACAAAGCCCCAGGTTTATCCGATGTATACGGTGAAGAGTTTGAGGCTCTCTACACAAAGTATGAAGAGGAGGGTCTAGCTAATGCAACTGTACCAGCTACAGAAGTTTGGAAGGCCATTCTTAAGAGTCAAACTGAGACTGGAACTCCCTATATGCTGTATAAGGATGCGTGCAATAAGAAGTCCAACCAAAAGAACTTAGGAACTATTAAGAGTTCTAACTTGTGTACCGAAATTATTGAGTATACAGACAAAGATGAGACCTCGGTGTGTAACCTGGCGTCTATTGCACTTCCAAAGTATGTAAACAAGGAAACGAAGACATTCGACTATGACAAGCTCCATGAAGTCACTAAGACTGTAACTAAGAACTTAAATCGAGTTATTGATAGGAACTTTTACCCAGTTGAAACTGCTCGTCGCTCTAATATGAAGCATCGTCCAATTGGTCTCGGTGTTCAGGGACTCGCAGATGTTTTCATCCTATGTGGTCTTCAATTTGACTGTGAGGAATCCCGTCTTATGAATGCACACATTTTTGAGACTATTTATCATGCCGCACTTGAAGCGAGTTCGGAGTTGGCTGAGATAGATGGTTCGTATGAAACTTTTAAGGGTTCTCCAGCTTCTGAAGGTATTCTTCAACCAGATATGTGGGAAGGTGAAACCAAATTTAGTGGTCGATACGACTGGGATGCTATGCGTGAAAAGGTAAAAACAAAGGGTCTTAGGAACAGTCTCCTTCTCGCTCCCATGCCTACAGCCTCCACCGCACAGATTTTGGGTAATAACGAATGCTTTGAGCCATATACAACTAATATCTATTTGCGCCGTACACTCGCTGGTGAATTTGTTGTTGTCAACAAGCATCTCGTCGATCATCTTAAGAATGTAGGTCTCTGGAGTAAGGAAATGAAAGACCTAATGGTTAAGGCTGGTGGTTCTATTCAGAACATTGTAGACATCCCTGATGATATTAAAACTCTTTACAAAACCGTGTGGGAAATTAGTCAGAAATGTATTATCGATATGGCAGCTGATCGCGGTAGGTTCATAGACCAGAGTCAGTCGATGAATCTTTTCATTGAAAGTCCCACAATGTCCAAGTTATCTTCGATGCACATGTATGCATGGAAAGCTGGTCTCAAAACTGGTATGTACTACTTGAGATCTAAGGCAAAGGCTCGACCAATCCAGTTCAGTCTAGAGCCAGATTGTGTGGCCTGTTCGGCTTAAAGTTTTGAACCTAAATATGAATTAGAAAGATGGACAAGGCTATCGACAACTTACAAATTAACGCATTTAATAATCGGAAAATTGTCATAAGTACAAAGCAGGGTACACCCCTGCGTGTCCAATTTCCTCGGATGTATATGCCATTTGGTGTATCAGGGTTTACACCTGAGGTTGGTCAAACTAAGTACAATATTGACTTTGCAATCAAGGGTTATGACGAGGAAGATAGCTACATGAAGAATTTTTACGACTCTGTGCGTAAACTTGAGGATCAAATCATCGATTCGGTTGTCGAACAAAGTGAAGTAATTTTCGGAGCACCTATGACAAAGGAGCAATTGTTACCAATGTTTAACTCCAACGTAAAGGAGGCACCTGGTCGCGAACCAAAGTTTCGCGTTAAGGTTGATACGACTATGGATGATCAAATCAAACCAAATGTATTTGATGCGGATAAAAACCCACTAAGGGATAATGCGACTAATGGTCTCTATGCAAGAAATTCGGGACATGCTATTGTTGAACTCAATAGTGTGTATTTCTTGAACAGAAAGTTTGGGTGTACATGGAAGCTTCATCAGCTCATTGTTTACGAGCCACAGAACTTGAAGGGATTTCAATTCGTTATTTAGAATTAGATTTACTTAACATTAATATACTATATATAGCCTGAGCCTCCTTGAGCAATTTACCCTGAACCCTGGTAAATTTCTGTGGGTCCAAACCAAGCTTAATTTTAGCCATTCTTACAGATTCTGACCACTGAGTGAGTGTCATCTCTTACTTACTAGCTTTGATTATTTTTTTGTAGCTCTTGCTACCCTTCTTGGGGACGAGGCAGAAAGAGTCCTTCTTCTCAGCCTTCTCCTTCGCGAGGTCAATGAAAGCCATGAACTTGGGGTTCTGCTTGAGAGACTTCTTAGCAGCCTTACTCGCCGCCTTGGAGATAATACGTCCATCCTTCATCATAAGATCCTTCTTGGTGAGACCACCAGAGGTTGCGTTAGCGTTACCGTGGAAAACTTCGGCGCGGGAACCAACAGTCATTTATATTAAGCACGGAAAATATTCTTGATGTCCAAAATAGATATTTTAGCTGTTGTCCTGTTCACAGGGATTTGCGTTTTTACACGGTCATCGTTAAGAACCTCTGAGCAAACGATAGATTTATGACCTTGGAGTGCCATCATTTCTTCTTCCACACTCACAAACCGTGGACACTCCTTGTAGACCAATTTTTTAACGTAAACGGCTTGATTTTGACCGGTTCGATGACTTCTACCAATCGCTTGTAATTCAGTTGCAGGGTTCCATGCTGGGGCTGTTATGTATACTCGAGTCGCATCCTGCAAATTTAATCCCTGCCCCCCACTCTTGATCTGAATGATGAAAACAGCTCCTGGGGCTGCACTTTTAAACGCATTTATTTGCCTGACCCGTTCATCTTTAGGAACTGACCCATCAATCCTGAAAACTGGGCAGTCCAATTGAGACTGAATATAGTTCATTTCACCCCTGAACTGACAAAATACCAAACTCTTCTCCTTAGGGTGTTCTTGAATCATCCTGAATAAAGTTTCCATCTTGTTAGATCGACCTTCCCACTTTGTTGGTTTGGTTCCATTCTTCACACCGACCCCATTTAGATACATCTGTGGCCAAATCATACACTGCCTGGCACGGAGAAGGCACTCCAAAATAACCATATTTTTGGAGTTAAGACTTTGGGCATTTTTGAAGGCATCTTTGATAATATCCTGAGCCTCCAAAAAGACAAATTCGTAGAGAGCCTTCTCTTCTTTGAACATATCAAGTTCCACATTTTCAAACGTACAAGGTGGGAGCCGAAGACGTTCGTTAATCTTAGCGAGATCATCTTTGGTTCGACGAAGGATATAGATATCTTTGATCTCTTTAGTCCTTCCTTGAACAAAATTCTTGGGAATTCCCAAAAAAGTACAAAGAGACACAAAATCATCCATTGAATTAAATACCGGTGTACCAGTCACAATCCATTTAATATCTGTCCTCAAACGACACACACTTTTGAACAATTTCGAAGACTTGTTTCGAATCTCGTGGCCTTCATCCAAAATAACGCGATCCCACGTCATATAATGAAGTGGAGTGGGTGCACCAACCTCAGCACCTTTGATAGTGAGAAGTGTGTAAGGTGCAATAGTGATATGTGAATCACTACACACCTTACGTTCATTTCCATCGTAAATGTTTACGGTAAGATTGGGTGCAAATTTCTGAATTTCCTCATGCCATTGAGTGATAATAGATTTGGGCACGATGATGAGTGTACGACTTTGTGGATTTCCAAGTATTGTAGAAATCAATTGTACGGTCTTGCCCAAACCCATTTCGTCACATAAAAAGCCTCCCTTGGGGCCATCACTTTGATTTTCCATTCCAAGCATCCATTGTACACCTTCTCTTTGGTAGGGTACGAATAGACGCCCGTTTAGGGAGTCTGTTGCGAGTTTGTATTGGTCTTCAGTCGTCATCGTAGAAGTCCTCCCCGGGGAGTGCCTCAATTTCACAGACAACTGGTGCAGGTTCTTTTTTCTTTCGAGTCTTCTTCAACTTAGGTGGTGGAAGTTCATCTATGTGTTCTCTAAAATAGAGAACTTTGTCCCAAAATTCCCTCATGACTGGGAGATAAGTCTTCCACCATTCACGATCACGGGGAACGTTAACTACATCAAATTCTTCTGGTTTAGGCCAATTGGTTTCAGCTGGTTTGTATTGGATGAAGTCTGCCGATTCTAGGTCTAAAATCTCCATACATAGTTGAAGCTGTGGCATGTAATGAATAGGCACTTCCCCGGGTATGATTGCTCTTTGTGGAGGACATTTAATCTCTACGAGTTTACCAGATTCGGTGACACCATCAGGACTTCCACCTAACCAATCTTCAACTGGGTGGGGGCATAGACCAAGTTCATGGACAACCTCCCCATGCCTCTCTTCATATAGAATACGTGCTTCATCCTCATACTTCTCACCGTGTCGTGTAGCTGCATTTCCGGTAAACTTTTCACCGAGACCACATTTTTTGAGTAGAAGTCCTTCAGGTGTTTCGTATTTATTAACACCAATGGCTGTAGCGGCATCTGAAGCGGTTAACATTTTGCCACGAAGAGCAAGCCACTCTTCTGATTTCTGCGCCGCATACTCACGATCCAACGCTGCTTTAACATTCGGGTGCATGTTAACTTAATTATAATTGTATTTTTTAACCTCATCTAGGACTTGAAAATACATTTGTGCCGCATTTTGTTCAGCTTGTTTTTTACTTTTTGCAGCACCTCTCGCACGAAACATATTGTCGATGTAGATGTCAATGTAGAATAAACCTTCGTGATGAGCACATACACGGTATTCTGGGAGTGGCCAGTTATTTACTTGACAATGACGCATGAGATGGTCCTTATAGTTATCATCAACCATTATAGAATTCATATCAACAATCTCAGGGTCTTGGTAAATCCTAAGAATGAACTCCTTAGCATGGATGAGACCAATATCCATATAAATAGCACCAATGAGGGCTTCAAAAACATCCTCAAGAATTTTTGGATTGTTATTCCATTGGTTGCGCATACCCTTTTCATCCATAATCACAAGTTCATTTAAATTGAGTGTATTAGCAATCTTAGCTAGAGTTTCTCCACGAACCAGCTTTGTACGAGCTTTAGTGAGAAAACCTTCTTGACGACTTTCGTAACGATCAAATAAAAACTTAGTGATAACAAACCCTAGTACGGAGTCACCAATAAATTCAAGTGTTTCAAAAGATTCTGTAAACTGCTCGTATTCTTTGATGGCAGATTTATGTGTAAATGCCTTTTGGTACAAATCAAGATTTTTGATCTTTGTACCAACAAGTTCTTCAATTCGTGTCTTATCAACAAAGACAACCATGTTTTATTATGTTTATGTTTTTATTTTTTAAGCCTTCTTAACGTAGTGAGGAGAAAGGTACTTCTGGAGGTTAAGGTAAGTAACAACAACGTCGGCGGGAGGAGCAAGAAGGTCCCGAAGCTTATCGTCGAGAATAATCTGGCGGCCGTTCTCGGGGTGCTTAAGACCCTTCTCAGTGATGTACTTGTTGACAAACTTGGTAACCTCTGAGCGGGAGATGAGATCTCCTTCGGGGAGGGCAAGAAACTCACGCAACTTAGGTGTGATTTCCTGCTTTCGGTTGAATCCGTTGTTCTCGGCACGCTTCTTGGCCTTCTCACCGTCAGGATCCTCCTGAGTGTTCTTGACCTTGCGTACAAGCTTAGTGAGATTCTTTACATCGTTGCGGAGGGCGGCAATTTCGGTCTGGATAGTTTCAAGAGACATTATATCTTTCTTACGGACGTAATCTTTAAGTCTAGATGAAAGAGACCAAGAAGAACCACAATACACAATAGAATTGATATTGATACTTCAATAGGTTTAAGGTTCTCAAGAACATTGCGCTGGGTTGGACGGTCTATGAACCTGAATGGCTGACGAGAACCATCGTCAGGGCATCCACCAAAACAGCAGTCTTTGGGGCAGTGAACAACATCAGGTCCCCGTCTGGTACCGCAGAACTGATTGGTTTCACCTTTGTATGCATAGCACCTACATTCGTCGATCACTCTACAGACCATATTATTATATCATGATATAATAATGGACGATCAAATCTATTCGAAATCTACCATTGAAAAATTCTTAAATGAAAATTTACTTTTCAGGGATGCCAAACTGAAGAAGTATTATGATAGGAATTTACAGAGGGACCTCGGTAAATTTAGGAGTCGAGTTCACAGTACCCACTCTAACAAAGATTTTGAAAAGGTCGTATATCTTCTCATAACAGACTCACTCAGGGATATCATCCTAGAGACTGTTGGTGAACTATCAGAGTATATGAAGGATATGGGTGACATCATCGTGAGTGGAGGTGAAGCTTTCAATTTATATGTGGATTTCAATGACAGAATAGTTACACCCGATATAGATGCAAAGTTTGTCCCCCGTATGGCTGTAAATCCAAAATACTTTGGAAAACTTCAAGCAACCAAGTTGTTATTATGGAACAGATTGGGTGAGATATCTAAACGCTTGAATACCCGAGTGAGGAAAAGATTCGTAAATATGAAAAAGAAAAACCCCAAACTGTTTAAGTTTTTGGGTATAAGTCTAAAACCCTCTGGTTCAGTTGTATCTCGTAGGTATACTCTCATAAAGAAGAAAAAGGGGGGGCTGGGAAATAAACCGGTAAAGGGTGACGTATTTATCGATGTAGAACTGTTTGCACTCGATACAAACTTACGCTTCTTTTCTCCAAAGACTGGTAAAATTGAAGATGTTACACTCGGGGGTATGCTCGATATCCCATTCATGCGACCTAAGGAGTTTGGGTATGAGGTAGTTTTATCTAGACGTAAGGGTATAACGTATAGAAACTATGATACAGGTAAACTAACTGTAAGTAACAAAGTATACGTGGCGAGTAAAGAGTTTCTAATTGAAGATATTTATTTGATGAGTAAGTTGAATCTTCGTCCAGATAAGAAGACCAAGGATCGTTTACGTCTCGCAAAACTTGGTCAATTATTTGACAAGAAAATCAAAAATTCAGATTCTATAGATGATGTATTCAGGCGTGTAAGATCTAAGATTGTTAGAAAAGCCCCAGCCACGAAAAAGAATGGACACGTTTCTATGAACAAAGCAAAGCGTGTAGATCCATACAAATACAAAAACTTTACGACTAAACCATCAGAGGAGAAGTTATCCAAACAACTCGTTCAAGGATTAAAACCAGTTGTCGGGAATGCTAAAATTAATGGATACATAAACTCATCGGGTAACAAAAAACTTAATTTGAAAACACTGAAATGGACTAATGTCAAGAACAATTCTTACGTAAAGAATGAGTTTAAACTCAGGGCAACAAATGCGAAGAATTTACCAAAGAATTTCAACGTTTCGAATACTTTATATGGTTACAAACCCAGGAGAAATACATGGGTCAATAAGAATGTGCTTAATAAATCCGCCGCCATCCCGTTTGTTGGGTTAAAGAAATGAAACCTAATATAGACATAAATGATTTACAACACCCCAGCCAAGGGTGAAGATGGACTCTATTTCGTAAAGGTTCTCAATGATGAGAAGCGTAAATGCCTTGTTCAGCTAAACAAGGTAAAAATTACTGACGTGTCAGGCGAGGTCGTATTTGATGTCGTTTCTGATGCGAATACAAAGAAGATCGGGGACATCGATGAAGGAAATCTTGCGGCAGCCCTTGAGAACTGTGAGAGTTGGTTTGGTAAGAAACTCACAGAAAGTGTCATCAAGGGTGCTTACACTTCCAACCTCGATAATGGTGTGATGACATGCGACCGTCTTGAGGTCACCAAGGTATACAACGCACAGCAGGAGCTCGTCGATTTTGACTCACTCCAGACAGGTAAGAATTGTAATGTCATTCTTGAATTTGCCGGACTTTGGTTTGCCAAGAAGGCTTTTGGTCCCACATGGAATGTTGTCCAGGTCAAGGTTCATCCAGATCCCATCCTAGATGTATACCCAGACCAATATGCATTTGTCGATGAGGAGGACGAATAAAAAAATTGTTAGTAATATATAAAAGATGTTCGGTTTAAAAAAGGGTCGTAACCAAAATATTGTTATGCTCCTCGCCGTAGCTGCCCTCATTTTTCTTCTATTCCAAATGAATTCCAAGTCTGGTTATGCCATTGTTGAGCGTGAGTACTCCGCGTTCGGCGCGACCCCAGCCGCTGGCCCCACTGCCGCTCCTGCTGCCGCCTCCAATGGTTGCGGTATGGACAAGGGTACCGGACTTGCGTCCTCCCTCCTCCCCCGCGAGGTCGCCTCCTCCGAGGACTTTGGTCAGTTTGCCCCAGAGGACATCCTCAAGGGACAGAACTTCCTTGAGCCCCGTGCCCAGGTTGGCTTCCCCGAGACTGTCGGTGGTGCTCTCCGCAATGCCAACCAGCAGATTCGTAAGGATCCCCCTAACCCCAAGGACCCCTTCGTATGGAACAACTCCACCATTGTCCCTGACACTATGCAGCGTGGTTTGTGCGCTTAAAGATTAAACAATAATTAGATATAACAATGTCTTCTGTTCCTAATGAACTATCCGAGAGCGTTTCAAAGCTCGTAGACCTTACAAAACAACTTTCTGAAGCAAAATCTGATATCAAAGTCCTAAACCAGGAGGAGAAACGCCTTAAGGAGGTAGTTAAGAAAAATATGGTTTCTCAGGGTATTGATACCATCAACCTCAGGAAAGGTAAAATTAGCATTCGCAAATCAGTCCGAAAGGCGGGTATGAATAAGGATGCAGTGAGAGATGGGCTTTTAACATTTTTTAATGGAGACGAAGCAAAGGTCGAAGGGGCCCTAAATGCCATCAAAGATGGACTTAAAACAAAAGAATCTACTTCTATTTCATTAACTGGTATAAAAGATAAACCCGAGAAGGAAGATAAGTAAATAAACATGGTTTGGAGCCAATACGTATACGAAGCCAATAACGGATTTGATCCCGACGTCAGTGATGACGACGAGTTCAATGATGAACACACTCCTCTGAATATCGAAGACTGGGAAGTCCAATACTCAGACGAACTAGGCCACATGTGGAACAATATCCGTACACTCTTGTATGATGCCCAAATTGAGCATACAGGGCGTTTTTGTGATTTTGTCGAATTTTGTTATATTGAACATGACACAGATTTGAGACGCACAACATGGGAATATCAGGAGCAGACAATGTGGTATGAAGACCGACTTGCTCACATTTGGAGAAATGTCAGGCGCAGTATAAACGATAATGGTCTCCATGAAGAGATGTTGCGTGGTGCAACGTTTAATGATTTTACCAACTTTGCGAAAAATTATATGAGTGTATATTAAATGCTCCCAAACCTTACATCCCAGAAGGTTGCCATCCCCGCCGCTCTTTTTCTGGCTCTGAGCCCCGGTCTTCTTTTGACTACCGACGGCTCCAAGGTTTCTCTCATGAACCGAAAAACAAGTCAAATGGCCACATTCTTCCACGCTCTCGTGTTCTTCCTTGTGTACAGTCTCATCGCCAAGGCTATGGGTCTCGTCCTCACTCGCAACGACCTTATCGTGACCACTGCGCTCTTCCTTGTGCTCAGCCCCGGTCTTCTCCTCACTCTCCCTCCCGGATCCGGTGGGGTGCTTCGGTCTGGTCAGACCAGCCTGAACGCGGTTCTCGTTCACTCTATCGTGTTCGCGATCGTGTTTGCGCTTTTACGTCGCCAATTTCCTCAATTCTATTAAGTAGGAAGATGAAATATCTCGTGTTAGGTCCAGCTTCGATGGGTATATTTTCCCTGATAGGCACCCTAAAAGCACGAGAGACGGAACTTGTTGATGTCAAGGAGATATCCGGCTCTTCCGCCGGTGCAATTTTAGCACTATTTTTAGCTTTGGGGATGTCCGTTGATGAAATTCTAGAAACTTCACTTTCGGTTAATATCCCCAATTTTGTTAAAATACGTATAGGCTCATTTTTTAACAAATTTGGTTTTGTTGACATGACACCTATACGTAAAAAACTTGTAGAAATTTGTGGTTCAGACCCAACATTTGAAGAAATAGATATGAAACTGTATATAGCAGCGTTTTGTATGAATACATCAGAGACTGTATACTTTTCTAAAGATACACATCCAGATATGAAGGTAATAGATGCAGTGTGTATGAGTATGGCAGTGCCTTTCATATTTGCGTGTGGTAAGTATAATGGTGAGACTTATGTAGATGGTGGTATGAAAGAGGAATATCCCCTTTCACCATTTTTTGATAAAAAACCACACGAAGTTACGTGTATAAAAATTAAGATGAATCGTATATATCAAGAAGATATACAAACACCCAAAGAATTTGTAGATTGTTTAGTTCGTTCAGCACTTTCTAATAGAGTGCAATACAATACACCAATCGAACTTATAGAAATTAATGTCGGAGACACTGACGTGTTTGATTTCAATATGAGTTATGAAGAAAAAATACAATTGTTCAACAGAGGATATACTTTTTTGTCAGCTTAATATAGATGGATGTGGATACATTCAAAATAAGGCTGACTGCACTTCCTTTTCTTAGTAAGGCAGACGTGGCGTCTTACCAACAGAGGGTCCAACAAGGAAAGTTATCCCCTGAAACCATTTTCAGAGAAGCTGTCAGGGTAAATAAGCAGAGAAAAGATAAGGAAATATCAAAGAAAAAACGACAATTCCGTTTTATGATTGCTGATTTAGGATTAGGTTTTTGGGATAGACGAGATCTCTATCGACTTATTGACGAAAAAACCGTTCTTTTACGACTTAAAGCTCGAGCCGATAAACTTGTAAAGATTCGTGAACGGGAAAATATAGGACAGAGGCGTGGAAGACTTTCAAAATTCCTGGCAGGTTTAAAGATAAATACAGCAAATAAAGATAAACTTCTCGAAAGGTTCGACGAGTATGGAGAAAGTGTTAAAGTACTCTCACAGAATGCTGTATCTCTTCTAAAAAAGAAAAAATCTGAAGCCGTCTCCAAAGATCGCGAGTTTTTGAAAAAATCCATTAGTCGTATCGGTATTAGTTCAACGTTACAAGCCAAAATTATGTCTAAATTTAAACCCGGTAAAGAATCCGTACAAAAACTTATCGAAGAAGCTAGGCGTTTAAAAAAGGTATCCGGAAAACGAACAATTAGTGTGAGAAGAGGTGAACTTTCTCAATTGGCTAAAAAACTTGAGGTGGCTGCAAACTTTTCTAAGCGCATCACAGCTGTGGACACAATAGAAAAGGCTGACACCTTAAAAGAAACCATCGAAAAAACGGGTGAAAAGAAACGTGTCGATACGATCAATAATGAAAAAGACGTATTGAAAAAGATTGTAAAGGAAATTGGTATTCAGGGTTCATTCAGTGGTAGTATCGCAGCCATCAAAAATAAGGTTGAACTGAACGCGGTTAAATTAGATATCGTTGAAGCTAGTAAGGTTGCACTTGCAAAATTATCCAATGAAAAGAATGTCTCTTCCGATTTTTCTCGAGCTATTAGTTCACTTGTATTCATAGATCGTCTCGTCCCTCTCAAAAAACAAATTGAAAATGCTGGACTCAAAATGAATGATACCAAAAAACAAAAAAATATTGAAGCTCTCACAAAGAATAAACAGAACTTCATAGAATTCGTGAAGAAAAGTACACTCCCCTTAAACAGACAACAAGTCTTTATCAACCGAATGTCATTGGTGAAAGTTGATATACCCAAGTTGCGTGAAGATGTTATTGAATTAGAGAAGAATCTTAAAAATACTCAACGAAAGAAGGAACTTAGCGAACTTGGTGCTTACATTAAGTTTAAAAATATCAATAAAACGGGACTCATAAATAAATTCAAGACGACTAATGTTTCACTCATTAACATAAAAAAGGAAGTTGATGACCTCTTACAAAAGAAAAAGAATCTCCAAGCTGAAAAGAACAACTTAACTAAAAAGGCTAAGAGAATTTCTCTGAATTTGAATATTACGAATAATGTGAAGGGTGCACGTGAAAAGATTGAAAATGCATACAAAAAGAAAATTCAAAATAATAAAAAACAACTGTCAAATTTTGCTTTACAAGCTAATATTAGTGCGTTAGGTAATTTAACCAAAATCAGTAATGTGAACACACTTAACATGGCAAAAGAAATGGTCAAACAGGAAACGAAGAATAAGCTTTATGCTATAGCCGCGACATTAAATGTGAGTCCAGTTTTGGTATCCAAAATTGGTAGTATAAATACCATACAAGATGTAAAAAATGTTTCACAAGGGATCAAATCTGCTATTCACAAACGAACTAAAAATATGAAAAATGCCACTGCACTCGCGCACAAGAAAAATATAGCTTATGTTCGTCAATTGGAAACTAAACAGAAAAAAATTAACGAACTTGTAGGTCATATGACAAATGTGGGGTTGCCACCAAATGACCATATATACTTCATAGAACAATACACACTCTACAACAAACCAATCAATATTATAAAGAAGGAAGTAAATGAACGTTTTATTAAAATTTTCAAAGCACAGAGAGAGCAGGGATTACCAAACTTAATTGAAGAACTCCAAAAATATGAACTTGATGAATCGAATATAGAGCATATTGTGAACAAATACACAAAAACATATATCGCACCAAATACTTTAATCAATGAAGCACAGGTTATAAAAAATATGCGTACGCAAGAAAGATGGGTTGAAGTAGAAGAAGAATTAATAGATTATTTAGACAGATTAACACTAAAACCAGAAAATAGAAGAAAAATTACTGTAGCACTCAACAGTTTCTGGGTCGATTTTGGACCACTTAAGAAATCTGCTACAAACATGGCGATTAAAACTCGTAATGAACCCCGTGCTCTAGGACGAAAAGAACTTGAAAATCACACCATTAAATTTGGTCTCAATCGGGTCAATAAATTTCAAATTCTTAGAAATTACAATCAAGGTGCGGTAAATTTAAACACTCTCAAGGCGGGTGTCGAAAATCTGAAAGGTATGAAAAACACTCAAAAGAATATCGAAAATAAAATGAAGAAGAACCAGAATTACGCCTTCAAAACTTATTTAACTAATAATCTGGGTCTTAACAATAGTAATGAAAAGGTCAAGAAATTACTGAACAACTACAATAGGTATCCCAATTACATTCAGAATCATATGTCTGAAGCCGAAACATTGAAATCTCTAGCCAATGAGAGAAGACGACTTACAAACAGTGCCAAGATGCTACCCATGGATGAGAAACGTAATAAAAGAATCGAGAATATTAAAAATGCTAATGATGTTGCACAATTAAATAGTGATATTTCTAATGCATATGTAGCTATTATTCGTAAAGAGATATCAAATATGGTATTACAAAGTGGTGTCAAAGCTAATATAAATACTGGACAAATTAATAGCTTACAGAAAGGTGAAGAAGTGAGGGCAAAGCTTATGAACGCAATTGAACGAAAAAGGAATCAAGAATTTGCATCTGTTCAAAATGCAGTAAAAAATATGACACAAGAAAATCAAACAACACTTATACAGGAATTTACTACACAAAATGTACCAATCAATAAAATGTTAAAGAAGGTTGCAGAACTCAAACAACAACGAGCTATCGAGGCATACAAAAACAGAAGGCGTCAACTTTATGATTATATGAAAACACAACTTAACATGAATGTCAAAGATAAAAAAAACATAATGAATGAATTCAATAACACAGGTACACTTGCAAATATGTTGAACAAGGCTAGAATATTAAAAAATACTCGAGTCGCGGAAAAGATTGCTGAGGATAGGCTCAAAATTGAAAAAATCATTGAACCACTAGAACTTAATGAAGCTGATAGAAATTTGATACTTAAAAATTTCAACACTAAACCTGGTACCGTATTATCATCCGAAACAAAAGCTAAAGCCTTGAAAAGGAGGAGGAATGTTGAAAAAAGAGCTAATGAACGTGTACAATTGTCCAATCATCTTAAATCCCTCCGTCTAAGTGAAACTAACACCACTAAGATTTTAAACGTATTTGACAGAACACCAGAAAAGATGTTAACCATGTCAAAATTGAATGCGACTGGTCTACGTAAACAAAGAAATCGAGAATCTCTAACCGAAACAATGAAGACGCTTATTTTAACCGACGCTGTTAAAACTGAACTTCTTAAACGTTTCAGGGATAAACCAGGAGACCTGAATATACTTATCAAGAAAGCTAGACAGGTAGACCAAAAGGCAAGAAAACAGTTAGATTTACAAAAACAAACCCGAAATTACGTGGTGTCTTTAAAATTAGGAAATAAAGATACACCGATCCTTAAAAAGATTACAAATACACTCACACCCCAAACAGCTAAAACAATCCGCACAGAGGCTGAAAAGGTTAAACGTGAACTCGACGCTGAAATAGTGGAAAAGAAACGAACAGAACTCAAAACTTTTATGAATAAAACTAAAATAACAGCTGGTATGAAAAGGTCTTTTATCGTCAAGGTAAAACTTAACACGGATCTAGACGCACTAAAAAGAAAAATACAGGCAGCGGAAGGTATTATTACAAATGTCAAGAATAGAGGTATTCGTCTTAAGGGTGAACTCAGAACATATTTGAACACCCTAAATCTCACCAACGAAGAAAGACAGCGTATTGAAGGTTCTGTTGGAGAAAAAACTAAAAATTTAACAGCTCTAAAGCGAAGAGCTCGAACTTTATCCGAAAGAAAACAAATTATGAGAATTCAACGTGGCATGCAAAGAACTATGGGTAGAAAGGCTACTATAAAGAGAGAGTCTAACAACCGTCAGCGTGCGATAGATCGTACAAAAGCAGCCAAAGCTTTCAGAATTAAGAAAGAAGAACTTGAAAAAATTGTGAATAAATTACCCCTAAATTCTAAGGATAAAAAGACATACTTGAATAAATTAAAATTACCAAAAGCACCACTTAATGGTATAACCAGAAATCTTAAGAAGTTTGTCAAAAACGCTAATATTTCTAATAAGAAAAAAGAAACCTATATAACGGAACTAAAATAAATGTAGATTTCTACCGACAAAACTTTTTTGTCAGTTTAATATATAAAATGGACACGTGTGATCCAAACGCGGAAATAGCCGATCTCAGAAAACTCATTAAGATGAATACTGGGCACTCTATTAAACTGACAAGAGAACAGATATGTCAAGTATACGATGACATCCAGGGAGGAAAGTTACCCCTACCCCCTCTGGTTTTAGACTCGAAAATGAGTTATTTAATCGATAAGAAATCGCCATTAACTCCTAAAGATTTTGATGCTTTATTCGACTCTTCATCGAAGCGTACCGACTTAAAGCGAATTGCACGTAAAGTTGGTCTAGTGAAGACCGAGCAAATGACCAAGAATCAAATTTTTGATGCTATTGGTAAGCGCTTGAGGTACATGAATGTTCATGAACCTATTAAAATCTCGAGAAAGCGTCTCTTATCCAGTAAATCTAACACAGCAGCGAACAACGCAGCAGTGAACAATCTGGGGTTGAACAACGCAGCAGCGAACAACGCAGCAGCGAATAATTTGGGATTGAACAACACAGGAAATAGTGGAAACAATCTGGGTTTGAACAACACAGGAAATACGGGTTTTAACAACACTGGTAATAATGTGAACAGAAATAGAAATTTCAACAACAACTCTGCATTTAACAGTGGTGGGGGATCTAATAACCTATCAAATAATGCTTCCAGTAAACCCAATTCTAAGGTTTCATTCCCAAATAAAAGTTTGTTCGCGACAATGAATAAACCAGACTTTGCGAAGAATCAAGAGAATATGTCCCAACCCAAACCCATGTTTACAGGAATGATGGGATCTAAAACCCCTAATTTCATCAATTCTAATAAGAAGAAAACTTCATTCTTTGGTGGTTTATTTGGTGGTTCGAAGAACAATAATAAGAATTTCATTAAAGCTAATAAATTCAACAAAGCAAAACCGGGTTATGTATTCAAGACTGGTAATCAGGGTCTAGGGTACTATAAGAATGAAGGACCAGTTGTAGCTCAAGGACCTCTCAAGAAACCAAATGGTTTCGGGGAGCCCGTAGCCCCCGTGGGTCCCAACAACAAGAAACCCAACAAGCCCAATAAACCTGTGAACAACAAGCCCAACAAGGTCAACACTGGTGTAGGTAACAACACCGTGAACAACAAGCCCAACAAGGTCAACACTGGTGTAGGTAACAACACCGTGAATAACAAGCCCAACAAGGTCAACACTGGTGTAGGTAACAACACCGTGAATAACAAGCCCAATAAGGTCAACACTGGTGTAGGTAACAACACCGTGAACAACAAACCCAACAAGGTCAACACTGGTGTAGGTAACAACACCGTGAATAACAAGCCCAATAAGGTCAACACTGATGTGGGTAACAATACAGTGAACAACAAACCCAATAAGGTCAACATCGGTGTGGGTAACAACACTGTGAACAACAAGAACAACAAGGTCAACATCGGTGTGGGTAACAACACTGTGAACAACAAGAACAACAAGGTCAACATCGGTGTGGGTAACAACACTGTGAACAACAAGAACAACAAGGTCAACACCGGCGTGGGTAACAACACCGTGAACAACAAGCCCAACAAGGTCAACACTGGTGTGGGTAACAACACCGTGAACAATAAGCCCAATAAGCCTGTGAACAACAAGAACAACAATGGAAATACCATTATGACCAATGCTAACGCTAACAACAAGAACAATAACGGAAATACCATCATGACCAACGCTAACAACACAAAGCCCAACGGTAATGTGAAGCCCAATAACAACGTGAAGCCCAACACCAAACCTAACAGTAATGGTAAATTAAACAATATTGAAGAAGAACCTAACAAAGAAAATGCAGCTGTTCAAAACAACGCTAATAACCAAGCTCGACGCAATGAGGAAAATCGCAAGAAGGCTGAGAAGGAAGCACAAGAGGCTAAAAAACGTGAAGAAATTGAAGCCAAGAAAGAGGCTGCTCGTGAAGAATTACGTAAACGCCAAGAAGAAGCTAAGAAAATCAAAGAAGAATCCAAACGAGTTGCGAACATTGAGAAAAATTTACTGAAATTACCCAATGTGGATAAGGTGTATCTTACCGCTTTCAAAGGAAACAAGTCTATTAATAATGTCAACAAAAATGCTCTTCTCAACAAAGTTGCAAAAGATAAGATTATCAGGAATCTCCGTAACGAAGTTAATCCCATGTTTATGGGTAAGAGACGTATTGCATATGTAAACCCAACAAATTACAATGCCATGAAAAAGGAAGTTGAAAACAAGCTTGCGGAAAAGAAGGCTGGTGAAGCGGATTTAGAACTATTGAAAAAGCTTTCTACAAACCTGGTCATTTCTCAGGAATATGTAAAGGCTTTTGCTAACGGTAAAGCAATGAATACTATATCTGTAAATGCTCTCACAAACAAGAGAAACAAAGACCATGAAGTATACAAGATGAATGCAACTAATAAGAAGGGATTATTCGGTGGGTACTCCACTACCGTACCCGGCACCAAAACCATGAAGTTCATACCAAATACTGAATACAACAAAACACTTAACAGGGCCAAGACCGCTTTAGAGGCTAGGCGTAATGCTAAGCAATTGGCCGAGAATAAGCGTAAACCAAAGGAAAATAACGCTAAACCCAATAACAATGCCAAGCCTAACAATAATGCCAAGCCCAATAACGACGCTAAGCCCAACAACAATACTAAGCCCAATAACGACGCTAAACCCAACAACAATGCCAAGCCCAATAACATTGTGAAGCCTAACAATAACACCAAGCCCAACAATAACGCCAAGCCTAACAATAACGTGAAGCCCAACAATAACGCCAAGCCCAACAACAATTTCCAAAACGCATCTAATAACACGTTTAAGTTGAATAAAAATACCAAAAACAAAATTCAAAACAAACAAAATAATGTCAACAACTTCAATGCCAGTGCCGAGTTGAACAAGCAACTCAATAATGAAGCTAAGCGTCAAAACCGTGCCAAGAATAAGAACAACAATAATAATTTCAACGCCGCTGCGGAATTGAACAAACAACTCAATAATGAGGGTAAGCGTATAAACAGGGCTGCCAAGAACAAGAATAACAACAATAACTTCAATGCCAGTGCCGAGTTGAACAAGCAGCTCAATAATGAGGGTAAGCGTCAGCAAAACGTCGAGAATAAGAAACTCAAGAATAGGCGAAAGAATTTAACTAACAAAACTGAAAAGGAGGTCGCCAAGTTTATGGGTAGGATAGGTAAATGGCGCCCAGCTATTATAAATGCTAAGACGATACCAGAACTCAATAATCTCAATAAAAACTTAAACAATCGTATTAAATTGAGGAATAACATCAAGAAGAGTGTACTCACACGCAAAGAGCAATCTGAATATGCCAACATGGTGATGAAACTCAATAAAAAGGTTGCCAACACACGTAAGCTCTTTGAAAATGGAGTGAATAAGAAGATTTCTAACACTACTGGACCCCTTGTGAAGGGTATACTGAACAAAGCTGTAGCTAACAATAAACGGGGTAGCTTCAATGGTGGTGAGAGACTTGGTAACAATAACAATAACATCATCAATGGAAAACCAAAGCCTGTATACAACAACAACTCCAACTCTAACAACAATGTCAAACCAAACATGAAACCTAACCCTATATTCGAACCAAACATGGAAAACAACCCCACGTTTGAAGTATTCGAAAACAAGAAACCCAATAACAAACCCAAGATTACAAATGAAAATTTACGACCTATGAAATCTGCTATCGGTGGTCTCAAACAATTACCAAAAAATAAAAAGTCTGGTTTCGAATCAAGACTCAACGCTGCATTCAAGAACCAAAATCTCAATAAGATGAAAGCTATTAGGAACGAGGCGATCGCTGCTAATAAGACGATACAGAATCAACTCGCGGAGGAAAAGAGATTGAAGGAAGAGGCTAAGGAAGCTAAGCGAAAGGAGGAAGCGGAAAAGGCGGCTGCAAAGAAGGCGGAGAGAGAAGCCAAGGAAAAGAAGAAGGCTAACGCTCTAAAGGCGGTAGAAAATGCGGCGAATGCGTATGTGGCGGCGAGGAAACCCAAGCCTTCATTTAAAGCCCTAGTTCAAAAGAATAAGGAACGACGTGTCATGAACGCAGTTAAAACTGCTGCCCAAAAGACGGCGATCAGTGAAGCTACCGGTGTAGAGCGTATAAAGTTGGCTAAAAAGTTTGCACCTAGGACTCAAGCAAATGTCAAGAAAGCCAATAATGCGAGTAAGGTGTTCAAGACAAACGTGAGGAAAGCTGCAGAGGGGGCAGCCGAATCTGCCAAAGAGAAACTTCGTAGAAACGCGGAAAAGAGGGCGACTATGATGAATAAATCCAGCTATCAAGCTAAAATTAACAGTAGAAACTTTAAGATACCAAAGAACCGAAAGAAGATATTCACCAGTCGTATTCAAAGGGCGACGACATTGGGTCAAGTTCTGAAGGCATATGAAAATGCTCAAAGTGAACTACCTAAGTAAACCCAAAAATATGTAAAAAATAACTAAAATGAATCATCCCGACGACGACTGTACCGTGATTACCGACATGCCTCTCTGCGACGAGGTTGTCGATTTCATCGAAAAGGGTCTTCACCGTGATATGACTGAGGAGGATGTAGAGAATTGGTGCGACAATAACCTCGACGGTCTCGCATCCATATATGAAAAGTATCGGGATACATACTTGTCATACGGACAGGCCGAAATGACTCTCTTTTTTACACAAACTGTGTATGGTCGAGAGGACGCGATGGAGATTATTGCTAGTTTTGTAGATGGATTGTAATTAAAAGGAGAATACTTTGATTTCTTTTTCAGTCACCCATTATTGGATCCTTATGAGATCAGCTCGTAAGGACATGTAACCGCTAATAGCTTTTGGGTAGATGCGTATATACTTGGTATTGATGGGTGTGTCAAATTTCACTTTGACTAGGGTATTCCGATCAGTATTACCCGTGAATACCTTACCCCCATCTACATTTATCCATGTAGAACCATCCAAACTTGACTTGACCGAAAATTTTGTAACCCATTCGTTGGCATCCGCTCGCCCCTTTATAGCAATTCCAGCTATCCGATGTGCATCATCAACCCCCAATTGGTACCAGTCAGTATAATTAGCGGGCCAGGCACTCCACGCCGCTGGAGAATTTAGGCTGCCCCTATTAAATCCATTACCTGGGGTGTCCGTCCCGGGTACCGTAAAACCTGTAACACCACTTGAACTTCTCCTCGAGTTGGGGGTATTAAGGACGGTTTCTATACAGGCTTGTGTGCTACATGCTTGTGATTGTGTAGATGGACTCGGACAGGCTGTTCCACCATGCTGTGGCGCTGTTGTTGTTGTCCACGTCCTAGATTGTAAACCTCCACCACAGGTTTCACTACACGCACCCCACCCTGGCCAGCTACCCACACAATTTATGGGATCTGGTGGTGGAGTGTCAGTATCAGCATCAGCATCGGTAGCGGCGGTACTGGGTCCTACACTTGGTCCAGCACTTGGTCCAGCACCTAGTTTTTCTTCCTCACCACCCATCATGGTAGAAGCTACACTGGAACTAATACAACATACACTGAGTAATCCTACACCAGCTAACATTGGTACTGCATTAGACATATTCGTTACTTTAATTAAAGAAAAAAATCGTCTGTATATTAATGTCTACATGTGGTGTATGTTGTGAGAAATTCAACAAGATAAATCACAAAAAAGTTGAATGCCCATTCTGTGATTTATCAAGTTGTCGTTCATGTAGTCAAAGATATATACTTTCTTCATTTGAAGACCCACACTGTATGGGTTGTAAAACTCCTTGGAACCGTGAATTTGTAGATTCATTTTGTACAAAGTATTTTCGAAATACAGAACTCAAACGACGCCGTGAGGTCGTACTATTCGAAAGAGAAAAAGCACGAATGCCAGAGACACAACCTGAGGTTGAGAGAATTCTTCAAATGAGGAAACTAAGAATCATACTAGATACTCAAAGATCACAATTATTAGAACTACATCATATATATCAGAATAACCCAAATGAAAATCCTCTAATATCGATAGAAATTCGAGATCTCTATAGAGAGATGGAAAATATTTGGCGACATATAGAACAACTACGTACAAATGGGGTTGATCACGGACAGACATCATTTGTCCGCCAGTGTCCACACGAGGAATGTAAAGGTTTTCTGAATGAAAATTGGTATTGTGGATTGTGTGATAAACACTATTGTAAGAAATGTAACGAATTACTCACAGATGATCATGAATGTGATCCACAAACTGTCGAAACAATGGAACTTTTAAATAGGGATAGTAAATCATGTCCAAAATGTGGTACAGTTATTTATAAAACAAGTGGGTGTGCACAGATGTGGTGTACAAGTTGTCATACAGCTTTTGACTGGCGAACTGGTCAAATAGAAACTGGGCGTATCCATAACCCTCATTTCATAGAGTTCAAAAAGAAGACAATGTCATCTAGGGAACATGGGGACATACCATGCGGTGGTACACCGACATTTAGAGAGCTTAGAACAATTGGTGCGTCGAACAAAATACTCTCATTTGCTATAATTGTATACCAATGTGAGCGTGATTTAATGTTTATGGATCTTCAACCCCCAGATAATCTGCAACTTAGAATATCTTACATGTTAAACGAGATGAGTGAAGAGTATTTCAAAACGATACTTCAACGTCAAGAAAAGTTTCTAGATAAGTCAAGAGATATCTCACAAATATTTGAAATGATATCTAATACAGGTGGAGATCTTCTAAGACAATATATACTTGACCAAGAAAAACACGATGAAATAATCGAAATCATGGAAAAACTTGTCGATTATAGTGATGAAATATTTACTGTAATTCGTAAAAGGTATAACTCTGCATTTCCTAGAAAATTAATTCTATGAATACAGTAAGATGGTCATTCTATTGTTCCTCATTGTATTATTGGTGTACCTGCTTCCCACATATCCCAAACCGGTGGTAATCGAAAATTTCATAAATGAAAAGGAATGTGCTTATATTATCGAACAGGCAAAAAAAGAGTTACAAGTATCTACAGTAGATAAGGATAGAAGGATTGACGAGCGTATACGAAAGAGTGAGACGGCATGGCTAAGTGGTAATACCGACTATACAGTTCGACGCATTATAAAGAAATGTGTGAGTCATACGGATAGGCCATTCAAGAATTGTGAACAACTCCAAGTTCTACGATATACAGAGGGTGGGCACTACAAACCTCACCAAGATGTCTTTTATCAAGACAAGAATAAGAGATTGTACACTTTCATCATAGCTCTCAATGATGATTACGAAGGGGGTGAAACAGCTTTTCCTGTTATAAACGAAAAATATAAACTCAAAACTGGTGACGCGCTATTCTTCCACACATTGGATAACTATGGGTTAGACACATCCGATGCTTTACATGGCGGACAACCTGTAAAGTCCGGGGAGAAATGGGTTTGTAATTTATGGGTGCACAAGCACCCTTATTAAAGAATTAATACATACTTTAAATAGATGAATCTTGATAAAGATATGTACATGAAAGTTGGCAATCTATTGTCTCGTGATATATGTAAAATTGCCGAACGTTATGCTTTATATGATAGATATAATGATAAACATGAGGATACCACCCAGGTTATTGGAAGTCATGTGAAATATGCAGACTCATTAACAGAAAGTTTATTACTATTTTTAAAGCCTGAAATCGAAAAACATTCAAATTTAAAACTTATTCCTGCATATTCATTTTTTAGAATTTATAAATCCGGTCATGTTTTAGAAGACCATAGGGATAGACCTTCATGTGAAATATCGGTTACGATTCCCTTGGGGTTTAAATATAATGGTAAATCTGGTGATTATTTATGGCCATTACATGTATATGTAAATGAAGAAAAACGATACATACCATGTGATATTGGAGATGGTATAATTTATAAAGGGTGTGAAATAATGCATGGCCGAGAATCACTGGACGCCGATAAAGGTTCTTATCAGATACAAATTTTTTTACATTATGTTGATGCTAATGGACCATACGCAGAAAAATATAAATATGATGGTAGACTCAATATTGGTATAAAAAAAACGACACAAAATGGGATATTCTTATTAAAGGATTAGGTGATGAATAAAGTAATGTTTCATTACTATATAGAACCTAAAGTAATACCAGACTTATTGACAGAAGATGAGATTGAATATATTAAAAAGGAGTCTATCGATAAATTAAAACCGTCGATGACGGGCGACAAAAATCCGGTAATTAGACTAGACGGACGTAAAAGTGAATCCGCATGGTTCGACGACCCGGACGATCCAATAATAAACAATATTATGAGAAAGTGTATTAGTCATGTAGATAAACCAATTGGACATTGTGGAATTCTTCAGGTTGTACGATATAAAGAGGGTGGATTTTATAAACAACATCAAGACTGTATGAACTTTTACCAGAATCCAAGAATGTATACATTCATCATGGCTCTCAACGATGACTATGAAGGGGGTGAAACATCGTTTTCAAACTTGGATATAAAATTTAAGTTGAAAAAGGGGGATTGTTTATTTTTTCATACTTTAGATAATTACGAAGATTTTACATCGTTGGCTTTACATGGCGGACAACCTGTAAAGTCCGGAGAGAAGTGGATTTGTACTATATGGGTGCATAAGCATCCTTATAATTGAACTTCACCACGTTCAATGAGCTTCTTGCGATTCTCTAGATGAAGTCCTTCGACAAGAGATTTGTTTTGTGCACCGTATGGTACGGCGTATCCCTCATCAACCAACCACTGATTCACATTGGTCCACACACCATCTTCACACACCCAAACCTCTGCGAGTACGCGTCCAAACTTACCCCTAGAATCCGCCTCCGGGCATCTGAGTTCGATTTCAACGTCATCCTTCTCAGATGCGACCGCCTTTAGACACCATTCCTTGAGCTTCTTCTTGGATAGAAGACCGAACTTCTTTTCTTCGGTGTCACGGGTTCTAGACTCTGGTGTGTCAATCCCTAGAAGACGAACGCGCTGCTTTGTGCATACGTCAAAACCTAGATCAATATTTACATCAATTGTGTCACCATCGACAACCCTCTCAAGGGAAGAGACCCGGTACTTGAAATTACAAGCTTCAACGTTATAAGAGGACATCTTATATCTAATTATAAACTTAAAACTTTAATAGCTTGATAAAGTATAAAATGGCGGTGTTCAGTGTTTATACAGAGCCTGAGGTTATTAAGGGTTTTTTAACTCCTAGAGAATGCAACACGCTAATTAATTACAATACTGAGTTTACCCAATCAGTGTTTGATCGTGATGGCCCGCATCCGACCCGCATTAACAGTGTAGGTAAAATTATCAATAACAATTCACTTGAAATATCAAGTATTTTAAAAAAATTCTCTGAAAAGTTTCCTATACACAAAGGAAAATTTGAAGATCTCAACGTCATTAAATATACAAAAGGTGGTTTTATTCCTATTCATCATGATTATGGACCTTCAGCTATAAGAACACACAGTATCTTATTATATTTAAATGAAAATTACGAAGGTGGAGAAACAGAATTTCCAAATTTGAATAAACAATTTAAATTAAATACGGGTGATATACTTTATTTTCATAATTTTGATTCATATGGAAATCCTACACAATTAGCTTTACATCAAGGAAACGTAGTCAAATCAGGTGAAAAATTGATTTGTAATTTATGGGTTAAGGGTTAAAATACTTAAAACTTTAATACCCTCATATATTAGATGAAGTGTGTGGCTACTTTTTCTGAAAATAGTCTGTACAAAATAAAACTAGCAAAGACTCGTAAGAATGTCCTTGAATCTATATACCAACGACCAAGTATCGTAGAGGTGAGACCAATCAAGGAGAATCTGAGACTTCGTTTACGCTTCACAGAAGCGATAAAAGAAGCACAGGAGATGTGTAAAATTGATAAGGATTCGTCGGAGTGTCATTGGGCTTGGTATGAGGTTGATGAATTAGAGGATTCTATGCTACGTCTATATCCCGATAGACGGTAACAATTGGGGGATCGTCGTCATATCCATAATAACGAATTGATATTCCAAAAAGTTTCATCATTTCTGGATCAACATAGTCGTTAATTTCTCTTTTCCAATTTTTTATAGTTGTTTGAAAATATTCAATCCCATTATCTGAAAATACACAAATACGCATGAATGGTCTACTACGTACCTTTCTCATATATTCGTGTACAGCCTCAGGTAAAGGTGATGCCCTCATGTATGCCGATTTAAGGATATTAATAACGTAATATCCGTGTGAATCACAAATTATATTGACTTGCATTTCAGGAAACCCTTTGATAAATGCTTCGAAATCCGCATTACTGGGGAGAGTTGCGAATATCGGTGTATTTTGACATACAGTCCCGTCGTGGTGACCAATACCTGGGTGTGTGTGAAATGACATTTCAGAATACCAAACTCTATCGATTTCAGGACCTTCTACACGATTTCGTTTTTTTGATGTGACGATATTTGGTTTACTAAACTCGAAATTTTTGTATTTAATATTACCAGCAAATTCCCATTGTTTGACACAAGATAACTTACTCACTTCTTTCAAATCATGAACTACTTCACGAGAAAGTTTTATTCTCTTCTTTCTTATTGCCATATTTGGGCGCATTATTCTAAATTTCATTGACACTACCTGTTATACACTGAGAATTTATCGGGTTTTGTTTTTAACTATCACTCGGCCCTCGGTTTCTGGAGCGAAGTTCAGGTAAAAGGATCGTATTTGTATACTGTTTTTCTTAGCGAGTTCATTAATTTGGTTAATAGTTGCAGCACCACTGAGTAAGTATGGAATCATTTCCATGAACGTCACATAAAATGTTGTACACACACCCCGAGTGTTTCCCTCTTGGAGGTCTCTACCACCGTAATATCTGACTTTGCGACCAGGTATCTTGAACATTTTTTGTAAAATTGGAACAATCTTCTTACGCGTAGTCTTACCCCAAATCGAAGTTCTAGACTTTTCACCGTGTGGATCGAACACCCATATTCTTCTATTTTTGGGGTCTCGTGGGTCAACCAATACACTGACTGCATGCCCATTGTTATCAGTTCGTAATCCAACCATGAAAAAATGGACTTGATTTGTTGGGACTATTCTCGAACCAGAATTATAAATCCGACCGAAACGATTAACAATTGTAGGAATATTTTTAACGATACCGTGTTGATTCGTTTCAATGTTATAATCCAAAAATGACGAAATGATGCTCTTCTCATCAAACATTTTCTTAGCTTTCTTCATATACCTGGGAATACCTGCATACTGACACCCCATACCCCTACCAATTTCAAGATTTGACAGCTCTACCTCCCGACCACGCGTTTTCATTGTTTGTTCATCGTTGCTATTGCTATTAGCGGCTTTACGCTTCTTAGGGCGTACGGGTGCTACGTTAGTCATGATGACATTACCAGAGTTATTACGGTTTACGAGATTGAACTTTTCAAACTCTTTCGCGAGATTGTTAACATGACCAGCTTGAATGTTCCGCATTAATCGTCTAACTTCTCTTCGCCGTCCAACTTTCCAGGCTTTTTGTATTTTTCTTGCAGCATCATTTCTTACATTCCGTGTGAATGAAGACAGATTAGTTATTTTAGTGATGATATTTCTCAACTCGGTATCACCTCTGTTCAGATTTCTTAAAAATGTACCTGACTGAGACATCTTAACATATATAGAGAAATTTTTAGTTTCTTTATAAATGAAGTGGGATATTGAAAAAATAGTGAAAGAAGTCTATTCTGAATTAGGACCTGGTTATAGTGAGAGAGTGTACCACAACGCGGTTGAGGTTATACTGAGAGAGAAAGGTATTCCGTATGAATCCGAGCGTCATATTCTGGTTAGGTTTAGGGGTCATGTTGTCGGACAGTTACGAGCTGATATTATCATAGACAATACTGTGATACTAGAACTCAAGGCTATTAAGACTCTCACTGATGGGATGGATCAACAGGCTCGAAAATATCTTGACTTGACAGGACTGAGGTTGGCGTATCTGGTAAATTTTCCTCTTCAACCTGGTCGGGAGATTGAGATTCGGAAACTTGCATTAGGACCATCAGCGGGAGAACTCTCGCGAGCCTTTGATAAAATACGAGATCATCATCGTGTCGTGTCTGCGGATTTAACACAGCTGCTTCCAGGAGTTCATGCGCCGTTTTCAAATGAAACTTCGCCTGTTCCATGCAGTACTGAACAGCCGGGTCCGTTTGATTGATGTTATCTAGGTGTGGGCACACATGAGACTCGAGCTCATAGAGTGCCAATAAGGCTTGGTTTTCTTCTTGATTCATAGTTGAAAATTATATTTTTATTGGAGTACTTAGGTAATATTTAGTTTACTTTTCCAAAACAATTAAAAATATTTTAAAATCTAATTGATTTGAAAAAAAATATAAAAGTAATTAACATAAAGAACATTTATCATTTATATTGAAACATTTGAGACAAACGAAATGTGAACATTTTCTGAACTTGACACATTTCGTGTTTTCAAAACAATGTGGACATTCACCATTCTTGAATTCGAGCACCTCATTTTTGAATCTCCAGAAACACGGATTACACACCTTCAATCTTGGGTCATACATTTTATGACACACTAAAAAGTTTGGACACTGTAACATTATGTAAATGTAATATAAATTCTTTAAACTGTTGGAATAAATTCCCATCTAAGGTCATAACAAATCTTTTTCCAAATTACATCTTGTTGATAAAGTTTCTCTTTAGACTTGAGAAGTGGAAAGTATTGAAGAAAGTCATCTTCACCTAAAAGTTCACAAAATTTATATAGGACGTATGAGTAACTCAAAAAGTTTTTTCTTTCTGTCGGACAATTGTCGTCAAATGGTCTTTGTATATCTTTGAACATGATTCGTAGAGTCTCTTCTAGTTCTTGTGGCATATTTGGTGGTTTGATTCCATTCAAAATATTTGTGATGTACGGAACATGTTCATAGTATTTATTTAGTCTTAATTTTTTCAACAAACCACGTATCTTAGCGTGAGTGATATCTATTAGATTTTTAATTTTCATTTTTTTTAGTTCACTTCTCAATTGTTCAATAACTTCATCGGGTATAGTGGTCATCTCTTGTGCTTGAAACTGACTCAACCATTCATTGAAATGATTTTCTCGTTTGTATGAATAGTTTATAATTTTCTCAGATGTTTCTTGTTCTTCCTTGTACGTTAATTCGTCAGACATGGCTATAGCAACTATTTCACCACAACCGTCACACACCAAATCTGCAGTTGATCTCATATGAATAATGTTACTATATACACAATTTGGACATTCATCTATCCGTATAGAATGTTTCGGTCTCTGTATATTCTTCTTTTCTACTTCTATCAAGTAATCTGTGAATATATCCTTTCTTTTTAGACCAACAGTTTCTTTCACATTAAATACATTATCAGTGTTTGACATTTCCTCACCTTCATCTGTATGTTGATTCATATACGGCATACATTTCATAATATAATCAGCCATTTCAGATTGGTATTTACCTTTTTTCGATGGATCCTTCTTAATTAACTCGCCCCACTCGTCCAATTTATTATTATATCTACTTAAAAAGTTTCCTTCCATTCTATATAAAGAAATGCTTCTCAAACTTTTAAGTCATCTTTTATTTCTGTATAAAAATTTAACCACACCACGAGACTATACAATTATCAAAGAAGAGTTGGAATATAAAATAGATTATGACTTGAAATACCAGACAGAAGATAAGTTTTGGGTAGAAGAGAGTAAAGATTGGGATGGCATTCTTGAAGAATTTTATGGTAACGTAACTGGTAGGGATTTTAGACATACCTCTATACCACAAAATGTAAAATATGTGATTTTACGTATCAAGTATTATTACAATGGACATATTTATTCCGCTATATCAAATGACATTAATTTCAGACCAGGTGAAAATGAAAGTTCAGCGATGCATTTTAGTATCCCATTGAGTAGTGCTTGGATAGTCGATCATGATGATAAACCTATGCGAAACATTACTGAAAAGGTGAAACGATATTCTGGACCTAGATGTGATTTTCATGAACAAAGGGTTCCACTCGAACATTTGTTGTATTATGATAAAGATGTTTTAAAAGACCGTTTTCCTAAGATTATTCTTTCGAATACTCTAGGAATGAAAAAGGTTCTCAATACTCTTGAAGATTACACAACTAGTCTTCAGATACCTTAGTTGCTAAGTAAAACTTGAGTTCACCCAAATTTGCAACGTTATACTTTAAAATCAAAAACCTATTACCAGTTTCCTGTATAATTTGCACAGACGCACACATACTCGTCGCCTTTGTAAAGATATTTAGATATTTTAGACTGTACATACCAGTGATTTTTTGACTTTCATCCAAACATTCAATTGATGTCTCTTGGTTCGCAAAATCACCATCACATTTGAAATTTATTGTTTTACCCTCTCGTGTGATTTCAATATCGGTACCGATATTAGACATATCACGACACAGTCTCTGGAAATCGGTTGATGGTAAAGTTGTTATAGTGGTCATCTCAATTTCTGGAACTTCGATGCGACTTTCATTAATATCGAGAAGTTTGAGTTCAAACTTGGTATGAGTTTTTTTCGCTTCACTTGAAATTTCCATATTCATATATTCTTTCGATTTGATTTCGATTGTGAGAACATCGTTATTGGTTATCGTCTTCAAAAGTTTGAAAGTATTAGAAATGTTGATACCAGCGATAATCTCCTCTTGATCGCAGCTATACTCTTCAAAATTGTCTGCTGCTAGATATATATCTATAAGAGATGTTCGGGCTGTATCTAAGGTGACAATATATACACCATCTGGTTTAAAGTATACATTAACATCATTTAGAATGTCTTTTAGTACTTCAAATATAGACTTAACAGCTGAAGCCTGGATAGTAACTAATTTCATATCTACTAAAAAATGTGCGTTAGATCTTTAAATTGCTTCTACTTATTCAAATCTTCATAAGCTACGCCTTTGGATACTTCTCGACCGATTTTTTCTTCTAACTCCTTCGTCATAGCTGGTTGGAGAGACTGACCATAATCATTCAGTGAGAATAAATCTGAATTGGGTGCATCCCCCTCAAGGGACGTCATTGAACACCCAAATGCACCAATAGAACCATGTGAAACTTCTTTAGCTGGTAGGAGTGAGTCTAACCAGTTTTTTATTTCAGTACCAACCAGAATTTTACCATTTTTTGTCAGCATGGTTGGGACACGGTTTATCTTATTTCTGTAATTTGGTGGTATACCCTGTGTGTTGACATTATGGTAATTTACAAGTTGTTTCAACTGTTGATGTTTGTTGATATATTCTATAACATCCATCGAATGTTTGCATCTTGGGCTATATATCAGGAGTGACATCTATTATCTATACGGTATTTTCTAAAAAAAAATTAACGCATATTAGTAAAGATGAACTACTTGTTAGCATTTATTCTCATCCTGATTGTTATCCTCCTCACGACCAACATGGAAATGTTTACAGAAACATTCGGTCTCTCAGGCTACACCAAGTCTGTTTCTCCAGTAAAGTTGAATGACCCCAGACCAAACCTTGATGGGTTTGAAGAATTTGAGGTGAGTCTCAACAATGATGCAATGGAAGATTTCGTATTGAAGGCTAATAAGGAGATCTCTAAGCGTACAGGTGTTTGCACCTACATCATCGAAACTACCGCAGTCAAGGGTTACAGGAAGGAACGTGATGAAATATACGAACTGATGTTCATGGCTATGAAGAAGGGTGGATTTTCATTTGGTTTCTCTGTTGTTGCATCTTTCGAGGTTCAAAACGGCAAATCTCGTGTAATTTCTCTTCGAACACAACCTATTGGTGTTGAAGCCCCAGGTGATGTGAGTGCTTTCACAGAGAGTTCAGCTGGTAAGGAATTTGTTAAATATGAACTTGTTAAAGAAGCAGCTACCCCTACACAAAGTGAGTTGGAATCCGCTAAAAATAAATTACAGTAATTGTAATGTTAAGCATCAATGACGTGACAAAGATTGATGACAAAAGAAAACAGATCAGGAAAGAAATCTACAAGAAGATCTATGAACAGTTTTCTTCAAAGATTAAACAAGCTGTTGAACTTGGACATAAACAGATTTTTCTCACTGTACCGGCATTTCTAATTGGTTACCCTGTCTTTGATAGGAGACTTGCAGCAAGATATGTAGCTAGGCAATTCGAACTTGGTGGTTTTACTGTAAGACTTTTAAGTGATCAAGACATATACATATCTTGGATCGTACCCAAGAAGAGTAAAATAAAGAAAGAAGAGGTTGAAGAGGGAGATTTCCCAAATCTAATGAATTTGAAGAAAATGGCTAATCAGTACAGGAGAGGTGCGTAGTAAAAGATGGATTTAAAAACCCTATTAATCATAAATGGACAATTTGAACGTTCTCGTAGAGGCTAAAAAGGAGTATCTTGGACAGATGTGCCTTATTATGATTCCACCTATGATTGAAGTTTTTCAGGATATGTACATTGAGGCAATGAAAACCTCCAAGGGGAAGCAGGTTCTCATCATGTTTCAGAAACATTTAAAGGAGGTTCCAAACTGGTCTAATGCCATGTCTAAGCGACACACGGATAACATAACTGATAGGTGTACTTGGTTTGGTGATCTTTTAGCGGCTGTCTTTGTTGCCTGTACAAAGATTCTCTCTGCGGTTCGCCTTAAGGCTGATAACAAGAAGATTTCTTTAAAGCTCCCAACTGAAGAGGTTTTTATTCAAACCTGTTACAATAACATCGCGAAGGACCTGTACCGAGACCCCTACATCTTCCACGACGAACAGAGTGAGTATGCTCGTGATGAAAATCTTAGGATCCGCTTCTCCTTATGCATCGAGAATACCGTAAAGGAATTGATTCCGGTGCAACAAATTCTTCAGACTTACATGTCACAAGAAACGCGTGATATTTCACTCGACGGTGACATCCACGACAGTGCCGACCCAGATGTTCTTGATGAGCAGATGGAGGAGATGGAGTCTCAGCCAATGGAGGGACTCGAACCTGAGATGGAGCCCGAACCCCTAGATGAAATGGGTGGAGACCCTCAACCCACTGGACTTGAAAATGAATTCAAAACAGTCCATGGTGTACACGCACCCGAAGCCCCAGAGCCAGTTTCTGAACCAATTTCCCAACCAATGGGTGGTGAAGAATCGTTCGCGGAGCCCCAACCCCAACCTCAGCAGGAGCCGGATGATAATGTCTTTTTTGGTGATGCACCAGAGCAGCGCACAAAAAATCCCCGTTATAATTAAATGGAACTCTCCGATCATTTACGCGACCCAGTGAGTGCCGCCCTAATTGCAGCTGGTATAACTGCTGGTTATATTCATCTCAAAGCGTATCTCAATAATGAAGGTAAGCTTGAGCTTAACAAATACACAAAACCCGCTGTACTCAATGCGATTTTAGTGTTTTTCATAATCTCAGGTGGTTTAGGTAAAAAGGAGGCTATTTCTACAGAGCCTTTCTAAACTTAAAGATTACACCAATATAATAAGAAAATGGCATCCGTCACTGCTTTCAATGATATGATGAGTCAATTTCTTGTGGAATTGCACAAGACTTTTCCAGAGGAAAAAGGAATCAAGAAAATGTTAACTTCGTTTGACCTACTCAAGTCAACCAACCCCCGCCTAGTTGTAGATGGATACATGAAGGGTGTTTCTCCCTACGCCGATAAGATTTCTGCAAAGGATGAGACATTTCTTCTCGAGGAAATTGAGAACATTGAGTTTTTGAAGGAGCTTGATATTAAGCGTTACTGGTCCAAGATGTCTCCTAATACAAAGGGTGCTACTTGGCAGTACCTCCAAACTCTGTACATGCTTGGTACTACCATCACTGCTCTCCCAGCGGACACCCTTTCTCAAATTGAGAATATCGCCAAGGGTGTAGCGGATAACATGCAAAGTGGTGACGGAGAGTTGGACCAAGATGCCCTTATGCAAATGATGGGTAGCATGTTGAAGGGTCTTCCAAAAAAATAAACCTATACATATATTAAATGAAAGCTTGGTTCGATGATCCTAAGCAGCTTTTTGATGCTGACCAGGTCACCCAATTTTGGCCCACAGGTGAGCAAACTCCAGAAGACAGGGTAAATGCTGCTTCTCGTTTTATCATTTATGTGTGCACTATACTTTATGTTATTCGACGTGACCCACGTGTATTCGTTTTGGGTCTGACGGTATTAGGTGTCGTGTATGTTCTTTATAAGTCTAGAATGGTTAAGGAAACATATGGTGGATCAGTTGAAGGTGTGAGCTGTCAAATGCCTACACCAAACAACCCTATGGGTAATGTTCTCATTACTGATTTTACTGATGCCCCTAATAGGTTAGAGGCGTGCTATTACCCAACAGTAAAACCATTCGTTCAGGCTTACAGTAGTGATCGTATTCCATATGACGCTGGTCGTTCTAGGACTTCCATGCCCAAGTACCTCCGCAATGCTATGGAGCGTCAATTTGTTTCTAACCCAGTGACGAAAATCCCAGGAGACCAGACAGCTTTCGCTGAGTCTCTTTATGGGCGAAAGAATGCCCCAATGTGCAAGAGTGATACTCGCTTTTGTGATCCCAATGCTAGGGGTGTCCAGCTCGAAGCTTTTTCGGGTTTGGGAACCAATGGTGACAAACGCTCCGGTATGCATAGGGCAACGGTAGCTTAGATAAATATTCTTATGTAATAATAAATGGCGTATCAGCTTCAACCTGGACTTTCCATTGTTCAAAACTCGGGTGCCATAGCTCCCGTAAAAGCGACTGATGAAATTTTTGTATACCCCCAGCCCGGTAGCCTAAACTGTGGCAGTTGCCGACCCAACACTATGTTGTACGGTACTGCCCCATACATGGCGGGTAAGGGTTCTCCAGCACAATACATTGAGACAAGTGATCAGCTTCGTCCCCAATCTACTTCCCGATTTAACAAGCATATCGTTCAGACATACGAGCGAAACCTGTTCCCCTTAACTAATATGGAGTGCAAGGTCCCTCTTCGTACAATGCGATATGAGCCTGCGAGTACCAGAGCCGAAGTCCAGAATGGTCTGTTTCAGCAGAGGTACCTTAATAAAAATGTTAACAAGAAGTAAGAATGGCTGATCCTATATCACTCATGGCCGTCGCCGGTCTTGTATTTGCGGGAAGGAACTTGAGTACCAAGTCCGAACCACCAAAAGTTACTGTCACTGAACCAGCACTGAAAAATCCAGAAGTTATAGAATCTAACAATTTCCAGCCTACAGCCGAAATTCCACACAAGAGGGAGATGGAGAGTTTCGGAGACATTTCTATGCAGCAACGTACCGGTGGTGAGGAAATTCTAAATATGAGAAACAGAATGTATGATAATGGTCGTATGAACAACCTTTCACCCATTGAAAAGCAAATGGTCGGTCCAGGTTTAGGTGTTGACCCTAGTGTACCCGCAGTAGGTGGCTTTCAGCAGACTTTTAGGGTAAACCCTGTTAATGTTGGTGAGTACAGACTCACTACACTTCCAGGGCGTACAGGTCCAGCGGCTGATGTTACTGGTGGTCGTTCTGCCATGGTTGGCGAACTTACACACAACAAACCCGAAACTACCGCCTTTCTCCCATCTAGGCGACCTGCCATGGCGGGACGTGCTCAAGGTATGTCTGGTGTAGTTCCTCGTAATGAGCATGAAAGGACTAAGCGCACTACTAATCGTTCGGAGACTGGTCTTCGTAACGATGGCTTAGGTTTCAATGGCGCTAAGCGATTCATCAGTGCTCAGACAATGTCCCAAGACCCCACTCGATTCAAGAGTGATCGCAACGATGAACAGTATATGTATAACAATCGCCCAGCCCCAGGTATCCACAGTCACCACGGTGCCTATACACAAGGCGTTGCTTCTCAGATAACTGCAAAGACTAATGAGGAACTCATGAAGTATGGTTTCCGCCCCGAAGATCGCAGAGGCAAGCCCAACAGGATGGGTAATGCTGGTAGGATGAATGTTCGTGAGAGCGCCCTCAAGCAGGGTGGTCGTCTTACATCTGTTCGCACCGATAGGACTCGTATAGATGGTCGTGTTGCCCCTGCCAATGGTGGTTGGACCCAAAACTATCAGCAGAAGCCTTTCCACCAATTCAACTCATACAAAGGTAACGCGAATCCTAACACTCAGGATCTAGGTATTGCGAAGAGACAACTTCAAAACAACCCTCTTGCACACTCTCTCTACCAATAGATTGTTGATTTATACTAGACGAAAACAATCATTAAAATATTATCCCTATATTTTAATGAAGGTCCACACCCTTAACATAGATAGTAGTGAAAGAAATACAAGTGTCTATGCATACGCCAATAGTTACGTCGTTACTTTAGATAACCCTATTTACGATATATCTAATATAACACTCGTTTCTGCTCGTATTCCTACACCACAATTGATGACCTCCGCTACGAATAAGACATTTAGTGTAGATGGTGTTAATATTACACTAAATGAAACGAATTATTCAAATGGTTATGTGTTAGCTGAGGACCTGGATATAGAACTCGCCCCTTCTAATACTCACGTAGACAGTGTTATTTATGATGAAGAGACAGATTCGTTAGTGTTTTCTAACACACACTCGAGTGGTACTAATTTTACTCTTCAATTTTATGACGGTACGAATGGATATTCGAGTAATTCTTCGCCAGTAACAACTCCACATCAAATTATGGGTTTTAGTTCCAAAAACTTTACGTCTACAGGTAAAATACTTCGTTCTGGTGCGATTAATTTAAATGGACCTAATTCTTTGGTATTAAAATTAACAACAGGTTCTGATGAGTTTACTCAGTCTATATATACTTCTACACCATTCTATACTGGTCATATTCTTCTCGATGGATCTGGTTTTGTGAACTTTAATGGTGCTGATGATAAATTAGTGCATCACTTTCATTCTGGAACACAAAAGATGATAAAGGATGTTAAAATCGAGTTTTTCTATATGAGTCACGGTCGATTAATCCCATATGATTTTAGAAATCAAGATCACGTGCTGAAATTTGAAATTACGGGTTCTACTGATAAATTGGAGAATTTACCTAAAGTGTCATTACCGGAAGAAGAACCTAAAAAACCTGAAAAGAAAGAGCCAATCATAAGTATTCCTGAAGTTGTAAAGAATTCTTATAAATGGAGAAAAGAGTATTTGTATATAGCGCTAATTATTTTAGCTGGACTACTCCTGATGTTTTTAATGAAAGGCAAACCTCTTAGCGGGTTATCGCGTAGACGGGCTGCGCGGGCTTAGAAACCTTACCGTTGACACGGGAGATGACTAAGAAGACAACCACAGAGAGGAGGGAAGTCAGGATAGCGGTGAGCGCGTACTGAGCACCACCGTTCTTGGGGACCTTTACGATCTGGGTGATGGTCCAGCGAACGAAGTCCATCCACGACATGGCAGCGGCGAAAGAGAAGCCACCGACAATCGAGTTGAGGGTCTGGGTCTGGAGTTCCTGAGTGACAAGGTTTACGGTCTGGAGAGCGGCGGCCGACATAGTGTTTGTTATACTATACATGACGAAAAAAATTATTCTTTTGTAACTTCCTCCTTTTTTACTATTTTTTTAAATCGTTTTGCTTTTAATGTTTTTGTTTTTGAAAATAATTGTTCATCATCTGATGAATCATCACTAGAGCTTGAATCTAAGTTTGAAGTGTGTAACTTACTCTTATCAGAAAAATTCCATCCTTCAGGTTCTGAGATGCTCATTACTATTAATAGCATTTTTTAACATGTGTTCTGTCGGATTCTGGGGTTCCCAACTGTTCCAACGATCATAGGCTTCATTCATCTTGAGTAACGTCATATCATTCCCTGAATATCTTTCAAACGGTGGGCATTCTTCTACAGAAACAATATCCATTTCCTCATCAGATTCATATTCTTCGTCGTCATCTTCTTGGTAAATTTCGGGAAACATAGAACCCGTCGCCTGACCAACTGTGTACATTGCACAATATTTCATTGCATATTCCATATCTTCTGGGAGAAGTGTATCTCTCCCACAGGCTTTGGAATATTCAGCTGCGAGTAAAGTACTTTGCTCTAGAACGGGTAGGAGAAGGTTCGTCATGGTATCAATGTATTGCTCTGCCATTCTGTCACCAGCATCACCGAAGCCAGTTTGCATATTCATCTTTAGTATTTGAGATCAAAAATAGTTTTCGCAGTTCCCTCACCCACACGGAGGATGTTATAGTTTACGGCGTATACTCGAACCTGTCTTGAATAACCTGTACATGGGTTTAGACTTAGGTTTAGAATTTGTTCTTTCACGAGACTGAAATTTACCTGCCCAGTTGGATACCATTCTTCTGGTTGTAAAGCGAAACTGTATGAATAGAACCGTCTAATGAGTTGGGTTTTTGAGTGATGTATAGCGGCCTGAACAGCCTTAAGAAAAGTCATAGTCCCAGTGTCCTTGGTAATGATTTCTTGTCCATCGAGAGTAAGTGTAAGATGATCCAGATTTTCCCAAAGTATATACTTATTCCCAGTTTCTTCGAGTATACCATCATAATCAAATGGTGTAACAAACTCAAATTCGTCTGTTCCTACACTACCCTGACGCTGAATAACAAAGTATAGTTCTTTCACTGGATTTACAAAATCTAGTTTAAATTGTCCTGTATTGAGACCCAAACCTACATCAAAAACATTCTGTTGAATTTGTGTGATTAGGTAATCTCGCCTTGATTTTTGCATTTTAATTCTTTCTTCACAATCTACATGTACAACTTCTGCACAGAGTTGGAAATCCTTAATTTTCGGTGTTTCTTGTGAAATATCAGCTTTATTTCCATTAGTTTGAATAACAATCTCCTGTGCAGTCCGTAATTTGAATTCAACTTCAACTTCCTGACGGTTTATAGCACATAGAGGTATTGCAAGTTCTGGGTGATTGTAAAAGTAAAATGGTAAGTCTACAAAAAAACTAATATCTTGTGTATTTCCCAAAGCATTTCTGGCAACAATCAAACGGTTTGAAACACGTCGATGCGCTGTTCTCTCTGGAAACTTACCAATCAATTCTTCAAGTGCTATTTGTTTTGTTTGGGTAACAAAATGCTCAGAATATATTTGAAGCCAATCACTTGTTAGGCGCTGAATAACCTTACCACCAATGATTAGATCTACATGTTCTATGAGGGCATGTCCAGCCGATTCTTGATAACAAACCCCTGATGTGGTGATACTAGGCAAAGTGACCTTTAAACTCAGAGTTTTCAGTAAATCACCTTGATTTTGGGGGATTTTAAACTTAACAGTACTACCAAAGTCAGCTTCATTCTCTGGGTCTAGATCCACATATTCATTTGAAAAGTTTGTATGTTTTTTAAAACTTTCCAAAAAATGACTGTAGTCTGGGTCTAACGTAAAGAACTTCTCTTGAGGCCCTGAAGACATCAACTGAAGTTCACCAGCCATTACTACTATATCAATCTAAAATTTTAAACCAGCTAATCCACTGTTAATTCTCAATACGTTATAATTAACAGCATACAAACGTGTCTCACTATCACTATCTACATATTTGACATTATTGTTTGCATCACGTAGACCCTCAATTGTTATCTTAAATAGTTTGTGTGATATACGACTCATATTAACCTGTCCAGTTGGATAATAGACCTCGGGTTTAAGTGAGAATGAGTACATACCAAATTTACCTGGTCCAAATCTACCAGCAACCCCAAATGGGGCACCGGGTGTAATTGCACTAGAATTGGGTGAATTTACATGGTGATTTAGGGATTGTTCGTATGCAAGAAACTTCCCATCTCTATTGAATACAACTTCATTATTGAAACGGAGTTCGGCATTTGTTATCGTATTGAATTCGGTTGGATAATTGTTTGCAAAAGCTCTATCGGATTGTGATACGAAGAAAAGTTCTTTGACTGGATGTTTGAAGTTGAGCATAACTGATTTTGTATTATCACCAGCTTTCATCTTGAATTTAGACATTTGTACCTGTGTAATGAGATAATCTAAAGGTCTCGACTTTAAGAAATTACTTTCATCTGGGGATACATAGACAAACTCGGTATCCATCGAAAACTTCGGAATCTCTGCAACATCACCCGCGAAAGATCCACCAAATATAAGTTCAGAAAGAGGTCTGAGTTTAATTCTAACTTCTACGACTTGTTTAGTTAGGGCACACGTTGGTATAGCTAGGGATGGATTTCTATAAAAATAGAATGGTAATTCCAAGAAATATGTATAATTTGTACCAGAAGCATAACTCAAAATATTACCATGTCCATTTAAAAAGTATAGTGTTTGATCTATATCATCACTTGTATTGTACAGTTGTTGATGCATGTAAATGTACTCTCCTGTGAGTCGTTCAATAGGTTGCCCCCCTATAAGAAGGTCTGCATGCTCGATTAAATGAGTTATAACAGACGGACACCATATATTATTGTTTGCACCACCGCTGTCAGGTGTTGGGTCTTTAAGAGTTATTTTCAACGTGAGGTTCTTAACCAAATCACCTTTATCCCCAGGTACTCTACATGTAATGGTCTTATCAAAATCTATATCTCCATCAAATTGACTCTCAACATAATCAAAAGCAAATTTTGAATGTCTTTTGAAGTTTGTTAAAAAGTATGAAAACTGTGGTTCACCTGTGAGCCATTCATCTTGGACCCCAGTGGCAGCAAGTCTCAGTCGACCAGCCATTCCTAATGTATATGAGTAAAATTTTGTTAAATAAAACGAAACACTACAGTAGAATGAATCTCCAGTTGAAGAAATTCAAACCTGAGAGTATCACAGACGATCGGGTATGTGTTTTTATTGGAAAGCGTAATACTGGTAAGTCGACCCTGGTGAAAGATATCATGTATCATAAGAAACATCTCCCTGCAGGTATTGTTCTTTCAGGAACAGAAGAGGGGAACCACTTTTATTCGGAATTCATTCCTGACTTATTTGTCTATGGCGACTACGACAGAGATGCTATCGAACGAGTTATGGCCAGGCAACGTAAATTGGTGGGTAATGGGAAAAATAATTGTGGCGCTTTCATGCTTCTTGATGACTGTATGTATGACAACAAGTTTCTCAAGGATACATGTATTCGGCAGTGTTTTATGAATGGGCGACACTGGAAGATCTTCTTCATGTTAACGATGCAGTACTGTATGGATTTACCTCCAGCACTTCGAGCAAACGTTGATTATGTCTTTCTTCTCAGGGAGAACATCCTTCAAAATAGAGAAAAGTTGTACAAATCGTTTTTTGGCATCTTCCCCTCATTTGATATGTTTAACAAGGTAATGGACGCCTGTACAGAGAATTATGAATGTCTCGTGTTAGATAATACGGTAAAATCTAACAGGATTCAGGATTGTGTATTTTGGTACAAAGCGAGTCTAAGGAAAAACTTCAGGGTGGGTGGTCCAGACTTATGGAAACTTCATCAAAAGATGTATAACCCCAAGCATATGGATCAAAAAGAACAAGATGCTAAGAAGGCGACTAAGAAAACAAACCTCAAGATCACAAAGACTAAGTAGGTGCGTCTCGATAATTGTTCAAAAAACTATGGGTATATTAAATGGCTTCAGATCGAATGACTACCATGAATTTGGCAGACGACGGAGAAGGAATGGTACCTTTAACGGATAAACCTTCTACAGCCTTTGTCCCTAATCAAGCGTACAATCAACCCGAAAAAAATGTGAGTCAAAGTAAAGAGACGATGGATTCTACACCAATTAATGATATTATGATGGACCCACCCCAGATGACCGAGGAGCCCCGCATGCAGGGTATGATGCCCCAGATGACCGCTCCCCAACCTCAGGGAATGCACGCTGCTAACGGCCAGGCCGAGAAGCCCGAAAGTAAGAACCCCTTAAACCTCACTGACGAGCAGATGGCTGCCGCCCTAGTTGCTGCCTGTACCGCTCTTGCCGTGAGCAAGCCTATTCAGGACAAGTTGGCGACTTCTATCCCCAAGTTCCTTAACGAACAAGGGGGTAGGAGTATGGTTGGCCTTGCCACGACAGGTGTCGTAGCTGGTATAGCTTTTTACATTGTAAAGGACTATGTCATTAAGCCCTAAACAGGTCGTTCCCAACCCATATTACTATAAATCGAGTTATCAATACCCGAATAATACGTTGCGAGTACACCAATAGTGAATGTCCCCGCTAACAAGGCGCTCAATTTAAGCTTCTCGTTAGTGCCAGCTGTATGGTTAGTAATAGCATCCTTCGTCTCTTTAGAAATTTGATTGATAAAGAAAGTAACAATTAACGCAATAAATGTAGACGACAAGAAGAAGATCCTGTCTACAGCAAGTCTGGGGATATTACCAATCGCAAAACGCATGATATTTGGTAACATGACCGTCATCCAGATAAGATTGAAGTAATAGTTCTTAGATATGAGTGGTACTAGGGTAGTACCATATAATACTAACCAATACATGATAGCCGTGAGTAAAATGTTCACTGGTGTCTTCATTTAAACTAGAGTGAGATTATTTATCCTGAATATGCTGACCACAAAATTCTGTTCTCTGTGGTATCTGCTGGTAAATGTCTAGATGTACGCATATATTTCGAAGTTCAACGTAATTTTTCCAGAACTCTGGTGAATGAGAATATTCATCTACTGTTGAGTGAGCCAATTCATGTATAAGAACATGAAAAATCTCATTCGTTTTGCCATCTAAGCATAAAACTATTTCACCCCCTTTGTTTGTATTGGATCCTACAGAGCCGTTCATTCTCTTCAAACCGGTTATCGGTGTAGGACGAACAAGTATTTTAAACTTTTCATTTCCTGTGTCACGAATGTGTTCTCTAAGAATACGATACTTCTCCTTTACTTCGACAAGCTCCTGGGGTTCTCTAGTCGTGTAAAGAATAACTAAATTGATTAATAATAATATAATCAAAGCTATCATCTCTTATATACAAAGATAAATTTACTATATAACTCTGAGATGGGATTCCCTGTTAGTCCTTCCCAAAGTTGTAAGCTAAACCCCAATTCTTCTAGATGTGTGACCAAAAGGTCTTTAAAAGCCACTGGCTCTGATTTTGGTCCATCCGCATAATAAGGTGTGTCGACCAGGTTTACAAATAATTTTTCACCAAAACCACCATTTCCATGGTCTTTTAGTTTGAAAAAATTACCAGTCTCATCAATGAGTGGTGTTTTAAAAATAATTTTTTCTGAATCTGGAATGATACCTATAAGAAGTCCACCAGGTTTTACCCTCTTTTTTATTTCACGAATAGAACTGAAAAATAAACCTTTACTGGCAAAAATATAATGCAGTGAAAAGTTAAAACACACGATATTAAACGCTCTGTTTGGGCAGTTATGAATATCACCCTCATAAAAGTTCACGCGCATGTGCATATTTTTTGCACGTGAACGAGCCTCTTCTAGAGCTGATGGCTCTGGGTCACACATATTAATGTTCACCCCACACTTGTGCCATTTTTGAAGGTCTCCACCGAAACCACACCCTACATCAAGAATGTGTTCACCTTCTTTTGAAACGGACTGGATAAGATTTCTTTTAGCATCATTGTGATTTTTACGAATTACTTCCATTTCATATTATGGAATAATAAGGTTTATTTCTTTAGGTTCGATCATTTCATTTAGGTGCCAGTTGAACATATAATAATATACGTAATTACCTTTCATAAATTTCAAATTTTCTAAACTTTCTACAGTCATACCCACTTCAGGACTATTGAAGATATGGTAGCCATAATTCTTAGCTATGATGAATGCATCATCATATACATCTCCCACTACGTAATACCTATATACTTGTTTAACTGTACCTAAACCATCGATACGTTCATATGGAGCTCCATAGAATGATATAAAATCGTCGTTTTCATCATTCACAAATGAATAAATTGGTAATACCCTTCGCTTTACATATTCTTCGTTTACAACTGGTGCAATTCTAAACTTTTCATTGTATTTTTGTAAAATTTTAGTCACTCTAGGAATATCTTCGAGTGTCATTTTTCGCCAAACATTCTTACACGAACCGCGAACTTGGTAAAAGTTTTTACGAGTCTGGTCCACTTGACAAAATTTGTTTTTAACGAGAGCTTCACTATTTAAATGACGATGCCACATATAAGATTTCGTAATTGGAGTTGGTAGTTTCGCGTGGATAGTGTATATAGCCTGCCATACATCCTTCTTGTTTGCGCGTCGTTTGATTTCAGATATAAGAATTGGTGCGAGCCTAAAATTTCTATATTCACCATGAACACATAAGAAACTGATATGGACCATTTTCAGTACATTTGTGTCAATGTTTGTGTCAACATTTGAACTTGTTATATACCCAATAATTTGATTTGTATCTTTTTTACGAATAACAGCACTCTCATCCATGGACCATTTTAAAGCTTCAACGTCATGACAAAGCCTAAATACTCCATCGGATACATAATGGGAATTTAAAAACTCACACGCTTCTTTAAGAGTACACGAGGACCACACGAAACCATTTGGTAGTTTTGTCGTTTTTTTTACAACTTCACGAGACTCGTCTATTTCACCGGGTGTAGTCCCTTCACGAGGTACGGGTTGTTTATCCCAGTACTCATGCATTTACATAGATAATAGCTTAAAGTTTTAAGCCAACACATAAATATAATGTCTCTTGAACAAGATTATACCACTGTACCCGGTCAGATCTTTGCTTGTCTATCGATTGTTGGTCCTGAGTGCCCCCAGAAGAATGAGAAGTTTGGTATTAAGATCCGTGGTGCATTTGCCACACGTGATGAAGCCGCTAAGCACGCTGCACGTCTACAGAAGGAGGATGCCACTTTCGATATTTACGTAGTTGACATGTATAAGTGGCTTTTGATCCCTCCCGATTCTGAGAAGATTGAAGATGTTCACTATACCAACGATAAACTCGAAGAGATTATGAAGGGCTACAGGGAGAACCAGTCCGAGGCTGCTCGTATGTTTAACGAACGTAAAACAGCGATGATGGCTGAGAAGAATCATTTCGTATCAGGTGATGATAATTCCAAGTTTTACAACAAGCCTGATGAGGCTCCTATCTCTCACCCAGCCGAGGTCCTTGAACGGCTCAAGAAGGAAAAGCCTGACACTCCCATGGAGGAGCTTGTAAAGGAGGCTGATGAGATTGTTGCCGAGGAGATGAAGCAGCGACAGAAGCAGCGCGAGGAGGAAGCGTCGAGGGATGCTAAGTTGGAGGAGGTAAAGGAGGAGGGAGAACCCGAAGTTTCTTCTGCGTAAATAATATTCATATACATTAAATAAAAATGCTTCGTATAATTCTAACAATATTGTTAGTCGGGGCTTTCTTTATTTTGTTTTTTAAACCAAATTACAATTTAAAAAACAAAACAGATTTAGGTTCAGTAGCAACTGATACAGGTACTGGGGAGGTTTCAACAACGGATGGTTTCGTCGAAGATACACACAGGGGTCCCATTCTTTTTGGGCGAGATGGAATTCCCCCAAGATATGGTGACATAGGTACGTTTGTTGCTTATTCATCTATTCCGGAGACTAACTGGTTAAGTGGATTTCCGCAAAAGGGTGTGAATAACGATATGTACGAGGACACAGATACAAAACTCTCGACTCGTATAAGAGACTTAAGTATATCTTAAGATGACTGGTTGCATAGTCTTTCCCATAAAAAATCCTAAAAGAAATACTGCAAATGCAATAATCCACGTGGATTTATCGATATCGGTAAAAGGGTCAAATTTTCCAGGTTGAGGAGGGGATTGCGGGTAATTCATTTCACTTGGATGAAAATAATATGGTTGATCTTGAATCATTTCATCCTTATTATTATCTTCATTCTTCTCCTGAATTAAAGGGTCAAGGTTTGGGCTATACTCAATAGGATTACCAATGTCAGTTTCCATTTCTAATATAGAATCTGTTTTTTTTAAGCTGATTCTTCCTCACTTTCACTCGCTTCCTCGTCATCTACCACGAAATCCTTGAGATTACCATTATCATCAGCGTCTTCATCATAGTCGTCATCACTACCTTCTTCTGAGTTATATTCATCTTCAGTATCAATTACTGAATCATCTTCAAAATCTTCGTGATCATCTGTAGCATAATCGTCATCTAGTACAGTTTCTACTGGTATATAAAGAACGGGCTTCTTTATAACCCTACCAAAGCGAGAACGAGTACTAACTACCATTTATATACTTTAAACACTGTTCTGTTTAAGTATCTTTAGGGTGAAGTTTACTAGTTATTTTAGGGAGTAAGATGTGAGTTCTTCCACTGTTCTTCTTACATATTGGACATTTTTGTTTTATTTTGTTTTTAGTAATGACATATGACATAGTTTTATTCTCGTGTACACCAGAAATAGTTTCACAATAGTTAGATGTGGTTAACACTAAAAAATTATTTTTATCCCTAGTTACATTAACCACGCGTGTATCATCGTTACACTTCATATTCTTATTAATGAAGTTTTCAAGATCTGGTTTTACGTCCATCTGTTTAATTTCTGGTTTTTCTATAACTTTTTTAATTTCTGGACACTTACTGATAACCTCTTTTTTGGGGTAAAGTTTATCAATAATGTCACTCGTCAATTGATGTCGGCGACCACAAAAGTATTCACAAAAGCCATCACGACGTCCCAAAATAGTTTCATGTCGACTGAAACATTTCTGGAGAATGAATTTTCCACTAAGTATAAACCATACATGATTCGAACTATGATTTCTTTTTACATTTTCACAGTATCTAGAAGTCGTCGCCGCGAAATACGTTTCTTTGTTTTTGAATAATTTAGTGATGTATGCATTTCCCTGACCCTCCATATTTTTTCGAATAAACGTTTCGATTCGGTTTTTCAATTCCTCATCATAAATTTCATTATTAGTTTGATCTTCTAGAAAAGAATCCTCCTTGACTCGTATAGACACTGAAGGTGATTCCACTGAAACTGTACTAGGTGCGTCAGTTCTAACGGCTGACATTTTAAGAATTTCAACTGACGGTTCTTGACTTATTCTCACGAGAGAACCAACCTTGTAAATAAAAACTGGAAGATAAGCCAACTGATCAACCCTACCATGTTCACAATTCTTACATCCCCGACCCCCACAGGCTTCATGTTTTGCTCGTTTGTATGACCATGGCATCCTAAACCCACTCCCTTTAGTTTTCCTACGTGTGTCACCATACACAGATGAATCAATAATATCATTCCAATCCATATCACCTTTAAATTTAGAAAGAGACACTAGAATATGTTCACGAAGTGCGACGGCTGAAATTTGATCAACCACGAAATTAGGCCAATTGAGATGTACACCCGTTTTCATTAGATCTCCAGACACCTTTGGTGGTGATACAGAAACGAGACATTCTTTACCACCATGAAATTTAACAGTTTCACAGATATTTTTAGATATATCATGGATATCGTCAATACCTAGGGGATCGACATCTTTATAGTCGATGTCAACGAAAAAGTTATAGGTCTCACTCTTTTGCTCGACGACGTAAATTCTCTCACCAGATTTTACAGACTCTATATACTTATCGTAAAATTCATTCAATCTATCAAATGGCACTGAGAGTTTACCCCCGTCCATGAGCACATGTGATAGATTGGTAGCATTATTGAATTTTTGGGAAGTGTACCAATTCTTAAACATACCTTATTATTGTTCTTCATCTCTAAACCATTTCATACATGAGACGTCCTGATATTCTTTACTTTGAGAAATTTGCTTTTTAAAAGTAAGTAATTCATAAACCGTTTTACTTTCATTATCTTTGTACCACTGCTGAATCTCCTCTTCACACAATCCTCGATTCTTCTCAAGTAGTTCACCAATCTGTCTTAAAATAAAAGCCTTGGACTTCATTATTTAATAGAGAAGGTTTTTCTATTGTGAGAACTTATACACGCGTAAAATTGAGGATTCTTAATGACATTATCTATGATTAGCTTCCATCGCTTACGTCCGTTGAATTCTTCTAGTGTATCATAGCTCATGAAATCATTCTCATCATGGGTTTTACGAATAGGTTGATTGTTCATCTTTTTGATTTGTGTTTTGTGTTTTTCTTCGTAAAACTTACGAATTTGTGTTTGTTGTTCTGATCGATTGTAATTGACAAAGAATATGAATACGTTATATTCTAGGTCAACTGTTGGGCTTTCTTTATGTATAAATTTGAATTCTGTATATTCACCATTTTTTAGTGACACAACACCACGTGTCTCTTCTTCTAATTCTCGTAGGGCACACCTCAAGGGGTTGTAAATTTCCCGTCTTCTACACCCACCCGTTACGAAAATCCAATCTTTAAATCTCCAGTCTCTTACTGTGAGAAATCTCGGTTTCCCATCGGTAAAAGTAACCGGTACTGCAATCGCTTTGTACTTCTTCATTGCGCATTCGCAAGTTATAATAAGTGAATATGATTATTCTTCGGATTTTTCATCCACCTCATCTATATCTTCAAGCTTCTTTTCAGGTACAGGAACTGGGGCAGAAACTGGCTCTGGGGGTGGAGCTAAGTGTCGAACGACCTGGGCTGAGAAACCTTTAAAATTGTCAATATCCTGTTTAGCCTTGTTTAACTCTTTAAACATGTAAATCATACCAATTGCAAAAATAATCGCTGCAACGATGAGTAAGGTGTCTTTATTGACTGGAACCATTTATAAAAGAAAATGTCATTTTCTTTTTAAGCTTTCTACATCACGGCACCCATCTTAGTCTTACCAGCAGTGGGGCATTCATACGGGCTCTGGGCAAATTGAACGGCTTCGTAATGCGCATTTTCACATGATTTGCTTGTTGGTTGTGTGGGTTGACCAACAAACTTTTCGAGTGTCCTGGAGTTAGGATCGTACGTCAATACAAAAACGATGGCAAGTAGGAAGACAACCTTCCACAACATCTTTATTAATTAGTTAGAATATAATAGACCACCCATACCATTTTCAATACGGAGGACATTGTAATTTACAGCATAAATATCATCACCAACATCTTGGTTATCGTTGATGAGACGAGCCGAGTCAAGTCGACTGAAGTTTAGGCTGCCGGTAGGCTGAAGCTTACCAGAATCGAGGCAGAATGGGTAGAAAAACAGAGTCTTGGCTGTTCCTAAAGACGAGTTAGTGGTGTGGTAATACGAAGTTACGGTGGAGAAGTTGGGATCGGCAAATTTGTAATCAGCAACATCTGTACCGTTAATTTGGAGCTTGAGCTTATTATTATCGTTAAGGATCGCCATAGCGGAAGCCTTACCAGAAGCCAAATACTTGACTGGGTGGTTGAAATTCAGCTCCTGGATCTTGGATCCGGAGGAGACCGCCTTCTGGGTTTGGGTGATGAGCATATTTTGGGGTTGGGAAGCGAATACCTCACGCTCCTGGGTATCGAGATACGCGTAATTGGCGTAGACATCCCACTTGTCAGTGGCCGCCGCGGCGCCCCAAGTGATTCGGAGCTCGACATCGTGGTACTGAAGAGAAATGAGTGGGAGAGCAGTCTGCCAGTTCTCACAGAAAGCAAACCTGAGGGGGTACCACCTGTACGAGGTACCACCATTGGCGAGGTCAGCGGCAATAGACTTGGAAGCGGTAGTCGCAGAAAGTCGGGGAGCAATGAGGGTGGAGTAAGTAGAATCCTGCTCATCAATCACCTGACCCCCCACAAGGAGTTCAACCTTGGAAATTTTGGTCAACCACTGGGCTTGACTGTAAGCTTGGGTAGCGGTACCATTATTTGGAACGAGGTAGACATACCCGAGCATGTCACCCTTGCGCTCGAAGCGGACGGTGGACATACCGTTGTTGGAGACGTTGCCTTGAATGACCTGACGCTCGACAGTTTGGGAAAAATTTGTATGACGTTTGTAGGTGGACCTGAAGAAAGACACCTCGGGCTGACCGACGAGGTGCACATCCTGAGCGCCGACGGCTACGAGTTGGGCAATACCACCAGACATTTTATAATATAGTGAGAGTTTATTTTTAAGTGTTGGAAGCACTTGGACACCGAGCTCTGGGAACGTTGATTGGGAGACAAAATTTAGAAACTCTGTTCAGTTTGTAAAGTTTGTTGGGAAAGAGGGTTTATGAACTTGGAACGAGGGTTTACGAACTTGGAACGACCGGCCACTCAACACCAGTGAGGTTTCCGTCGGCGTCTAGATCTGGTGAAGACATAACCGGGAGGTCACGGAGGTATTGGCGATAATTTTTCCATTTTTTAAAGGTTTCATCATCTATAGGGTAATCCCTCATTACGTATTTATCTGTAGAAGGGATCAATGCGTCACGTTCAGAACGGAGTTTTGTCATCGCCTCCGCTTTATTGTCTGGGGGTTTTACATATTCACCTTTCTTTACGGCTTCTTGTATAATAAGATCTTCTGAGGTTGTTATCTGTTCCGGTAGTTTATCACCTTTGTCCATTAGATTATATATAGATTAATTTTTTGTAATGATAACATATCCATGACCCCCATTAACTGGTGATCCACCTGCTGCATTATACACACCGGTTGCCGAGCCGCCATAAGAACCACCTCCACCAGCCGAGGTGTGCCCATCGGTGATACCTCCACCACCAGAATAACCACCACCGCCGCCGGCCCCACCTGTATTACCATGGGTTGAACCACCGCCACCAAATCCACCGTGCGCGGTGCCTCCGCCGCCGCCGGCGTTCCCCCCCTCCCCCTGATTCTTTGGTGCATGTCCACCTCCACCCGGTCCGTAAGGCGCATCACCACCATCGCTGTTCCACCCCGCACCACCACCGCCATAGTGTTGCCCGGCTCCTCCAGCACCGTTCGTCCCGTAGTTATTACCTCCGTTACCGCCACCGCCACTGGTACCCGATTGACCATCTGTCCACGACCCCGGGTTGTACGTAGTGGGGGACGGGCCGAGGGCTGTGTTTCCCCAGTCATTTATACCGCCGCCACCACCCGCGGCGAGGATTGGGTACGTATTTTGCGGCGAATAATATACAAACGACCCACCACCACCACCACCGGAATTTACGTAAACGCCCATTTGACCAACAAGAATATTTACCGTATCCCCCTTGGTTAGTGTAAGTGTTCTCTGCATTTCAATACCTCTAAAAGCAGCTGTATTGAGGTAGGCGGGGTGCGCCGCAGCGCCCGCTGCACCTGCCGCCTTGATTGTATACGACTTCGTTTCGGGAACAGTCCATTCTTGGATTCCTTGGGTCGACACGTTTAAATAACTACTATTATCCGTCCATGAAGGTGAATACGCGGTCCTTAACTCACTGAGTGATGGACCAGATCGTCCCGTCTTCCCAGCGTTCGTGAACGTGTGTGACGTAAAGGAGTAAAGTGCTGAAACCACCGCGACACTGAATGTTCTATCTGCGGTCGTTCCGGACTCATTATCCGTAACCCTAAATGTTACGTTTGTGGTTCCGTCTGTCGTCGCGCTCCCACTAAAAGTCGCTGGAGAAGCTGTTGCAGAACCTAAACTGAGACCAGCCACACTTCCACTTGTGATACTGAATGTTACATCAGTCCCACCTAGATCATCTGTAGCGACAAGATTCTGGGAGGAGGAGACTCCATTATCGTAACTTAGAGTGGCCCCAGACGCTGGTGAACTCCATGCGATACCATTAAAACCAATTGTTGCGGTACTGGTCGCTGTGATACCAACAGCATCTGTGACTCTAACTTTATAGGGTCTATTGTCAAGTTGTCCAGTAGTGAGTGACGCACCCGATGCCGCAAGTTTGAAAGTAATACTTGTCGCGCTCGCAACCGCTGCAGAGTCCACATTGTAAAGTGTGCTTCCATCCGCACCAAGTACTTGTATATTATTTCCACTTGCCATTGAAGAAGCGAAATTTGTACCAGTAACGGTAATGGTCTGTGAACCAACGGCACTGGATGCAAAACTAGTTGGTGAGACACCTGTGATTGTGGGTACTGTCAGAGCAATCGAATCTGTACTAGTCGAAGTCACCGCTGAGGCAGTGTCACCACCTATGACTTTAACGTTAAAAGGTCTTTGCGCTACATCATAGCCACCACTCGCCCCACTCGCCCCCATTTTGAATGTGGCACTCTGCCCACTCACACGTGTCGTATTGAAAACACTATATTCGGTGCCATCAGCACCTACGAGTTTTATAGTTATACCCGTGTCAAAACCTGTTCCTGTGACGGTGAATACCTGCGTCGCCGTATCTGCACCGGCAACACTCGTAGGAGAAATACCTGTGATCACAGGTGGTGGGGCGATACTCCCCCACCCCTCCGCAGTGTACGTTTCTATAAACCCAGTTGTAGTGTTATAACGGATCATCCCAGTCATCCCAGTGGTAGGTCTCTCCGATGTAGTCCCACTCGGAAGTTTTATAGTACCTGTTCCTATGAATTCAGCTCCCCCCGATACGATGAGTTCAGCCTTTGGTGAGATGGTCACACTACCACCCATACCGGAGTGTGCCGTACAGTAATAGTAAAGTGTTGTAGGAGTGCTTGTAGAGACAACAAATTTTCGTGTCTGGTCATCCGCGTAAGTACCAGTAGTTGTTATACCTGTTGAGTATGCAGAACCACCACCATGTGAACCATTATTTGTGGTAGAGAATTCAAATGGGTGACCTGAAAGAGTCGAACTGGATAGATCGAATATATAGGTTTGGCCTTGGTGTAGTACCAATGATGCTTGGAGATACCCATCGATATAGTATTTATTAGCACCACTGGCATTAGTCATTGTAACGACGTATGTCTTTGTCGTACCCATTGTCATAGCGTTGCTCACGCTGGACGTGGGACATGTAAGAATTCCTGGAAATGTTGTATTATTGGTCATCTGTTATAACTCTACAATTTTTTTAGCAGTCTGGATCGCTCCTAAAAAAATGATGTTTGAAAAATGTTAGAAAATGATTAGTAGCCGAATGTAGCTAGTGCGTCACCATTATGGGCAATTGCATGTACTCCACCTCCTGAAGTTGGGGACATATATTCAACAAAAACATGGACATTACCAGAAACCGTCATAGCTCCTGAAGTGTATAGCGCAACAGTATTAGCTGTAGTGGTTACATTTGACGCCCATGGTGTAGCATTGTCAGTTGTACCAAAAATATTTTGACTACCCACTGAAATTACATTACTACCAGAGTTGATACTCCCCGCTTGGGAACCACCATTTACATCGAGTAATATTGTACTCACATGCTCATTTCTATCAACAAGGGTAGCTGTAATTTTTGCGTGGAATATATTGGAAGTAAAGTGGATATTTGTTGTGGGAGATACACTCGCAGGCATACTATTCGATAGACTGTATGTCTTTCGTGCCAGACCCCCAGTATTGGTGATGAGACCCCCAGTGACGTAGGCGCGTTCCCCGACGTACACATCCTTCGCAATACCGACACCACCAGCTGCCTTGAGAGCACCTGTAGTTGATGAAGTCGCCTCCGTTGCATCTGTTAGGGTCACCACACCATCTAGGGTGGCTGCGGCACCGAATAAGGGACCTGACACCCCTGCACCACCTGCTACAATTAAGGAACCAGTGGTTTTAGAAGACGATGTGGTAGTATCATGCACCTTGGCAACACCCCCAATGTGTAAGTTTTCTTGGGTACTGATACCACCAGCAACCTTGAGAGCACCTGTTGTAGCCGAAGTTGAAGTAGTATCGTCTGCTAATGTCACCACACCAGAGGCGTTTAGGGTAGTCATAGCCGCTGCATTAGACCCAGCTAGAGTACCATATACATTGGTACCCGAGATGGTAGCACCCTTCACCATAGCAGAGGCTGTTAGGGTAGTCACAGCTGCTGTATTAGCCCCAGCTAGAGTACCATATACATTAGTCCCTGAAATGGTAGCACCCTTCACCATAGCAGAGGCAGTAACACTGGTCGCCGTGACATCTTCGAAGCTGGCATGTTGACCAACAATCTTTTTCGCAATACCCATACCACCCGCAACAATGAGTGCACCTGTTGTTGTTGTAGTGGCATCGGTTGTAGAACTTACGTATGCATTACCCACCACATGAAGCTTAGCTTCCGGTGATGCAGTATTAACACCAATACTTGTTTCTGAAACGTCTACGTATAAAACATTAGATCCAATCTTGAGATCACCAGCACCTGTAAGTCTAGCCTTTTCACTGTTATTTATATTTAAACGAATATGCTGACCCGCCTTCGCATTAACGTGTGTAGTACCACCCTCAGTTTGTTTAAGTGCATAATTTCCTGAGGTGTTATTGTCAACATGTGCAAAAGAAGCATGATTAGTTTCACCTGTAAAACCTACCGCGGCTCTTCCCATATAGGATGTTAAATCTAGATCATAACCCGCAAAAATATTACTACTGTGTACATTTCCAGCTACACCCAAACCACCAGAAACCTTGAGAGCACCAGTGGTTTTAGACGAGGCATCTGTTGTATCTAGAATGACTACACTATTGGAGACGACGTCCTCAACGAAGACATTTTTACCGTGAATATTTTTAGCAACACCTAGACCACCAGTGACAATTAGAGCACCAGTGGTTTTAGAAGTAGCATCCGTGGCTGAGATTACCTTAGCGACAGCCCCAACATTCAAGTTTTCTTGAGTACTTATACCACCAACAACCTTTAGGGCACCAGTAGTTGCCGAGTCTGAAGTTGTGGTATCTAGAATGACTACACTATTGGAGACGACGTCTTCCACGAAGACATTTTTACCATGAATATTTTTAGCAACGCCTAGACCACCAGTGACAATTAGGGCACCTGTAGTTTTTGAAGTAGCATCAGTCCCGGATATCACCTTAGCAACAGCTCCAACATTTAGGTTTTCTTGAGTACTTATACCACCAACAACCTTTAGGGCACCTGTTGTTGCTGAAGTTGAAGTAGTAGTATCAGTTATGGTAACACTGTCAGCCTCAACATCCTCGAAGTTGGCATGTAAAGCGTGAATATTTTTAGCAATACCTACACCACCGGCGACGATTAGAGCACCAGTGGTTTTAGATGAGGCATCTGTTGTATCTGTGATATTGACATCACCAGCAACTTGAAGCTTTGAAGTTGGATCTGCCTCTGCAATACCAATATTTCCACCCGATTTAAAAACCATATAATTATCCCCATTTATGGCATCATTTTGATCTTGGTGTGCAATTTTTAAAGAATTCGTGTTGGCATTTTGAGCTATTCTCCAACCAAACCGTGACGATTCGGTTAATTTAATACCAGATTCGGTTACGGGAGAACCACCAGATCCGGATCTAAGACGTATGAACGCATCATGGTCACCACTTACTGCTGCTATATCTAAAAGTTCACTCGGAGTCTTAGTTCCAATTCCCACGTTCGAAGTCAATGTATTTACAAATAGATTTGCAGTACCAACTTCAAGATTTGATGATATGTGTGCATTTGAACCAACATTTAGATTTTTTTGAGTACTGATACCACCAGCAACCTTTAGGGCACCAGTAGTTGCATTGGTCGAAGTCGTAGTGTCGGTAATGTTAACACTATCGGCCTCAACATCCTCAAAGTTAGCGTGTAAAGCATGAATATTCTTAGAAATACCCACACCACCTGTGACAATTAGGGCACCAGTTGTTTTAGACGAGGCATCTGTGGCTGAGATTACCTTAGCGACAGCCCCAACATTTAGGTTTCCTTGTGTACTGATACCACCCACAACCTTTAGAGCACCTGTAGTCGCTGAGGATGACGTAGTATTGTCAGTTATAGTGACACTATCAGCCTCAACATCTTCAAAATTGGCGTGTAAAGCATGAATATTCTTCGAAATACCTACACCACCAGCTACAATTAGGGCGCCAGTGCCTCGAGAAGTGGCATCTGTGGTTGAGAGTGTCCCGATTCTTCCCCCGCTAGTGACTGTTCCCTCAACGTTCAAGTTTTCTTGGGTACTGATACCACCCACAACCTTTAGGGCGCCAGTGGTTACTGAAGTGGATGTAGTGTTATCAGTGATAGTGACACTATCAGCTTCGACATCCTCAAGGTTGGCGTGTGTGGCGTGAATATCACCCACAACACCCAAACCACCACCTATGGTCACCGCACCGGTGGTTTTAGATGAAGATGCAGTTGTACTCGTAACTCCTAGAGTACCATTTATATTAACTGCGATTGCGTTTGATGTATTCATAATAACTGGAGAATTATTAGCACTACTGAGAGTATGACCAATTTCAAGGTTGGATGTAGAGAAATCATAAATCACAGCGACATTACCTTTATTCCCACTTGTTAAGGGATTATTCATAAGTATACCGGTGTCCAAACCAGTTGTATTACCCTTACCAAGTTCAATTATAGGATCTTGAACTACAAGATTGTTTGCATTAATAACTGTTGTATTTCCTGTAACGACTAAATTACCGGTTAATGTGAGGTTACCACAATGAACGTTTCCGGCTACACCTAAACCACCAGCAACCTTGAGAGCACCAGTTGTTTGATTGTAAGATAATGTAGTGTCTGTAATGTCTACACTATCAGCTTCTACATCTTCAAAATTAGCGTTTAAAGCATGAATATTCTTAGAAATACCCACACCACCAGTGACAATTAGGGCACCGGTGGTTTTAGAAGAGGCATCTGTAGCGGATAACACCTTAGCAACAGCTCCAACATTCAGGTTTTCTTGAGTACTGATACCACCCACAACTTGGAGGGCACCCGTAGTAGCCGAAGTTGAAGTAGTAGTACCACCAACATTCAGGTTTTCTTGAGTACTGATACCACCCACAACCTTTAGGGCACCAGTGGTTGCGGAGGATGAAGTAGTTGTATCTAAAATGACTACGCTATTTGAGACGACATCTTCAACGAAAACATTCTTACCGTGAATATTTTTAGAAATACCTATACCACCAGTGACAATTAGGGCACCAGTGGTTTTAGAAGTAGAATCAGTTGCAGATAATACTTTTGTGACGGCCCCAACATTTAAGTTTTCTTCGGTACTGATACCACCGGCAACTTTAAGGGCACCAGTTGTAGCAGAGGTTGAAGTCGTAGTATCAGTGATACCAACTCCACCAGAAACGACTAAAACATTTGTACCATAATCATCGACGTAAAGATTCGAACCGACACTCAAAGTATGAGAAGCTAAAGAATTGGATATACCTACATTACCAGAAGTAACAAATGCAACTGTATTATTATAAAAAATCATAGAATTAGCTGTAACATTACCTTGTCTTGTTGCACCTTGAAGACTCACATCGGTTATGAGACTTGATGCGGGGTCTCCAGATTCTACCAGTTCTTTTGTGTTTGTGTTATACATCATAAGAACGATTTCAGGTTTAGAAGCATATTCCGAATCATTACGAACAGGTGCAATATAAAGAGACCCACCTTGTGATCCGTCAATCGCAGTATTACTCGCATTTAGAACGATCGTGTTTTCACCCTGGTCTTCTTGGGCATGTTTACCAAACCTTATTTTGGTTGACCTCTCAACGGTCGGTAAGGTCTTGACCATTTAGTATAAGGTTGTATTTTAATTTGCGTAAAGTAAACCAGCCATTCCATTTTCCACTCTCAAAATATTGTAATTTACTGCATAAATTGGGTCATTAATGTTCATAGACTCACTCATGATAGTAGCTGACGATACACGACTGAAATTTAGGGTTCCTGTGGGCTGTAAGCTGGATGTTGAGAGGCAGAAACAATAAAGAAAGAAATCTGGAGAAGTTACGAAGTTTGTGTGATAATAACTCGTGACGTCTATAAAATGTGGTTTACCCCATTTGTAGTTACTTACATCGAGACCATTTATGTTTAATTTAACTTTGTTTGTGGGAGATGTGAGGGCACCATCGGTTGTTGTATCTGATGATGCTAAATATTTTACTGGATGATTAAACGTAAGTTCTTGAACTAAAGTACCTGAAGCAACATTTTTTTGGACTTGTGTTATGAGGAGATCATGTTTTCTAGATGCAACCTGACCACGCTCCTCATTGTCAAGGTAATAATAATTCGCGAAACATTCAACGTTATAATTTGAAGCTGCTGTAGCCCAATGGATCCTAATTTCAACATTATGATAGTTTAGGGCTACAAGAGGTAGAGCGCATTGCGGCCCCTCACAGAAAAAGAACCTGAGAGGGTAAAAAAACGAGCGCGCAGAAATACCCGGGTGTGTACCGTTCGCACTCCTAGATACATTTTGTGCAAATGTATCAATAGCAATCTTTTCTGTGAAAATTGCATCTTGGGTGTCAATAACGGAACCACCTATTAAAAGCTCAACTTTATCGATAATGGTATCCCATCGTTGAATATCGAGGGCTTGGGTTTTGTCATCGAGTGTAAAATACACATAACTGAGAAGATCACCAGATCTCTCAAATTGGATGCTAGACATAGAATTGTTTTTCACCGCTCCGTGGATGGTTTGTTTTTCAACGGATTGTGAAAAATTAGCATGCCTTTTAAACGTTGAACTGAAGAAAGATATTTCAGGATTACCCATGATATATTTATCCTGGGCACCTATAGCAATCAATTGAACAACACCGGCAGACATGGTAATACTAATTTAAGGGGAGAAAAATTACAGGTTGGGTTTTCTACAGACGAAACGAAGGACTAAAAAATTATTTTCGGCGGGATTTGGTGGTGTTATAAGAACACCACTTTGATTACGAATATTGATAGTGAGACGATCAACTGTTCGAATGGGATTTACGTATTGCACAGCAATTGGGTAATCATCCTTGAAACTTATTATACCAGTATCATCTGTAGTCACAATACTAGCAAAAGATTTTCGAAGCATACCTAATGATGCCTGACCTTCATAAACATTGGTAGCGCGATCATTAAATGTAGAATTCAACTCATCAATAGAAATGTAACAATGTTCACTTCCATTAGCTGGTGTGACTGTATTAATTCGAGCGGCTAGAAGTCGAGCCTGTACAACATTTTTTAGAGGCTGACTCAAAAAACACGTCCATGTGTTCGCACTAGTCTGATTAAGAGTATCAATTGTGATGGTATGATATTCATAGTTTAGATCGGGAATCATATCAGTTGGCGATGTAATCAGGGCCATTTATTATTAGCTTAGATTAAAGATCCACCAATTCCATCCACGATATCATATCCGGCATGATCACCTACAAGTTTTTGGGCACCACAAAGACCACCTGGGGTAAGACCAACCGAGTAAGGGCTGTCCTCCTTGCCTGAACCAGCGGTACATTCAAGGTCGGGCTTGAGGTCGAAGAGAGATTCTTCACTGACAGGTGTAATGGTAATTGGCCTGGGCTGATAATTCACGGTCTTCACAGTCATAAAAGACAGAACGAAGATGAGGGTCATCAAAACCGCGATGGCCATGAGAGCATTGCGATCACTCTTGTTGAGGTTAAGATTAAACATTTATAATAGACATAGATTTTTTTAAAGTGCGTTAAAGAGATTTTCTTAGTTTCTAAATAGACAGTAGATGGACGAAGAAATCGTACTCGATAGGGGTCAAACGACTGTGATGAAATTAGATGCTGATGAACAGGCCCTGATGGATGAGATTCAAATTTCTGCACCACGATCAAAACCTGTACCTCGACCCACAAGGCCTATGCAAAGACCTCAACAATCTTTTCAGGGTCAGGAGGCTATGGATGCTTTTGTGAATCCCAATAAACAAAGTACCCCAGCTCAGCCTCAACAGGATGAGGAAATTGATTATGGTGAGGATGAACCAATGATGTTCGATGATGATGAACCTATGGGCCCAGGTCCTAGTGATCAGGGTGAGCAACCCTCAAAGGGGTACACTTCAATTGACGAAGAGAAGTCGGATCTTATTAATAAATTAGCTCGACTTGAGAAGAAGGGATTTGCAGTTAATAAGAGGTTGAACGCTTACTCGAACGTTGATGAACTCAGATCAGAGGTCAAGAGGATTACATACAGCATAGATGTTGAACAATCAGTTCGCTTCTCTCGCCGTATGTTGGTCGCCTGTGTAACTGGACTTGAATTTTTGAATAAGAGGTATAACCCATTCGAGATTCAACTTGAGGGTTGGTCTGAGTCTGTTATGGAGAATGTTGATGATTATGATGGTGTATTCGAGGAACTATATGTGAAATACAGATCTAAGGTCAGTGTTGCACCAGAGGTCAAACTGATTATGATGTTAGGTGGCTCAGCAATGATGTTTCACCTTACAAATTCGATGTTCAAGTCAGTGATGCCTAACATGAATGATGTTATGAAGCAGAATCCGGACCTGGTGAAGAATATGATGGCGGCGGTTCAGAACACTACCCGTGACACTAGTGGCCCCGCAGTTGATGCACCCGTGGGTGGATCAGGGCAGTACGAGATGCAGGGACCCGGACTTGATATTTCAAGCCTCATGGGTGGCATTTCGATGCCTCCCCCACCCCCAATGAATACCTCAATGGGACAAGGACCCTCAGCGCCTCAGCCTGTTGAGGAGGATGATGATCTCTCTGATATCATGTCCATCTCTGGTGATTCCACTGGAGGTGAGGTCAAGGAGGTCAATGTTGGTGCAGGATCTAAACCCAAGAGAACTCGTCGAAAGAAGAAGACCGAAATAAATCTCTAAACTTATATAAATGATAGCGTATTGTCCGCTTGAGGAGCTCGAGCCTCCCGTTCGACAGCAAGAAGTTGTCGCTGAGGCCAAGGTCGAACCTGTAAAGCCTCAGGTCGGCCGCGAAGAAACTGAATTAAATTACGTCATCATGGCTTTCATTGTTGGCGTAGTAGCACTAGCCGTCTCTGATTCCATCAGGGCGTAAATGTTTAATCTACCGCGGGGTACCACCCTCCCTCGTAGTAAATTTAATATGAGAATCCAACCAATAATTCTGGACCACCAGTCGCATTGTCAAGAGCTGTAGTTGTATTTATAGCTCGTTTTGTAATTCTAGAAAGTCCACCATTAAGTCCGGATGTAAGTTCAACTGATAAATCGTATGCAAAGTTGCGTCCAGTATCCTTCTCTGTTGGTTGTATGTTGATTCCTCTTGTACCAACCGATACAGTGGGACTCCATGGGTATAGGTTTGTAGCACCCATCAAGGTCACTGGTCCCAGGGCTATATCGTACATAGAACCCGTGGATCCATCGTGTGTACCACCAGACACCTCGAGAATCATCGTACTTGTGTTGCGTACATCACTTGTTTCACGTAATACCGCTATGATTTTAGCATAAAATGTATTTGGTCTAAACACAAACTGTATATTCTGTCCGTTACCATTCGCGATTACATTAGAATGACTGTACTTCTTTGTCGCTACCTGGTCAGAGTTTGTGATAATACCACCATTCACATGGAGTGTTGTGTTAGCATTCGCACCACCCAAACCAAGTGGGAAACCACTAGTGCCCCCAAAACTTAGGGAACCATCTATCTTACAATCACCATTGATCTCTACATTACTGTTGAGGAAGGTTGCTGGTGTTGCTCCGGTTCTCAATGGGTTTATATATACATTACCCGTGGTGTCCGCATAAATGTTCGCACTCCCAGCCGATGTGGTGAGTTCGATAGTCGCGTTACTCGAGGGACTTTCCACACGAGCCATACCATCGTAGACATGAAGCTGTTTCTGTGGATTTAGGGTACCCACACCCACGTTACCCCCGTGTGTAATATGAACACCATCCGTTTCTGTACCGCTATTGGTACCACCAATTACGATACCGGAAAGTGAAGTAGCTGAATCCCTGAAAGCCTTCACATAACCACCGAAATTCTCAGTGGTATGAAGAAGAATTCCAGACTTTTTAGTGAATGTACCCGAACCTGGGTGAGGACTCTCAAGTTTTAGAAGTGTTTGGTCGGTTGTGTTTCCATTGAAAATGTGTACATTTGAGTCTACAGTTGATGTACCTATACCAAGTCTACCAAATTTGTCGAAACGGGCGAACTCAGAATCACTAGTAGAACTAACCTCATGTACAAACGTAAGTACGCGGCGGTCACTCCCGTCTTTAATGCTTCTAATTTTGTTTACTGAGTCCCCCGAATCTGGGTTAGTAGTAACGAATGCCATACCAGACAGTGTGAACGAACCACCACCAGCGAACTCAATATCACCGTTTACTACGAGTTTTGTATTTGAACCACGCCCCACTGCGTCTGAACGTTTACCACCAATAACGACAATACCGGCTTGATTGGTGATACACATTGGTACATCACCCGTAGCATCATCATCTACAAGATCACTGAAAGTTTCACCAGTTGATGTATAGGTTGTAAATACGTGCTCCGCGGCAATATGTCGAATTCTATCAGGACCATTGGTTGTATCTCCGTCATTACCTTTGAATATTACAAGTTCATTTCTGGTCTGATCCGTATTATAACGTCTTTCTACAAGCCTCGTGTTACCAAACAGGTCACCAGCGAGACCCCCGAACGACACCTCATTACCCACGACTACATTACCCAATACATCTAGTACACCCCTGGGTGCATCCGTGCCTATTCCAGTATTTCCAGTTGAACCAGATATGAATAGACCCACAGCTGTTGGTTCTTTGTTGTTATCTGTATTTTGTGTGATTCTAAAATCTGAGTCAGATCCGGTTACACCTGTTGACCAACCCCTAGGATTAGAGCCCGCATTTGTTTGGATGTAAGAGGTGAATACATTACCTGCGAGTATACGAGTTTTGGCCGCTAAAATTGCATCACCTGAAGCTCCATCAAAGTTATGCACCAACAAACCATTTGTTAAGGGGTTGGCTGCACCCGTAGCATGTACTTCTAAATGAGCGGTAGGTGATGTTGTGCCTATACCAACGCGACCATCACTTCTAAGTGAAAGCACATCAACCTCTGTCTCGTAATTTGTACTTGCTAAAAATATATCAAGTTGAGAGTTGGCTGTACCACTTGAAACCGCCGTGTGTTTACCCATTTTCATTGTTGCCCTCACACCATCACTACTCGCGGTTCCACCCTCTCTACAAAGTTCTAAAACCCTCGCGAAATCCGTTAAATCTGATGAAACCGCGGTTGCATTAGAAACGATGAGTGGAGTTCCAAGATGTTTGTAGGTTCCATTATTAGCAATTTCATCATTGATAAACACCGTACCCCCAGATGTATGCAATCGACCCTTTGGTGTAGCCGTGCCCACACCAACATTTGAACTTTCAAGGATGGTCAACTTTGGTGTACCCATAGTAGCAGTTTTACTCGCATAAATGTTGAGACCCTTACCCTCAGCTACAATATTCTCAATCTTGTTCTCACCTACCAAGTGGGATGAATACATACGAGAACTCGTGTTTGATGCCGATCCCCAGGTATTACCATAAATAAAACCATCACCTAGAGTCGCATGAACATTACCCGCGACGGTCAACTTTTCAGTGGGGTGGGTATTAGATATACCAACCCTACCCACTGTATCAATACGCACTCTCTCAGTGTTTCGCGTTTTCATTTTGATGATTTGGTGTGTGTTTGAAGTACTAGCTCCAATTATTTCGATTGAACTCACATTAGAGGCTGCCGAGCCGGATTTAAGAACAAGTGCATTTGATGTACCTGTTAAACCACCGTACCTATCGGCGTGTATCACAATGTTTGAGAACGAATGTATAGAGTTTGTGACAAGTTCAGTTGTAGCCGTATTACCTAAAACTGTTAAGGTATTTGCTGCTACCATATTTGCAAATACCTTCGCACCCACAGACAATGTATTTGTTGGTGCAACATTGGCAATACCCGAATGAGATGTGCCCGAACCCACCGTTCGAATTGAATTTGATTTAATATTTTCATTGAAAAGAATTGGTACAGCAGCACTTGGATCGAAAGTTACTAAACTTCCAATTCTCATACCACCCGCAACTACATTACCTGTCACTGCAACATTCCCGTCAGATACAAATACATTTGGACCTGTGTCATCAAAGTACACATTCGAGCCCACCGACAATGTAAATTTGGTTGATGTATTTGCCACACCCACATTACCATCAGCAAACATCTGTCCGTATACATGAAGATTAACCGTGTTAGATTGATCCACTACGATTCTAGTTAGACCCGGTCCCATCTGGGTTCGACCGAGTAAAAATTCATTATTCGAAAATTGATATCCAAATACAAGATTCGACCTACTTCCATCAGAACCCTCAGTCATGAGTAAAGCATTGTCGAATGGTGCATTTTTATTATTTGTGGATGCTTGTTGGATGACACAATTTGCAACAACTAAGTTGATAAGTGTTTCGTAAGTAGCAGACTCAGAAATGAATGCATTACCATTTACGTGGAGATTACCATTTATTGTTAAATTACCTTGATCAACAAATACATTACCATGCTGAAAAACAGCTACATTTGAACCAACTGAAGCACTATCCGTACCCGCAACAATATATTCAGCAACTGATATATTAGTAGAAAAGGTGTTCCCCACAACCTTCAATACATTTGAACCCATTCTATCGATGACGAGTGTATCGTCGACATTTATAATGTTTGAAACTAGAACGTTTGTAGCCGAGACGTTACCTTTTAGAGTTAATAAATGTTCATTTGCGCGGTCAATAACAAGTTCATTATTTGGTCCAACTTGGAACTCATTTGTGGCATTCGGTGCCGCAATACCAATCTTATCATTCACATACAAACGCTCTGTACGAGTACCCTTAGTAACATCAAGCACAATATTCGTTGCTGTATCATCTACAAAAACATTTGAACCTATAGAAATATTTTTTGTAGGATTTGTATTAGAAATAGCAAATTTTTCTGCTGTAATAACTTCAACGTCGATCTCTTTTGTAATAATACTTTTGACGTCAGTCAGTACATCTTGCTCGACTGGGTCTGCGTCTAGACTGGTTACGAAAACCTGATCGAAACGAGCTGTCCTACCCATCTATACCTTAATTACCGAATAAAATTCCAGCTAAACCATCCTTGATTCTTAGAACATTATAGTTTACTGCATATATACTTAACTCCTGATTACTTGGTCTAAGATTACCCTTCTCCACACCCCGTAATACAAGTTTGGCATTATCGATACGGCTAAAGTTGCATGTACCTGATGGATTATAGTCAGATGCATTTAGACAGAAGTGATACACGAAGTACCTTGTGTTGAAAAGTACGTTGGTTTCACTGACAAAATCACTCGCACCGTATGATGATTTGTAATAATTTTGTACTGTGTGAAAATAATTTGGAGACATATGTTCAAGGATTGGGGTCCCATTGATTTGAATATCACCACTTAAAAATGTGAAACGATCGTTCGCAAAATCATCACTTAATGCACCAAAACCAAAAAAGATGGATTTGACTGGATGATTAAACGATGAAATATCAAATGTATTATCACCACCACCTAAAGTGTTATCAGCCACAGTGTCCATTGGAAGAACTATTTGTTGTGTTTGTGTGATGACAAAGTCGAGACTTCGACCCACGAGAGATTCTCGTTCTTCTTTATCTAGGTAAATATAGTTGCCGTATACATTAATTCGTTTTTGTGCATCTGTAAGATTTAGAACTGAATCATTATAATACGTGTCATCGAAATTGATTTTGATTTCAACTTGGTGATGTTGTAAAGCTACAAGGGGTAAAAATGCTTTATGATCACAAAAGAAGAAGTGAAGTGGGAGAAATGCTGGATTGGATTTAGAAACTTTGTTACTCAATTCTTGTGTTTTCGTCCATGTGTCAGCCATATAATTATGCCATATATCAGAGTAATAATCAAAATGTTGAGAGTCTATTTTTTGACCCCCTATGTAAAGCTCGATGGTGGAATTGTAAAAAAGATTGGAAGACATATTTACAGCATCGACACCAACTTTCTCAAACCAAATACCATTAATGATATCACCTAAAACCGGTATAGTAATTGAGTTGTCAGTTTGGGTGACTGATTTAATCAATTTTGGAGCCTGAGAAAAATTTGTATGTCTCGTAAACTTCATACGAAAAAAGGAATGACCTTCTTCACTGGTAAGATACACATCTTGAACTCCTTTAGAGACCAATTGTATTAATGCACCCGACATTTAATAGATGTTTAGATTATAAAAACAGACACTTTCCCTGAGGGAAGGCACTCTTAGGTTCTTCTACATTTTTACCGTGTATGTTAAAACCACCTTGACGGTATATCTTCATTCGTTTATAATACATCGCTGTAAATACAGACCATGGATCGTGAACATCGTAGATATGGGGTTCATTCTTTTTTCCTTTCGTTTCTCTCATAATTCTACCAATACTTTGTGTAATATCAGATTTAGGAGAAGCTAAAATAACTGTATCTAATGTTGGAATATCTAAACCTTCGTGTGCTTGACTAAACGTAGCAAAAATAATCTTTTTCTTGGACGACTCTTGGAGTTGAGCTTCTTTCATACCACCCATGTATAGACCAGACGTTTTAGGAAAACATTGGTGAAGAAATTCACAATGAAAACGACGATCACTGAGAACTAGAAGTTGACGGGTACCTGTTGATGCTTTTTTTACTAATTCTACCAACATCTTATTTCTAGCCCTATCTTCAACAAGTTCTGTAATCATATTTGGCATTGAAATTTTACCATTTCGCATAGAGGGTGGTGGATTCTTATAGTTTGGGGAATCAAAGACGACGGGAAATACCTCAACCTGTCCTTGATTTTTTCGTTCAACTGCAAAAAAGGTGGGTCCCATAAACCAATGAAGAACCTTTGTTAGACCATCTTTCCGTTCTGGAGTTGCGGAGAGACCATATATATGTCGTGGACAAAGTTTAAACAGACTCTGACTAAATACTTTAGCACAAATATGATGTGCTTCATCAACAATGACCGTTCCTATACTTTCAAAATCTGAGAAACTGTATTCTTTTAGGGATAATGATTGAAGCATTGCAATGACAAAATCACAATCAACCTCTTTTTTATTTTGCTGGACAACCCCTATAGTAGCCCCCGGGCAAAATTGTTGAATACGTTCTCGCCATTGATCTGCTAAAAATTGTTTATGTACGATAATCATTGTGCGATATCCAAGTTTAGAAGCTATGGCCAGGGATACCGTCGTTTTGCCATAGCCACATGGTAAAGAAAGGACGCCATGCCCTGCTTTAATAGCTGCTCCGAATGCTTCATTTTGGTGTGTGGCATCCCGGAGTTGTCCTGCAAATTGTGTGTTAATTTTAGTTGGTTCTGGTCGCTTGTCATGTTTAGGTTCTCCAAGTTTAGAAGTTCCATAGAATCTGGGAACACAGACTCCATTCTTAGCTGGTTTGAAAACTTTGAAAGGCGGTGGAGGAAATCCAAAATCTCCATTCACGATGGGTCTTACCGTTAATTCTTTTTTAATTTCTTGAATTGGACCCACATCAACTAAATATCCAGTTCTAGTGAGAGTGGTCATACTTATTTAAAGAATTTAAACTTTAAATAAGTACAATGCCTATTATTGATGTTGAAGAAAATATTAAAACTATGCGAAACCGACTGATGAGTATGCAGAGTGAGTTGTTTAAATTAGAAGGTGGGTTGAAAGTATTTGAAGGGTTCAAGGATGCTGGTTTGACCAAAATTAACCTTCCCAAAACCCCCAATCAGCCACCCATCGAAGAACTCGAGAGTATCCAAGAAAAGCCCGAATAAGTACCGACATTCCAAACCCCCTTGAAGTCTATTTCGACTTCAACATCATCACCCTTTATTAGAGACTGAATGGGACGTCCTTTAACTTTGCACATCACTCTCCTATAACGAAATGGTACCTTTACAGTGAGAATATTCCCATCGAGGGGATTGTCAATATTTGTATTTGTAAGTAAGTGCCATTTATTTGTATGCATTCGTTCTATAATTTCCGAGACTTTAGCAGGAATTATATAACGGATATACTTTTTAGAATTGAAATCGTACATGGGTTCGTGAACTTTAGCCACGAACTTCATTGATCTCTATTACGATATACTAAAATTAAAACTATAAGCAACACGAGAATGAAAAGTAGGACTTGTGTGAGAAGTAGAGGTTTGAGTGGTTTTCTTGTTCCAAAACATTCATGACTTAGGGCTCTAGATACCTCGGTACCGGCTTCAATACTCGAGTATGGAGTTTCACGAGGAGACATCATACCACACATCGCAACTTTAGGGCATTTACCAAAGAATGGGAGTTGACCATGAAGGCTGAGAACTCCAGAAGACTGAGAAAAGGACCACCTCTCCTTTTCTACCTCCCACTCTGCACCCCAACCAATTCGCATTTCAACTGGTTCAGGTAAACCAAGTTGTTTTACAACTTCTTCTTTTATGATTTCAGGATTAGAAGTTAATATTTCTTCACTGAGGTCACATATGACACATGATATGGTATTGGTACCGAACAGAACTTTAGGTTGTAAGTTCCATTTAGTTTGAGTTGCTATTTCGAGATCGGTTTTCATGACTGGTGTTTCGTCATAGTCGATAAGAACATTTATAGCACCATATGTACTTCCTTGTAATTGTTTGGTAGCGTCAGGACCCCAATTATCACCTAAAAACTTCATAGCTGGACTGTTATCGAGACACAAAAAGATCATCCCATCATCAATAGTTCTTTCATCTGAAAATGTAGCCACAAAGTCATCTTCACCATATTCAACATTCATCAATTCTGTACCAAAAATAAAATTGGCACCAGCGTTGATGAGTGCTTCCTCCATTGCATCACACATTACTTTACCCGACACCTTTTGTGTGAACATTTGTGAAAGTATGGTATGATCTAAATTTTTTACAAACTCGTACGCTGTCATGACATCCCATGTAACTCCATCCATGATAAGTGGTAAATGTTCGATATATTTTTCACCTTTATCACTTAAAGGTCCTACTGCATCTTTTAGAGATATACCCTTAAATTTTTGAGGTTGTGCAAGTACTCGAGAGAAAAGAGAAATAAGAGTTCCGTAATCTTTTACACCTAAAGATTTAAAAGCAAAATCAAAATGACCCATACGTTCAACTGGTTGGAATATTTCATTCCAATCGATGTTCATTTCAGAAAATAGTGACTGTGTATTAACAAATGCCTTATCAAACACAATTCTATGTGCGTGAAGATCCCGTGTTTCCACATCGGGTTCCCACCAAGAACCACCAGCTGATACCTTTCTATCATATATAGTGACGTCATGGTCTCCTGATCTAAGTATTTCCCATGCGAGAGACATTCCTGTTGGACCTGCTCCGATGATATGAATCTTCATTCTATCTTTAGCTTATAGAAAAAATCCTAAGGGTAATGTAGGATATGTTGAGTATACTCAGTCAAGCCAATATGAAGGTGCCACCTGTCAAGTTGGCGCCAAATCAAAAGGTAAAAACATGGAAATTCGCAGCTAAATATTTATGGAAGGAACGTTTTACTGAGGATAAAGCTGAGCTTGGTCGATGGACTAGAGATGAACTCTTAGACCTTGGACCTACATTTGTAAAATTAGGACAGATAGCGTCCACACGAGGAGACCTCTATCCACCAGAATTTACCAAAGAACTTGAATCTCTCCAAGATAATGTACCACCATTTGACTTTAATCTCATGAAAGATGTTGTAAATATAGATATATTCAAAGATTTTGAAGAGATTCCATTTAAATCAGCTAGTATCGGGCAGGTTCATAAAGCTACCTTAAAAAATGGTAAAAAAGTTGTTGTAAAATTGAAAAGACCAGGAATCCTAAATATAATGAAAACCGATACAAACAATGTTAAGAAGATATTGGACTTTATTCAGTCAATAGGTGTTGACACTGGTTCTAGTTCTAACTTTGTTCTCAATGATTCTATCGAGTATCTTCTTGGAGAGGCTGATTACAGGCAAGAAGTTGAAAATGCGATTAAGTTTAGAAGGAGTTTGAAAGGGATTGATTGGATAAAAGTTCCTTATGTGTATAAAAAGTATTGTACCGATGATATGATTGTAATGGAGTATGTAGAGGCTGATAAGATTACAGAGATCAAAAATAAGAGAATCAATAGGAAGAAGGTGTGTGAAGCATTGGTGAATTCGTATGTGATTCAAACGATGGACAGTGGATTATTTCATGGTGATCCACACCCAGGTAATCTAGCTATTTCCAAAGATGGTAAATTGGTGTTTTATGATTTTGGTCTATTAATCGAGTTAAATGATGAGTTGAAGCAAGGTTTCTCCGACTTATTTGGGTGTATTATAAATCGAGATACAAAAGGAGTTGTCCAAATATTAATTAAACTGGGTGTCATTGTACCAACATCTTCAGACGTCAGTGATATTGAAGTATTTTTTGAAACTATCCTGGGATATTTAGAAACCCTTGACGGTGGTGCTATCATGAACGATGAGCTGGCGGCCGAACTTGCAATGGAAAAACCATTTGTTGTACCAACAAGTTTTGTATATTTAGCAAAATCATTTTCCCTAATTGAGGGGATATGTCTCCAACTTGATCCAGATTTTGATTATTTCACATACCTAGAACCAATGATTCAAGAGCAGTTTTTAGAGTCTCTTGATATAAGTGAAATCATCATGAATACCACAGAAATTCCATCTAAAATTGGAAAAATAAATTCGACTGTTCTCGGCCTTGAGAGGTCGAGAGCAGCGATGAAAAGATCAATGATTAAAACACGACAGGAGATACGGATAGTTCAATACAGTGTGATATGTGCTTTATTAGCTGAGAGGTTTAACGGGACACCAATTGCTGCTATACTCGTTGGAATTGCTATTTGGATTACTTTTCGTAAAGATCGATCTCTTTAGCGTTGCTCTTCTTCTTCTTAGTCTTCTTCTCCTCCTTCTTGATAACATCTTGATGTTCCTTGAACATTTCTTGAACACGCTTGCGCTCGTCACGGGCGATGTCACCAATCTTGTCCTTAATTTTGTCTACCTCAGTCTTTCGTTGTTTTTGGATTTTCTTGCCTATCTTTTTGAAGTCGTCAGTTTTGGCGAACCATGTGGGGGATGCAGTAATAGCGAACATAGTGTTTGTTGTATTTTAAGGACATTTAATTTTTAACCGTTTTAATTTTTCTAGAAACTCTCTTTTTTCACCTGGAGATTCAATTTCTTTACCAGAGTTTATAGCTTCAATTTCAGGTCCCGTCAACTGCATCGCGTTTACACGAAAGTCCATGAATGCCTCCATAGAGTGGGGTACCAGGGGTTGGACAAGTTCATAGATGGCCGTGGCATAGTCGCGAATCTCCTTTTGAGCGTGATGATCCATCCTCAATTGCAAGAAATGCATAAGATTGTGTAGGTCCATCTTCCACACGAAAGAAGTGTATGTCGATTGGGGGAGAACACCTCGCGCTTGTTCCCTACATACACCCTTTTCAAGCAACTGTTCATACAATTTAAACGCATGCTTGTACTGCTCGGAAAGAGCTCGATTCAACTCATCGTCTAGCTCTACAACACCTTCTGATCCTTGATGATTTACAGCAGACTGTCCACGTAGGACTTCTGGCTCGTAATACTCTTCATCAACGATAGAATATCTCGCGGACATCTCATTCACAGATGCGGTTCGATGCCTTAGCCATTGACGAGCGATGTAAAGGGGTGCCTTGATACGAAACTTGAAAACAACGAGTTCTAGGGGTGAAGTATGCCAATTGCGGACGAGGTACCTAATAAGACCTCGATCACCACGAGTGGTCTTAGTACCTGTTTGATAACTCACACGAGCACCATCAACTATGGCCTTATCCAGATTCTCTTGGGGCATATGGTCCACGAGTTCGACAAATCCATGATCTAATACTTTCTTCATTATATAAATCTATCCGTTCAAATCTTTAATAATCACAACTATCATCGAATGGAACCTCTCCACAAAAATCGTACAACTCATAAAGTTTCTCTTGTGACTTTTCAATCTCAACTGTAGTATTATTCATGACATCGATTGCGTTATCAATGAGATCCAAAAATGAATCAAGTTGATCGATTGCTACACGATGATGTTTCCTATTCGTTTTTGAAGAATGTGCTGCACGCCTAAGATGCTTATTACTCTTGATGATCTTATCAATGTTGGGCTTGGACTTATCGGGGGTGGCGGACATTCTGATTGTGAGAATCATTGTGAACAATTATCCATTTATATCTTTAATCAGTTCACTTAGGTAACAGAAAGTTAAAGAATGATAAACAGTCATATATATGACTACGGAATGGCTTCCCCATTCATAATTTCATATCAAGACAGTGATCCGCAGTGGGTGGAAAGATCTGATGTTATTGAAATTTTCCCTGTAAAAATTGGATCTTACAATTTTCCTTGTAAACACAAAACACGTTTAAAACATTTATGTTTTGATATAATTGATAAATACAAAAACAATAGAGACTACTCTCGCCAAAATAGTCATAGTGGTTACTTAACACATTATCTTGACCAGGAAGATTTGGTTCCATCATTACTTGATTACCCGGGTTTTGAAACTTTTAATAGTTGGATTAAAAGGTGTAGTATTGATTATATACACAACACCCTCGGGTATAATTGTGATAATGTGGTCATCGCTCAGTGTTGGATAAATGACTGTTCAAAAGGTGGTTCCCAACAGTCACATGTTCACCCGAATTCGTTTATATCTGGGACATATTATGTTAATTTCATACCGGAAATACATGCACCTCTTACATTTAGTAAACCAATTATTAGGGGCACACCACATTTAAAATTAGATGGCGGCGAGAGAGTCGCCCACATCAAACCATATGAAGGGAATTTACTATTATGGGAATCACACAATCCACACGAATATCAATCAAATAATACCGATAAACGTATTAGTATTTCTTTTAATGTTATACCAGAAACATTACCTGGTATTTATGGTTTTAAATTAATAAAAAGATAGATTTATATACCCTTAATTTCTTTAATCAGTTCACTTAGGTTTCGATAATACCTCTTTAGATCTTTCATAAATCTTTTATTATTTTCTAGAACTTCACATTCAACTTTGTTTAAATAAATCCAAGCAAGATTTGATTTTGAATATTTTGTAGTTTTTTGATTTTCATTTGGTCGACGTGCCACCAACTTTGTAGACTTCTTCTTTTGTGAAGCGGGTAGGACTTCCCTCCTATTCACGAATGACAATGCCTGCATGACAGTATCTGCCAAGTCATCTTTCTTTTTAGATTTCACAAATGTATCAATCCAATGAGAGTTTACTGAATTGCTACGGATAAAATCTTCACATCTCTCGATGGAAACCTTCTTTCTCTTATTGTACTGTGCCTTACCTGGTCCAGCAACATCCGGGATTTTGTGTCGAGCATCATAAAGAATCGTTTCAGCTTTGGGGCACCTGATTATGAAGTATGCATGGAGGAAGTGCATAACAGATACCATCTTTTTGTTGCGATCTGGTTGTTTCTCAATAAGGATGGTCTTAGCATTTAGTACCCATGGCCTAGCATCAAGATGATCTCTCATAGAGACGTATACACCATCCCTGTGTTGAGGGGGTATACCATCTACATCCCACTCAACAACTAGGTTGTTTTTGTCTTCATCGAGAAGACACATCGCCAAATTCTTTATACCAACATCGATACTAAGAATCATTAGTATAAAGACTTAATACCTCTTTAACTTAATGAAGTGTATCGCTCATCGAGGATACTCCATTGACCGTATCGATAACAGTATTGACGCGATTCAAGAAGCTGTTCATAGGTCCTATGACGGAGTTGAGATAGACGTACAACTTTGTGCATCTGGGGAAATTGTACTTTTTCATGATGTGTACGTGGGAGAACAATTCGTAAGTGATCTATGTCTAAATGAACTGAAACAATTGGGGATTTGTTCACTCGAAGATGTATATGATCAAATCCCAAATATTTCCAAAACATTACTTCTTCTAGACATCAAAGGTTCCGATTTTAAAATCGCTTCGGCACTTGTCAATTTTTATAAAACTAGACCAACACGGAACGTCATTTTTTGTAGTTTTAATCGAAAGTTAATTCATAATCTCCCTATGGAATTTCAAAAAGGATCCACATTCGAAACAACATTTATTAATGACGAGTATGACATGTTAACGAGGGGTCTCACAGCTGTAGTCCTACATTGGACATGTTTAGATCATCACTTCATATCTTACTGTAAAATGAAAGATATCAAGGTGTACACATATACACACAAAGAGGACAAAGAACTAGAATATATGTATAGGTTCAATGTCGATGCAATTATAACAAATGGATTTTAGAACTTATTCATACCCTTCCTACCCATATTTTGACCCGCGGGGGACAGGAACATGACAGCTAAACCTATGACAAGCACACACACACAGATAGTTGAGAATCCGGATGCAGCCATGGCACCTTGTTGGGAAGTACCGATGATACCACCAATACCACCTAGGACGGAATCCATTAATCCTGCGAGACCACCCTGCTTCTTAGTCGCAGAGGAATCAGCTTTGGCAGCCAAGGTGTTGAGTAATGTATTCCCCGAAATAGCCGTTTTAACCATTTTTGTAATAGATGTCGCAGCAACTTCGGCGACGATATCTTGGTCGACTTTGATGTCGGAATCGACACAGCTTCCTATATTCAGAACAGCCCCTTGAATGTTTACCTGTTCAGCAACGGTAGAATTAAGTGTCTCGTTTGTGATAGTATTCTCAATAAGATTCCGAATCTCCATGTTCACCTCCGTGTTGATATCCATGTTAGAATCACCCCCGACGAGTGCACCCAGTTCACTCCCCAATTCAGAGTTTTGTTCCAAAGCGCTTGAAGCTGACGCTTCCATCTCGGTTGTGATTGCATTTTTTATATCTGATGTTTTCGCGTCGTCAAATTCCGAAGAAGACATTGTTTTAGCTGTAATCTTCTGACCCGTCTGAACACTGCACCCATCAAGATTTTGAATATTGAGTGTTAAATCCTGAATATTTGTACCGGAAGCGGTCGTTGTGGTAGCTGACTTGTTAATTTCAGTGTAAATACTTTCATTAATAGCTGACATGTTGAATGTATTTTCAATACTTTGACTCGTCGAAGGTGGGGGACCCATCACGAATTATATACATTCACCTGAGAAAAAAATGTCATACTATTTCAAATGAAACCAAACACCCGATTACGTTTGGAACAAGGATTGTTCATTGTAGCCATTCTCGTCGTCGTGGGATTATTGGTCAGGGCACATTCACGAACCGAGAAACTAGCCGAAGCTAAGGGTTGGGCTGAACAAAAAGCTGTGATAGACTACATCAACTCTAAAGAGGATCTGAAACCCGTTGCATTTGTTGTAGCCAAACAGATCATAGATATTTCAGGGGACGATCAAGTATTGTTCAAACGGGTTATACTTTTAGCACAGGAAAACAAGAAGGATGAAATTATTCAAATTGTAAACGATATGTAATTTCAAAAAAAAATATGTATCTAGAGTAAGAGTGGAATGTCGCCACCAGGTCCACCACCACCACCAGCACCTAGTTGTGCATCAAATGGGACTGTAAAGGCTGGGCTATGGATTCCTAATAACCCAAATATGATGTACTATGACCAACCACATACACACGAAACAAATGGTCCTCATAAATGTTCATACATGAGAGACACAGGTACATTAGGGAATCTGAAAAGTAATCCGGGTGGTGGTCAATATAGTGCGATGGTAAGTAGACTTTGTGGATATACAGAAAATTTAACTTTTCAATTACCTGGTAATGATGGGATGTGTGCTGAACAGGGTGCTGCTGTTGACATAGCAAAAGCGTATTGTGGTCAAGGGGCTAATATCATAACTGAGACGAGTGTGTGTAATGCCGCTATTCTACCAGGCAAAGAAGGAACATATCGGGCGCTTCTGGAAACATATTGTACGGCGAATAATGGTAACATAAAGGATTCTAGTCACGCATGTTCTACTATAAAAACATATAATTCGGTGTTATATGATACCATAGCTAAGGCGTTTTGTGAGTCTAACCCCAATGATTCATTTTGTTCGTGCTATAATGTCATGAATGATAAATGTGCAAACGATAGTAAAACTGGTGTAGCTGGGTGTTCAGAGACGGGTTCATACGTAGACCTTAGAAATGCAACACCCACAGATTTTCAAAATGTTTGGGATGGTCAAAGAAAATGTGGTTCTGTTTGTGCCGGAGCTAACAAATATATACCCGCCAATAATCAAGCGGGGTGTAAAACAACAATCCAAATTTGTGCACAAGAGATTAACGTGGAAACTGCGACAGATTCTGACATTAAAGCTCAATGTGAATTAAACGCCGAGGATGGGTCATCGGGTGGAGGTGGAGGTGGAGGTGGAGGTGGAGGTGGAGGTGGAGGTGGAGACACCGAACAAGAAACCATAACCATACCACGGAGTGTTGAAGAAGTTCGTTCATTCCTTCCTACAAGTATCGATGACTTGAGAACAAGTAAGAAAAAACAAGTGGGTATATCCACTGTGGGTGGTAGTTCGATGAGTATGATATGTTGTGTAATTCTACTCATAGTAGCCACAACCATGGGGGCTGGACCAGTCGCACGTCGATTCAGTAGGTAAAAATTATTTCATTTTAAATAAAATCTCCCTTTATTCTAAATGAAACTCAATTTCAATAAAATTAAACTGAACCAAATTGTTCTCGTTTTGGCTCTTGTTGTCGTGACTGTATGGATAGTCAGGAGAACTCGTGTTCGTATTGAACTGAACGAAGGTGCGAAGTCTGAGGCTCTCGTGTATGCTGAGAGTACCGATGAACCCAACCCTTTCATCATATATGAAATGGTCAAGAAACAAACCGATGATGAAGAGAAGCAAAAGAAGGCTCTAACCCTCGCGACCCAAAAGAACTACGGTGAACTCAAGGAATTTTTAGCGACTATCTAAGTAAACTATCCTCTCATAAAATTTCTAATGTTATGACAAGATAGATGAGTTGTAAACTCAAACTATGGCAGCACGGGGTTGGTCAAGCCGGTGACGGGAATGAGGAGTTCACAGAAAGTCGAGGTGTTACTCATAATGACCATGCCTCGGCGTATAGCACAGAGGGTGATTGTTCAAATACATCATGGGGTGTATTTTTTCATAACCCCCCTGAACAGGGTAGTGGTATAATTATTGGTAAGGGGGATGCCGCTGGTGGCCCTTTATGGAATACACACGGTGAGGGCAAGCAAAGTTTAAATCATCGATTCTATAAAATTGATGATGAGATAAGTTTCGTGAAAAAGATTGAATTACCTGAATTACCGGAAGGTGCTATCGTTGAAGATATGGATATTTATGGAAGAAGAGCTGATAGAATGGGACAATGGGGACACTACCCATTTGTTGATAAAACAGACTTGAGTAACCCAAATCATTCTCAACAACTTCTGGTACACGAAGGTGTAGGAGGTTCACCAGAAATTAAAGGGGTGCCATGTCCGGGTGCTGCTGCGGGGTATGCTATACCAATAGGGCATAGAACGTATCGATGTGTGTATACGAATAGTAATCAAATCCAAATGCTTTACTCAGGACTTTCCACCAATCCGTCCGACCCTCGTCGTGACTTGTACGGTAGAGTTGTCTCTAAGTTTTGTGATGACAATGAAAATATATCAGCGGGTGTTGGTGGTGGTCTTACATGTGAAGACATGGGAGCTAGTAGGGAAACGTGGTGTTCTCAAGGTGAACGGATTAAGTCTGAACCGAGTTGTACGGAAGCAATTGTAGGTGAAGATGTGTACCATCGAATTGCTTCGGCTTATTGTCAGGCAAATCCGGGCGATGAATGGTGTATATGCTACAATTTATCACAAGGTGTATGTCTCAATGATATGGAAGCTGCTGGTTGTAAACATGCGTATGGAGTTTTGGATAAGAATAAGGATGCACTTGGTCCTGCAGTTGAAATTTCTAGAGCAAAGCAGGATGTAGACGCAGGTGTTGAAGGTGCCGAAGCAGAGCTAGCAAGACTCGAAGCTCAAAGTGGATATCAAATTTTGAGAGATAATGTACACTGTAGACCTGATGCGTGTGAAAGAGGTTATAAACCCCTGAATGTAAAAGGTTCGTGTGCGGCATCTTACAGTATTTGTGATGAGGATATGGATATTCGGAATTTAAAAAACCAGGAAATAGTTGTGAGATGTAATACCGGTATCCCATTTAAACTGCCATCATGGTGGAATGATCCGATTGAATATACACGTAAACGTAAAAAACCATATGATAGGTTTCCTCTCAATAAAACACCTATGACCCATTGGCCTAAAAAGTTTAGATGGAGAAGTAAAAATGTTAAATATCATGTATATAGTGCCGGAGGTGTGAGTGTTACGTCATGTTTATGTTGCATCATATTTATGATTCTCATGAGAACTATGTCTAAACGTAGATAGACTTAAAGAGAAAATAATCCTTAAACGTATGTGGTGTTGGTGGTGTTGTCATCCTTTCGAGGGTACACCCCTAAATATGCCTGTAAAGTACGACGATCGTCGAAAAACATTTAATACAACTGGCAACTTTTGTTCTTGGAGTTGTATGAAAACGTATGCGCTAGACAAATATGGGTGTGGCAAGGGTAGTATGATAACTTCAAATATGGTCATGATGAGACGAAGAATGTATGAAAAACAGGCATTGGATCGGGTTGTCCCCGCTCCATGGAGATATAAACTAAAGGTGTTTGGTGGAGACATGACAATAGAAGAATTTAGAAGTAATCAAACAGTCGACAAAAATGACCCTAAACCGGTGAACGCGAAAATAGTAGTCGATAATGTTATACCCTTCGTTTCAAACACAAGGAAAATGGATGAAATCAAGAATTCTACTTCTAATAACAATTCGCTAAAGCTAAAGAGGACTAAACCACTAAAAAGAAATCATAATAATTTAGAATCAGCATTGGGACTTATTATTACTCCCAAATCCTAAGTTTCTTTTTTGTTTAGCCGTTGGTATTGAAGGCGGTAAATTTTCAGTTTTTTTACTATGAACCCACTGTTCACCGTCGTGTGCGACCCAACATATATCATACCTCTCCATTGTCTTTCTACACAAGACACAAGGTAATGATATACCGTCACCGTACACAGTTTTTCGACCTATTATCAAATGACCGTATTTTCTATGTACCCAATCAGAGAAATGATGAGGTTTGTGTCCCTTTCTAAGACATTCTCTATATAATTGTCGAATGAGTTGTCGCTCCGCACACATGTGATTCGTACTTTCTATGGAAGGCCCTCTTGACATTGAACCTATCACCGTACAATACTTCATACTTGGCAATTCAAACAAGTTGCTCCGTCGTATACAAAATCACAATTTGGACACTCACTTAGGACTTTAATCTTCTTTTTGGGTACAAGTCCTTTAGCAAAACGATCGAGTTCCTTCACTGTATATATTCCGTACTGAATCATAACATCCAGAGACGGAAATCTCATTCTAAAATGATTACGTGTCGTTTTTTTATATTACTTATCGGCGCTAAGGCATGGGAGGCATTTAGCCACGGCTTTTTGCGCTTTCATCATATTAGCGAAACCATCAACCATGGGAGGGACCATAGTCTTAAGAACAACTTCAAATTCGCTGTCCTTCTCACCGTCATCAATCTGTTCAATCAAGTGGTTGAGTACATTAATGACGAGCTTCTTCTTCTGGGGTCCAGGGAGTTTCTTAAACTTAACAGACTCCATCATAAGGCGACCTAACACAGGGGGAATATCCTCCTTCTGAAACCCGTCATCTAGGTATTCAGCCTTTAGCTCCTCAACTGTCCTGACGAGGCTTTGAGCATCAATCTTTCCCGCAAATTTCTGTAAAATAATATCCATATACTATAACTGAGAATGAATTTGAACGACATTATCGCGAGTGTCGCGATTGGTTTGGGTTTTGTTCAAATGTACGATAAACTTCAAAAGTCTGAAGAAGTTGGTGAAGAGTCTAGGGATGTTCTTATAATGGGTGTTACGACAACCGCTCTGTGGTTAACGTACCAGTATAGGAAGTTCGGTCTTAACATGCTGACTATAAATACTTCCGTTGCACTAGCTGTACAAATATATGTACTTAATCGTATCGTAAAAAACAAAATGATTTGGTTTAAAGGATAAAATAATATGTTATCCAGAAATGAGCACTCTCATTCTTGCGTCCGTTAACAAGCCAGTTGTCAAAACGAATACGATTTCTAAGAAGGCTTCGTCTACTTTCAAGTCTCCTATGCTCACACCTGTTGAGCGCCCCAACGATTTCCTCGCGGTCGCTGAGCGTGTAAATGGACGTGCTGCTATGATTGGTTTCACTTCCGCTCTCGTAGATGAGATCATGACTGGTAATTCACTCAGTACCCAGTTTCATGATAACATTGGTCTATCTGTTGCGGTTGCGAGTTTGGCATTCCTTGGAACAGCATCTAATCCTAATGACGAGGGATACGTTCAGGGATTTTGGAAGCCTGAGACTGAGCTTGTGAATGGTCGTCTAGCGATGGTTGGTATCGCATCTCTTCTTCTAACCGAATCTCTTCACCCCCACGTTCCACTTTTTTAGAGTGGTTTAAAGATACGAATCTTTTAGAATCTATAAAATGAGCACTCTCATTTGTTCGTCGATTAAGCCATCCTATCGTGTGCATCGTCAGACCACTAAGCGTCGTACACGTGTCACACCAATTACACGCTCTTCCCCCGTCGAAGAACAGCCCGTTCAGGATATTATAATCGAGTATGAGGAGGTCCCGAAATATCGATTCGCAGAGGTTCTCAACGGTCGCGCTGCTATGCAGGGTTTCCTTTGGGGTTCTATGAACTGGGCGATGACTGGTGACAACATCATTCAACAGGTTGAGGATCCAGTGTATGCGATGGCTGCGACTGGTGTAGTCATTACATTGGCACTCGCATCGGTGTTTACTGCCGAAGATTTCACCATCGATAAAATTGGGGCATTTACCCCCGAAGCCGAGCTCAAGAATGGTAGGTTGGCAATGCTCGGATTTACAACTCTATTGGGATTGAGTGCCATGTAACTCAAAAATTCAATCATATTAACTTTTTCTTCCATTGAAAATGTTCCTGCCCTAGGTAACACGTAGGACAAGAACATCATGAGAATGTATGTGTTTATAGCAATCGCTTTCATTTAAGCGATCTTGACCTTACCTGGTCGCAACATAAATAATCCACCCAAAAATGCGAGGAGGAAAATTACAAGGCTTACGGCACTGTAAGCCATTTTAGAGTCGTCCTTCTTAGCACTATCACAAGTCCTAGCCCAGTTGAGTGCGGCGGAGCTACCGACGACACCCATGATACCGAAGAGGAGAACAATAATACCACTGAGATTGCTACCCGCAGTCTTAGCCAATAGAAGTGTGCATGGGACTGTAAGGGCGATAGTGAGAGTATAGGACAAGAAGTTCTTGAGGTTCTCTTGTGTGGACTTACCCTGCTGTTCTGGGCATTTATTGAACATATCAATACCTAGGGCGGCAATGACCAGATAAAAGAATCCAAACATGAGGACCAAACCAATTTGACCATAGTTAATGGTGATACCAACTTCTTTAGCGGCTGTATTAGACACAGCTACACCGACCTTACTAGTTTGAAGAGCAGTACTAGCCGCACCCATCCTGGCACCCACGGCACCACCTGCAGCGCCCATACCCGCTCGGGCGGCACCCATTTGGGCAGCCATACCACCACCGGCCTTCCCCGCCATAGCACTTAATGCAGCCATTTTAGACATTTTTATAATTACCTGAGATTTTATTTAAAGACGAAATTGATGTAAAGTATATGAAGCTCCCTGAAGTTCTGTTTGTTAAACATTGTCCAAATCTAGCACCTGAAAGGAAAACATTCCTGGAGCCATACTTGAAAGATCGTGTACCTATCAAAGATGTTAGATGGTTTGAAGATTACAATCATGATCATCCATTTGTTGAATGGTTAAATGTGACTCACGAACTTCCATATGGGATGAAGCTTACAAGTAATTTGGTAAAAACGCTTATGATGTATCAACAAATGATAGATGAAAATATCGAGTCAGCTTTATTTATGGACGATGATGTTGTATTTCACAAGGATTGGTTAGAATATTTTGAAAGTATTTCTGATGACATCAACAGTATTGGATTTCTAAATATGGGGGTCTCTTTCATGTATAATTTTAAACCTCAAATGGGTAAAGTGTATTCTATACCTAATAATGGTGGATGTGAGTGTTCTTGGGTTACACTAGACTTTGCTAAATATTTTATGAAGAATTTAAATATGAAACATGCATTGGATATTATTTGGTATGGAGTATTACATTCATTAGGACATCCACTTTTGTATCTCCCTGTCTGTCATCAAACATCAACAATTAAGAATAGTTCTACTTTAGAGCATGAGACACGAAGTTGTGGCAATTGGATAGAATATGTAAAAGGATACAAAGATTCTGAAAAAGTTCAACTAAATGAACTTTTAATAAAGTTTGAAGAATCTAGGGAAAGGAAAAAGAAATTGGAAGATAAATTCTTCGAAATATATGGCAAGCACGTTGATATAAAAAGTGTTAAATATATCAATGGTGATACACGAGACCATAGTTTAAATATTTTGGATTTCTAATTGAATATCATATGAACGTCTGAGCGTCCATAGACACCGGCACTATACCCAAATGTTGACAAGCTACACATGTCTTTATTACCCGCGGATACATATAAACTTTTACACTTGGATAATAAAAACCAATCTAGATAACACGCATAATTTATTTCTTTTGGTATGTTATGATTTTTTAGGATATCACATTCATATGTGAAAGCGATATCATGATCTAATGTAACGATTTTATCTGGATATTTGGTTTTGAGTATATTTTTCAATTCTTTACTGTCACTTGCTAAAAAAAACTTTTTGTCACTTTGTTTAATAATATCTTCAAATTTATCGAGTGCACTATCGGATGCAAAATAGGGTTTGTTTATATTACCGTTTTCATCCACACCATGATGACCTATACTTGCCGCATCCTTTGAATACGCACCACGTCTAATATGAATTCCTTGAGTCAATCCATGGTCATATTTTTCGATCAATTGTTTTAATTCTTCATTTGGTTTTACTATATCTTGTAAATTTGAATGAATAGTATTATAGGTAAATGAATTAATTGCAATTCGTTTTTCATATGCTTCTTCACCCTCATTATCTGTAAATTCTAAACCATGAAAATCTATACATTTAACGACGTCTAATAACTTTTTATGAACCCGTGGTTTATCAGTTTTATATACATAATCAGATAGAGATAGTGATATATTCCCCCATCCCGCAGAAGTTGTCAAGTAAAACGTCATTATTAATCATTACATAAACATCTTTAACCTTTTATCATATCCTCAATTAGAGAGTGAATATCATATTGTCTTGTCCAGCCAAGTTTTTCAATTTTAGATGGGTCCCCTACGAGTAAACCCGTAGTGTATGGTCTATAGAACTCTTTTGATACTTTTATGGCAACTTCTCCATTAATGGTTCCAATTTCATTTTCTTTTTCACCTGACCATACAATTTCATTACCCATACTTTTTGCAGCTATTTCAATAAAGTCTCTCACAGAGTAACTTGTACCTGTTGAGATTACATAATCATCCGCTTTGTCTTGTTGTAGTGCAACCCACATTGCTTTTACGTAATCTTTAGCATGTCCCCAGTCTCTTCTAGATTCTAAGTTTCCAATTGAAAAACATTTACCAGATTTAAGACCCTTTATGATTTTTTGTGTTACAAATTTGTCACTACGACGAGGTGATTCATGATTAAACATTATACCTGAAGATGCATATAATCCATACATTTCTCGGTAGTTCTTAATTAAATAATGAGCAGCTAATTTTGAAACACCGTATAGAGATTTAGGGTTGAATAATGTACTTTCATTTTGTGGATTTTCAGGTGTATCTCCAAACATTTCAGAAGATGACGGTTGAAATATTTTGCATTTGTTTTGCATACCGAGTTGTCTCACAGTTTCGAGAATATTTAGAATACTGAGAGTATTTACTTCGAATGTAAATTTAGGACAGTCAAAAGAAGTACCAGCATGACTTTGCGCTGCGAGATTATAAACCTCAATTTTATCAAAATCTTGGCAATCTGATAGAATTTTAAATATACTTGACTGATCCAAAACATCCCCTTCATACAAAGAAACTTCACCCAAATGTGGTCGTAAATTACTAATCTCAATGGGGTATGTACTTCTACGAACTAGACATTTAACATGGTAGTCCTTTTCTAGAAGAAGTTCACACAGGTAAGAACCACCTTGTCCAGTTGCACCTGTGACAACTGCTACAGGACGCATTTAAAGAATAGAATGATTTTATCTTTAAATGCGTATTGAAGTATCGAAAGGTGAACTCATAGATAAGATCACGATTCTCGAAATTAAAGATGATCGCGTGAAGGATGAAGAAAAGCTCAAGAATATCCGTCATGAATTGGATGTACTTCTTAAATATGAATTTGAAACACCACTACTGAAGGAACGTTTAAAGGTTGTAAATAATTCACTTTGGGACTTTGAGGATGCGATTAGAAAATTGGAGGATGAGAGTGACTTCGGTGAAAAATTTATAAAGTTGGCTAGGAATATTTATAAATTCAACGATGAACGGGCTAGGATTAAAAAGTTAATAAATCTAGAAGAGGGATCTGATATTGTAGAGGAGAAGAGTTATTAAATAAATGTCCATACTTCATCACTAAAAACTGTTTTAACTGTACGTGGTCCATAGTACTTATGAGCAACATCCAAATGAAAGAAATTCTTCTTCGGGTTGCCAATGTTCATAAGTTCAATCATCCAGTTGTACGAGCTATTCATACAATGCACTTCATCGGCATTTTCAATAACACCCAAATATTCAAAGATATTAGGTCGTTCACACTGAAAAAACTCTTGATTCTTGTCAGTCAGTTTAGAGTGTGGTTTATATACAAATTTATCAGTTTTTATGTCAATAACCCTGTCTCTAGCTGGGTCGTCATGAACAAAAATATAATTCTCCTTGTCAATTTTGAATTCTTTTGACTTATCTCGATCAACCTTAAACTTTGAATACATATACTTGGGATTGACACCTGCTTGAATATATACACCGTGTGCCCAATTAGTCATAACACTACCTTGCCCCTGTGTCATGAATTTCCAACCATTATCATCAATCCCATATGTCGCAAGTGGGATTACATCACCCTTTACCTTCGACCATATTTCTGGAGCATTAGTATTATCTACGAGAATAAGTTCTACTTTATCCGCAATATCCCTATACATGAATCGAACACTTTCTTCATGACACCGTTTTACAAAAATTGCAACGTTATCTGTTTCTGCAAAATGTCTGACCATTCCATTCAACATTATTTGGTCCCCAAGACCAAGATGATGCACTATAGTTTTCACCATTTAGTTTTAATGGTGTCAAAAACTTTAACCATCATATCTTTAGTGATAAATTGACTATTTCCAATGTATACTCCTCCATAGTTTAATTTATTTGCATTTGGTACACTGACTGAATCTTTCCACTTTTTTAGGAATGGGTGTAAAAGAAGATTACCAGATACTATGGGACGATGTTCAATACCAAGTTCATCAAATATAGATTTCAGCTTTTCACGATCTTCGGGGTTTTTACAAACAAATGGGAATGAATAACTACTATTACCTGGATCGTTATACGGGATGTAAAATAAGTTTGGATCTAGGTTATTAACAAAATAATCGAAATTATCACGTCTTAATTTTATATTCTCATCTAATCTTTTTAGTTGTTCAAGTCCAATAACCGCATTAAGTTCTGTATTTCTAAAATTGTATCCATCTGTGAGAAATAGAAATGCTGGATCTATATCTGGGTTGTTTTCAATAGCCTCCTTATATAGATGTGGTGACAAAAGACGAGCCATACCATGACTTCTCTTAATTTTCATAAGTTCGTAAAGATCCTCATTATCTGTGCATATCATACCACCTTCAATTGTGGTCATATGATGTCCGTAATAAAAACTGAATGTAGATCCCAAACCTGTGCTCCCACGTTTCATACCATTAGGTGCTTTTACCCCATGAGATTCACAGATATCTTCAAGAAAAATGGCATTGGGATATTTTTTCTTAAGTTGTTCAACGGGTGAATTTAAACCAAGTAAATGGGTGATAAATACAATTCGAATATCCTCTTCGGGTAAAGTATCCATATCAAAGCTATATGTTTCTAAATCCACGTCACAAAAAACTGGTTCTAGACCCAATTGAAACACTGGTGCAACGTTAGTTACCCATGTACACGCGGGTACAAGAACTTTTGATCCATCTGGGATTTGATATTTTTCTTTTATAGACGCCAAAAGTAAAAAGTTTGCACCACTACCAGATGTAACAAACAAAGAGTGTTTACAACCAAGCCATTTACTCCATGCGTCTTCAAATTCTTTTACCTTTGGACCACATGTATATCTATCAGATGTTGAAATGAAGTTAATGAGAGCCTGTTTATCAGACTCTGTAATAGCAGATTGCATCAAAGGCCACCACATTTATATGTAGGGTTAAGATTCTTTTAAGTGCTTAAAAACATAGCGTATAATACAAATAATGAAGTTGTCATACGCTATCACAGCCTGTAATGAGTCAAAAGAATTGTATGCTCTCATCTCCTTTTTAAAAAGTGTCAAAGATCCTGAAGATGAAATTAATGTTCTTCTCGACACACTTCATACAACTGAAACTATGAGATCCGTTCTTGGACATTTCAAGGATGATATTGTACTTAATGAGCGCGATTTCTGTGGGAACTTTTCAGATCATCGTAATTTTCATCTAAAGAAATGTACGGGTGATTACATTTTTGTAGTTGATGCAGATGAAATGCCAAAGGAGAAACTTATTGTGGGACTGAAAAGTGCTATCAAGGAAAGTGGAGCGGATATGATTGCGATCCCACGTGTGAACATTCACCCAGGTTTTACTATTGAATGGTTGAATAAATACAAGTTCAATGTAAATGAGATGGATTGGATCAATTGGCCAGATTATCAAGGTCGTATATTTAAGAACGATCCCGAAAAAATCTACTATGGGAATAAGTTGCACGAAAATGTTTTAGGTCTTGAAAACCCTGTTTCACTTCAAGCTGACCCGACACTGGCTTTATGGCATATCAAGTCTGTTCATAAACAGGATAACCGTTGGGACACCTCAGGTGATTACAAATCCCCTGATGGTAAAGACTTTTATGATAGCTTAATCTAATTCTAAAAACTTTTTAATATCTTCTCTCGTTTTCTTTTGACACCATCCAAGTGATTTCAGTTTATCTGCACATATGAAATATCTTTTATCATTGAACGGTCTATCTTCAACATATGTGATCCATTTATCATACTCAGTGGTTCCTAGGATTGTTTCTATGATAAGGTGTGTGACTTCAATTACTGTGAGTTCATCATCAGATGCGATGTTATAAATATCCCCCGCTGTACCCTTTTTCCACACGGTTTCAACGGCATCCACGACGTCTTCAACGTGCATGAATGCCCGTTTAATGTTTGCACAATTTTTCCCATGAATCGTACATTTTTTACCCTCTTTTAAAAGTCTTTTAAACTTTGGTATAAGTTTTTCTGGATATTGATTGGGTCCATATACATTATTACACCTAATAATCTTGATATTCATTCCAAATGACTCAATATATGAACGAACAATCATCTCGGCTGCAGCCTTTGATGCAGAGTAGGGGTTGGTGGGTCTAAGCACACCTTCTGCTTCTGTAAATGGTACATCAGTTTTAGACTCACCATATACTTCATCTGTACTGAAATGTATAAATTCTACATTAGGGATGTGACGTCTACATGCTTCAATGAGTACATGTGTAGCGTGTGTATTATCCATAGTGAATGAAAGAGCGTTTTCAAATGAATTATCTACATGGCTTTGGGCTGCAAAATGAAATACAGCATCAAATGAATATTTTTGTATAAGATGCTCTACAAGCTCTTTATTTCCTACATTTCCTTTTATAAACGTAGCAACACCTGGATTTACATTTTCAACATTTGAGCAGTAATCGAGTTTGTCTATATTTATAAAAGTTGTATCTGGATATCTTTGTTTCATAATATTTAAAAAGTTAGATGCAATAAATCCACAACCACCGGTTACTAATACATTATTGAACATCTTTACACCTTTAACTTAAGGTCGGCAAATCTTTTAAGCAAATTACACACATGATCAACATCTTCAATAGTCATGCCGTGATGGGCACCCAATAAAAACCCATCTTTCATAATACGATCCGCATTTTCAAAATCACCTAAATATTCCCTAAACGCTGGGTGTCTAGTAATATTACCAGCGAATGTAACCCGTGTCTGTACATCATTCTCCTCCATAAAGTTTACGAGTTCGAGACGGTCTGGGCACTGAAGAGGTATAGCGAGCCAATTAGGGCTTCGAGAATCATCTGGGAGAGTGTAATATGGGTGGTCAGCTAAATTTTTAATGTATCGTTCTACATTTTCTCTACGCTGTTTGAGAAATCCATCTAATTTATCAAGTTGGACAATACCAAACGCTGCGTTCATTTCACACGCCTTCATATGGTATCCTGCTACACCGTAAAGAAATTTCCAGTCATATGGAATACCATCTACGGAGTGATTGAAGCGTTCACTAGGCTCTTCAATATTGTCTCCTATACGACCCCAATCACGAAACATTATAGCTCTCTTGAGATGCTCATTGTCGTTGAACATTACCATACCCCCAACACCCCCAGCTGTAATGACATGACTGGCATAAAAACTTGTAGTACTGAGATCGGTAATTTCTGTATGTGTGATAGTATCAGCCGAATCTTCGAAAAGAATAACATCGGGGAATGCTTCACGAATAGCTTTCCAATCTGGTACATTACCTATAAGATTTGGGAGAATAATACACTTTGTATCTGGAGTAACGACCTTTTGAAGTTGTTCAACCGTTGGGACATAAGAGTTTATTCCCACATCACAAAACACAGGGTTTAAACCGAGTTGCATGAGAGGTGCTACAGTTGTAGAAAACCCACACGCAGGTGTAACGATTTCAGATCCCTTGGGTAGATTGAGAGCACACATACCTAGTAAAATTGCACTACTTCCAGAATTTACAAAAAGTCCATGTTTTTTACCAAATAAATCCGCGACGCGTTTTTCAAATTCTATGGTACGCTTACCAAAACCTGCGAGCCACCCATCACGGAGGCATTCTTCTACAGCTTTGATTTCTTCCTCACCATAAGATTCGAATTTATTAGGAGCATACCATATCTTCTTCGACATTTAGTTAAAGATAATTTAATTCTTTAAATCAAATGACGCATGTGTTAATCACTGGGGCGCGAGGTTTTGTTGGAGCGTCTATGATTGAACATTTTCTGAAGCATACAGATTATGTTATGTACTATACAAAAAGACCATATAAGAGTGACGATAGACTGAATAGTATAGAGACCAAGTCACGAGTTTTTGAATGGAATGGTGAGGATATAGATATTATACTACACGCGGCAGGTAATCCAAGTTCTATAGCATGTATTGAAAATCCAACGTGTGCGATAGAAGATAATATATCTGAAACTTTTAAAACTTTAGAAATTGCGAGAAAGTATAAAGTCAAACATTTCATATACTTTAGTTCTGTAGAAGTTTATGGAAAATCTGGTAAATGTTTTGAAGATGATATATGTAATGCACAAAATATGTATGCAGCAACAAAACATAGTGGGGAGCAAATGTGTAAAGCATATCAATCAAGTTATGGTGTTCCGTGTTCGATAGTGAGATTAAACAATACATTCGGTCATTTCTGTCAAAAAGAAAGATTTCCTATGATTGCTATTAGAAAACTATTGAACGGGGAGAAGTTCACAATTTATACACACGATGATGAAGTAGTTGGTCGAAGATGGACATCTATATATGATGTAGCTGAAATGGTAAGTTTTATACTTGAACAACCACCGGGTAGAATCTATAACACAACGGGTGACTTTATGACGAATCTACAATTTTTGGAGTATATAGCCAAAGCTATGGATAAGGATGGGTTTGATTTTGAATTAGTAGAGGAGAATATACGTGGTAGAATAGGTAATCAGGATGCACCACCAGACCTTATTCGATCACTTGGGTGGAAATCATCTAAAACCTTCGATGAAAGAATTAAGGATTTTGTTAGTTCCACCCTAGCTTCTTCTTAGGAGGGACTGGTATAACCATATCCTTTTCAAAGTCGATATAGGGTGTCATATTTTCAAGTGAGTTTCCAAACTCCAATTTAGGATAAATCTTTTGCGTCTCTGGTATGGGAATATCTTGTAAAGTTTTCACACCATAGGCTTCTGCAATCTTTACAAAATCCACTTCATCCCCAAATACATCACTTTTGGAAGTCGCAATGTATTTAGAGTCGAAGTAACTATCTTGAAACTGTTTAATGATACCATAACCACTATTGTTTAGAATAATGATTTCGATGGGTAGGTCATACTTCTTGACAGTTAGGAGTTCTTGGATATTCATCTGAAATCCACCATCACCATCGATACAGTAAACCTTTTTACCTGATCCAATCGCTGCACCTATGGCACATGGGAGTGCAAAGCCCATTGACGAATTTCCAAGGTTTGTGAAAAGCTTTTGACCATCCTTGAGTTTGGCAGATTGCATCGTCCATACCAAGTTCCCACCTTGATCGGGAATAACAATACAGTCATCGGGGAGATCATTGAAAAAACCATCTAGATAATCATAAACAACTGAGTCGCCTTCACGGGATTTTTCTTGGCTGTACTTACGCTTCCATTCGTAAATCTTTTCGAGCCATATTTCATATTTTTTACAACGGTTTTCATCCCAACCAGATCCATCACCTAGGGGTACACCGATGATAACACTATCGAAGAAGTTCTTGGCGTCACTCACTATACCAAGATCAATGGGTACATCCTTTTCAGGCATCTTATTAATTTCGTGAATATCGACGTCTACCATAATTTTCTTTGAATGTACAGAGAACATGGGTCCACTCCCACCAATTTGGCGACTATCGAGGCGACTTCCAATGGATATAATGAGGTCTGCATTTTGTATAGCGTAGTTTGCAACCCTGTCACCATAAACACCTGGAGATCCTATACGAAGAGGGTGATCGGTACCACATATATCAAATGCACCCCAAGAAACGAGAAACGGTATTTTTGTCTTTTCGGCAAATTCTATAGCCTCTTTCTCTGCCCCCGCAAGCTTTACACCGTGACCAAATATGATAACCGGTCGTTGACTGTTGTGAATATATTGTGATATGTCGTATTGTGGGGTAACTCGGCGACTGTGTGTCACAAGGTTAATATTCACATCTTCAATCGTGGTCATTTGAAGATTCACCGGTAAGTCCATGAGAACTGGTCCATAACGAGGAGTCTTGAGTTCTGTTAGTAACTCACTAAGAACACCTTCAAGTTGCCTAAGTTCTGGTACGTGTAGGGACTTCTTCGTAACATCCTCAAACATCTTAGCTACAGGCATCTCCTGAAACCCAGTTTGTCTAGGTTTAGACTCAAAATTGGATAGATCTTCTTTTGTATTCACCTGACCACTAATGAAGAAGGCGGGGATTGAATCATACCAACATCCACATACACCGTTAAGAAGGTTTTGGACACCTGGACCACTTGTGACGACTACACCGGCAGTCTTACCTGAAGATCTGTAATACCCCTCCGCTGCCATTGCGGCTGACTGTTCATGCTGAAAGCAGTAATATTTAACCTTAGGATTCCTGGCAATTGCGTTTATAAATGGGACGATAGCTCCACCGGTTATTACAAAATACGTATCTATACCATTGAGGTAGAGCGTCTCTATGATGTAATCACAGGTGTTCATATTTATGATATGGAGCTAAAACTTTAATCATATTTCCACGAACTTCCAGACATTCCCAATAATTTTTCAAGTTCTTCTTCTTTCATATTGTAACTATGCTCGTTATCAGGAAACTTTTGTAAATGAACTTCATTTGCATATTCATTTATGGCGTTATGAAACATCTGTTCACCATTTATGTATTGCTTGATAAACTTTGGTTTAAAATCCCAAAACAAACCAAGAATATCATGGACAATGACGAGTTGTCCATCTACACACGAACCAGCCCCAATGCCATAAACGGGTATCTTAAGTTCATTTTTCACAATTTTAGATACTTCTTTGGGAACAGCTTCAAGGAGTAAAAGTGAAGCGCCATTATCTTCAACTTCTCTCGCCTGTGTTACAAGTTTATCAACCTCATCAGCGGTTTTAGCTTGTATCCTATATCCACCCATTCTAGCTTGTGTCTGTGGAGTGAGACCAAGGTGGGACATGACTACAGTACCAGAGTCTACAATCGCTTTAATTCTATCTGGAAAATGACCTTCAAGTTTAACTGCATCCATACCCTCCTGTAAAAATTTACCAGCATTTTCAATTGCTACTTGGTTAGATGGTTGATAAGACATGTATGGCATATCACCAATCAAAAACTGATTCTGGGAACCCTTTTTAACCGATCGACAATGTGTAAGCATCATATCCATAGTAACTTCATTAAGATTCTTAATACCATGAACAGTTGAACCAGCTGTATCTCCAACTATAATAAAATCAACATTACAGTTATTGATTATTCTAGACGTTGGATAATCATATGACGTTATACCAACACTTCGAACATTGTTTAGTTTATTTTTGAATAGATTTAGGATGGTTCGTTTCATATTATTCAAACGGGTTGTATAATCTTTAAGTTAAAGATATTTGGATTTTATAATATAATGATAGCCGTAGTGTCTGTACACGATAAAAAGTATGAACCTCTAGCTGAATGGACACTTCATAAGAATAAGAAAGAATATTGTAAAAAACATGGGTATATACTCGAATATGCCGACGACGGTGGTGAAAAGGTTTGTGGTAAGCCTGTTATGCTCCCACCAGCACCTGATACACATATACCAATTGGATGGGGTAAAATATTTCTTATGAAAGATGTGTTTAGGCGACACCCAGGTGTTGAGTGGATTTTTAGTACTGATTGTGATGTTATGATTACGAATATGGACACAAAAATTGAAGACATTATAAAAGAGCATGCGGGTCCAAACACACATGTCATGATTCCAGCTGATTGTAATGGTATCAACTGTGGTAATATGCTTGTAAGGAATTCTCCAATAGGAAAGGCATTCTTAAACACTGTAATTTCGGGTATGCCACTTTATAGAAATTGGTACATGGTAGAGAATCAACTTATACAGGATCTAGCTATAGGTTCACATTTACGAGAGAATGGTATCACCCCCGGTGGTACATTTTGGGCGGAGGTTATCAAGGTTTTACCACAACGTGTCATTAATTCGTATGATTACACTAAATTACCACTCCTAAAAAATAGACCCAACTTCAATGATATTTTGGGAACGGATGGACAATGGCAAAAAGGTGATTTTCTTATCCAGTGGCCAGCCACTGATCTCGAATATAGAATCAATGCTGCCAAAGACCTAAGTGAAAATAAATCTTTGTGAAAATTATGGACGAACACGTAGAATTGAAGGATGCATATCAGGGTCTAGAAGCTAGGGCTGATGATATCGCATTAAGTCTCCGTGAATTACCAATCGATTACAAACTGGCTGATAAATGTGCCGATATTGAATTCGCCGTGGAGGATATCAAAGAGTGGTATGAGAAGCGAAAAAAAGATTTTGAAGAATACGAATCGGAAAAGAAATTCGTATTGGACAAGATTGAATTAATTGACACACATCTAAAAAAGTTATATAATGACGTTGAAAATCTCAAATTACAAGAGTTTTCTCATGACCAACACGGAGGGTCGTATTCACGATTACCTCAAATCCGGCGTCCGTAAGATTTTTACAAAATGATACATCTTCAGAGCAGGTCTCACGGAGCCCATCAATCTCTATAAGAGGATAGCTAAAGTATGGATACTTTAACTTTTCAATCACTCCCTTACGACACGCAAAGAATCCCATACCATTATAAGCGACTGGAACGAACTTTGGGGCCTTTTCAAAGTCGTCGATTTGTGCAAATTGAAACGATCCCATTTTCTTATAATAGTCTACGTTCCACTCTTTGACACATGCATAATGTTTGAGATCCTCCATTCTGTAGAGTCCAGAAACAACGGGGTATGTATTAGTATCCTCGATAAGTTCAATAAGTTGTTCAGGTGTAAACCTAATATCAGAATCAATTGTGACCCATACATCGTAATCAATTTTACCATCAAATGGTTTTTGGTCGGCACCTCTACGAACATCTAAACCTAGAGTTTTCATTCTTGAATATGTGACATAACTAGAATATTCATTTGTAATCATTACAGTATAGTTTTTTGATTTTAGTGTCTGCACAGTTTCAAGAAGATTTAACATAAATCCACCGGAGAATGTTCGACCAGGTAGTGCTATGATGACCTTTGTCATTTTGATAGAATACCGAGCACTTCTTTAACCGCTGGATGACGAATAATATCATCATCTTCCATTTCCACATGTTGTATATAATCGAGCTCCATACATTGCATCTTATATACCAAATTTTCAAGTCCATTAGCTCCTTCTAAATCAGATTGTTCTAAATCACCAGTTACTACTATTTTTGTACCCTCACCTAGACGTGTAAGAAGTAATTTCATTTGATTTGGTGTACTATTTTGCATTTCATCAGCTATAATCAGAGTGTGATTAAATGTTCGACCTCTCATATATCCCAGTGGTTCAATACAAATACATCTATCCATTTGATTATGGGTCATTGACTGTTCAAAAATGTCATACATTGGTCTCGTCCATGGTTCCATTTTTTGATCCATGTCACCGGGTAAGTATCCCATGTCTTCATCTGCGGCGACAATTGGTCTAGTTAAAACAACCCGTGCTCTGGGATGCTTCAAAATATGTTCAGTCGCAATGTTACATGCGAGCATAGTCTTACCAGTACCTGCGGGTCCTGTCCCTATGATTATAGGTTTACTGGATCTCAAAGCTAACATATATTTACATTGACCAGCTGTTTTAGGGAAGTTCATATATTAATTAAAGATTTTTTCCTTATATAATTTAAATGGACTTCCACTTCATTAAGTTAAATTATAACGGTACGTATCTTAGTCTTGTGGATCCTAATTCGAAATCTCGTTTCGTATGTTTTGCTGAAAAGGATATGGCGATGAAGTGTGTAGATTATGCATCAGAATTTAGAGCAAGAAATCGTATATGGCCCTCCTTGGATATGTCTTCAGAAAATAGAAAATTAGAATTAAATGAGGAGGTACAATTTCCATACGGTTCTCCTCGAATTATAAAACGTTCATTGGATATTGAAACATTTGATTTCACTACTTTAGATAAAATAGCATGTAGAACAAACGTCTCATTTTACTGTATAATAGCTTTTGACGTGATTTTTCGTAATGATAGTGAAAGTATAAAAATGTCCGGACAGGAGATGGATGGTGTCGCTAACCCAGAAGATTTTGGTGAGTGGATGGATTTTAGCTTAAAAATAAAGTGACTTGTATTATAAAATGTGTGGGATCTTTGCACTTTTTGGTGAAGAAGTGGAGGCTGGGTATCACCTTCTTCACCACCGTGGTCCCGATGATTATAGTACCCGAACACTTGGAAAATGTCGTATGGATTTTTATAGGCTCGCAATCAATGATCTCACACCCACAGGTATGCAACCTTTTAAGAGTGAGAAATCTATGTTGATATGTAATGGTGAAATCTATAATCATAAGAAATTTAGAACTGGAATTGAAAAGGGTACCAGTGATTGTGAAGTTTTAATACCAATGATTGAATATTTCGGTGTCTTGGAAACTCTTGATGTGATAACTGGTGATTTTGCATTCGTTTATAGTGATGGTAAAAAAGTTATTGCTGCGAGAGACCCAGTCGGTGTAAGACCGTTATTTTATACCCGATACGCAGAGAACTCTATTGCATTTGCTAGTGAGGTAAAGGCTCTACTTTTTTTAAATTCTAAGATTGATATTTTCCCACCGGGTCACATCTATGATTCTTATCTCGATGACTTTGTATGTTATCACAGTGGATATTGGCGTGTTAATAAATACGTAAATGACTGCACACGTGATGAGATGCGTCAAACATTTGAACATTCGGTGCATGAACGCCTTGCAACAACAGAACGAGATATTGGTTTTCTTCTTTCAGGTGGTCTTGACAGTAGTCTCATAGCTTCTATTGCAACTAGGAAATTGGGTAAAATTAAAACGTTCTCAATTGGGTTGGATGGAAGCCCTGATCTTGAAGCTGCTAGAAAAGTCGCCAAGTATTTAAACACAGAACACACTGAAGTAAAATTCACGGTGAGTGAAGGTATTTCTCACATAAATGATGTCATTCATTCACTCGAATCTTATGATACAACAACTGTGCGCGCAAGTACGCCTATGTGGCTTCTGTGTAAATATATTAAACAGAAAACTAATTGTCGGTATATTTTTTCGGGTGAAGGAAGTGATGAAATTTTAGGTGGATATCTATATTTTCATAGTGCACCAGGTGTTGAAGAGTTTGCATCGGAAAATATGAGACGTCTTCGACTTATTCATCAATTTGATGGGCTACGTGCGGATAGATGTGCGGGTGCCCATGGTTTAGATCTTATTGTGCCATTTTTGGATAAGACGTTTATTGATTATTGTATGAGAATCAACCAAAATGGAAAAATTGATAAAATCGAAAAACGCATACTTCGCGAAGCCTTTGAAGGGTATTTACCACATGACATCCTATGGAGACAAAAGGATGGTATGAGTGATGCCGTCGGTACAAATTGGGTAGACGAAATCAAAAAATACGCAGAAGGAGAAATTGATGATGCAACGTTCAGTGAAATACGTATGAAATCAAATTATCACAATGTACCACTAACTAAGGAGGAAGCACTCTATCGTCAAGTATTTTGGCGAATGTATGGACGTGAGAACGATCATCTCATCTCAGAAATATGGAGGCCTAAATGGACCAAAGTGACAGATCCCAGTGCGCGTCTACTTATAGAAAAGAATCGTAAGTAATATAAATGGCTACAGAATTTGTAAAACCATTTGACTGTAAAAATGAAGCACACGTCATGTGGTTTAAAAGCCTCGGTGAAACTATGGTTAAATCACTGAACGGTGACAAAAAGATCAATATGGCTGCTGCTATTGACGAAAATCCTCTACCAGGTAAACCACGTGTACAGAATGTTATGGATTTTCCTTACGTACATTTTCAGCTAGCAATGAAGTATTCAACTGCAGTATTAAACGGGGATGCTTTCATCCCTAATACAAAATGAGTTATATTCATCTAATGTAAAGTCTTGTGGTTCTGAATTTTCATCCATACGTACGAGTAATATCTTTCCGTGTACTTCTTCTACATCGAATGGTGGGGGTAAAATATTTTCATTCTTAGTTTTACCATCCTCCGGTTTCATAATCACGACATCTATATCAGGCCATTGTCCTATAAAAGTTTGTCGTCCACATAAAAGTTTAAAAATTTCATTCTTACTTGGGGTAATATCTAGGTCTATTTCTTGAACATGACCTATATTCTCACAAATAAGAATTGCTTTAGTCATCTAGGATACTCTCATAAAAAAATGTCAGTAAACTATAAAATGAATGCGACTAATCGCACAGCTATACGATATATTGTAGTTCTCTTTGTAGCTATATGTATTCTCGGTTTTCTTAACCGTAAGGAGAAGTATGTCGCCGATGGCTCTGGACGTTTAGATTATCACTATGTTACTAAAGAATATGACACAAACCCCACTCGTCGCGTTGGTGGATTCTTTGATACTTGTTCGCCTGAAAATATGGAGGATTGTCAACGCAATAATCCTTACGAAGGTCTTCCATTGCCCTAAGTGGTTTAAAAACAGTGTAAATATATAGAATAAGAACAATGAACTCAACACGTGAGTTTGTTATTGGTAAATTATCTACCCTTCTCGACATCACAAAAGATGATAAGATATGTACAGATCTCGAGAAGTGTATACTGAATCATTCACATGATAGATGTCATAGTCAACCTGCATGGGATAATCCCCACTTTACAAGTATTTATAAGCATAAGTTTTTGTCTATTCAAAAGTGTTTAATAAATTCGGAAGAACTAAAAGAAAAAATTAAATCAAAGGTGGTAAGTGTTATAGATCTAATGGATATGAGACCTGAACAATTATGGTCGGATGGTCCATACGCCAAATTACAAGAGGAAAGAATTCATAAAGATTTGAGAAAGCAATATCTCGCTAAAGAAGCTAAGGAAAACCTAGTTGGATTCTTCAAGTGTGGGCATTGTAAATCGATGAAGACCACGTATTATCAAATGCAAACGCGATCAGCTGATGAACCTATGACAGTGTTTGTAAGCTGTCTCAACTGTGGAAAAAATTGGAAATGTTGAGTACGTGTTCAGAGTCTGTAAGATCGGTTGGCATATCACCAACTGATAAAATGAAATTATAAGGTAATTGTTGTTTCATAATACCTTTAGTTAATGGACTACTAAACCCTATATAATCATACGGAATACCATACTCGTATAATTGTTTTATAGTTCGTTCAATATTATGATCTAAAGGTGGGCGAGCTGTTATGATAATAATTTTGTAGGTCATACCAAGTGATTCATGTAAAAGTTCTATTATTGGTTTATTAGGCTCCCCATTTGTGAAAATAAGAGTATCATCTATATCAAACATAACCGCGTCATTTGGTGCAATTTCTCTGTTTGATATGTAATGTATACCCCAGCTCTTTAGACTATCCATTAATGTTATTAAAGATTTAAAATTTAAACATAATAGACATGATTGTTGACGTCAACTGTGATGATGATACGACACAAATAGCTCGTGTTGTTCAAGAAAGCGAACACAATTATGCTGTTAATTTTCTAGAAAGAGTTCATTCAAGTGTATTTAATTTTAGCCAAAATGTTGAATCTGTGAGTAAAGAGTCTGTTTCTGGTTTTTATGATGTAGAAAATTTAGAAAAGACTGGTCTTTATGTACACACTCAACGAGGCTATGAGATTATTGATGATAGTGAGGATGAAGATTTTACATGTAGTGGAAGTGAAACTGACGAGAGTGAGGATGATGTATCACTCGTTGATGAAGATGAAACCTAAGTCGTCAACTAAATATCTGATCTAGTAACAATTATGGAGTACAAAGAACCCAAAAAGCGTGTAACAAAAAATGACAAGAAAAATAAACATCAAGTTTATTCTCAAAAGCACGTGAGAAACTTACTTAAACAAATGGAGGCTACTAAGGATAAGAGAAACGATGGCTCCGTATCAACCCCCAAATGCTCACTACTCCCAAATGGACGTGTCTGATTACACTGAGGAACAGATTTTTTCATTCATCGGTAAAACTGGTAAGAAGTTTTATTGGCTTACGAAGAAACTTGGACTTGATTACCTTTGGTATGATAAGGAGCGTAAAGTCATCGAAATTTGGGGACCACTCTACACGCATATGAACCAACAGTCCGCGCATGTAATTCGATGTGAGATCGATTTCTTTCTAACACCTAAGTTAGAGGATAACATCTCCAAAAATCAAGATGAGCATGTACAAACGACCATCCCAGCGTGTTAAAGTTCATACTTCTCATATTCGTGGGGGTATACCCGATGATACGTTTGTTGGTCGTATTGTTCAGTCCAAACCCATAATACAATTCAAGTTTGTGAAAGATCCAGTATATCACCAAGATGATTATTTGAAATTACTTGAAGAGAATTATAAAAAAATGGGTCTTCCTTACGTAAATCCACAATTACCTATAGTACAACCGAGGATATACCCAGAACCACCGAAAGAACCAGAACTTACATTTGGTGATCGTGTTCAAGTAAATCTTAGAGTGTTGAAGAGCGGTATTGTGAGAGTGAAAATTAACTCTGCTATTGCAGAATTATACAATAAATACTACAAACATGCTAAAAGACCACCGTTTAAAATGGTTCTACAAGCATACAAATCACACGGGTTTAGTAATGAATTTTTACAAAGGATTGAAAAAAATAATGAAAAGCGGAAACGGGAAGCTCTCAGGATTGAAAAGATATTTACGAAGATATTTGACAAAGAACCAATCAAAAAAGTAAAAAAGGCAAAAAAGAAAGAAGAAGAACCAGAAATAATCGAAGATGTCGTCGAACCAATCGAAGACGAGGACCAGCCTCCAAAGTCTGATGAACCCGAAGAGGAGGAAACTTTAGATGTTGAACCAGATGAAGAAGATGAAGAAGAAGTGGAGGAGGAGTATGTCTCTGATGGAGAATAAAGTGCACCTAAGTTAGCTTTATTGTTTAAATAAAATACACTTTATGAATATATTTTTTTTATCACTAATACCAATCGAAATTGCTCATTGGTCATGTGACCAACACGTCGTTAAAATCCAATTGGAAATATGTCAAATGCTTTACACTGCTTGGCATTTTTCCAATGAGGAACATATTATCCGTGAATGTGCACCATTTATGAAAGACGGTGAAACTAGAGGATATAAACCAGCACACAAGAAACACCCCATGACCATGTGGATTGCATCAAGTCATGAAAATTACTTGTACGCATGTAGAATAGGTATTGCTCTAACTTTGGAGTATACACACCGTTATGGAAAGGTTCACACATGTGCGAGACACCTCATGTGGTTGTACGATAACAAACCTTCACATTTTGAAGAAAGGCGGAGTGAGACGGCTTATTATTCTCAAGAAGGCATCCCAGAATGTATGCCAGAACAATACAGGAGACCAAGTATAACTGATTCGTATCGGTTATATTATATGATGGATAAGATGAGTTTTGCGAGATATAAAATCTTAGAACCTAATAAATGATTGTAGCAACAACTTTATTCGATCATCCCCATATTAAGGGTATTATAGAGTTTGAAGAAAAAGGTGCTAAAGTTGTAATTAAAGGAAATCTAAAATCTACCAAGTACAAAAATAGTTCACATGGAATCCATATACATGAAGCCGGTGATTTAAGTGACAAATGTATGGGTGCGTGTGCACATTTCAACCCTTATAATAAACAGCACGGTGGACCCACCTCAAAAGATAGACATGTAGGTGATTTAGGTAATATTCATTTTGACGCAAAGGGTGTTTCTAAATTTAGAATGGAAGATGGTTTGGTCAAATTACGAGGAACCAAAGCCAATGTTATTGGGAGATCGGTAGTTATTCATGAAGACATGGATGATTTAGGAATGGGTGGTCACAATGACAGTTTAACAACTGGACACGCGGGTAAGAGGATAACGTGTGCAGTTATTGGTTATTCGAAGCGAATGTTTTAAAAAAAGTTAAATCCCCTCATTTTACCCTTGTATAAATAGACAGCCTCGGGTCTTTCTTCTGGTTTTTCATAACCCAAATCTTCTAAAAACTTAGCCACTGGATTATTATCAAAATCGTGAATCTCTATGAGAATTGTGGGCATGTGCTTTTTTATCGTTTCTTTAGCACCCTCCAACACCTGCAATTCGTGTAGTTCTACATCTATTTTAATGATAGATGGTGTACCAGTATATACATCATCAAGTCGTTCACATGAGACGAGAATACCTGCACCTTTCATATCTTCCTCTGTGTGAAAACTTGTTCCCCCGTAGTTAATTTGTGTATTTGATTGACATCCACGGTTTGGTATGAACATCTCCATATTTTTCTTTTCATTTGAGAGGGCGCATCGATACACATTTATAGGATGTTTTAGAGCATTATTTTGTGCATTTTTGATAACTATTTCATGAAACATTGGTTCAAACGACACAACTGGTCCATAATCAGAAAACATTAGGGAATTGTAGCCAATGTTCGCACCAATATCTAAAATGTCTGTACCCTCTTTGTAATACGTAGGGATGTCATTTCTCATCCAACCATCCCATTCATTACCAATAGCTATATTTGGTCCAATATACTCATCATCTTTTATTATAAAAACGTTATATTTACCGTTATTAACTAGAGTTAGATCTAAACTCATACTATTTAAAAATATAAACACATCTTTAAATAAGAATGTCATGCCCACATGGTATAAACTTGATTCGTTGTACCGTGTGTAATAGTGGCCCTTTGTGTATACACGTAGACTTGAGAGAGTTGTGTGAAACATGTGGGTATTTCGAGATATGTGAACATAATAGACGAAAAGTACGTTGCCACGTATGCCGAAAAAGTGGGTTAAAACAATCCCCACTTTACTATAAAGTATGTTCAGTATTGGAAAAGGTATCGCGACACGCTTTACCGCACCGACTGTCAAAGTTGATACCAAAGAACGAAAGGTGGAATACCATCCAAGAACATATACACAGTTTATCCAAGGGATCAAGAACCGTGAACTCCCTTCCGTAATCATACGACCCAATAAGAATATAGCAGTGTTTCAGGAAGAGAATGGGGATTATGGTGATGTTTCAATCCCACAGAATGAGCAGTTGTGGCAGACACTAATGGAAAGTGAGACTGAAGTTCTCATAGATAATACCCAACCTGTATCTCTCATCGAGAATGTTGTCATGTTCTTTTTTATTGCTTACATATTTACCCTTGGTCGTACCCTATTCACCCCTAGAGGTGAAGGTGGTATGGGGATGTCAAACCCTTTCATGAAGTCTGCGGAATTTAACATGGAAAATGAGGTTACTACACGATTCAAGGATGTTGAGGGTATCGACTCAGCTAAGGATGAGCTCGAGGAGATTGTTGACTTTCTCAAAAACCCCGAAAAGTACTATGGAAGTGGTGCCCGAATCCCACGTGGCGCCCTCCTCGCCGGCGCCCCGGGCACTGGTAAGACCCTTCTAGCTCGTGCTATCGCGGGTGAATCAAGTGTCCCGTTTGTACAGTGCTCTGCCGCGAGTTTCATCGAGATGTTCGTCGGTGTTGGCGCTAAGCGCGTCCGGGAACTCTTTGAGCAAGCGCGTGAAAATCAACCATGTATCATCTTCATTGATGAGATTGACGCTGTTGGTAAGAAGCGTGGTGGAACTACTACACCTGGTAATGATGAGCGTGAGCAAACCATTAACCAGCTTCTCACTGAGATGGATGGTTTTGACAATGAGACTGGTATCGTAGTGATTGCTGCGACAAATAGGATTGATATCCTAGATGATGCACTGCTTCGTCCCGGTCGGTTCGACCGTAAGATTCAAGTGTCCCTTCCAAGTGTCAAGGGGCGCCTCAAGATTTTGGGTGTACACGCTCGTGGTAAGAAGTTTGCACCCGATGTGCGCCTCAAGAACCTCGCTAAACAGACGACTGGATTCTCTGGTGCTGACTTGGCAAATCTGTTGAATGAGTGTGCTATTCGTGCCGTTAAGGATGGTGACGGTACCATCACAAACGATATTACTGAGAATGTCTATCAGCGCATAGTCGTTGGGGCTAAGGGTGATGTTAAGTATTCTTTCCGTAAGAAGGAGCTTGTGGCGTACCATGAGGCTGGACATGCCATCATAGGTGTCCTCGTGCCAGACTATGACAAAGTTCGTAAGGTTTCTATCATGCCCCGAGGTGCTGCGGGTGGTGTGACCTTCTTCCAACCCTCTGAGGATAATGCGGACAGTCCATTCTACACGAAAGAGTATCTACTCGCACAAATCCTCGTTGCCCTAGGTGGTCGTGCAGCTGAAGAGGTTATCTATGGAGCCAATCGTGTCACGACTGGTGCGAGTTCTGATTATGCGAGGGTCTACCAGATTGCCCGTGAAATGGTAACAACCTATGGTTTCGGTAAGAATAAGTATGATTACCGTAACCTATCTCCATCAGCCGCTCTTAAGGTGGATAACGAGATTGAAAACATCGTGTCACAGTGTTACAGGTATGCACTCAAGATGTTGACGGATAACAAGGACAAGTTGGAAGAACTCAAGGATTTACTCATCGAGGAGGAGATCGTCGATGGGGAAGTCGTGTATGATATGCTTGGACAGGGTCGTTGTAATTCGTTTGACTGTTCGGTCAGTTTTGACTAACGGGGTCTATTTTCGTTAGACAGTTCTTGTTCTACTCTAACCTTGGTTCCTATCTTACTCTGAAAATTGTTGTAGATACTACCTAACTTTTTAAAACTTTCTTCACTACCACCTGGTCTTTGTGGATGAAGTTTCATGGATGCCTTTCGATAAACCTTCTTACCCTCGTTATTCTTCTCTGTCTTACTTAAATATGTTTTCTTTTGGATCTCTTTAAATTTGTTATCTACATTTTTGACGACGGCATTCGCTGCAGCTTTCTTGGCATTTGCAGCAAGTCTCTCAGCGTTCTCAGCAGCCTTCTTGGCTTTCTCAGCGTTCTCAGCAGCCTTCTTGGCCTTCTTGGCTTTCTCAGCGTTCTCAGCAGCCTTCTTGGCCTTCTTGGCTTTCTCAGCGTTCTCAGCAGCCTTCTTGGCTTTCTCAGCGTTCTCAGCAGCCTTCTTGGCGTTCTCAGCAGCCTTCTTGGCGTTCTCAGCAGCTTTCTTGGCAGCAGCAATATTACGATTCGACTTTTCTCGTTTGGCTCTAGCTGCAGCCTTCGCTGCCGTAGCTTCGGCTTTAGACCTGTTAACAGCCTCCTGTCGGGCATTCTCCTCAGCCTTTTTAGCGGCATTCTTAATAGCCTTCTCTCGGGCTTTCTCCTCAGCAGCCTTCTTAACGGCATTCCTAATAGCCGTCTCTCGGGCTTTCTCCCCAGCCCTGATTTTTGCTTCTTGATTTGCCATCCGTGCGTGAAATTCAGCTCTGGCTCTTAACTGTCTCACCGTATTGGGCCTCACCGTATTTGGCGCATTTGTCATCTCCACATTTGGTACAAAATCCAAATTTGGCGCTTGAGTCATGATGACATTACCACTATTGTTTAGGTTTACCATAATACTATGTACTGACAAAAAAATTAGACCACTCTAGAAAATAGGTAATTACGACACGTGTACTTATCATATGAACCCATCTTTCTATTTTTAAAAATCATTTTTCCCTCCATTTCCAAGGTGACGAGTACATTTTTACTTGGAAGTAGATACACACAGTGATCGATATATTCATCAGTCATGGGTCCCAGTAATATTTCTTGAATTTCTTGATTCTCTTGATTCTCAAATTGACCCTCGATACCAGCACCACTCGGTAACAGTATTTTACACGTCGACATGAAGCATTTACAGCTTGGAATCTTCTTAATCGTGAATTTCACGTGATGGTCGGTCTTATTGACTAACACTATGTTGCGTTTGAGACCACACAATTTATGAATCCAACGCCCAGGTAAATACGTGGGACGTCTTTTTCGTTCATTCATAGACTTGGTTTCTAATGCCATACTTCGATCCAGTAGATGCACAGGTAGAGGGGGGAGCTCAGGCTTTGGGGGAAGTCTGGGCTCTGACTCTGGCTTCGGTTCTGGTTTGAAAAACATATCAAGTACGAACCCAGTCATTTAAAGTAACATCACAAATTATTTCTCAGGTGATAGTAGATATGAGTTTGTCAAACCAGGATGCAAATCAACTCAGAACACGATTGGAAAGAAATAGCAATTTATCTGTTACATCAAAGACTAATTTGAATAGTTTTATAGAGAAGAAGAAAAATGCGTTTGATCGTTCGACATTTATGCAACAGTATAATGCTAAAATGAGAAATTTGAGGAATAGGGACGCGGGTTTAGGAATTAACAGTAAACGTAAAAGGTCGCGAGGTAATCTAAACTCCGCGATGGAAAATAGCACTGGAAGTGTATCTGGTGGGTCCGTGAATCCTGGTAAGAGGGGTCGAAACTCACCCAGAGGTCCGTTAAGTGCTGTAAGTGGTGCAAGTAGCATATCGAACAATGAAAATGTATCTAGTGGGTCCATGAACAATAATGGGTATGGTGGGTTCTCGAATAACGAAAACGGGAATGGGTATGGTGGGTTCTCGAATAACGAAAACAATTTAGAACGCAACACGAAAAGGCGAAAAAATAATTCCCAAGCGCAGGCTGCTACTAACAAGGCTGCTGCTAACAGGGCTAAGGCTAATGCAAACGCTAGGGCTGCTGCTAACAAGGCTAAGGCTAATGCAAACAAGGCTGCTGCAAACGCTAAGGCTAAGGAAAATTACAATAAATTACGAATCAAGCGAAATTCGTTACCTCGCGGACTTTATAATATTTTTTCCAATACCATATTACAAAATGCGGTTAAACAGGGGAGGTATCAAAACATGAACACTCAAATTAATTCTAAAATGAAACTTGCGAATAATAACGAAAGGCGAATAAAAATTCAACTTAACAAAATTCCCAATGGAAATTTCAGAAGAAACGTCCAATCTAAAATAAATAACGTTAGAGGTAATAACAGTAAAACTACTGCTTTATTACAACAAATTAACACGGAACAAAAGAAAATAAACGCTAACGCTAAGGCTAAGGCTGTGAGGAATAGGGTCCCACCAATGAATTTAAAAGCAAAAGCAAAGGCTGCCGCTGCTACACAAGCTGCTAAGAATGCTAACGCGAACGCCGCGAGAGCTAGGGCTAACGCGAACGCCGCGAGAGCTAGGGCTAACGCGAACGCCGCTAAGAATGCTAATGCAAACACCGCGATCGCTAATGCTAGGGTTAATGTAAAGATAAACAACTTGGCAAATATACGAGATGTGGTTACTTTGATGCTATCAAAAGATCAGTTAATTGAAATTGCTAAAAATCTTAAGGTGTCGTATACAAAAAGTAATAAAGTTCCAAAACTTAAAGATACAATTTTAAAGCATAATAATAAAAATGATTTAATCAAAGAAGTAAATAACCAATTGGTTGGAGACGCAGAATCTAAAAAGATTGCAGAAAAGGTTAACAGCTATATTTCTGGTATTAGAAATATAAAAAGTCAAACACGTCCAAAGTATACAGCTTCTTTGGTGATTTTATATATAAAAGATTTATCCAAAGCGGCGAGAACTAATGTAATTAAAAATGGTCGTAATTTACTACAACTTATGAATGGAATCAATAGTAGAACTATATCAAATAATAATATCAAAAAAGAAGAAAAAATAACTAATGAAGAGTTTACAGATTTAGTTTTCATTATGTGGTTGGATGGTGTTCATGATAAGTATATAACAAAAACACTAGATACTTGGTTTAATGAAACTACACTTTTCACAAAACAACAGAAAGCATTAATAGTTGAAGGTTGGAACACACCATTCATACAGATTATTAATTCACTAAAGCTACCAAAAAATGGCGCACCAAATATTTTGAAATCTTCTTTGGAAAATTTCTCCAGTGGGTGGGAAAGAGACGTAAAGACATACTTAACAGAAAAATATAAAAAGGATGCAATCCCCATTAGTACTTCTTTGGCACAACAAGTAACATCGTCAATTCCACAAAATATAAACATCGGTGTAGACCAAGAATATACAGATAACAACGAAAATTCAATCACTCGTTTTATACAAGATCATACAAGAGCTACTAATTCGAAGACAGATGTGAACACATTAATAACATATGGTCAAGCTTTTGATCCGGGTAGGTCTATGGTTAGTAGAGGTGTTCATGAAGATATAGAAAAGTTAACCCTTGACAAGTTGTTAAACAATAAATTTATTTCAAAGAAAAAGTACTATTTGTGTGATATGAAGATCGATTTGAAAGTAGCCGCGGAGGACGGCCGTGGTGAAACATCTGTGTTTAAATTACAAGTGCAAAAGGATTCGTCAAACAATGTAAATACATTATTCAATAATAAAAAAATACTCACCGGTATAAGTGCTAGACAAGCAAAAAATGCGAACGGTGATATTATAGCTGTTTCGAAATATTTTGGTGATGCATTACAATATTATTCTTTAGCTGTTATGGATAACCGGACGAGAACCGAAAAGACTGAACGATTTTTCTTCGGTTCAGGTGATTCTATGGCATTATTGGGTTATGACAGAGTATGTGAGATATTAAAGAAATCTATTAGAATGGTGATAGATTTTCCCGAGAAATATGGACCTAAAATTCATGTGGTTGGAATGAATGGCACTGTTCGAAATACACCACAACCAGCTTATAGTACGATGACTGGCGCAGGTGTAAAAAACAATAATAAAAATAATGCTATTTCGAAATAATTAAAATCTCGGTCTATATAAATGGATGTTGTATTCACATATGGCCGATTCAATCCACCACATCTGGGACACAAGATGATGATTGAAGAGGTTATCAACAAAGCCAGTAAAATGAATAAGATACCAGTCGTGGTTGTATCACATTCTTATGGTAATAAAAGTAATCCTCTACCGGTAGAAGATAAAACTCGAATTTTGAAGAGATGGTTCCCCCAATTAACGGTATTATCTTCGTCTAAAAATCTATCTCTCGCCAAGATTGCTGAGAATTTCGACGAAAAATCGGTTATGGTTGTAGGTGAAAACCGTAAAAATGCTTTCAGTTTTCTACCATTTAATAGGCATGCACTGAAGCGACCCAACGCTGCACCCTCAGCAACTAAAGCTCGTGCAGCTGCTGTGAATGGCAACAAAGAAGTATTCAAGAATCTAACTGGATACAATCTCACAAATAATATCCAAAATAAGATTTCAAAAGCTTCGACCATCACCAAAACGAAAAGGTCTAAGTTATAGCTTATAGATTTAAAATGATATACATATATATGGCGATTGACAAGACTATGAAAGATAAGCTGACTGATTCTGAGAAGAAGAAAATCAAGCAGGAGAACAAGGCGAAGGCAAACCCCAAGAAGGCTGAGGCTAAGAAGGAGAAGAATGACGCGTGTCGTGAGAAGCGAAAGGAGGAGGGAACCACCAAGACGTTCTCTTAACCTAAGTAAACCCAAATCTATATAAAAAATCAACTAATGAACACTCTTAACGAGACTTTCAAAAACGCAAGAGTTATCTTGAGTCTCATTTGGATTGTAGGGGAAATAAACGATAATGTCCGCAATAACCGTCGCTAGAACCCGTTTGGCTGTCCTCGGCCGCCACATCCAAACAATGGCCCTCAGTGAGAACATATTGTTCCCCACATCTAAGGCGTATCTAGATGTACATGAAGCTATGGTTTCAGGTTACACGATTCAAGTGGATGTTAGACACGATGAGAAAGTTATTGATTTTGTCACTGAGGCTATGTGTCCCAATGAGAAAAGAAATGTGTATCTGCGTCAAAAGAGGATGATGCGTGAGTTGTACCCGGAATACCTGATTACCGAGAGACACACCTAAGTAGAACTAGAATTTTTATAAAAGTATCTAAAAATGTTTGCTCTTCGAGCTCCCCTCCCAGTTCCCCGTGTACCTACTACATACAAGAGACGTAAGGTTTCTCGTGTATGTAAGAGCTATTATACAATTGACGAACAAAATACGCAATTGTTAAGTGAGAGTGACTCGAATGAATTACTTCACATCATAACTTTTCATCAACCCAATGAAGAAGAAGGTATTTACGCTGTCCGTAAATTGAACAGTGATGGTTTACCCGAAAATTGTATCGTGGCGTGGAGGAACTTTGATGATGCCTTCCGCTACAAAACGCTTCTCGATGCTGAGATGAAACGTTCATCGTATATTCAATTTGCTTCACATTATGAACTCGACTTCGCATGTGAACATGGTAACTATACGTGTCGTATCGTGGATAATGGAGTTCTCGTAACACCACCCACGGAGACCATTAAAACGACTGATTGGGAGCGTCGTAACGCTCTACTTAACGGTAGATGGTCTGTGAGAGAGAAAGATGATAGTCCACCGGAATGGCCTTAGAAGAATAATCCTCCACCATGTTTCTCAGAAAATATAGTAAACTTTGGTTTAATATCATTCAAATACTTAAAACGTAAACGTCTCCCAATAAATTTTGCATACGCGTGTGTTTCTTTCAAATTTGAACTCGAATCAAAGGGTATAAATCCATTTACTTTCTGTCCTAAAAATGTGAAAGGTTTTTTAGCTACGATCATTTTAGTAGCAAACAAGTCTCCAGTGGGTTCGTTTTTCATAGTAGCTTTACCACGTAAATAATTAGAAATACTCTGCCCCCTCTTGGTTGTTATATTTCCAGTGTTTATCAATGTGTTAATATTATTAGGTGAATATTTATATATTTTCACCAGGTCCAACCCCTTATCTAATAGTTTTTTACGCTTCTTATATCTATTCATAATCATTACTGTTTTAACTCTATTGTTTTTATATTTTTTCAAGAGTATGGATGAATTCCTAGATAGACTGTTCATGTTGGTTGTATTATACAACAGTGCATTGATTTCACTATTGGCATTCATATATTAATCTGAGATAATTATACATATGAGTGTTTACAAAAATAGGATGATTAGATTTATGTATAAAGATATCTATTTACCTATACATTGTTATGCATCTAAAAAACAGTTTTACTCATTAGTTGGTGAATGTGTGTGTATGACAAAGTGTAAGTTCATGAGTGAATCACTACAGAATCAAGACTATCGTAACTCTGTATCGGAGAAAGACCCCGAATCGAAGAACTGATTTGGGTACACCTATGATCATGCATGTCTGCGACTGTTTCGAATGATTGGAAACATTTACTACATCGCACCGTTCCATATCCATTCAAAAGTCGGTGATTGATATCATCAGTATTATGACTTCCCAAATGTGTGATAAGTTCGTCCATGGTATCGAAGTTTTTACCACACAGGTCACATGAGCAGGCGTAAAGATTTTGAAAATTTCTATGAATGACCTTCTTTTTGAAAAGATTCCATGGGAAACACATCTTACTTACCTAAGTGATATAAAGTTTTAAGTGTTTTTTAATTTAAAATGTGTAGGTTTTCGAATCTTTACTATGAAGCTACGGAGCGTCGCAGGGAATCACCATTTGTAGACTGGATAAAGATACTCCCACCAAATAGATTGGTTCCCCTGGATTCGTATGACCGTCGCAGTGATTTTCACAAAGTTGCCAATGTCGTTCTAGACGCTGATACTAGACGCCAAACTGTGATCAAGTTTGATACAACTATTAATACAGACGACTGGAAAAGTAAACAGGAATGGTTGTATCTGTTTGTAGTTGACGGTAAGATCATCAAAATTGGTGGCACCCGTGACGGTTTGAAAAAAAGATGTGGTTCATATCTATGTGGACATCATATACCCGAGCGTGGAAGAAGTGGGGACTGTTCTAAGACGAACGCCTTCATTTACAACACTTTCGAATTTTATTTAAATATGGGGTTTGAGATTGAAATGTATGCATATAGAATTGAACCACAGGTTCTCAGTGTACCAATTTTCGATGATGAATTGATTCAGGTAACAGCTCAAGTATTCCACGCGTACGAATCTCGTTATATTGAACGTTTTAAACGTACATATGGATTCCTACCAGCGTTATGTGACAATAGTGATCCAAATTATAGGGACTAATTCTCCGTAATAAACTTTTGCTCCTCTTCCGTAATACCAAAACACTCGTATGGGTTTTCAGTTGTAGAAATAGGAAAGTTTTGTAATATTCTAATATTGTTAAAATTACCCCACCGACAAATATTATTGATGAAGACGTATAACGGGTGTTCTAACATCTTCATGAATTCAATAGCCTTCTTCTTACTCGAACACCTAATGAATACGATCGACTGGGTCATACCACAATTGTCGACGAAAACCTTATATTTATCAGTTGTCGATATAAACACTTTGTATTTCTTTTGGAACTTGTGCTCCCTCGAAGCCCATACAGTTTGTTTGGGTGTATGAATAAGCTTAAACTGATGTTCATCGTCTTTTTCATCTACGATCAGGTCCCTCTTTGTGTATTTATGTAAATCACTACTCGTTTCAACCTTGAATTTGTCAAGATTTGGGTTATCAACCGTTTTAGCCAATATACTATGAACTAATTTGTCGTATACGAGTGGAATATATCTACGAATTCCCGATGGCACTAGACCTTCATACTCACGTTTTTTCCATGTACCGGAGACTTCCATATCTTTGTAGGAACTGCAATTTTGGATGAGATACCATGTAAAACTGGAACCAATCTTCTTGAAATACTTCTTAGCTCCATGAATGTTAAGATGTACAATTTGTAACTCAGTCAACTTTTTAATCAACACGTTTCTATCTGCATAGGACATCCAATTATCTGGTGTAATGAAGAGTAAATACCCATTGGGTTTTAAGAGAGATAGGGATTTATCGATAAAACTCTTGATGAGATTGTGATTCTTTGAGGCCCTCTTACCGTCTGGCATGAGCTTAGCATACGGTGGATTAGCTACAACAAGATCATATCTCTTGTCAGTTTCCAATGTTAAAAAGTCTGTACACGACACTCGTAGATTATACTTTTCTCCACAGAAAACGTTCGATACATTTTGTAACCTGGCTTCATTTAGATCGTTAAATTCTAGAATATTTTCCATGATCTCTTTTGTATCGTGATGCTCACGTAGTTTGGAAAAGATTGGAATGTGAAAGTTCCCATTTCCGCAACATGGATCAAGTATCGACAGATCCTTCTTGGACCAGAACTCGTCAGGAATCTTACTTACCATCTTAGATATACAGTCTATAGGTGTGGGTTCATCATTCGTCGACTTGTATGTAGATTTATCCATGTTTAGAACTTCATCATAGTACTTTTTCAATTCTTCAAAAGTCTTCGTATCTATCATATTACGTAATATCTCTTACGTTTTAACTTCATTTTTGAAACCTAAGTGATTTAAAGTTTGTGGTGGAATTAAGTTTATGAGCTGTATGCAATACATTGCCTTTGATTTTGAGACCTCGGGGCTTCCCGTGGGTCGTCGCCCCTTGACACCTGAGACGATTGGACAATATGACACGTGTCGAGCTGTTTCACTGTCAGCCGCCCGGTTTTCTAATCGTGGCCGTCTGATGGATACGTTTGATGCTATTATCCAACCATTGGATTTTGAGATCAGTCAAGGATCTATTGATATCCATGGTATTACGAAAGATCGTGCTATGCGTGATGGTCGACCATTCACTGAAGTATTTATCGACTTTATGAAATTCGTTGGTCCTCGCAGCAGAAATCTTGTCGCTCACAACGCTCAATTTGACACGAGTGTTTTGAAGTCTGAGATGATCCGCAACAATATTGATTTGAATCTCATCGAGGACTTCAATTTTCGGTGCACTCTCAATATGTACAAGGAGCGTTTCTTGAAGCCCATTAAGCTTGGTGTTTTGTACAAGGAACTATTCGGTGTAGATTTTGAAAATGCTCACAATTCACTCGCCGATTGTATCGCTTGTGGACGTGTGTATCCTTACCTTCTCGGTCATGAGAGAACGCTGAAACCAATTGGAGTTCCCAAGGTTATCATCGGTGCTTCATCTGTCGCGTCAGCAGTTGGTGTTGGATTTAAGAGGATGCCAGAACTTGTTGAGGAGTTGTGGAAGAAGTACAGTCCACAGACATTTGAAGGACAGACCAAGAATGATAAGGCTCTTGAGGTCATTAATTCGAGTGAATCGGTCAAAAAGATTCTCGTGGATGCGGAGGGTTTCAAGTCTGATACGAGCACTGATGTGAATCAGAAGGTTCGTGCACTCTATCACCAGATTGAGCACTCTGGTTTGGAACCCAAGGATATTGTCGTGGCTAAGGATCATATCCGTAAGACTCTCTTCACGAATCATGGGACCCGGAATGAGGATAAGACTGCTGATACTGATGCAGCCAATTTGATTGAGGATGACACATTCTATACCTACGATGTTTGTACGATTGAGGGTACACTCTACCAGATTGTGGGTCGTGTTGACCGCATCCAGTTGAATGAGGACGGTTCGAGAACCCTAGTTGAGATTAAGAACCGGGCGAACAAACTGTTTGGGCGAGTTAGGGATTACGAGAACTTACAGTGTCAAACCTATCTCCAGATGTTGAAGGATATTCAGTATTGCCGACTTATCGAGCAGTACAACGATGAGAAGAAGGCTTATCTTATTGAGAAGGACACTGAAAAGTGGACGAGTGAAGTTGTACCCAAGCTACAAAACTTCTGTGAACACTTTCACAGTATGTTGAGTGAATCGGTTTAGAGTTTTAGAATTTTATAATATTAATGTGGCTCGAGTTGATTTCTCCGTTTTACTACACGAAACAACTATGTGAAGACAATCTTCACGATCTCATGGTCTTGAACTGTCTAAATATTGTACTCACATCCATTACGATATGTGTCATTCTTCTCAAATCCCCAATTCGTGTTGTAGATAATAGGGTTGATTTAAAATAAAATATTTGATTATAATAAACCATGGCTGCCATCGCTGTAGCCGGGGTTGGAATGATGATGGTATGTTCTTCTTCCCTTACTGCCGTCATGTTGATGGGTGGTGAGGAAAAAGAAGATCCAGTTGTCCCCAAAACCCCAGTAAATAAAAAGAAAGTCTCAGATGATGATGCTGATGATGCTGCTACCGCTGATAAGGCTGCCGCTGATAAGGCTGCCGCTGATAAGGCTGCCGCTGATAAGGCTGCCGCTGATGCTGCTGCTGCCGCTGCTGCCGAGATGCTCCCCAACGGTGTTTACACTTTAAGGGGTGGACGGGGCACTAAATTATGTGCAGACGAAGGTAATCGAATTATATGTAACAGGGACGCAGTTGGGCCATGGGAAAAGTTTACAATTAATAAGGAGGGAGATAAGTATTCTCTGAGGGGTGGTAGAAACGGTAAATTGTGTGCAGATGAGGGTAATAGGGTTATATGTAACCGTGATGCAGTTGGGCCATGGGAAAAGTTTACTATTGAGAAACATGGTGATAAGTTTTCCCTAAAGGGTGGTAGAAATGGAAAACAATGCGCCGATGATGCTCATACTGTGCAGTGTAATCGTCCACACATTCTGGGGTGGGAAAAGTTCACCATCACTCCGCTATAAACATAACCTAAGTAATTATAAAAATATAAAAAATAAGCAACATAAGATGGAGAAGCTCACGCACCTTATGCAACTTATAGATGCCAACTCGAGTGTTTTACCCGAGGGGGTCTACCTCGAAATGTGTAATGATTTGAAAGGGGTCCACGATAATATGAAGGGGTTTGATGATACTGCGTCGTATGATGATGTACGTTATGCTGAAATAAGTCATGATTTGCATAGAACTGTGATGATAATTGAAAAAATTATGAAACGTATGAAGGGATACAGATTTCGAAAGAGGATGTCCAAAAAAATGAAGAGACGGGCTATCATAGATTGGGCTAACCAGACCAATCTTACATCACTCATAGAATACACGGAAGAAGCTCTACTCGAATGTACAAATTTAAAAAGTGTAAATTTTGTGTATAAGTGGTATTTAGATAAATATAACGAACAAATACGATTTAAAATAGATTCAGCAAAGGATGCATTGGAGGACTTGTATTCAGAGAGAGATCTGCATGTAGAATCATTAGCATATGAAATGAGATTGGTATAATAAAATATTTCTACATAGTAATAAAAACAAAGATGTCTATGCCCATGTTAGCTGGTGTAGGACTTTTATGTTGTGTCAGCTCTAGTGTAGCTGCAGCGGTTTACAATAAGGGAGATGAAGAAGACCCAGTTGTCCCCAAAACCCCAGTAAAGGCAAAGGCTGACGCTGACGCTGCCGCTACCGAAAAGGTAAACATTGTACCTATAACTCATACACAAGCTCTTGAGTTAGGAAATTATAGCACCCTGAGCTCTAGATATAAACCACTCTATTATGATCCATCTGACCAAAAGATCCATTACGCTGAATCCCATGGTGATGGCACCGCGGTCTTTAGTGGTACCCTACCGAACCCACCATCTGGTACTTATGAAGCTGGTTATAAAATTTGGGTAGGTTATATTGAGACCGTGCCGCACCCAGGTCCAACCAGGTATCCATTTATTGGTTACAAGGACAAAACTCCATATGTGGAACCCTCAACTGAAAGTAAAGATATCCCTGAAGAGACCCCCTCCGATCCTTACGCAGACTGGAGATTTGTAAAAGGTATAGATTACAAAGGTAAACTTCTTTTTACTCACACTATGCATGATGTTCCACCAGCTTCGAAAGAAGTATGTTTAAATAAATGCAAAGAATCCAATCGTTGTAAATTTGTAACATTTACTCAAACTGAAAATATGTGTTGGGGTTATGAAACTGGAGGAGAAGCCGTACATCATGGTAATAGAAACAATTACTTCAAACCATAAAAAAATAATATTTACTTATATTAAACCAATATGGCTGCCATCGCTGTAGCTGGTGTTGGACTTTTATGTTGTGTCAGCTCTAGTGTAGCTGCAGCGGTTTACAATATGGGAGATGAAGAAGACCCAGTTGTCCCAAAAACAGGTGTTGGACCAAGTGCTGGACCAAGTGCTGGACCAAGTGCTGGACCAAGTGCTGGACCAAGTGCTGAACCAAGTGCTGATTATACATTTACAAATGCAGAAATCGTAGGTCAATTTGGTCCTACATTACCAGAATTAACAAAAGTGTATACATCCAAGATGAAAGAGGTAACAAGTATGTCGAAACAAGGATTTCAAGTATGGACCGTTCCCCAAGATGGAACATATCACATACACGCATATGGGGCAAAAGGGGGGGCTAATAGTTACAATAACAATCCACCTGGTTCAGGTGCACAGGTCAGTGGAGACTTTACCCTCACGAAGGGTACAAAATTAATAATTATTGTTGGGCAACAGGCGAATAGTTTCAGTGGTAGTTCCCACAGTCACGGAACTGGTGGTGGGGGTGCTACTTGGGTTCTCAAGGATAACTTTACCACTTCAACGAATGATATATACATGGTTGCAGGTGGTGGAGCCGGAGCACCAGTTTTCACCTATCCATCGTCTGGGGATGCTAATGGGTCGACACAGGCAAATGTGAATGACACAGCGGGTGGTGCCACCTCTATCGACACTGAAAGGAATGCGGGTGGTGGTGCAGGGTGGGGAGGTAATGGACTTGGGACACGTGCTACAGTCCCGAGTCACAAAGATAAAACAACAGAAGGTCCAACGGGTGGGAAATCACCCATAAATGGTGCTACAGGTGGGAATTGGACATATTATTGGAGTTCTGAATTGTCTGGTGGTTTTGGTGGTGGTGGTGCGGCATCGATACAAATTCCGGGTGGTGGTGGAGGGTTTTCTGGTGGTGATGCGGGAGGAAATACCGCTAATAGCCCCCCAGCCCAGGGTGGTACATCATGGATCATGACAAGTGCAAAAAATAGACAATTTCTTGGCATCCATGACGATAATAATGGAAAAGTTGAAATAACAATCAAATCATGACCTAAGTAAGACTCAAGAGAGATCTGCATGTAGAATCATTAGCATATGAAATGAGATTGGTATAATTATGTCTCAGTTTCTTCATTTATTTGATCTTTAATCACACCGGGTCTCCAAATTTGCGAAACGTGTTTAAACAGTGATCTATTGAATGGTGAAACAATTGAGTGTTCTTCTTCAATATTTACAGCCCAATCGTCGACATTTTTTACCAAAATAGTCTCCGATTTTACCTGTTTTTTCATGTGGGCGGATGCTTTCACATAATGAAAATCATAGCATCTCCCGGGTGCGTTATGAGGTATTCGCAATTCTGTTTCTCCTACCTTTATTCGCTTTAACATTCCTGGGTGCCATCCTACTTTCCATCCGGTGAAAGCTCCGTAAAGGTCGGCTTCATTCTCACATATGTTGTCGTACTCACTAGAAATTTGATCCCACACTTCCAATAGTTCTTCTAATTTAATGTTGAATATTTTTGTTAATTTTAAATTAGAAGTTTCTGACATATCATCACGTGTGGTGTTTGTTATGTCATTAAAATTAATTCCGTTACCTTCTTCATCAATTATTTTTCCTGCACCACCACGTAATATTAGACGATGCATGAAATGGTTTAGTCTTCGATCAAAACGTCTAAGTGCGTGTGACGTCTGTTTATGACTATTGGATTTACCGGCAAAGTCAAAATGAGTACTGAGTGTTACCAACACAGTTACCAAACCACCCATAACACCAAGAATCAAAGAAAAAGTTGGCATCTCTGTAGTTGCCAATGTACCAGTGGTAAATACTGCCGAAAGAAGTACAGATGGAAAGTTTAAATATTGTGTGAAAATAGCAAATCTCGAGGCTAAATGTTTATGTGTGTCAGTTTTGGCCCATACAGTCGTTTGTAGCTCTCGAGAATTATGTATAATAATTTCAATCGCCTTCATATAACTGACTGGAGGACTCGACACATACCTTTGGGGTGTTGGTTGCATTATAATAGGACAACATTTTTCTACCTAAGTAGGGCCCTCTCCGGTCGTTTTATTCAAAACTCCCTCCACCCCCCCTTTTCAAGAACACATTACCAAATGGACGAAATTTTACAAGAACTCCGTGCATTACGTGAAGAGGTTGGGGGTTTAAAGGAGCAATTGGGTATGGGTGCTAGGGTCCCTAGGGTCCCGAAACCTCCCAGAACTCCGTGTATCGGTGTGACTGGTAAGGGTACTGCGTGTCGCAACAGTGCCCAACCTGGTCACGAATATTGCCGGATGCATGGTGATAGGCCGGTTAGACCTGAGAAGCCTAAGAAGGTGAAGAAGGAGCCTAAGCCTAAGAAGATTCAACCTGAGCACACACACGAATTGGGAGAGACCTGTCCAACCTGTCCATTATGTGATACTCACGGAGATGTATTGGACCCAACCCTACCTGAGTCACAGTTCGAGAGTGACGAGAACATTGAGGAGAGATTGAGGAAGTTGTTGGAGACAGAAGAATTATAAAACTTTTATTATATTTTCAGAAACAATTAAAAATATTTTGAAATGAAAAGTATTTGGAAAAGAAAGTAAAAGTTATTTGAGATTTAGATGGTTTCACTGAAAGGGGGTCTTATCTAATCTCTCAAGGTTGACATGGAAATAAAAAAACTTTTATAAAAATTTCAGAAACAATTAGAAAAAGTATAAAATGAAAAGTATTTGTATAAATGAAAAGTATTATAAAAAATATTTTGAGGAGGGGGTCGCTTCGCTCCGGTCACGGCCGCGGACCTACACGCGCTACGAGCCAATATGGGTTGAAGATCTTCAATCGACTTGATAGGTTATGGGCCCAACTAGATATGTATTTAATAAGAATCGAATTAGTGTGTATGGCAATCCCTTTTTAGTTACGCAAAAATCTCACAAAACCATGAAAAATGTGTCATAAAGGTCTAAAATTGGACAAAATTCTCAGAATGACATGAAAAATTTGTCATTAGGGTTGTTTCGCTTCAGTTTGGGGTCGCTTCGCTCCAGTTACGGCCGCGGACCTCCGTCTCATTAACCCGTCCCTCCTACTTAAGCACAACCTAGACCAAAACCTTACCAAATCACGAGAGAAGCATAAAATACGCCTGTCGTGGCCTGGGGATTTGCGAAAAAATCAGGGCAAATTATTTTCTTAGCTATATATTGAGAGAGAT
>Ga0208134_1000004_pt1 | contig 123561 bp, 168 predicted proteins | sample VirMetDEL_Mar_31_FD_184515 | JGI IMG/M metagenome (GOLD analysis project Ga0208134, IMG submission 184515) | Aqueous microbial communities from the Delaware River and Bay under freshwater to marine salinity gradient to study organic matter... | ecosystem: Environmental > Aquatic > Marine >...
CCAGACGAACCAGATGAACCGCTACTTCCAGAACTACCACTAGTTCCTGCGGTTCCACTCGAACCAGACGAACCAGATGAACCAGATGAACCAGATGAACCAGATGAACCGCTACTCCCAGATGACCCACTTGTTCCTGCAGTTCCACTCGAACCAGACGAACCAGACGAACCAGATGAACCAGATGAACCAGATGAACCGCTACTCCCAGATGACCCACTTGTTCCTGCGGTTCCACTCGAACCAGACGAACCAGATGAACCGCTACTTCCAGAACTACCACTAGTTCCAGATGACCCATTCGTTCCTGCAGTTCCACTCGAACCAGACGAACCGCTACTTCCAGAACTACCACTAGTTCCAGATGATCCACTTGTTCCTGCAGTTCCACTCGAACCAGACGAACCAGATGAACCGCTACTTCCAGAACTACCACTAGTTCCTGCGGTTCCACTTGAACCAGACGAACCACTTGAACCAGACGAACCACTTGACCCAGAAGAACCACTAGTTCCACTAGTACCCGGATCACCTTTGTCACCTGTACGGGCAAACGTTAATACGCAATCATCTCCGTTTGAAAAAGGATTAGTTTCTGAACTATCGATAGGAGAAACTGTAAATCTAAAATAACCAGCGTTTTCAGAAATAGCAGTTGTAATTGCAAACATTATAAAAGTAGAAGCGTCGTATAGTTTACTTACTTTTACATGACCTTTAATTGCAGATGTAGAATCATCTATAGTGCGAATATATTCTTGAATATCTGTTCCATTTAAGTCTACATCATCAATATTAATTCTAGTAGATGAATTTTGAGCAACAGAATTAAATAGAAAATTACCGCTACCCGGATCTGTGTCAGTTATCGTTGTTAAAAAATTATACTTAAAAGAAGCGCCGCCAAAATTACCAGTTTGACCTGATGAACCACTTGATCCAGATGAACCGCTACTTCCAGAACTACCACTAGTTCCTGAGGTTCCACTCGAACCAGATGATCCACTTGTTCCTGCAGTTCCACTCGAACCAGACGAACCAGATGAACCGCTACTTCCAGAACTACCACTAGTTCCAGATGATCCACTTGTTCCAGATGTTCCAGATGTGCCTGAAGAACCTGAAGTTCCTGATGAACCATCAGTTCCTGATGAACCATCAGTTCCTGATGAACCATTAGTTCCAGAGCTGCCACTAGTCCCAGATGATCCAGTAATTCCAGAACTACCACTAGTTCCAGATGATCCACTTGTTCCAGACGTTCCAGATGCGCCTGATGAACCATCAGTTCCTGATGAACCATTAGTTCCTGATGAACCATTAGTTCCTGAGCTGCCACTAGTCCCAGACGATCCACTTGTTCCTGCAGTTCCACTTGTTCCAGATGTACCAGAAGAGCCACTAGTCCCAGAGCTACCGGCAGGACCCTTCTCTACCGAAGAAGTAGTAACAGTAGATCTCGGTGTTAAATTAACATCGATTTGATTACTACTTGACGATACATTTACATCAATTTCTCCCATATCATTATAAGTGTGTTACATCAGGTAAAACATTTAGTCTAAATTCGAAAAGAGTTACATCTTTTATACCGGGAGCAAAAAAATGAATATCTCCATATAAATTTATAGGAGGAAAAGCCTTCGTATTGCTAGCAGGTATATCAAAAAATACAGACGCACTTAAATCTCCCGCTGAAGTTACGGTAGGGATAAATTGATAAATCAAGCTGCCATCAGGATGACTTCTGATTTGACCAGTACAGGTCAAAGCTGTAAAATCATCTGTAGCAGATGTTAAATTAATTGTTTGGGTACCAAGTGTATCTCCTCGAATTATAGTAAGTTGTGTTGCCACATTCTACTTTACACTTAATACAATAAAAAAAGAAGAATAACTAAATTTCTCCTAATATTTTTATGACTTTTTGATGCTCAGGGTCATTAGGATCCAACTTTAAAGCTGGGTTCTCAACTGACATAGCTATTGTAGGTTTATGAGTAGATTTAAATTCTCTTAATAATTTACTTTTAATATCCATTCTCGAACCGCTAGCAAAAATGCCAATTTTTTCGCACATATGCTGCATGTCAATTAACGTCATCTCACTTAATTTTTCTTTGAAAATTTGTAAATTTGACGTGCCGAAAGGGTTTGACTTTTCTATTCCTAAACACACCTCCAACTCTCTTACTCTAGCTATATCAGGATCTTCATGAACTTTGCCGTCAGCAAAATTTAAATCGTCTAATTCAGACTTCTTCTTGGACTTAGTAATTTTTTTAGCCATATATATATTATAAAGTTAAAATTGAAAATTCAATAAAAAAGGGTGCTGCCCTTTCAGGCAGCACCCATGTAGTGGATCTGATTGATATTAAACGATAAGACCAATGAGAGCGCGAGTATCAAGAACCATACGTCCCTCTTCGAGAGCTCCAAAGTAACCAATTTTACCTTGGCGAATGGTATATTGATCGTCAGCCTGTAAGTTGAATTCAGAACCTGTGTCAGAATCAACTGCTACCGCACGAATAAGAGAATCGCGAGATCTGTCAAGACCGACAACAACCTGTTCACTTGCTTGAGCAAAAGTGGTTCCACCACCAGCTACTGTATGAGCAGCATAGGTTGTAGCAGCACCACCGACAGAAGAGAAGATAGTGTTGAATTTCTTGCCATCACCTAATTCCAATATTTCCATAATAGAAACACCATAAAACTCAGGTAAACCTCCAGAATTAAATAATTCCTGACGAATTGCCTCTGGAGCTGTGATTGAGTCATCACCGGCTGCAGGAGCAGCTGTCAAATTAGGCCCTTTTGTTGAAATAGGATTATAAGCCATTCCACGAATTTGCTCGACAATTTCAGGAGAAACAATGAGATCTGTTAAACCTCTACGAGCTCCAGAAGGAGTTCCCCCAACGAATGAAGAGTTAATTCTCTTAATCTTGGTGAACATTTTATTTAAATCGTCAAGAACGAAACGGTTAGCAGCAGCAGAACGGAAAACATGCAAGTTATCTGTTGCTGTAGCGCTGTTACCCGTAGAAGCCGTTGCTAATGCAGTCATAAGAAGATTAGCAGATGTTCTTTCTTGCTTCAACATAACTTCTTGAGCTACGCGAGTGAAAGATTTGCTAACGACATCAAGGCGACTCTTAGCGGCATACTTCTTGTCAAAAGCAACAGCGCTATCTAAACGATAAGTTGCGATTTTGAGCTCAGAAGCTGTTGGCTGAACGATATTTTGAGGAAGACCTCCTGCAACGGATTGACTATAAACTTTGATATAATCTTCATCGAAAATATCATAGTATAAATCAAGAGGAATTGAAGGGTTGTCTTCAGCGTTGAATTGTAAACTTGTGAATAAGTTAGAAACGGTTGGAGCGTTGTTAATGACTTCAGCTAAGACCGGACCAATGAATTCAGCCAAAGCTACTTGAGCGTCATAGGCTACCTCACGATTCTTGGATGCTAAAGCTTTAATTAGCTCAACCTGTTCGTCTGTTCTCTTTAAAACTATTTTCATATTATATATTAATAAAGCCTTTCTAATTACAAGGAGGTTGGGTTAACACAATCAATTTGAACCAAAGCGTATTTACCAGTAGTAGTTCCAGCGAACTGATCGCTTTGACCGTTAGAGGAAACACGTTGTCCAGTACCTAAAATTCTACCGACGATTGTATAATCACCAGTGAACGGACCAGCATTACTAGCTAATAAACCACTTACTTTGCCAGCGTTGCTTGAAACAACAAGATGCGAATTGGGAGTCATGCTACTGTCAGCCCAATCAACTGCATCATCGGTTAATGTAAACATACCTCTTGTGGCAACAGGAGAAGCCTGACCACTTAAAACCGCTTGTAACTCTGCAGCTTTAACAGGATTATATAGAAGTTTCTCTCCATTCTCATCTTGTTGAAGAGTCTGATTTAACGTAATACCGAGGACAGGTTCTCCTGCAGTAGCCGTTGTAAATTTAAGAGGAACTTCTGGGTATTGTGCTGCGCCAACAAAAGGATAATCAGTTTTACCTAAATATCCGTTTGTAGCATAAGTAATTGGATCGGAATCCAAATTACCAGCTGATACCTTAACGAACACACCTGCGGAACCCGCTCCATTTGTAGATGGACTGGTATCAGCAGTGTTGCTGGCAAACAAGTTGATTACATCTTGTTCGCTATATTGTCTGAATGGTAATAATCTTAGTGCCATAACCTTTAAAAATTAATTGTTATATTTTCTTTTGAAAAAGCCTTACTTAATTTATCTTTCCAAGAAACCTTCTCTTCAGTAGGCTCAATGTTCTGAGCAGGTAAAGAAGCTTCTTCAGTTTGAGCGTTTGCTAATGCAGTTTCAACTTCGACTTCAGGAGTTTCAGTTTTTTCTGCAGTTGCTTCTACGACTTCAATTTCTTCAGTCTTCTGAATACGCTTAGCTAATTCAGCTTCTAATCTTTCTTGGAAAATCTTTTCTTGCTCATCTTTAAAAGCTTTACTCTTGTGACGATAAATCACAGTTAGCTTTTCTTGATAAGAAGCAAAAGCTTCTTCTGAGCTATCTAAAGTGTTTAATTCTTCAGCTAACAACTTACGGTCAGCGTCGTCAAAATCATATTCTGTATCAAGGGTACTCATTCTGGAACTAAATAATTCCTGAGCAGCCTGTGCAGAAAGAATAGATTCTAACTCGTTAATTTTAGAAAAAGCGCTATCTAACTTTTCATCGTTTTCAGCTAAGCTTTTTTTCAACTCTTCAGCTTCGGCAACTGCTGTCGCTTTAGCTTCTTCAGCTGAAAGAATTTGAGACTGAATTTCTTCACTCTTTTCTTTAATGCTTTCAGCGATTTTTGCAGAGATGCTAGCAACTGCCTCTTCACTGAATGATTCTTTCGTCTGCTTTTCAGCAAGGACGGTCTTTAAATCTGATAATATCTGTTCTAGATCCATAATATTAGTTTTGGTTGTATTTACAGGCTTTTTTTCTTTTTGTGAAAAATTTTCACGAATTTTTAATACTTCAGGTGTATTAAATTCACCGTCTTTATCATTCGCTTTGTTTTTATCCATTGTGTCTTGAGCTGCATCATCAATAATTACACCATTTACATTTGCCGCAGGATTGGTCGTGAAACCGATGCCCAACGGATAAATTCGTCCAGTTACGAGACGATAAACTGGAATCCCATCATCTGTAAATCCAGTTCCGTCAAAACCTCGTAAGTACTTTTTAAATTCATTTATTTGCTCTTCTTTAGTAATAATCTCAGCCTCATGAAGCTTATCGCTACCCAAGGCGATATTATAATTATTAAATCCTATCTCCCAGCTTGCGCTTATTTTTTGATATAAGTTTGAATCAGGATTATTAGATTCTAAAAGTGCTTCAGCAAAATCTTTATCTACAGTTTTGTAAACAACGGCAGCTAAAGCGATATTAAAAGGATCTAACGACCCCTTGACATCTTCGTCTGTTAAAATCTTATTTTCTCCGAAAGAAGAAAAAGCGGAATTAACAATATGACCTACTACTTTTTGTTTTTTATGTTCTATATTAGTAGGTTTATGCGTAAAATAATTTTTAAATTCAATAGCGGTATCAGTATCAATTCCATCTCCGTTTTTATTAAATGCATTGACTACTGCTCCGTTAAAAGCAGCGCCAATTAAATCTACATTTTTTTCTAAGTTAACAGATTTAGGAATTAACCCCTTGATAGGCTCTAATGATGCTTGCGACAACAATAAATTATTATCAAAATTTATTGAAGCAGTCACAACATTATTGAACCGCGTCTTGTACTTATACATAGTAATTGTTACACTTATTTTTTATTACTGTGATATAATAAAGCGGCTGCATAGGTATTTAAATCGTGCTGTGCAGCCAGATCTTGCACAGCTTTCATCACGCCCAACTTATCTAAAGTAGACGGATCTTTTAAAACCGTTTCAGCTGCATCTTTCCAGTTAGTACTTTCTGAACCTATAATAATAGCTTCACTAACATTTTCAGCTAACTTCTTTTGATCTTTTGTTAAGCGTTTTTTATTATATTTTTGTTTCAATAAAGTCTGGACATCAGAATACAATCCTTTAGTTAAATCAAAAACTTCCGCAATAGCTTCTCTTGAATAAACATCAGCTTTAATTGCCCCAACTGGACGACCTCTTTCATTTGGCACTTTATTTTTTACTGGAGGTACTTTTTCAGAGCTTTTTTCTTCGGGAACTTCCTCAACATCACTCCCCATTGGAGGGGCTATAGAAGGGACGCCTCCTATAATAGGATTATAGAATCCTTTCTTTCTTTGCTCAACAAATTTTTCTTGAGCAGCAGCGAGCTCTTCTCCAGAAGGATAAATACCAGTTTCGATAACTCTAATACCTTCTTCAGGGGGCAAGATGCCTAATTCCATCATTCTGGTTACAACTCTATTAAATTGCGTTTCATCTTTAATAGACACTTCTTCAAACTTAGCTAGAGGACATTTACCTTTAAAGCCTAAGTTTTTAAATATCAATTCCATTTCTGGTTGCAAGAAATCATTTAAGAAAGCATTTCTAGCCTCTCGCAATCTCTCAAAAAATACCTGAGCTTTAACTGTTGTATTTGCAAACTTCTCAGAACCAATTAAAATATTCTGTAGACCTTCTTTAATATCTTCGTTAACAATTTTATATTTCTCATACCCCAATACTTTATTCATATCAGGAATGATAAAATCAGCTTTTGTTGTGTAATCCGCAACAAGGACGCGACCAACAGATTGATTACTCAATAGAGATTGCATTGCGGAAATATTTTTATGATTAATGCCACCTTTATCAGGGGTATTACCTAAAGTGATTAAAAGAATAACATTTTCAATTGTACGACAGATCGCTTGATCTATCTTTTTCATTTCTAACTTAAAGTTAATATCATCCAAAACGGCAAAGCCAAACGGCACAGCAAATGGCTCATAATCTTGTTTCTTATAAAAAGAATAAATAACATCAGTAGGATTTAATTGTATTTTTAAACCATCTACAGACCATTGACCGTTTTTAATTTTATCTCTAGACTCTGCATCTAAACTTTCAAAAATTATTTTATCCTGTTCATTTTTTGGATTCTGTAATCTTTCTAATTCATACTCAGAAAGAACCTTTTCATATACAACCTGTTTCCAAGATGTAGATCTATTTGCCACAAGAAAAAATGGATTTAAGAGGGTATACTGTACAGGAATAGAGTTTTTGACATTGTAAGAAGTAGGGTAATTATAAATCTTTTCAACGTTATCGTAAGATAGATCATCAGCATTAGCATAAGATTTTAAGATAGATTGAAAATCATCTAACGAAAATTTAGCATTTAATTTATAAAAAAAGATATTTCCGCTACGATAATATTCCCTGAAGTATTGATCTTTTACTTTCCAAATTTTTATATACCTCATCCACTTGCTGAAAAAGTCTCTAGCTTTTGCGCTGCCGCCCTCTAAGTTTATTTCGGCATTAGAAAATTCAGACATAATGTCTACAGCATTTCTAAATATAGCAACATTAGCATATGCTTTTTGACATAATTCAATAGCATCCCTTACGTTGTAACCATTAATTGACGACTCAAATGGCAACAAACCTTCTCTAATATTAGCGTATTTATTAAATTTAGGCTGAGTAGATATCCTGTTTCTTCTTGTTGAAGTCGAAGATTCTCCTCCATTTCTAGAATAATTAGCTTTGCTGTCAAAGCTATAAAAAGGATCGCCTAACAATTGAGGCTCAGAAGGGTTTTTTTGGACTAGACTTTCTAAAGAAGTATTGTCACTTTCATTACCAGATGAAAATTTATCCCAATAATTTGATTTTTTTGTATATTTTCTAGGCATGTCTATATTATAGTTACACTAAGCAACTTTCAAAGTGACTTTTAAACTTTTCTTTTTTAAAAAGAATATAGAAATACATTATTATTTCCAGTAAAAACTATATCATCATGCCTAGTCCAACTTTTTTCTATTAAAAAGTCATGACAATCCATACCTTTGCCTACTGTTTTATCGTTTGTCTGAAAAATCTCTTTTCTACCATCAGGAAAAAATAATTCCACCCATGTATTCGGCATATAATTATCGTCTATAGCTATAAAGGAGTTATTATTGACCCTATAAAAAAAAGAAATTAATTCACTCAAGTGATGAGAGGAAGATGGTTTTGGATTATGCAGGTCTAACTCATAAGAATCTAAAAAAAACAAATCTATAGAATTGATAAAAGAATCAGGCATTCCTGAAATACTCTTAACACTATCAGCACAAACATGATCTATTACATCTAAATATTCTTTATTGTATTTTTTAGATAATTTTATATGACCGTAATCATTATCTATTGTAGTTAATGTGCCTCCAAAATAATTTTTAATAAACTTAGCAAAAACATTAGTGAAACCTATTTTTCCAGAAAACTGCGTTCCCGTTTCCAAAATGTTAATCGGCCTATTTAAAGACTCAAAATACTGAAAACATTTATAAAGGAATTGCTTTCTTGATTCAGTAAAAGAACAATTTTCTATTTCTTCTATAATCTTACTCATAAAATAAAAGGCGTAAAAGAAGAATCTAGCTCTTCTTTTTTAAACGACTGCATATCATAATAAACTCTTGCCATCCAATTTGAAAGTATTAAAGCGGAATAGCTATCTTTTCTTGGTTTATCCGGCCCAGTCTTTCTTTTTAAATTGGGAGGTAAATCAAAACTTTGTGTACCTTGGGCTGTTGTAGTTATTTGTATTAATGCGCACTCAGTCTTGGTCAAAAGTATCATATCTGTTAAATGCTCCACAAAATCAATCATTTTAGCTTCTTCGTTTTGTTTGTCAGAATCCGCCATATTAGAAAACTTCATATTTAATATGCCTATTTTCTTTTTAGATTGAGTTCTAAAATTTTGATCTATAGCTCTACTTCCAAAAAATATTCTTCTATGATCGAAATTTGCTTGCAGCAATTCATTAGCGGTTCTGATCCAACTCGATGTAGGTTTTCTTAAAAAAACATATTTATAATTAGATTTATTATATTCATTTTTTGCAGAAAGTAAATTTTGAGGATAATCTTCTGGTTTTTCAAATTCTGTGGTTATTTGTTTCAAGTCAATTCCTTCGCTTTTAAACAATTCACTTTCATTACAAGAATTCATAAACTGCACTCCGCCATTATAATCCATGCAAACAGCTACAATATTAAAGTTCTTTAAAATATATAAGAAATATTTAATATGATCCCTTAATGAACTACCCGATAAAGCGTATGAATGAACTAATGTGCTTATTTGTTTTTCTCTATTCAGCTTTAAAACTTGTATTGCGAAATCATCTGAAGATTCTGTTTCTGACCACGAAGGGTCAACTGCTACAATATATTCGGCTTCTGCTTTACCAACCACCTCAACAGAAGGTGACTCTCCATCAGGAACGGTACATAATGCCATTTTAGATATTTTAAAATACCCAGAACTATCATCAGTGAATTGAGCACCAAACTCTCTCATAAATTGAGATTCACTCATAGTAGCTTTCGCTTGATTAATTAGATTTTGATCATACAACTGCACAGGCGCACAATCATAACTAAACTGCATTACACATCGACGAGTTCTTTCCTTATTTCTTGGATTAGAAATTAAATTTTCATATTGTTCATATAACTTATATAAATATTCAAATTTAAAAGAAGCAGATGAAAGAGCTATCAGTTTGTTATTCGGCCATTGATGTCTATCTTTTTCTTCCATTTTGCCCTGCTTAATTAAATTATTCTCCGCTTGATACAGCTCTTCTCTTTGTGTAGGGTTCTGCACAACGGACAAAAATGGCACTATAACTTCATTATAAATGCGTTCAGGCATCAACAGGAACTCGTCGATAATAATGCGATGAAAACGGAAGCCTCGCAGTTTTTCACCATCACCCAAGGGTAGCGCCCGAATACGGCTTTTGCCTATTTCCATTACCCACTCATCATTACTTTTTGAAACGTGAGTAATACATTGCTTTAGTAAATAAGCTTCTGGCTTTGCGGCGATATCTTCGATTTTTTTAAAAATCATTTTAGATTGCCGGAAAGATCTGGAAAGAATACCTGTTTCAACCCCTTGATTTAAAATGGCGTCTAAAACGGCATAAATTCCAGTTGTATAACTTTTACTCATACCGCGAGACCATACTCCTAAAAAATAATCACTTTCCAACATGCTTTTAATGGCCATATGTTGAAATGGGAATAATTGAACACCAGTGATTAAATCTGTAGCAAAAGTTGTGTTATTTCTTAAAAATTCATAAAATAAAAGTTTAGCTTCTCTCTCTTCTAAGAAGCCCTTCTTTTTTAAAAGATCTTCATTGCTAATGAATTCTTTTTTTCTTGGTATTTGATTACCTGTCTCCCAACTCATGATCTAAATAATATTGAATATCGACACTCCACAACCGATCCCCCAAATAAAGAAGTCTCGGTATAATGTCTAAAGATTTTTCTCTGTTTCCAGTAAAAATAAATTGAACGTTTCTTGGGTACTTATGACTTAAGCACCTCATATTATGAAATACATATTCTAAACTTGTCTTTCTTCTAAATTTCTTGTGATTAGATTTTATTTTATCAATAGTAGTTTCTATAACCACAAACAAATAACTATTTAATTGAACAGCTTTCTCAATTTCTCTCTCAAAACGCGAAACACCAGAAGCTAAAGTCCCTAAAAAATCTGTTTCACTTTTTCTATCAATGTAAGTATAAGTATAGTCGCCATCATTGTTTATATAGTCCCCAATATATAACTTTTCTTTTTTAGTTTTTTTAAAAGGTAATGGATCCTGTTCTCTTGTGTCAATTAAGATTTCAAACTCTGGAATTTCTTTGTCATAAAAATCAAATGGCATGGGCCTGTTAAAAAGAGGCTCTTCATTTATCTCTTTACAAGCTTTACTGTAAGATTTAAAATGTTTTTTAAAAATATTAACTGGAGGCAAACCTAAAGTTTTTAATTCATTATGAAACGGGGCGTATTCATATTTTTTATCTTCAATTCTTTTCGATAACAGCTCCAAACATTTTGTTTTCACTAAAACCGAGGCAGCATTTTTTTCCCATATAAGAAATTCATTTAAGTCAATAAACTCTCTTTCAAAATAATCTTTTTTATTTGTAAACGGAATTTGTTTTTTATAATGCAGTGAATACCTTGGATAATACCTGCAATAATATTCGGCCTGATAAAGGCCATGTTTTTTTAAATGAGCATGAAACGATTTATCAGATTCAAATTCTTGATTACATATTTGACACTGATTCATATAGCATCTTCTTTGGACACACCTAAAATCCTAGCTTTCCAAGAAGACATAGATTCAAATTTATCAGCTTCCTCCTGAATAGCTTGTTTCTGTAAATCAGCTATTTGAATCATCATTTGCCTTTCTTTTTCGTCTTGAAAAAGTTCAACTAGATTCAAAATAGAAGCATTCTTCTGATGATGCTTGTCGATTCTTTTAGCTCTTTCGCCATTTAATTTTTGAATGCTCTGATCAATGCGCTTAGCGCATTGGTTATACTCCTCACTTATAGTTTTTAAAATTTCTGTGAGACGAATCGTTAAATCATTTTGCTCTTGAGTTTCATTAAACATTTCATTAACTTTATTTTTCTTTATATCAATTTGTCTCAAATTAATATAATCCATGCAAACATTTATATATAAGTTTATTTCATCTATCGTCAGATCCGGCTTATCCCAAATAGACCGAACGAATTCCGCCTCAAAAAGATCCTTATCACTAGAGCTTCCGTATGAATCATAGTTTCCAACAAAGCGTGGGCTTGCTAAATAAACTAATAATTTTTCTAAAAATTTTCTATGCTGCAATGAAAGTTTTTCTTCGTTCAGGTTCTGCCCACACCATTTATTTACTTTATTTAAAACGGTTTTTAAAGATCGGGGCACAGAATATTTTTGATTAACTCCCGATTCTGACTCAACTAAAAATTGAGGGTATTTTTCTTTTATGTATTTATGTACCGCTCTGTATTCAGCAGTAACATGAATATTTAAATTCTCAACGCCTTGAAACTTTTGATTAAAAATTAATTCAGTTATCTGTTTGGGACTCATACCCGATTCAACATTCTGATCTATAAATTCAGATTGAGCTTCAGTTAAAATTTCTTTGACATGAGAAAATCTAGCTTTCTTTTTCTTTTTTATAAGCCCTACTTCTACGAGATAATCCCTGACAAACCTAGATTCTTTTGATCTACCAGTTAGATTTTCTTTATTGTGCAAAAGGTTAGCTATGACCACATAGTCATTCAAACCTTCTTCAATTTTTTTATTGATAAAAATTTTGTCTTTTTCACTTAACATGTCATGATGAAAACAAATCGTTTTCCTTTATTATGGTTTTTGCTTTTTCATAAAGCATTTTTTTTAAATTTTTTATTTGTTTATATCCAGCTTTTCTTCCACTCTCATTTGTTTTAAACTTTAATATTTTAGCGACATCTTCATCATTTAAATTATCAATAAAAAACATTTTATATATAAAGAACTGTTTGTTAGTTAAAGCCCTTTTCATTAACGAATGCAATTTTTGCTCAGCAGAAGCGTAATCCTGAATACTAGATCCCTCAAAGCTCATATAATAATTCTGATGATTCTCTAAACTAACAGTCATCTTTATATCATATGCTGGTTTTTTTAATTTTTCCCATTTAGCATATAAAGGGCATTCATTACATTGAGTTTTGCTTGGTGTAAAACCGCATGAGTTTTCATAAACTATTTCAATACCTTTACTAGTATTAAATGGACATGATAAACAAGGTTTAGCGAAAGAAGTATAATTATTACGTATAATATTTCTTATCTGATTTGTAGCTATCCTGTTAACCCAAGGTTCTATAGGCCTAGACTGATCCCAAAGATGCCATTTTTTATAGATGTGTAGTTTTATTACCTGTTCAATATCTTCAAAATCAAACCAAGTTATCGCTCTAAGCCTCCATTTAGATCTTCTTTTTTTTATTACTTCATCAATTTTTTCATACATTTCTTCAAAATTTTTCTTTTTAACTTTCATCTATATCTTTTATTACCCTAGGAGCACATTCTTTTAATGATTGAGCTAAATATTCTTCGCGAGTTAAATCTTGAACCTGATCTACAGGTCTATCTAACCTATCAGAATTACCTACAGGAGATGCATTAAAAAGTTCTTTTGCGCTAAATTTATTATTACCTCCATCTTGTATTTCATATGCTAATCTAGAAGGCCTCCTGAAAGAACTATCTTCTAATTCTATTTGTGGATTTACCTCTTGAATCACTTTTTTTTGTGGAGCAAAACTGGATAAAGCGTTACCACACGAAGAACAAAATTTAGAACCTGCGCTGCTTTTAGCTCCGCATTGAGAACAATAAATAATACTCATTGATATATTATATGTGATTTAATTCATTTATCTAATTTCTTAAATACGTTAACTATATATTTTAATATTTCGCTTCTAACAATATCTTTTTCATCAAATTCAAAACAGTGAATACCTTTACTTTCACTTTCTTCGCTTTTAAATAAATCGTATATTTTAGTGAATCCAGATTTCATGCCAATGTCTGACTGCATTGAATCACCACAAATAAACATCTTGGTTCCCTCTCCTATACGTGTTAGAAGTGTCACAAGCTCCTTTGTGGAGTAGTTTTGAGCCTCGTCTGCTATGATTACCTTATCGTTCCATGTAGCGCCTCTTAGGAAGTTTACAGGGAACGCCTCTATATATCCTTGATCTTCTAAATATTTAGATTGGGTAACTGGAAGTAATTCGTCTAACTTATCGTACAACGGCATCATGAATGGATTAAATTTTTCATCCACAGTTCCGGGTAAAGAGCCTAGACCTCTTTCTCCCGCTTCTGCTATTGTTCTGATATATTTTATTTCATATTTTGGATTTGAATTTAGTAAATGTAATGCGCAATAAACTGATAAAAACGTTTTTGATGAACCTGCTACCCCATTAATAAAGATTATTTTCGTATCATGCCGGAAAGCTAACTCCACTAAACTTTTTTGTTTTTCTGTTAAATCAAATTTGTTGATTTTCAGTTTAACTTGTCTGAATACATTGTCGTCTAAAACTTCTTTTATTGTCCCTTTTGGTTGCCTACGTTTTTTTGTTGACATATAGTAAAATATATTACACTATATATGTATGATTTTCCACTGTTTAAGTGTCCCTTATACCCCCACTAAAAAAGAAGTGTCCTTGTGCGCTTTTACTCAAAAAGTCTATAAATTTTGTGAAGAAATGACCAAACGTGGCCATACAGTATATCATTATGGGCATGAAGATTCTGAAGTCACATGCACAGAGCACATAACCGTAACAAACAATGAAATTTTAAAAAAAAGTTATCAAGATTTAAATATTTGGAAAACAGAGGGCTTTAATCAAAGCGTTCACACCGAAGCTGTAAAAATTTTTAATGAAAATTGCATTAAAGAATTAAATAATAAAATAAAATCTCCAAATGAATTTATATTATGCTGGTTTGGGTTTGCGCATGAACCCTGCGTCAAAAATTTTAAAAACAAAGCAATAATTGTGGAACCCAGCATCGGATATGATTCAATGTTTGCTGAAATTAAAATGTTTGAAACTTATTCACAAATGCACAAACTCCATGGAGCGTCAAAAACAAATGTGCATTTCAATAAAGAATTTGTAGTTTATCCCGGCTTCAAAAAAGAAGATTTTTTATTTAAAAAACAGAAATCTAATGCAGCTCTTTTTCTAGGTAGAATCACAGACGAGAAAGGAGCTCAAGCTGCATATGATATGTGCAACGCAGCTGGTCAAGAAATATATTTTGCGGGACCAAACACACTAAAACTTAAAGATACAAAATATTGCAAGATGCTTGGTTTTGTAGAACCAGAAGAAAGAAAAAAACTATTGTCTGACGCCAAATTTTTATTAGCTCCAAGTTTTTTTGTCGAACCATGCAACTGGACAGTGATAGAAGCTCAATTTTCAGGCACACCAACTATAACGACAGATTTTGGAGGGTTTACTGAAACAGTTAAGCAGAGTTATACTGGATTTAGATGCTCGACATATCAACAATTTAATTTCGCGATAAGAAAAGGGTTTAAAGAAATTGAGCCTGAAAATTGTCTAAAAAATGCGACCCATAATTTTACCATAGAGATACAATGCAATCATTATGAGATGATATTTAGTCAAATCACACAACAACTCCATTTATAATTATTTCAGTATAATAATCTTTGTTACCCCAATAATATTCAGAAATGTCATAACCATCAGTTGAGTAAAGTCTAAAATCAACTGAAGAATCATTTTTTAATTTATCCATCATTTCGTAAACTTCACTTCTTGGGAAATAATCGTTGCCAGCAAAATGAATTTCACCAGCAAATTTTTTTACATTTTTCTTAAATAAGTCATAATGAGTTACTAAAAATGTTTTCTCGTAACTTTCTATATCAAATTTTAAAAAATCAATTTTTCTATTTAGAAATTCCAACAAAGAAGGAAATGTTATAGAACTCACCTTTTGTTTTTGATCCTCATCATAAAAAGACCAATTAAAATCTTGGACTTGTAAGCTTTCACTAATAAAAGCGTTTATAATAAGGGGCTGTCTTTTGTCTTCTAAATTATCATAAAAATCATTTATACAATTTACGCTAGCATCCAACCCAACATAAACAATATCTTTATCATAATTCTTAAAATAAAATGGACCCTGAGAGCACCCCAGATCCAGAACAAAGTCTCCGTCATTAACGTCAATAAATTTTTGATATTGATTATGTTCAAATATTTCTTTATATGTAGAAGCGTGAATATTTTTCATAAATTATTTTCTTTTCTTAATAAATTAATTTTATTTTTTACCATTTCAAAAGATATTTCCTTTGTACACTCAAAATTTTTGTTTTCGGGACACCAAAGCCAATTCGAGGGCTCAAACTGAAAAGAATCATTATTCCAGCATCCGTTACAAACTTTTTCATTTATAACTCTGTAAGGGCTAGTAAACTCAGCATAAGGCTTAGAGAATCCCGATATCATCACCACTGGTTTTTGGCAAGCCCAAGCCAACCAAGATAGACCCGAACCTAAACCAATAAAAAATTCACAATTGTATAAATCGTCGATTCTGTCTTGTAAACTTATGTCTCCAGTTTTATCTATACAATCACTTGGTATTGTGTTTTGATTACCCTTTATTCCAAAAGTTTTATGTTTATCTATACAAACAACGTCATAACCCAAAAACTTTAAATAATTTACAACTTTTTTCCAACCGTTTTTATTATTCCAATACTTAGCTTGAGCTGTGGATTGAGTAGCTATGCAGACATATTTTTTAGAAAAAGACGAAGGTCGGCTCTTTTCTATTAAAACAGTTTTTTCTTCCTCATAAGGGATATCTAAAATTTTACATGCAACTTCTTGCAAAGAGTTGTTATGTGAAGTTGGTATGTCATAATGTAATTCTATAATAGAATCTTTAGATTCAGGTTTCTGATTGTAATCGAAAAAGTTTATTAAATCGTACTTATCTTTATTGAAAATTTGCTTATGAGGACTGTAAAAATTAACTTTAGTTTTATTAAGTTCAGCGTATCTCTGAACCATAGGTACCCAAGCTATACAATCCCCTAAACTTCCTGATTCATTTACTATGTCTACAGTATTCTCCGGCGAAGGTAAAATGTCATTTTCAACAGTATTATAAAATTCATGTTTGACTTTAGTTGATAAATTTTTTACAATTATTTTAACTCGCTCGTTGATTTCATCACAACCTGCCCACATACCATTATTTATAGTAGTTCGATAAACTATAAAATTATCTTTTTCTTTTACAAAAGAAACTTCGTAATCAAACTGGTCGCTGCCACTTATCTCTATTTTTGGCTTAGGGTTAAAAGTTGCATTGAAAATGTTTTTATCAGGCAAAGCAAAAGTTTTGATTTGGACATTATGGGCTTTATCCATGTTATCTAAAATATAGCTCTTTAAATTATCACCATTTATAAAATTAATTAATTCTTCGTTTTTGTATTCACTTCTTAAAGTCTCTATATCTGAGATAAAACAAGGCATGTTCCATGATAAAGCTTCTTTAATTGATATGGGATTGAGCTCTTTATAGGACGGTAAAACAAAAAGATCCATTGCTGCCATATAATCCCCTACATTATCTCTTTCATCATGAACCACACAATTAGGAAGAGCTTTCATTTCTTCCGTTAATCCACAGTCATTATAAAAACATGTGTTACCAATAAAATGAAATTGAACGTCTTGGTTTTTTAATTGACTGGCTAGCTCATATAAAAATTTTTGATTTTTATTGCTATGAAAAAGAGCTACATTTAAAACATGATAATAATTGGGATTCAGACCTAATTTAATCAAGCTAGAGGTTCTGTCTGGTTTAACTTTCTTTTCTACTTTCATGTCAACTAATTTAGACGACACATTTAAATTACATAAGTTTTTATGAAAAGATGAACAAAAATGAAACGCATCGGGGATTAATTTTTTGTCGTTAAAGTCGAACTCAGAAGTGTGACAGGTTTCTAAGATTTTAAAACTTCTGTTTTCATCATATAGAAAGTTTTTTATGTCGTCAGTCAGTTTTTTTAAACTGAATATTTCAGCTAGCTCGTTTAAATGTATTTCATCAGGATTATAATCTTTTATAAAGTCAATAAGCTTTTGCGATTTTTCATCATATTGTTCATCGCTTTGCCTTAGATGACCAAAAGATAAAAAGTTTTGCTCACCAACTAAATCAATTATACAATTTCTGTGAACAACATAATCTCCATAATAACAGTATTCAACAACTTTAACATCATAGCCTTGCGACTTTCTTTTATTTATTAACCAAAGAAGGTATGCGGGTGAACCACCAGTAGAAAGATGTGGAGCCAAAAACAAAATCTTTTTACTTTTTGAGGGTGTAATAATTTTTTCTATACAATCTACAACATTTTCAACTGGAGGATGACAATCGAAAGAACTCCTGTCTTCTAAACAATTTATAAGCGGCGGCACTCCTTGGATTGTTCCCCACTCTTTAATTCCATGTTTAATATCAGAAGCGCAGAAAGCTTCACAGGAACCTGAAATATAATCATACTTATATGATTGAGAATTTTTTCTAAATGGAGCTCTTAACTTATTGTTTATGGAAGATCCTAATTGAATAATATTTGTATCTGTTGTTCCTGCTAAATGGAGTAAACCCGAATCCATTGTGACAAATGCCTTCGCTTTATTTATAACATTCCAACATTGAGACAGTGTTAATTTATTTGTTAAATCAATACCTAAATTAACATTTATGTCAATTGTTTTTTTATCTATTTCAAAAAAACCTCTTTCATGACTGTTTTTTCCAACTAAAACTACAGGTATATTTTTAGATGTTAATGTTTTAGTTAATTCTTCCCAATTCTTTTTTTCGTAAGTTCTAGAAGGCCAAGTCGATCCCACATGTAAAGCTATATAATCTTCGGGAAGATCATCTATGGCCTCACTCTCTTCAGGAATAAAATCATATTCCATTTCCGATTCACTTAAACAAAAACCTAAATCTAAAGCGTGAAACTGTCTTATATCAATTGTGCTATGTTTTTTTTCTATACCTCTCTTGTTTTTACCGCCTATATCAACAAAAGTTTCAAACACTTCTTTAGCACTCTTTCTTAAATTCAATGTCCTTAAATCATCAAAAGAAAATGTTTTGTTAACATACGGATTGTTTTTAAATAATTCTGGAACATGAGTAACTACATTAATTTTACTCTCGTAAACAAAACTTAGTTTTCTTAACGTAGGCGTTGCAGCTAATGTATCACCTAAAGAGGAAGAATGAATCAAAAGATAAAACTGTTTCATATTTTCTTTTATTTTATTATAAACAGAATCACTGCATTTCCCATGAAAAAAATGTAAATTTTTCATAGAACCTTTTGATGGTATAGTACAAAAAGAAGTAATCCTTTCCAAAGAGTCTTTAGGATTGTCTAATTTTTTCAACATTAAATCAACATCACCTATTTCTTCTGGTATGTTTATTAAAACTCTATCTAAGCTCTGAACATTTTTTATTTTCCATAATAAACAATTAATTACAGTTTCTTCATGAAAAGGGGTTAAATATTGCCAGTTTTCTAAAATTAAATCCGAATAACATAATTTTTTCCACTCTTCTAAAAAATGAGAGCATTTTTCATCAAAAATAAAAACTCCTGTTTGTAAATAACTAGCAGTACGAATATTTACGTCTAAACCAAGCTCATTCAATAAAGGCGCTTCCAAACATAAAGATAAATCTACTCCATTAGTGGTGAACGGATTACCTCTCCCACTATGTAACATGAATTCTTGACAACCTAAATTCAACAACGGATAATAGCTTATATTTTCAAATTTACCAAAAATTAAATCACAGTCATGTCTCGCTATACAATCAGCATCTATGTAACAAAAACGATTTTCATTTCTAAAATCCTTTAAAACTTCTAGAACAATTATAGGCTTCAAAAAAACAAAAAAAGCTTTATCAACAAAGCTAGAACTTTTTTTATATAAAGCGGAAGTAAAATTATCTGAGTTTAATCTTTGCGGTATTACATTGTCAAATTTATTTTTGTAATCAAAATCAATAGTATAAAATATAATCTTATAATCTGAAAATAATTTTAAGCTTTCAAAAAGCCTTTCAGCATGTTTTAAAAAGTCTTTATCACAATGAGTAACAAAATAGTTCATAAACTGATCTTACTAATGCCATAGCTTAAAAATTTAAATAAAATTCTTTATCAAAAATAATCTCTTGATTTTTCTTTGACACGACTCTATAAAATATCTCATCAGCAACAGGTTTTTGCGATTTGATAAAAAAATCAACATCTGGAGTAATTGTTAAATTTGTCGTAAATAATAATTCCCCTTTGTCGTCATAAATATTAAAATCAAAATTATCATTTGTTTTAGTATTAACCACATAAAAACAGTGCTCATCTCTTTTATATATGATATCAAAAATAAAATCATTTTCTTTATTAGTTTTATGAACAACAGGCATAGGCAAACTCCTGCTATCATAAAAATCTTTATTAAAAATTAATTTATTTTCTGAATTATATTTGAAAATACACCTACAACCCTCTGGTCCATTATATTTTCTATTTTGGTTAATAATTTTATCTGAAGTCCGTGGATCAGTCTCCAGCCAAGAATAATGGTCTACAAAAGCTGTATTTTTAGGGATTATAATTTTATTTATATTATTATCAGTAGTTAGTCCATTTTTGTATCTAACATAACAATCAAAATAAAAGTCTTTAACACCTTCATGCCTATCAACCCAAAACGCAACAGATTTACTAAAACCATCTTGCCAGTAAGGGTATTTAAAAACATAATTCTTAAATTGAATATCATAGATGTCAAAATGTTCATTTTCATTAATAAAGTCAATAATTTTTAAAATTTGTTCTTTTGTATAGCATTCATCAGCGTCTACAACCCATATCAAATCCACATTTCGGTCTAATGCGAAATTCAGCATGTAATTTCTACCTTGTTCTTCGGTCCATAATTCTCCAGTGCCTGATGAATGTAAAAGAAAATCTAATTCTTTACCTATTAACTTTAAAAGCGAATGAGAACCTTTAGCATCGTTTTTATCTTCCGGTGAAAGACTATATCTGCCGTTTGTTGCGGCTAAGATTAACCCCAACTTATCTTTTAACTCTAACCAAGGCTCAAAAACCTTATCTATGTGAGCAGCACAATTATATGCAGAAAATAATACTCCTATCTTCATTCTTCTTGTTTTATATGTTCATTAATAACAGTAGTAAAGAAAGTAGTAAATCCTAAAGCTTCAATACTATCGCACACTTTCATATTAGACACATACCTACCAGCAAACTTACATGAGAAAAATTTACCATCTGCATCAGGGTCTCTGACTTTCTTATAAAAATCCTCAGATTCTAATACCACCACTTCCGCTGCAGACATATCTTCGGTGTACTCATCAAAATCAACCGAATCATAGTACACCCCTTCATCGTCAGGAATCGCAGCCCGTTTTTCCCGGCTTTCATCTAGGTATACCATTAAATAATCCATACTGTATATAATAATGAATAGGTGGGCGGCTGTCAAATAATATTTATCTGATTTCACCTATTTCAGGAGGCTGGCTTATTTTTTTTTGTTTTTTATTTATATTGATTTTTGTTAATGTTTATTGATTTTTATTAAATAGGGGGAGGGGTATGGGTTTTATTTTTTATTGGCTGGGTTTAGTTTGTCTGAAAATGAATTACATATTGAAGAAAGTGTCCCCCCACCGTATATAGAAATGTCAATAACAAAATTATTTTAAAAAAAGGGTAGGGGTTGGCACAGATAATGAGGGGGGGAGGGGGTCCACATGTGTAAAAGTAATTGAAACTTTTTCTTGCATACAAATAAAAATTAAGCTACATTATAACCATGGAAAACGAAATGACAAACACCTTAGGACACACAGGACAGATTGACAATATCATGTTTCAAATGGAAGAGATGAACTTGATCCCCATGATGAAAGGAGACTTCAATATCGTAGACGAAATGAGAAGCCACTTCGGAGAGGAAAAGTTCCTTGACTTTCTCAAGGATACTGTCAGAGTTTGGGACATGAACATTGAAACCAAATAAAAATAATGATACTTTTTTTAAAAAAACGCTTGTATTATCCTGAAAAACTGTCATACTATAAGCATGAAAGATAAAGAATTCAAACAATTCCTAGCACGAACCGCAGCCAAAAAATTAGCAAGAGACAAGGCCTCACGCAAACACTTGGACGGATTGAGATCTTGGGAGCTGGGAAAAAATAACCACTCTTTTTCCTTGCGTTAATCTTTAAAACTGACATAATATTAACAAGACATGAGAGATATGAAAGAAGATGAGCCTAGTAAGTTAAGAGCCACGCTTGACCAGATCAAGAAAGATGCATTTGAAGCTGGATTCCACGCTGGTTGGGATTATCTGACGACTGTGCTCCACACAGAGGCACCAAAGGTCGAAGGCCACCGAACCCCTATCCGGGAAGAAGCATATATGGTCTACGCGAGCGAAGAAAACGAGCGCATCGCTCGGCGACAAACCTAAGATGAAGCATTCTTTTTCCTTGCAATATCCTGAAAAACTGTTAAATTTATATCATGAAAGTTAACAAGGATACTAAAACAGGCATGGTCACTTACACTATGCCAAACGGCAAAACCTTTTCAGCGGCATATAAACATGCAGCTTATTGTGTCGCCTGTGATGGCGATGAAGTCCCTTCCACATGGAACGGCAAAACATACATCTATATGTATGATTGGAAAAATCGTCATCATGATTACTATTGTTTTGAGGACGATATCTCAACTGATGTTGCACCGTGGGAAGTTATGGGAGTTCGCCATGTCGGAGATCCGATATATGCGACAGCAATGCGAGAAATATAATTTGACAATAACCTTTAATCTGTTATCTTATACGTATGAAAGCAATATTACTTTATGTCCTTATTCTATCCCAATCAATCTCGGCACTGGCTTCATCAATTACAAATGAACAAAAAATTGTGGCAATCACGCTACTTGCAGAAGCAAGAGGAGAGGGTAACAATGGAATGGGCGCGGTTTGTGCCGTTATTCAACAACGAGCAATCGAAAGAAAACAAACAGCAAAACAAGTCTGTTTAGCCAAATGGCAGTTTTCATGCTGGAATGGCAAGAGTTTAAAGGATCTTGAATACTTGCTTGACTTACCACAGGCAAAGATGGCAATATACTTTGCGAAGAATGTTAGCTCAATGAATCGTGCTTTGGTTGGTTACAGCAACCACTATCACGCAACATGGATGAAAAAGAAACCTTATTGGGCAAAAGGTCAAAAGCCTGTCGCCAAGATCGGACGCCACATTTTTTATAAATTATAGTTGACTTTCTCCCCTAACTTGGTTTATTGTTGTATGTTTGGTTATGTCATGAGTACAAGGAGGGAGCTTCGGCTCCCTCTCTTTTTTTATTATATAATATAAATTATATTCTGTAAGCCCCTCTGTATGAACGACTTACGCAAAGCGCCCCCGGGGGCAGACGTAAGTCCTTGATAATCAACGACTTACAAAAGATACGATACAAGAAACGTGCCAACCTTACCCTCAAAAAAAGTTTCACTTTTTTAGGGGTTGGACCGTAAATGTCCTACCCTTTGTGCTATGATAATCTTATGAAAAATCAAAAGGTTTACATGGTCCCCGTCAACTTCGGCAGCGCATTCTGCCTGTGCGAGCAGGTCGAGTTTCCGATTGACCGTGAGACAGGTGGCCTCTGTGCTGCTATTGACTTTGCCGAATCCAAAAAATCAAATGTGTATCTGAAAAATCAAAAGACAGGCGTCCTGTCTTTGGTTTGGAAGAGCAAAAAATAATCACACTTTTTTAGGGGTTGGACCATAAATGTCCTACCCTTTATGCTATAATTGAACCATGAAAACAACGAAAGACTTCAATATGTCCCTTTACTACGGCATCATCACTTCAGCCTCAAGTCACAAGCGTCTGCTTGAGGACGAGCAAAAGAAAGCTCTTTCAAACGAAAGAAAAGATTACTTAAAAGAAAAGATCTCAGAACAAGATCATATAATACAAACACTGGAGAATAATTCCTCGGTTTTCCTTAACGCATCTATTGATAACATATAATAAAAATAATTACACTTTTTTAGGGGTGGGACGACAAATGTCCTACCCCATATGCTAAGATAATATCATGAACAATAACAATATGACAATAAAAAATGACGACACCCTTTCAGTTTGCTGCTGCGGCTGTGGCGAAAACTCGCAAATCACCCGCGATGAGGCCGACGAATGGACCAATATCGATGGGTTCATGTGCCACGAATGCGAATAATTAATGCACTTTTTTTAGGGGTGGGACGGCAAATGTCCTACCCCACCTGATACAATAATACCAACAACAACACTAGAAATATATTATGAATAAAATCGAAAACCAAAAATTCACCTTCATCTATCAATCTGAAAATGGGAACGTTGACACCTATGTCACTTCCGCACCGATTGAAAATCACCGTCATCACTTCATTGCTTATAAGTATAAGCAGGAAGGGCAAGTGTCTGGCACTCGCAGATTCAACAAGGTGAATCTGCTCTCCCATATTCATTGCAATAACACTGGAGAAAATATCCCAATCCCGCGCTGGTAATGTCAAGAAAAAAGCTCCCAAAAGGGAGCTTTTTTCACGCTTAGGTTGGCACGGCAGCTGCTCTAGCTAACACCCCTAAGTTGTTGCATAGCAACGACTTACGTCTGCCCCCGGGGGCGCTTTGCGTAAGTCTTTGATGATCAACGGTTTATGAATTATATAATTATAGTAAAGTATAAATTTGGGCTTTATTATCTTTTACTTTTAGAAAAGTTTTATAAGCTTTTGTAATAGGTTTTTTATTATACTTTAATACAAAGGAATTATATTTATAAGGATCATATGTTGTTTCTATAGCTTCGCTGGGCACAGGATAGCAAAGATCCAGATTGCCAACCACAAAGGCATGAACATTTTTTGTTTGCTCGCGCAGAACTCTTCTTCTGCCTCCTTGCTGAACCCTGAATTCAGGATCATTCAATGACAAGCCGTAAGAATAATCTATAACTTTTCCTGTCTTTATATTAACTACAGAAAACAGCTTGCGATGCAGATTGAAGTAAACTTTAACTTTGATATCGATGTCCCAAAAAGTTGCCATTCCAAAATAATACAATAACAATAGAACAAAGCAATAAAAATCTTTTTTCAAGTTTCTTTGGGGTTGGACCGTAAATGTCCTACCCTATATGCTACAGTTGAAGTATGAAAAATAACAATATGATATTAAATCCTGAATGGTCCCGATGAAGGAAAAATGACCACCGTTTTTCTTAATCAAATAGAAAAATAATCACTCTGAGCTTGACAAACAATAAAAAATAAACTAAATTACTTGTATGAACAAAGACGTTGAAAACTTCCACTCCAAAGAACTAGAATCTTTTGCCATTACTGGCTATCTCGCTGCACTAAGTGGTAGACTAGAATCCCTTGCCGATGGTCTAAATAATTACCCTTCAAATGGTAATGAATTCTACGTTGAACGAATAGATAAGATGAGCAAATCACTTGAAGAGGTTCGCAATTTCCTTTACAATAAAAAAACCAGTTACATTAACCTCAATAAATAATAATAAACAGAAAGCGAAAAATACTATGCAATTCCCAACTGAAAAATACACGTTCGTTTACAAGCGTCAAGATGGAACCGTCAATACTTATGTGACCTCTGCTCCCATCGTTGACAAATCTCATTACTTCACTGCCTACAAATATAGCGGAGAGCACCAGCAATATGGGATCCGTTCCTTTGCTAAGGGTGGGATCATTGGTAAAATCCAACGGGTTGACTAACCCCTTTTGGGCTGGTAGCTCAATGGTAGAGCAGCGGCCTTTTAAGCCGTTGGTTGTGAGTTCGAGTCTCACCCAGCCTACCATTTAATTATATAATTAATAATTAAAACTTTTTCTTGCAATAACCTAAGAATAGACTATATTTTAACTATGGAAAACATGATGAACGACGAACTCCACAACTACGAGCCAACATGCGAGGAACTCTACCCCGCAGATTTTAACCATTCTGAATATCAGGAATGGGTAGATTCAACCCACGCCAGCACAGAAGAGTCGTAAAAAACCTTGACAAGGAGGGCGCTTCGGACCTCTCTTTTTTTAAGCTTAGGTTGGCACGTCATCTGCTTTAGCTAACACCCCCAAGTTGTTGCATAGCAACGACTTGCGCAAAGCGCCCCCGGGCGCAGCCGTAAGTCCTTAATAATCAACGACTTAGAGCCACAAACTATATAATTAGATATAATTAAATATAATTTACATTATATATTATTTGTTATTTATGTATTTGGGGTTTAACATTCATTATTTGCGTATTTAAGGGTTGACATTAGTTATTTATTATTTACGTATTTATTGTTTAACATTGATTATTTATTAAATATTAGGCTTTACAGGTTATTAAATATGTGATTAAATTGTTGGATATGAAAAAACCCAAGACAATAGACATCACTCCAACATGGGAATCGCTCGCACCAGTAATGATAGATATCATTAGAAACCCTGACGCACCTTTTAAATCAATTGAAAACGCCAAAAACGAATTGCTAAGAATGGCAAGAGTGGCAGACAAATACATTGAAATAAGCTCATACAAAGATGGCGAATGTGTTGAACAGTATGTTGACTTAAAGGATTCAGAATGAATTTAGAAATTATTACTAATAATGTTCCAAGGGATTTATTGTATCCTTATGAACTCTCAGAGAAAGATTGGGAAGACACTTGTTACGATGAAAAAGATCGGCAACGAGCAGAGCAGGAGGGAGACACTTTTATTAAATATAAAAATTATGTTTATTCTCTTGCTGATTTTATGAGAGTAGAAGATAATTCCTCTTTCAAGGGTTGGCATGGGTATTTATCAGAAACATTCTTTTCTGGAATATTAATTAAGTATTGTGAAGATACTGCTCAAGTTGTATTAGGAAGATATTATTCATAAACAAATAGGAGACTGATATGGGATTAGATCAAATGGCATACAGGATAAAACGTGGAATTATCAATGAAGAAGTTCCATATAATAAAAAAACAAATGGTCTTGATGAAAACCCTGATAGTGGTTTTGAAGAGATTAGTACTTGGCGCAAACATTATGAGCTAGATGATTGGATGACAGACCTGTATTGGAAGAAGGGGGGAAAGGGTAACGATGGCATGTTCAATTGCTGTTGGATGAAATTAAATCTAGAGGATTTGGACGAACTTGAAGGTTTGGTTTTTATGGGCGAAATATCATATAGCGATTGGCCTTCGGAAATAGAAAGTCAAAAGGAATGTGATTTAGAGTTTATTAAAAAAGCTAAGAAAATCATTGAAGATGGTTTTGATGTGTTTTATTCTAATTGGTGGTAATAATATGAAAGAAGAAAAAATCACAACTTTTACATACGCTGATTTAAGTAAACAAGATTTGGTTGATGAAATTGCGTGGCGAGCATTAATGGTTCAACCAAAAGATGTTTACATGGAATGGTTAGATGGTGAAGTTTGCAATGTCGAAGAGTTAATTGCTTTGTTTGATTACTTAAATGATAAATTGAATCGCAGCACTAGTAGAGATATGGCAGACATGTATAGGGAAGATTTCATGGAAAAACTTAAAATAGAAAAATTATTATGAAAGAAGTTTATTTTAAAGATGGAGAATCCACAATTGATTCTATTTTAGCGGAATGGGAGACTCAAATTAGAAAAAGTAAAGATGAAAATCTTAATAGAAGTTTTTATCAACTTCAAGATTCTTTTGCGAGATTTAAAGTAGAACTTATTAGACAGGGTTATAAAGGATATTTTTCAAATGACTAGAAACTTTAAAACTATTTACCTTACGATAGCAGTGCAAGTTGAAGACACTGCCGATTGTCTAGAAGTGGTCGAAGATTTAGATTATAATATTAAACATCCTAAAATCATTGATTCAGAAATTATTGAACATCAAGTATGGGAGGAAGAAATATGAGAAAGTATATTGAAACCTATATGGCAGATAAAAATACAAAGTTTGCCGATAAGATGTTTGATAAAGCATTGATTGGTTATGACTTTAATGGTCAAGTTTATTATGACCATCACAAAATGACAGTCATGCTTAAAAAAACAGGATTGACAGACAGTGAAGTTAATGAGAAAATATTGCTTTTAATCGCTAAAGACAAAATAAACATTATTGTTATCCCTAAAAAGTTATGAGCAGAAAAACAGTTGTTTTAGAAAATATTGACATGGCATTACTTTCTCAACAAAAACGTGACCTATTAGATATTATTGCGGACCACAAGGAAAACTCCCCAAAAATTAAAAGCCTAGATGGGTTACTTCACATGATAGACTATATACAAGATAAGATAGAAAAAGGGTAATATGAAAAATATTGATACAGAATTATTGTCTCAGCAGAAAAATGATTTAATTGATATTGTTGGATTCCTTGAGATATCTTTGAAGGACCATCCTGAGTCACATACGGAAACTTGGATTGCAAGTTTGGATGGATTGCTTAACATGATAGATGATATACAAGACAATGGTTGGTAAAAAAACATTAATATGAAAAAACTAATACACAGACCTGTTGAAGACTACGACCAAAAAGTTTTCTTTGAAAATGAAGAGCAATTTTCTGATTGGGTAAGTTGCCAAGAAAGAGGAACTTTATTTGCTGCGGATGATCATAACAATGTCTATACAGTTATGTGCATGGATGGTGATGCTCCATGGGCAATATGCTATCTAAGGGGATTCAGGACATTAACATTTAAAGTTTTAGTAAGAGATTTTGAATTGTCTTGGATTGATAACGACCAAATGCTCCACCTGATAGATATATGTGAAGATTAAATAGTTTTATTGTTGACGCAAATCAAAAAGTGTTTCAAAATTATTGGACATGAGAAAAACAATTAGATTGGCAGATATCAAAATGGATATCAACGAACAACTCTCCGCAGAATATACCACACAAAAAGAAAGAAACCTGCTAGGTATGCTCCTAGAAAAATGGTTAATGAATAGGGGAGCATATCAAGGTTTTAGGTGGTTAGAGAAAGATCGTGTCCCAAAGGGATGTAAAGCAGGGATAAATACCTTGTCAACACAAACCAGCAATGGTAAAACTGTGAATGAATTGTTTGACGATACTGATAGTTCAAGAAAATACTATTATTAATTTAAAGGATATTAGTTATGCGAAGATTTGATTTTACTAAACAGTTACCTACTTATTGTAGTGATACATACGAAAAACAATATTTTTTAATATTTAGTATTATTGTAGCAGGTCGTAATGCAAAAATGGCAGTTGAAAAGACATGGAGACTACTTGAATTCACATGGGGAGAAGAAACCCCATTTGATTTAATTAAACATTATATTGATAATAAAACTCTTACTCAAAAATTAAAATCATTAAAAATAGGTCAATATACAAGAATAGAAAAAGCATTAAGAGATATTATTAATTTAAATGTCGAAACTTGCACATTAGATGATCTTTTAGCTTGTCATGGAGTTGGTAATAAAACTGCACGATTCTTCTTGCTTAATACTAGGAAGAACGCAGAATATGCGGTATTAGATACTCATGTTCTTAAATGGTTAAACAATTTGCTGGGCAATTGGAGGAGCGTCCCTAAATCTACACCGACAAGCGAATCTCGATATGCGCTATGGGAATACGAAGCGATTCAGGCGATGAAACAAGAATACCCTGAAAGAACATTGGCACAAGCAGACTTTGAAATCTGGAAAACATTTGCTAAAGTTTAATATTATGGAATACATATATGCATTAAAAGTTAATGAAAAGGAAGAAAACTTCTTTGCTTTTTACAGTACTTTAGATAAAGCGAAATCGGCAGGGAAAGAGTGGCTGAAAAAAACCAATAAAATATGGTACAATCCAGTTACATACGTAGGAATGACATGTTATGAATTGGGATTAGATATTCATAAAATACAATTCGACACAATAGATAACGACAATGATTATGGAACTCACATAATCGCAGCATTTAATCGTCGAGCTAGTGAATTTCAAAGAGGTAAGCAAGGATTGGGGATAATAACAGAAGAACAACCATCTTGGACATAAATTAAAATAATTAATATGAAACCATCAGAGACAAACACATCAGATACTGGATTAGGCATGGCTTCTGTTCTCCAAAGAGCAAAGCAAGAAATTAAAAAATTAAAAAAAGCTAATTTAAATCCAAAATCAAAATATTGGAGACCTATTAACAAAAGAGTTTCAATGGTAGAAGCGAGTGTTACATCAGGGGTTAAAGAAGATTCTTTCGGAGTCATTTCTAAGGGGGCTCTTAATGAATGGGCAAAAGGCTACGAACACTTCTGTAATCAAACCGTTAACACAAAAGGCCAAAAAGTAAATAGAAATAGATTAAAAAAATGCGCTGAACCATGGATAAGGCAAATGAAATTTGGCAAACAACTACCAAAAGAAAATTAAAAAAAGATTGCTAATTCGCCATAAATAACTTAAATTACTTGGACATATGAAACTACTTGCTAAAACAGATCCCGGTCACGGTTGGCTTCAAGTGCCAATTGACTTACTAGAAAAACTTAATGTCACAGATAAAATATCTGAATATTCATACAAAAGAGGTTCCTATGCATACCTTGAAGAAGATTGTGACTGGACAATCTTTGGTCGAGCAATGGAAGCAAATGGTCTTGCATACAGTGTAGGATGCGAACATACAGATCAAGACTCCCCAATCCGTCAATATCAACCATTTAAATAAAGGAACAATATGCCAAACTGGAGTTATAATATACTTAATGCATCTGACGAGGTGCTAAAGCAAATCGTCGATGAAGGAGGAGAGATCGACTTTAACACGGTCGTTCCGATGCCTAAAGAATTACAAGGCACCGTGAGTCCTAGCAGGGATAAGACTCGAAAAGAAAAAGATGCTTCAAAAAAGTTAATAGAAAAATATGGTAACGATAACTGGTATGATTGGTCGTGCGAGAATTGGGGAACTAAATGGAATGGAGTCTCTGATGAACCATACTCCTATGTCATTGGAAGCGGAGACACTCTATTCACATATGGTGAAGGAATTATTCATTTCAGAACAGCATGGAGTTATCCAGAGGGTTTCATAGAAGCGTTAAGTAAAAAGTTCCCAAACGAATTGATTAAATTTGAATGGGAAGAAGAGCAAGGTTTCGGGGAAGCCTTTACTATTAAAAACGGAGAAAAAGAAATACAAGAAGAATGGGATTTGCCCGAATGGGGAGAAGAAGTAGAAGTTGGCATACACACCATTTCAGAATGTATTGGGGATGGTGGCAGAGAAGAACCTTATACACCAAAGTTTAAAGCAGGTAAATGGTATATCGGTATAGATGAATGCGAAGAGCATGATTCTTTGGATGAGGCTAAAGCACGATGCAAAGTGCTAAAAGAGGAGTGGGAGAAAAGAAAAATTGAAATTAAGCTTGCTTAAACGAGCTTAATTATCTTGGGCAATGCAGCGGTCCTCTGATTTATGACTGGTTATTTTCATCGCCCGTGTGGTAACTGCATAAAAGCCACACCATTTTTTAAAAAAAGGTAATGCGGCGGCGGGGTTTTTACTTCTAAAGCTCACTAGTTTAGAAGGTTTGTTGTCCCTCTGGTGATCATAAACGCCTGAATAGTAATCGCATAAAAGCTATTCTTTCCTGACCCTCCTCTTTAGGTTTACGGATTTCCCCCTCTCTAGGGAAATCCCTAGAGAGGAGGGTATCTTTTTGATAATCAACAACTTACAAAAATCGCTCCCCGTCGCTGTCGTAAGTCTTTCTTAATCAACAACTTACAAAAATAAGCGAAGCAGTCTATGTGCCAAAAAAAAATATTTTTTTAGACTTGATTCGATGAATTTTTATTGATAGCCTGAATGCATGAAATCAATCGTTAAGACTCAAAAAATCTTAGGCATCGATACAAATGCCAAAACCGTAAAGGGTGCAACTCAAGGTTTTATGACGGGTATAGTGTATCTTGCTCCAAGTAATGAATCAGGAGTGGCAAACACATGCCCACATGCCTCTAAAGGATGTCGCGATGCTTGCTTGTTTACTGCGGGACGCGGTTCCATGGATAACGTCCGCAACCCTAGAATTAAAAAAACTATATCTTTTTTTGCTGATAAAGCTTCTTGGATTAATCAGCTCAAGGGTGAGATTGTCAACGCCAAGAAGAAAGCTTCAAAAAACAAAGCTGAATTTGTTGTGCGGCTGAACGGAACAAGTGACATTCCATGGGAGAATGAAAACATCTTCCAAACCGAAAAAGAAACTCAATTTTATGATTACACAAAAAACCCTAAAAGAATGATTAACTTTCTTGATGGTAAAATGCCGACAAACTATCATCTAACTTTTTCTAAGTCAGAAAAAAATGATGCTGTTTGTGATATTGTTTTACGTAAAGGTGGCAATGTTGCAATGGTGTTCAAAGACTATAAGAAAGTTGTAACAGATGGGCGTTATGATTTTAAAGGTCGTAGTTATAAAGTCGTTGATGGAGACAAAAACGATTTACGTTTTAAGGATCCTAAAAATTGTATTGTCGCTCTGAAAGCGAAAGGCAAAGCCCTGAAGGATACGAGCGGGTTTGTTGTTCTAAATTAAACCTTGACTTCATGAGTCAATGGATGTAAAACTATTTCAACCAATCATCAATATGATTGAGTATAGGATTTGCTCTCAAGGTGAGGGCGAAATTGACAAAATGCTAACCGTTGCTAGTTGGGTGGTTCTCATAGTGATTTTGGCTATGTGTAACCAAGACTAAAAAAAATGAAAAAATGATTGACATGTTTGCTGAATGGTGGTAGCTCTCTAAAGCATATCGAGTCGTGTGATAATTCACCTCCTCTGAAAAGAGGGGGTCTTTTTTTGCTTTAGGCGAGAGCAGAGTCACCACGATTAGTACCAAAAAACCTAAATCAAGTCAATAAAAAAAGAACTAAATAACTTTACTCCTAAGTCCTTGATAATCAGGGACTTATAAAAGTCGCTCCCCGCCGCCGCTGTAAGTACTTGATAATCAACAACTTACACATGAACCTTCTAGCAGAAAACACATTTCTTGTCAACACTTATTATCAAAAAAAAATAATGAAAATAAATGAAAAAAAGTATTGTGCGGCTTTTAAAATATGGTATTCTTTTACTTGTAAACAGTAAATATTAACCCTAATAAAAAAAATACATTATGCCTAAAACTACAAGCAAAAATCAAGACCACTACATCTCCACCACTACTGGCTGGGTAAACCAAGAAGATACCGTAGATGAAATCACTTTCGATAAAGCCTTTCCATATGATTTTGAACGTCATCCAATTAACTATGGAGATGAGCATCTGCAAATTAATGGCACAAAATATTATGTGCTAGAATGTTCTGACAATGGACAAACAGTAGGCAAACCAATTCCTGAAACTTACCAGCATTTGACTAATGAGAGATTTTGGGAAATCATCCAAAATTCTGTTGGAGGAACTGACGCTGTCATCGAAAACGCGGGAACTTTCAAAAATCGTGGCAGACGGTTTGTCACTGTGCAGCTAGGGACTGATATGGATAAATTCTATGTTGGTAATCGTGAATTCAAAAACAGGTTCTGTCTGTTGGATAGCATCGATATGTCATCATCTCTATATGGGGTAAATACTTCCACTTGCATCATCTGTCAAAACAGTTTCAGTGCTGCGATGTCAGACCGATCTGGCTTGTTCCGATTTAAAGTTCGCCACTCTAAAAATATGATCGTTGGAATCGAGAATATGGAGAAAGGTATTGAGTCTTTCATTGGCGTTTCAAAGCAATTTAAACACGCTCTTGAGAAAGCAAATACCATCCCTGTGAAACATGCAGAAGCCAATCAGCTTTTTACAGGTTGGATAGCAAAAGATAATGCTAAAGATAAAGTTCTATCCACTCGTTCAAAAAATATAGTGAATAGACTAGGCGAGCTTTTTGTTTCTGGCAAAGGTAATGAGGGTCAAACCCTACTTGACGCTTTCTCTGCTGTTACTGATTTTTACAGCCATGAATCTTCTGGAGGCATGGACAAAGATGGATTCCGAACCAAGCAAAACGAGTCAAGTCAGTTTGGGACAGGCAACAGAGTCAAACAAAATTTTTACAATGAATTGTTTTCTTCTCCTCATGCAACCAGTCGTATGCCTGACTTCAAAAAAGAAAGTTTTGACTCTTTAAAAGAGCGAGGACGCGAGGTAATGGCTCAAGAATCTGTAGTCATGAATTAACTCAGTAAGTCAAGCTCAAAATCAAAAAAAGTCTCCGAAAGGAGGCTTTTTTTTATGCATAGGTTGGCACAGCACATGCTCTAAGAATATCTATAAGTCGTTGCGCAGCAAGGACTTAGGGCGAAGAGGGGGCCGAACTTTTGTAAGTCTTTCATTACCAACAACTTGCGCAAGAAATTTTCAATTCTGTAAGTCTTTCATTATCAACACTTTATGTTTTTTATTTTTTGTCTATATATGTATATATATCATTTATATGTTTATTTAGCCTTATATATTTGGCGTTCTATATTTAGCGTTATATATTTGGCTATTGTTATTAAGCGTTTATTTGTTCATTATTTGGTTTTATTTGATTTACAATCAAACAGTATTTGTATATTATTTGTTAGATATTAGATAGATATTTATTACTTATTTGGCTGCGCTTTATTTATAATCAAACAAAAAAACCCACAGGTTGCCCTGTGAGTTGTGTGTCTTATCGTTGTTATTTACTTTATTGCTTGGCGCGAGGCCTACGATACTGAGCTTTCCCAGAACGCGCAAACACGATTCGATCTGTGTCAACGCGGCGGTTCATCTTGCTATTGACATCGAAGAATGACACCATCTTCTCAGTCGCTGACTTGATGCGAGCGCAATAGGTATGTTGTCCCTTTGCGCGATTTACTACTAAGGTCGTAAAACGACCACCTGTCTTATTCAATGTATTAACTAACTTATTTGCCATACAAGAACAATTTAATATATTATTGCGTATTTGTCAAGTATTATTACGCATTTATTTGTTCATTATTAATTAATTCTGCCTTCGGCTTCGGCCTCTTTATCGTTGACAAACATATCAGGATCTTCTAATAGACCTACTATATCTGCTTGCCAATAAGATTCTATTGTTTTTTTGCCTCCTATATATGCATTAATAGCAGTTAATATAATATTTGCTTCACCTGAAATAGGATTTCTGATATCATCGTAATGAGGAAGAATGATTAAGCTTTTACCATCTTCGCTGGTTCCAGTCCATGGGCCGCTGCAATTAGTAAGCGCCCACTTTTTAATTATTACATCTCCACCATCTTTATGTTTTATTTTTATTTCATTTTGTTGATATGTTGCTACTGCTATCCAACTAAAGTCTTCACTAATCCATTGTGCTGTTATACCATTCTTATGTTTTAATAATATCTGTTGCTTATATGCCATATATATATCTTTACCCTAAAAACATATAAATAGACTAAAATATTTAATAATTAACTAAAATGCGCTAAAACATTAAAAAATCATTTAAAAACATGTATTATATTAAGCTATTATTTATTCATTATTAGTATGATGGTCTAGTTAAATTTCTTATCAATTACTTTAACTCCATGGTAAGTAATTTTTCTTAAGCCTTCAATTGTAATAAACCCTTTGCGAAGAAGAAACATTTCATGATCTCTCTGGATACTGCTTCTAGATAAACCAGTCTTAGCTGCAAGAGAAGCTAATGAGCAGGATCCATGCTTCTTGAGAATATTTAATATCTGCCACTCAATGCGATTTAATCCTTCAGGTAAAATGCCAAGAATAGTAAATAATTGCATAGCATCATTTTTGCTGACATGTTCAATCCTGTAAGTTTTGCAATAGTTTCTAATGTCTTGCGCCATGAGTATGCAAGATCTAGCGTTACCTCTAGAGGTTTCTGCTATTACTTGAAGAGCGTCTTCGCAAAATGTATATTCTGAGAGATATGATTTAATAATGCCTTTAAGGTCATCAACACTATAATCAGAAAATTCAACAACAGTTAATCTATCTTTAAGTGGAGGAAACAGATCATGACTTTCAGTAGTTGCGAATAAAAAATGATGCTTGCTGAAATCAAACTCATAAGTTTCATCTCCAGCCGTATAGCTTCTTTGGGGACTCTTCTCTGTATTTAGTATAGTAAGTAAAGTATAGACTAAACTGTCAGGCAAAGCATGACACTCATCAAATAAAACTGTTACTTCTTTGTCTTGAATGTGTGGGACGAAGACTTGCTCAAGAAATTGAGTTACTGATTTAATGGTGGAGCTATTAATTTCAATAAACTTTTTCTCCATTCCATTTTTATTTTTTAAGTTGTTAGCAAACTCTCTTGCGTAAGCTGTTTTACCCAGACCTCTGGCACCAATGAAATTAAGAAAAGGCACAACGCCTGTTTTCTTATGTACATCAATATAGAAGTTGAGTTTACTTTTAATTTGTTTTTGTCCAACTAGTTTTTCAAATGGCATAATATTTATTCCTTACAATGATCAATTTAATATTTATTCAATAAGAAGTCAAGAAAAAACTGGGGGAGATTGCTCCCCCCCATTGAATCAGCTGATTGTGAACTCAATCTTTGGTTCATCTTCAACTTGCTTCGTTGGTTCTAGCTCTGGTTCTGGCTTTAATCCAGCTGGCGTACGGTTAGTAAGCCAAACGCGACCAACTGGCACTGTGGCCTTCATGTCGCCATCCAACTCTTTTAATAGATCTTCAAGAGTCATATCAACAGTACTAGTAGCGCCTTTTGGTCTGCCCCTACCTCTTTTTTGCTTTTCTGTCATACACTGGTAATTTAAATCAAGAAAGGGTGGGTGTCAATTATTTTTTATTCAGAAGTGAAAAAAAAAGACCCCTTCAAAAAAACACTTGGAATTTTTTGATGCGCTGCGGGGTCTTACTGGATTTTACTTAGAGAAAATAAACATCCAGCGTTGTTGCGCTAATATATATTACACACAAAATCAATTTTATTCAACATAATCTAATGTTTCATCTAGTCTTACTTTAGCTATTGCAAGATTTATTTCAAACCATTCATTCCTCTTATTTAGGGCAAAGTACTTCATTATTTCATGTATTTGTTTTTCGGCGGCGCGGCAATCTGGATGATGTATATAATATTCTATTTTATAATCTCTATATGGAGATGATGTTTGATATGTGCGCAATCTTTCTTTAATGTCTTTTGTAATACCTATTTTGTAATAACCCTTAAAAGCTTTATTACTTATTATGTATATATATCCTTCTTTGGTTTTAATAATATTTATTAATGGGGCGGCTAATTAAGTTTATTATTATTATTATCTTCTTCCTCTTCTTTTTCAATTTCACGCATTGTATCTTTAGCTATTCTTTCTATTATTTCATCTTTTATATTAGTAATGTCATTTTGCTTTATCATTGCAAACACCATCCCTTCATAAAACATAAAATACATATTCAAACAAGAACAAAACACAAACAAATAAAAATTCATATTGTTTAGCTTTATTTCATTATGTAGTAACAACATTACAAACAAACATACAGAATAAAACAAACCATATTTATGTATTATTGTCATTATTTTAGAATTCATATTATTAATTATCTTTTGCGGCTTCATTTGAATAAATAATAGAAGCAGTCATACCTTAAAATTTTCTATCTTTTTTATTTATTACTATCTTGTTATTATCTTTATATGTTATATGTATATGACTGTCTTATTTGTCTATATATTTATTTGTATCTAAAATAGCATATTTATTAGGAAAAATGGGTTATTTGGGGTTAACGCAGTATAATTAAACACACTGTGTAAACAAGGCCTATAAAGGTCGAGGCCAACAGAAAGCCATATAAAATATCTAAGAAATCACGATTCATCATAGAAAACAATATCTAACAAAATGACATTAATAATTAATACACTAATAACATTATTTATTATTTGTTCAAGTAAAATTCTTATTGCTTCATACTTTAGCGGCCATTCAATGTAAATTTTACAATTCTAATACATTATCTACTATAGTTTCTATTTGCTTTAACATAGCTGGGCTTTGTATATAATATACATACGAGTAATTACCTAAACTTGCTATATCTGATATTTGGCTTGTATATAAACAGATGCAATATATGATGTCTTCAAACACTCCAGCATCATAATCGAAAGCTTGAAAAATTTTCAAGAACTTTTGTTTGTTAGCGGCGTTCTCTTTCTCAAATTCATCTGCCCAATTTAGAAATATTTTTTTAGCGTTAGGTTCGTAGAACTTTTCATATAAGATAACCTTAAGATCTTCATAAGGCATCTTTAAATCTTTACTTGCTTGAAAAGCAAATATATGATTAGTTTTTGCCATTCTTTTTGAAAGTGACAAATGGTATTATTACATAACTATGATGTGGTTTATAATATTCAGCATATTTATTTGCTTCTTTATATGTTCTAAACTTAGCGTCTATGTGTTGATCAACGCAAGCATAGTTTATTTCTGTAGTATTTAATACAATTGATAATATTAATGTCATATCCTGTTATAAACCTTCACAAACCGAGGCGTGTACTCGCCTACGTAAGCGTTTAAGGTATTGAACTCAAAAAACTCTTCTGCCTCCTTAAAAGTCATGCTAGAGGTCTCTACAAGGATTTCTATGCATTTATCAGCGTCATATACAGCCACATAATTAACTTGATCAATTCCAATGAGAGCATCATCAAAACCATCAGCAAATAATGCTTGCTCGTTGATATAAGAAAGTTCTTCTTTTATTGCTTCTGGCCAAGTGCTCATAGAATATTTATTTGATGACTATATCTTTTTTCATTATGGATTAAAATACATTGATTAAGCTGGTTTATGTTTACGCAGATATTCTATAGCACTCTCCAAGAGTTCTGTGTCATCTTTGAATGAACCTATGTTTCTATTGCAAGAATGGCAAAGCCAATCTCTAAATTGGTTTGTCTTGTGATCGTGATCGACGACCCAAGCTCCGTTTCTTCTGTTGCCTTCACCTTGACACTCTTTTGCGCTTCTTTTGCAAATCGGGCACTTATGATCTTCTGGAGCATTTCCATGTTCGCGCCTGATCTCATGCCTATCTTTGCTGAGACGGTTGTTACATCTCTTGCACTCTGTCCTACGATACTTTCCTCCCCCACTAAAGCTATAAGCTGAGAGAGGCAAGGTTTCACCGCACTTCTTGCAAACTTTGGTGTCGCAATTAGGCTCTAGAGATACATGTTCTGGAAACAAGTCTAGCTGGTCATCTTCGTTAATCAACATAACAGAATTTAGGGTCAGCTTTTAGTTTGTTAAATTAAAGTTTGCCGTCAGAAAACATATCTACATTAGGCATAGCTAGAAATAGAAGCTTTATAAATATAATCAAGCGTTTCTTTTACTTGATTTCTTCCCCATCGCGTTGTAATCACTGTAGCATCTTTTACGCGCTCTATTGAAACAACGGTATCTAAATTATAAAGGACTTCTTCTTCAGTTTGATAATCAGTTAATTTAATTAGGTGAGCCATCTATATCGTCTTTATTTAAGTTTTTGATGGAAAATTCATCTTTTCCTTCTATTGCTTTAGTAATTATTTCTATAACATAACTTCCTAAGCCTTTGTCTGTCAAATTTTTTCTACCGGTATTTTTAAGATACATTTGGTCAAATGCCTCATTAGTCTCAAAAGTAATTAAAGAAGAGCCGTCGGGGTTATCTGCTACATCGACAATTTTTATGCTAGGCATAGATTTCATTATGAAAGTATGCCGTATTTCATTATTATTAAATAAAGAGTATATACCGCTAAAAAAGTAAGAATGATCTCACCTGTAATACGCCGAATAGTAAACCTGTCATCGTGTAACATATTATTTTATATCTACCTTGCTAATCTTTTTGGTTTTAGCATGTTTCAACAAATCGGCAAAATCAATCAGCTCGAATAGATCTTTTTCTTTTTTAGACAATTTGAAATAAAAATCTCCGCCGATAATATCGGGATAACTCATACTTCGCCGTTTAAGTTTGAATGTTAATGCGTTATTCGGCACAGTTAGTTCTACATTAAATTTAACTTTTTTCATTTTTTGCTAGTAGCTATAGTAATTAAAATTAAAGTTGCTACAAGAGGCATTAAATATTTGATTATTAATTCTTCTTGCATAATTTATTTACATTGTTGTTTTAATTTTACTAACAACCCTTTTAGCTTTTTGTTTAGCTAGATTAACAAACTCATCTCCTGCTACAACGACACCCATTCTTCGCTTACCATTAATACTTGGTTTACCGAATAGCCTAAGTTTGACATCATCTTCATCTAATGCCTCATCCAAATTATCATATTCAACTTGATTGCTGACTCCTGAAGGTTTAATGACTGCAGAAGCTGCAGGAGTGTTAAGCTTAATGGAATTAATAGGTAAACCTAAAAGAGCTTTTGCATGTAATTCAAATTCAGATTGATCCTGAGAAATAATAGTAACAAGCCCAGTATCGTGTGGCCTTGGAGATACTTCACTGAAATATACTTCATCTCCTTTAATGAATAACTCAACTCCGAATACCCCATAACCATCTAAAGCATCTGTAATTTTAGTAGCCATATCTTTTGCTTTTTTAAGTTGCACAATATTCATTTTGCACGGTTGCCAAGATTCTACATAATCTCCATCGACTTGCCTGTGACCTATTGGCTCACAAAATATTGTTCCTTTTTTATTTACGACAGTTAATAAAGTAATTTCATAATCAAAATCAATTATTTCCTCAACTATTACCTTACCTCCTCCTGCCCTACCTTCTTCTTGGGCTTTTTTCCAATAGTGACCAATTTTAGGAAATGATGAAACTACAGATTGACCTTTACCACTTGAAGACATGATAGGTTTTACAATACATGGCATACCGATTTCATGAACAGCTTTAGCAAATTCTTGCTCAGTTGATGCAAATTTGTATTTACTAGTTGGTAATTTTAATTCTTCAGCAGCAAGCTTTCTAATACCTTCACGATTCATTGTCAGTTGGATAGCTTTAGCGTTAGGTATCACTGTGACGCCTCGCTCTTCAGCTTCCATAAGCACTTCAGTATTGATGGCTTCTACTTCTGGAACAATATAATCAGGCTTAATTAATTTAATGTGTTCATTTAACCATCTTTCATCAAGCATGTCGAATATGTGGCAATTTTGCGCTACTTGCATAGCTGGAGCATGAGGGTAATTATCACATGCATGAACTTTAACTCCCAATCGAATTAATTCAATTGCTACTTCTTTGCCTAGCTCTCCGCTCCCTAGCAACATTACTTTAGTTGCTGTCTTTGAATAAGGTGTTCCTATTTTCATAAACTAAATATTATTTATTATTTTTTTTATTTCACTGATTGCAACAGTATATTTTCGCCTCTTATTAAAAAGTTCATCATTTTCTTTCGCAAGACCTTTTGCAATTTGGCATTGGTCTTCGTATTTTTTTATCAGTTCTTCATTTTGCTGCCTTAATAAAGTGCTTATTCCATCGTCTTTTTCTTCCCACCTTTTATCTTCTGAATTTGACATAATTATTATTTTAGAATCCTTTAATATCAAAAAGAGAACTAATGCTTTTGTTGTTCATTGTCCTACTAATAGCGTCAGACAGCATAGGAGCAATATCGATGATTTTTATTTTTTTATGCTTCGGGATATTGGAAGTGCTATTAGTGGTTAATATTTGATCAATGAATTTTTCTTTTTCCAGATTAGATTTACCCTTAGATGTTAATGGCATGTGTGTCACAAAAGCTATAACTTGTTTAGCCCCTTCTTTTTTTAGCAACTCTGCAGCGCCGGATAAAGTGCCTAGACTCTCTGACATATCATCAATAAGTAAAATATTTTTACTTTCTACTTCTCCTAAAATTATTTTTTGTTCTATCTTTTCGGCATTAATTCTTTTTTTGTGAACAATGCCAAAATCAATATTCATAAATTCAGAATATTTTTCTACTTTTTTAATCCCTCCTGCGTCAGGGGAAACAAGTAACCAATCTTTTAATTCTGTATGTTTGAATAAATACTTCCTGAAGTGGTTTATTAAAAGGTTGCAAGGTAGTAAAGAATCTAAGGGAACTGATGAGAACCCTTGAATAGATATATTATGCAAGTCTAATGTTATTATTCTAGTAGCTCCAGCTTTTTCTAGTAAATCCAAAACAAGTCTGGCACTAATGGGGGAACGAGGTTGAGATTTTCTATCCTGCCTTGTATAACTAAAGTAAGGAATTACTACTGTTATTTTATTTGCAGACGCTAATCTCGCGCTTTGAATTAAAAGCAATAACTCCATCCAGTCCTCGTTTGGGTTATTTGTAGACTGAACAATAAAAACATCTTTCCCTCTTATATTATTACCATACTGACAATAAATTTCACCGCTAGGAAAATTAGTTATGTTAACAACTCCGTCTACCTCAACCTCCTCTTTACATTTGAGGATTTTAGAAATATTTTTAGTCAACTCAGGGTTTGAGCGACCAGAGAATATAAGAGAGCTCATTTATATTATTATACTTTTTTACTTGTATTTTTCATCCAAAAAGTTTTTGGTGAACTTCCACGTACCTTTTACTTGTTTCATATATAATATCCTGAGATAAATCAGGAATAGGAGGGTTTTTATCCCAACCAATTTGTAAAAGATAATCTCTGATGATTTGTTTATCATAACTTAGCTGACTTTGACCTTCTTTATAGAGCTTTTTATCCCAAAACCTAGATGAATCTGGAGTCAATAATTCATCAATTAAAATAATTCTATTATTGTAAATGCCAAATTCAAATTTAGTGTCAGCAATAATAACACCTTTATCGTAAGCATACTTATACGCTTTACTATATATTTCTAAGCTGTATTTTCTAATTTTATTAGCTGTTTTAGGGCCAAGGATTTGAACCACCTCCTCAAATGAAATATTTTCATCATGCTCATCTGATTTAGTTGAAGGCGTAAATATAGGTTCTGGGAGTTTACTTGATTTTTTTAAGCCAGATGGCAAAGGTATTCCGCAAACTGTCTGCTTTTCTTTGTACTCTAGCCAACTAGAACCAGAAAGGTAACCTCTTACGATACATTCAACTGGAAGAGGCTTTGCGTTTTTCACTGTCACAAGACTCTTGTATTTTTCTATTATATGATTATCTACAATGTCGCAAGTCATATCAAACCATTTACAAGACATTTCATTTAATATCTCCCCTTTGCCGGGTATTGTTTGGTTTAAAATGTGATCGAACGCAGAAACTCGATCTGTAGTAAATATTTCAAGAGTTTTATCATCAACCCCATAGTAAATTTCTCTAACTTTTCCTGATTTAATTAGAGTAGGTTTATCTTTTGCTGCCCTCCAATTGATACTATCATAATTATTTTTAAATTTTGTTGAAAAACAGTTTCTTGGTTTGTCGCCTTTACCCATAATTAATCTTTTTTTGTAAATTTCAGAGGATTGGATAGAACCGGCTGCTTCCTTCCCTGTTTATCTATAAAGAACTCTTTCTTTTCTTTAGGCTCTTCTGTTTTTTCCAAGCACTTCAAGTCAAATTCTTTTTCCAGCAACTCTAACTCATTAAAACCAACCCAAAATAAACCTCGTTCATCTTCTACTGTAGGGCAAAGCATACCGCGCAGCATCATTTTTTTAATAACTTCCCTGTATGTCATAATTTTAATATTGGTGGGCCTTGTAGGGCTCGAACCTACGACCTGCCGATTATGAGTCGGATGCTCTAACCAACTGAGCTAAAGGCCCTAAAAAAATTAGTAGCTATAATTACCATATAGTTCAATATAGCAGTTTTCGCAGTGTTGTCCAGCGCCTTCTACATAATAATTTCTATGATATGTATGTTCGTCTTCTAGTTCTTGCGTATTTTTATTGCAACAAACACATTTGTCATATTTATCTTTCATTTCAGTATTCTATGATTTTTCTTACTGCCCACTTAAATACAAAGAAATTACAAATAAGTGCTCCAATAACAATAAAAATCATCATTAAAACTTCAAAACCTTCAGGTAAGCCTAATATAGCTGCGAAAAAGCCACCGAAGAATCCTCCAACTAAACCGACACCGGCTCCTGCTAAAGTCCCTACAATGTTATATAAGAACCACCATAATAATATTTTTTTATTTTCCATATTTTTCTTTTTCTAATTGATCTTCTACAGCTTGTAGAATATGTTTTGTTAAAGATTTTTTTGTCAAGCGTCTTTTATATTTACGCTCAAATTCTTTTTTAAATTCTCTATCATAATCTACTTCAAATGATAAAGTGCCATCGTTATTTTCTATTACTTCTAGAATATCTAATTTCACAATATATTGGAGCCAGTTGTCGGATTCGAACCGACGACCAACGGTTTACAAAACCGTTGCTCTACCAACTGAGCTAAACTGGCTTATAATATTTTATATTAAAAATAGAATTTTTAAAGTTTTTGGTGTAATATACAATAACATTATGTCACATATAACAGGTCACTACATTTACGATTTTACAAGAATTGATCCGTATTGGAACAACTCATCTGAAACGGGTATTAGCAGTTTAGTCGTTGGCATGACTTGCAATTTTAGCGGTCAAGATAACCAAGAAGTTGTCCAAGTGCGGTCAGCTTATGTTGACGGCGTAACTGGCTTTAATTCCTGTATTACTTATGATTATTTAACAACTAATCTCACAGATATTTGCAACACTTACGCTTCAGGAAGTAATTGGTTTGATAATTTAAAGAATCAAATATCAGGATCTCTAGAATCTCCAGTTATGATATCTAATTTTCCTTTTCCATCTAGTGGAGAACCAGCTCCTGATCCTCACGAAATAGATCAAGATTAAAATATAATTTCTACTTGCTCTTCATACTGGCGTCGGATTTTTTTTTCGATGTCAGTATATTTTTGTTTTATATCGCCTTGATCTCTGCTAACATTTATTGCGTATGCAGTGTCAAAATCTTGTGAATTTCCAGCTGCTCCAGCTGGCTTAATATCATTTACGACAACTCTAGGCCCTGCGCCGAGTTGGTCTACAATTTTGCTGTATTTAATATTAAAATGATGTAAAACTCTAATTGTGTGAGCTAGGTGACGATTTTCCCTAGCAGTAGTTAGTATTACTTTATCTTTTTTAGGTAAAGCATTGAGAAAGCTAATGGCATCAATAATAGGAGTTTCATATAAATGGCTATCCATGTCATTTTTTTGTATAATTTCATCTAACTCTTCGTTAGTTTTGTGGTTTAATAGTGTGCCATCAATATCTACAAACCATGTTTTATTTAAATTTTCTAATCCTGCCATTTTTTATTGTCCTGTTTTTTTTCGAATATTGAATCTTCATCTGCGAACACTGACTTATCCCCGTTCGTGCCGCCTCCTCCGTTTCCAAACTTAAAATCTTCATTTAATAATGCTAATCTATCTACTTTTTTTCCATAAATATTGACCTTTTTTTTAGCAAACATTTCGAAGGCTTTTCTCCATTCAAGTATAGGTCCTAAATAGGTAGGGTCTTCATATAAATTAAATTCAAGACCGCATTTTGATTCTTTATTTAAATTACTATAATTCCCGTTATCTAAATATGCGTATTTTTTATATCTAGATTTATGACTAACATCTCGATTTTTTTTTAGTCTTTCAATTTCGAAGTCTGCTCTATCGATTATTTCTTCGATATTATATTCGCTAGGCCTACCGCCTAAATCTTTTTCTTCGCTCGGATTGTTTTCCATATTTAAAATTTTTAATTTCTTCTTTATTTAAGTTGTGGGGGGTTTAAAAGAAGTGGTGCCAGTGGTCGGACTCGAACCGACAAGCCTTAGAAGGGCGACAGATTTTAAGTCTGTTGTGTTTGCCAATTTCACCACACTGGCATAAAATGTACACTAAAATAATAACAGGTTGAATTACTATAAAAGTAATGATGATTTAAATTATTTTAGCGTATTAAATTTTTATCTACCTTGTCTATTGTAAGGTTTTTTGTAATTTTTGCTACTTTTATTTTGGGAGGAATTATTTTTAGAATGTCTTCCTCTCATATCTGTTGTTTTTTTATTTAATCCTCGTTTTTCTTTTGATTTTCCTTTTGCCATTTTTTTATTCCTTCTTCTATGTGTTCAGCTAATGCGTGTCTTGCAGCTTCGCTGTCAAGATTTATTTGAAATGAATATTTTGTGTATTCATCTAAAATGTTTTTTATAACTTCTTTCATTTAATTCTTTCTCTAAGTTTTTTTCGATCATATATAATCTTATCCAAACCCACCTAACAAAAATCGACCAATGAAATAAATTATTGCTAATACAATACCAACGCAGCCTAGTAACATACTCACTATCACAATAGTCCCTCCATCAGTCAGCATACAATGCACTCCCGTCCAAATACAAAATACCCAAGCTCCTAACCCAAACGCAGCTCCAAGGGGAGAAGAATGCCCTCCTACTAGTAATGCAAAATAGAGGGCTGCTGTAACTACTGCACCTACTAAAAAATCACCGAACACTTCCCCTAGAGACGTTAAAACTGGCGATTTAGATTTATTCATAACGATCCCTTTCGTATCTTAAAAATGCATTCAAATATTGAGACCCACTTAGTTTCTCTATCTTATCTTTAATTATTTGTTGGTCATCGTGTATTTTAAAAAGAATTGTGAAATTGGCTACAAATAGCGCCGCCATTACAATGATAATAGTCATTAATACTATTTCAGTTTTATTTTTCATTCTATTCTATACTGCCGACAATTATTGCTGGCATGTTTATTTTTTGTAAAAACACTTTGTTAACTTCTTTAGGGTCTACAACAAGACATAACCCTAAACCATTATTAAACACTTTCTCCATCTCTTCGTCAGATATATTACCATCTTTTTGAAACAAGTCAAACACAAAAGGTTTAGTAATGTCATCTTTCCATGCAACGCTTAAACCTTTAGGTAAAATTCTATCTACGTTGCTCAATCCTCCTCCAGTAATATGAGCTATTCCGTGAATATTGACACCGGCTTCTAGTATATTCAAGACTTCTTTAACATAAATTTTTGTGGGTTTTAAAATGCTATCGATATATCTTTCATGTTTTTCTTTATTAAAAATGCTCCTAACTAAAGAATAACCATTGCTATGAAAACCACTGCTTGGAAACGCAACTACTACATCACCTTTTTTAATTTTCTTGCCGTCAATTAAATCTTTTTTCTTTACTATCCCAACACAAAAACCTGCAACATCAAAATGATTATCAGTTACTAATGAAGGCAATTCTGCTGTTTCTCCCCCGATAAGAGGAATACCTGCCATTTCGCAACCTTTTTTAATAGAATTTAAAACCGTTAAATATTGTTTTTCTTCTATATTAGAGGAAGCAAAATAATCTAAGAAGAATAATGGTTTAGCGCCGGTACAAATAATATCGTTAACACACATAGCAACGCAATCTATACCTATACCGTCTAGCTTATCATATTCTTGAGCTAGAAGTATTTTAGTGCCAACTCCATCAGTAGCGCCAACAAGATAACTATCGCCAAGGTCAAATAATCCCCCAAAACCCCCGATATTATCTACTAAACTAGAAATTTCTTTTACAAGATTGTCCGTTTTGGCGACATCAACGCCAGCTTCTTTATATTTGCTCATTTGCTGCTTTAAAGTAATTTATGTCAAAATGAACTTTTTAGGACACATCTCACCTTCTATGTTAACGTCGTAATCAAAAGTTATTTTTTTATTTTCTTTTTCAATCATCTTGTTAATAAGACTAAGCAGTCCAAATTCAATATATCCTTTATGGATTTTAATATCATAAGAACTAGCGATGTTAGAATTAGTTGGGACTGTTGTGGAAATTAGCGCCATCATCGCAACAGGATCTTTTTCTAGCGCATCATTTAATATATTTAATATTTCTTGACTATTCATATTTAGCTATTTCTACGCCAGCTTTTTTTAATAAGTCTAGGCCTTCTCTTTTTCTATAAGTTTCATTATATACAAGCCTTTTGACCCCTGACTGAACAATTAATTTAGCGCAATCAAAGCAGGGAGAGTATGTACAATAAACTGTAGCTCCTTCGCTGCTGTTTGTAGAACGGGCTAATTTCATCAAAGCATTACTTTCAGCGTGGAGCACTTCAGGTTTAGTTTTAAGCTTGAAAAATTTTTCTTTGTCTTTATCTAACTGCCATTCTTCATCCTCAAAACATGTAAGGTCATCCTTCAGCGAAATAAAGGAATGATCTGGACCTGAATCATCCTTGCTTGCGTAATCATGCTCATCACAAGTATAAATAATTTCTTCACATTCATTATTAAACCCAGAAGGAGTTCCATTAAAACCATCAGAAATAATTCGTTCGTCTTTTACTATTAAACAACCAACTTTTTTTCTTTTGGCATGAGACATCTCAGCCCACGCTTCAGCCATTTTAAGGTAGGTTTTGTCTAATTTATTCTGATTCGGCATAGCCTTTAATAATTTTTAATCCATCTTGTGCAGAAGCTAGTTCATCTGTTATCTTAATGCATTCTTCAATAATATCAGGATGTTCTCCGATACCAACAGAATTATTGAGATAATTTTTAAGCAGAACTTTATTCTTTAAAATTTTAGATTCGAAGTGGGCTTCTAGTGCTTTTAATATATCTTCTTTCATATTATAATTCGTAAGTTATATCGTAATCTTCAATGATGTCGTTATGAAGTAATTGAGCCGCAGCTTCTTCAGTACTAGCTTTAACATTTTCATCAGGAGTGTTGTCTTCAAACAATAATAAAAAATGTCTACCAGCTTTTACATCTTTTATATGTTTAATTCCAAGTTGTTTCGCTGCTGAATTAATAACTGTGCCTTGAGGATCGTAAGTCTGTCCTTTGGAAACTGTAAATACTCTAGCTTTTTTCATTTCAAATAAATTCTACTTCTTTTTTTAGAATTTTTAAACATCTACTTTTAACTTCTTCTGTATTTTCTGTAATCATAGGCCCGAATACGTGATTTACTCTTCGATAAGAACATCCGCCACAACCAGCTGATAAATTTTGCAGAAAATTATCTAACTCATCGCTTATTCCCATGAATTCAGATCTATGAGCTATAACTATTTTAAATAGCTCTTTGTAAGTCATTCTTATTTTCATAAAAAATTATAAAGTATTAAACTTAAATAAGCCAAAACAAATAGGTTTAAGTTCAACGGAATAAAACATAACACAGACATCCAAAAAGTCAAACAAATATGACAAGTTATTAGTTTAGAAAAAAAGCTTTCTTTCTGTTTTAAAAACATTGGAAACTCCATTTGATATTCAGATTTTTCATATTCTTTTATGATTGGGATCTTCCTAAATATTTTAGAAAAAGAAAAATAATCATAAAAAGCATTTGTATCTGTCCATATATATGTTATATAAGCTATACAGACTGCCGGTATTAAATAACTAATTATTTGTTCCATTTGTTATAATTAAATTTGTTAGTATTTGTTTTGTGTCTTGCCAGTTTTTCACATTGAATTTCACTTCGCACAAGTTAGCTAAAGAGTGATCATTACCTCCGGGCTCACATTTGTCACCAAAAAAGATTTTTCTATCGTGATCACTTAAATAGTGATATATTTGACTTTTATCTTCGCCTTGTTTTTGTATGTCTATAGATATTTTGCCTCCAACACATGCATAAAAATTATATTTATTAAATAGCCTATTAAAATTATCGCAAATATTTTTTCTTTCGCCTTGAATTTTGTCCCATTCGTAGTATTCTTCTCTTTGTTTTTGCGTGATATCTCTGCCTACAGTGCTAAAATTCAACATACCAGCTCTATATTCAAAGTTTTTAGAGCCTGATTTGTGGGCGGGGTATTTTGTGCTATCTAAAACGTCATATAAATAAGCGATAGCATCAGATGGTAATGTAAACTCTCTGGAATAAATCATATTCTCATCCACCCATAATTCGTTGCCCATACAAGTAAATACACCCATACAAGCTTTTAAAATATCTTTGGGCACTTGTTCTTCTACTTTAAATTTATCGCTCCCCGTAGCTAAATAAACAGCATTGTTATCGCAAAACTTCTTAAAGAAAACAGAAAACTCCTCGTCCATTGGGAGACGAGGAGCCGTTAAAGTGCCGTCTACATCAAATATATAAGCGTCATTAAGTAACATTAATTATTATGTTAAATAATAAGCTATTTGTCTATATTTATTTTAAATTGTGAACGATAATAACTACAATCACTGATGCGCATAATCCTATCATCATTCTACCAAAATCTTTCGCAACGAGAGGAAAGACTTGCTTTGCTTTTCGTTTATTAGAAACTGCTGCTATTGCTAACTCTCGACCAGTTAACAAACCAACAAATACCCAAGTAGTGCTCATTGGAATATTATTAATCTCTTTAAAGATAAATAAGATAACCCAATAAACAAAGTCAATAATACAAGCAGACCTAATAAACTTGGTACTACTTTTATTAAGGACAATCTCTTGAATCTTACCCCCTCTTTCTTTGAACATGAACGCTAATCCAGTCACAAAAACTATAGAGATAATAACCATTAAGTCTGCTGGCACCTGTCTAGGTAGGAATACAGCAATGTTTGCCATGTCATGGGATAACCAAGTAAACCATAAGAAGCCTGTAGTAGTCCATTGAGCTACTCTCCAGAACGTCTCATGTCTAATATCAACATCCTTACTCTCATTAAGAAACTTAGAGAGAATAAACCAGATAGTATATGCTGCAATAGCTGCCACAGCATAACCTGCTATAGATTTTATAAGCATCTTTTCAAGTACGAACGTAGAAGCGAATGCAGATAACACTAGAAAGGAAGTGCTAACTGGCACACCTATGCGAGTAAGTAATACTAGAATTGCTGGTGCTAATGCATGATACCATTGTATATCTACAAAAGGTATTTTAGTTAATCTACCATATGAGATATCTCCTCCATTAACTGCCCAACCGTACCACAAAGTGAACAGAAGAACAATAGAGGCTCCAGCCCACATTGTAGTCCATTTAAACTTCTCGTTATTAGACGCTATCCAAGTACCGAGAGTCTGTACTGAGTCGTTTGCTATAACCGAGTAGGCTGCAAGAAAAAAGCCTATTCCCATCCATAATGTTATTAGTTCCATAATTAAAACTTATATTTTTAGAAAAAAGTTCTCACTGCTAGCTGCCAGCTCCCAGTGTTGATATCTGTATCAGTTCCTAAAAGTTCGCCCCATGCATACTCATGTCCAGCCATAAGTTTAAGATTCTCTCCACTGAGGAAATATTGAAATCCTGCGTAAACCGAATGATAGTTCTGAACATTAAGGCGAGCATTTCTATCCCCGTCACCATCGTGTCCAAATCGCTGAGTGCGTTGTTCTCGTCCTGAGTCCATGTATTGGTAGCGAAATACACCTTCGAGCTTGTCGGTAATTTTGTAAGAAGGTAATATGTAAAAACCCCATGTATCATGTCCAGCCAAAATAGCTTCAGATCCCTTGCTTGCTGAAACTCCTTCGCGATTAACGCCGTAGATGACATCCGAAATAACTTTAAATGGACCTTTTTCGTAATCAAACCCCAAAGCAAATGCGTGTTCATAAGCAGACCCGAAAGTACCTACAGCAGCATCACCGCGAGCTTTCTCACGACCACCTTCATTATCTACATAGTTCCAGTCAAAGTGAAAGGATAGATCTTTTTTTACTGGGTAAGTGAGATTATAAGATAATCCTTTATTAGCGCGAAAGTCAACCCACTCTGGACCATCTTCATCGGCACCATAAACCCAAGCACCAAGCCGATGCTCAATACCTTTAGTGAAGAATCCCACTTGAGCTCCCCATGGACGTTGCTGACCGATTTCATTCACGATAGGGGCACGTTCAACCGTTTTGATATATCTCGACGATTGGATGTCCTCACGGGTAATGTCCTGCTTGTCTTTACCGATAATGAAATAATAATTATCACTGGGTTTCCATTGAAGATTGAACGTTTGGAAATTGTTTATGAAAGAACCCTCGTCGCTGAGAGCTGTTCTGGAACCATGGCCATCCGAAATGTTTGCATCAAAACCAAAGGAAAGATTATGATCGAAATCGAAGTCCATTTGGATTCGCGCACGACGATGGTGGTAGACATCGTATTCATTGTCTTTGACGCCACCGATATCCTCATCTTGGCTGATGTATTGACCATGATACCTACCTTTCAACTTAACATCTCTGATGAAGCCGCTATCACTCTTATACAAAGTATTTTTATTAAATATATTCCAGTTTTCAGATTCTTGAGCTAATACAGAGTGAGCCCAAGCCATTAGTAATAGAGATAATGTTCTCACGCGATATATTACATTATTTTGGGCAAATGTCATGTTACAATTCAGTGACTTTTAATTTGTGTTATCGTAGCTTTAAAATGCTACAATTTTATTGTTGTTTAAAAAAAATGTTTGGGCTAAACATGTAGACAAAGGATAATAATTTACTCCTTTTTCGTTTTTGTGTACGTTCGAGACAAACTCTCTTCCAATATTTGTTTTATTTTCATATAATATGTTTTTTTTGAAATGCTCTTTAAAATTTTTTAACAGATAATTTTGAAAGCCTAAATAAGGTTCGATGTGAACATTATCGGATGCATATTTTTTTTTAAGATAGCCATCTCCATCATTATATATGTCGAAAAAATTTATATATTTATATTTTTTGATGTCGCAAAAATATTTTAGTTTTTTGTTAAAATATTTTGTATACATTTTTCTTTCCTCGTCTGAACATCTTGTTGGGTAAGTAGAATCAAAGCCTAAGCCTTCTCCTTGTAGGCCTTTAATGAAGCTTGGTATTTTTAGAACACCTATTTGTAAATTGTTAAATTTATTTTTGTTTACTTCAATGGCTGAGATATAGTCTTCAGTAATTGTGTCAATGCAATCTTGCCATTTTATGTTAAACTCTTTTAATATAGGTTTAATATAACTTTTGCAATCCAAAAAACCAAAAGAAAAAATAATAAAATCATTGTCTCGAACTCTGAAGATAGACTCTGATATGTTTATATGAAAGTCTTTGTGCTCTGAAAATTTAAATGCGGTACCTTTCGTCCAATTATAAGATACCCCATACACTTTTTGCCAAGGAATCATAGCGTGACTATCGCCAAAAACATGAATCATATAAAATAGTATTGTTTTACTTCAATAATTAAAATAATCGTAAAACCATTGATAAGATTGTTTGATATTATCAGCTAATTGCTGTCCTAAAACTTCATTATAATCTTCTGATGGGGGCTCGACTTTAGTTTTTATTTTATGGTCTCCGAACTGTCCGTATACAGAATCATCCTCTACTGTAATCTGTTGAACATTGTTGAAATCATGAGCGTAAGATTCAACACCAAGGTAATTATATATTCTATTTAATTCTGCTTGAGGATTAGAAGTCAAGTGTTCAAACTTTACAAATAACATTTTTTTATCATTGCCTTTTTCAATTATGTCAAATAATCTATGCATAGCTAAACCAATAGGCTGGATATTGCTCCATATCTGTATCCTTTGTTCAGTTGTTATGCCGCTAATTTCAGCATCGTTCACAACTCCAGAAATAGTTTGGGGATTTTTTCTATGAATTTTTTCCATAGAACAAAAAATAGATCTGGGATCTCTTAACATGCAAATGATTTTAGGGTCAGGATAAAAAAAGTTTAAAAAATCTTGATAATAACCCCAACCTCTAGACTTATCCATTACATAAGGTTTATCTGTAATAGAATGATAATATCCAAGTAAACCATATTTGCAAAAACCTTTAAAACCATTTTCCATTAATTTTATATCTTGAGCCTTAAATTCTGGAGATTCTGAATAATTATGTCTAGAAGCGAAAACAAGCTCCAATACACCGCTAGTTGGAGTTACATAAAAATTGGGATTTTGGCCAATTATATTCTGTAACAAAGTCGAACCAGATCGAGGTAAGGAGCTTTGAAAAAATATTTGTTTATTATTAGACATATATATATTATATATCTAAGTAAATAAACTTAAAGTATTGGTTCGTTATGATTATGCCATCCGCCTTTAGATGGAGCTTTGCTTCTCTTAGGTAAATACCACTGTTTAAAATTACCAGCGATGCCAGAAAAGCAATCAGAGTCTTTTGTGTTACTCCTGTAACTAACTGTGTAAGATACAATTTCATCTCTTGAACAATACATACGACCATCTTGAGTGTTACCCCAGTGTTGAGTCAAGCCATTAATTAAACGATTTTGACCGCCATGCATATATGGTCCTTGCATCCAGCCGTACAGATTCAAATTAGAAATAATAATATTGTTCCCGCTTAAAAGCATAGCTGCTTGAGGACGTTTATTGTTATGAGGGCCTTCCATTTGGAGATTTTCAAAACGAGGGTCTGCAAGATAAACATTATTACCTTCAGTGTCTTGAATCGCTGGGAAAGGGTAATTAGTTTCATTTATAATAGGTCCATGTTTAATTCCTATTAGCGCACCTTGATGCTGAAGGATTTTTGCTCCTCTAATACAAAACCTATCTTGGTTCATAGATAAATATATAGGTAACACTCCATTATGAGCGCAAAGAATAACATCCTCGATAGTCTGCTCAAACGGTTTCATAAGCATCTCTCCTTGACTTGTCTGCACTTTAGTCTTCCCTTCTACATAAAGCCCTATAGGAGCGTTTGTAGCGGTTCCATAAGGTATTGTGTCTTTAATTACTTTTTGCCCATCTCCATAAAATCTTAAAACTGAAGACCATCTTCTATCAGAAGATAAACAAAATCTTCCCGGTAATCTTTTTGTGTCTTTAAAATGATATTCAGGCTCTTCACAAATAATTTTTATAACTGGAGACATAGCTGAACCATGCCAGCCGGGAAACAACGGCCAAATTTTGCTATACTTATCTTCTGCCGCTTTATAATAAGCATATTGCAGTTCTTGACCTTTTTTAATTATCTCCTCCCAAGACTCATCTGAATAATGACCATCTGCATCTACCCCTAAAACAAATTCGAATTTAGCAGACTCAAGAGTTACATGCCCCAATTCTATAGACTCAAAAGTTGAGGGGGTTTGACTAGAAGGGTTATTTAGAGATTCAAGTTCTTTTATTTTTACGGCTTGTAAATCAACCAACGATTGCAATTCTTTAAGGAATTCCGCTTGTCCAACTATTGAATCTGATATATCAGATAGTAAATCAGTATTTAAATCTGGTTTCTTATTTTCAAGTTTAGTTATCTGTTCAGAAAGATCACTTATTTGAAGTTGAAGTTGGTTTTGAAGGTTTGATGCGTCTACAGATATTTCTTCTGTGATAGTTTTAGTTCCTGATAATTTCATAAAAAGTTTTTTAATAAATTTAAAAACATTCATTACGACTGTTTTAAAATACAAACAGCTTCGTCAGATTCAAGGTTTTCCATGCAATCTTGTAAACTTACAACAGCATGTTCTATATTATCCCAAAAATCCTCTTCCACTGTTTCAGTTTGAAATCCTCCAAAAGATTCTATATCACCTTTTAGTATATCTAATGAATCTATTATAAAATTTATTTTTTGTACGCAGTCTAAATATTGCTTCCTAGTCATTATGTAACTATGCTCTATTGTTATAAATTAGTCAATCTTTTTTCTCACTCAGGGCCAACGCCCATATCCATATTGCGGTCATTCCAAATACGGGCAAAGCGCCCAATTCAAATATAATTCCCATCCCCAAACTCAAGGCAAATATAATAAATATCTTTTCAGGATTTACACTTATTTTCATAATCATTATTACACATGGTAATAAAAACTACGAAATAAAAAGGAGGGACACGCACATGTCCCTCCTCTACATACAATTTTATTAGGTAACGCTTATGTTTCTATTTTATATATTTATATGTTCTTGTAATTATTATTAGGTTCACGCATTCATCACTCGATGGTGCGCAAATTCTTTAGTTCAACCGAACAAACTTTTAAAAAATCCTAAGATGCCTTTTGAAGGTTTGGTTTTAGCAGATGATTTGTGTTCTTCTAATACGTCTAAATCTCCTTGACCAAAATTGTAAAGATCGACATTTTCTACAATGCCTTCAACAACACGGATATTAAACTCGAAAGAATATCTGTTTCCGTCTGAATGTTTGATGCTGTTATAAACTAAAATAGTATCTGTTAAAAACGTTGCGTCTAACTTACCGTCTCTTTTCTGTATGTAAAGCTTCTTTCTGTTGATTCGGTAAGTTTTCCCTTTGCAGAGAAGGCATCTTGTCTGAAAAAACTTGTCAGACCTTTCGGCATATCTTAAAATGCTTAATTGTTCTTTAGTTACGATTTGTTTAAAATAAGATAACGGGATTCTTACATCGTCGAACTTGCTCATATCTAATATGTGTTACACGTTTTTAGTGTGTTAGTCAGTTATTCGTTAAGCTTTTGTATAAAACACTTGCTTAGCGCCAAACTCTATAACTGTCTTCGTCTCTGTGGAAAGTGCTTGTTTCAATTAACGCAACATCTTCTTCCTCTGCAATCAATTTGTGAGGGTAAATTCTATCAATTTCTAAAGTTTCCCCTTTAGGGACTCTAACTGTTGTGACTTCGCAAGTCAATGTATTTAAAAGATCAACTCTTAAAGTACCTTCTTGAACGTAAAAAGTTTCATGTTTCAGTGCATGAAAATGCATTGAAGTGTTTTTGCCAGCTTCAATATATAAGATCTTGGAACAATAATCTTCTTTTTCATTGTTGACGAGCCAAACTTCTTTGCCCCAAGTTTTATTTACCGTTAATGGTTTTCCTGTTATCATAAAAATAAAATGACTAATGTAATTCCGTGATGAAATCTATTTAGTATATTAACGTCTTGAATTATATTAGTCAAGTTAAAGGTTAGATTTAATTGTAATGAGACCTTGAATATATCCTACATCTTGAACTTCTGAAATGTAAATTTACTTAAAAACTAAAGCTATAGTGATATACTAAAATGCTTTTAAAGCACTGATACTTTGAACTATAGTCTTTGAAATTTAAAAGATGCGCCGCTGTAATGATTCTTTGAAATATTTATTTAATATTGAAAGGCTAAACTACAACGACGCACGTTAATTAGCTTTTAGAAATCATGTTCCTCATCACATTGAAGACTTCCTTAATAGCGCTAGTGTAAGCTTTTCTATAGTGGCGAAAAATTACATCTTGTTCTGAAGAAAATTCACCCCTGTTTTTTTTCTTAAGATTTACGTCATATTTGTTTTTAACTTGTTTTATGATCCAGTGTTTCTTGCCCCAATGATATAAGTTGCTTCTCGCCACTCCACCTTTTTGATGAAATGGGCTAAAGCAGAACAAATGTTTTTTTGCGAAAGTCCAACTTGGCAAATCACCAGTAGAATTTCTAATAACTTTATTAGGCAGAATATCAAGACTATCTTCATCAATCTCTCCCTGCATAGAAGCTAGAATAGAGTATAATTGAGGAATACTGATTTGATTCATTCTTAAGTCTCCAACTTTAAAGCCTTTCTTTTTGCTGTTGACTTTATATCTGCAGGTTGCTTCGTCTAAATTAAAACATTTTCTAGCATCTTCGGAGAGCAATGGGATAAGCTTTTCAATATTATTCTTGAGCCAAATTGCATTTTGATCACTGTAATCGCCATATCGAGCATAATTTAAAACTTTATTTAGTTTGTTTTTCATGCGATGTCCCTCTTTCTGCAGTTGGGTTGATTCGAAAAACGGTTTAGGAGTTTTGAGCTTGATTTCTTGAAAATCTAATACTAATTTGTATATAGATTTAGGGTCGTCTAAATCAGATTTTTCTAATTTAGAATATAATTTAGCTCTTGGGGTTGACTTTTGTGGAAATAGTCTCAAGATAACATCATTTTCCCTGCAAAGTTCATACCAACTTTGAAGCTCTGGAGCTTTAAACGGTTGAGCTAGGGAATCATTTGTCCTTGGGACTCCGAAATGAGCATCCTCACCTACAAAAGCGTAACCGGGATATTTGGTTGGAAGATCTAACAACTCTTGATGGGTAATAGTAAAAACTGTTTCACCATCGAAATAAGTTGCAGAATTTTTACCACAATCTAATGTGATAAATTTACGGTTCTTTACTCGGGCTCTAAAGTTTGGCCTGTTAGTTGAATCTAAAATATTCATGGTCTAAAAAAAAGTGTAATAAATTTTTGTGAGCGACTGAAACATCCTGTTCTTTCCCGGGTGATCGATTCCGTCCGAACGATGTTGATTTTTTAAACAAAATTTTTATTACTGTTGTATAATAAAATTCATCAACAAGTTTTCTACAAAAAATCAAAAATTGAATTACAATTATTATTTATTAGTGAGCCAACTGCTACTTTGAATTTTATCTCCAAGCCCGTAAACTGATTCTATGCCTAATTCAAGGCACAAAGCGTGTTCAGGTGTATTTTCACCAGATGTTCTGTCTCCTCCATTGCAAAACATAAGCTTTTCATAAGGCTGACCGGCTATGAGCGTCCGGCAAGAAGCTAGGCCTTTTAAAGTCTCGCAAACAGTTTGATCTTTGTCTATGCATTTTACAGCCATATCAACATAGCGAATATTTTCTACAATCTTTTTTCTTTCTTCAAAAGGCATGAATGGTTTACCTTTTTTTATCGTTAAAAAATCATCGTCGTTTACAATAACAATTAAAGCATCAGCTAAACATTTAGCTTTCTGTATTAGTTCAACGTGACCGACATGTAGCGGGTCAAAACCTCCGCTTACTATTGCTATTTTCATAATAAAAAGAAGAGCCCCAAAAGGGGCTCTCTGAATTATAAATATGTATTAATGAGTTTTCAATATTTATTTGCTGGTTCCATCTTCATTAGTTTTTTGGCCTTCTCCAGTAGAATCATCATCTCCAGAGCTTAACTGCCAATTATCTTGTGGGCTGAACTTTTTCAACCATGCTTTAGCAATCATAGGTTTATCAATATGCCTAACAAAAAAGTTAATAGGAACTCCGCTTTCGCCTTTTTCAGCTTTTTGAACATAATCGTCAAATGCGGTCATTAATGAGTTTACATCAATAATTTTATTAGATTCTTTATCGCTTTGTGTTACATTAGAAACAACTTCTTTAATATAACTATTATTTAAGCTCATGAACTGTTGCCCGACTTTAGCTTTAGAAGCTTCAGAAGAAACACTATTTATATCTGAATCTGTTGCTCCTTGTATTGCTGATAGCTGACCCATAACTTCTGTAGCGTCTGGTTTTAATTGACTAATAGAAGTTTTAAGTTCATTACTTTTAAGAGTTGGAATTATACCCATAGTAATTAATGAACAATGAGATGTAATATCATTTGTACTTAGCATGTTTTTTATATTATCGCTAAATTCACTGTCTACTCCAAAAGCTCCTTTACCACTTGCAAAAAATCCTCCCCACTCAAATTCAGATGCAAATTTAGATGCACTTGAATTACTTCTTTGAGAACTATCAGTTCTTTCTGTTCTCAGAATATGAACCATGCCTACAAATGAACTGCCAATCGTTTGACCAGATAATAAACTTAAAAACTCTTTTTGATCATCTGAACCGTTTGCGCTAACATTTTCAATTGCTTGAACTAAAGTTTCTGGTCTGGTAGTTTGAATCTGATCATTTGGGAACATCCAATTCCAAGCGTATACAGCTTTTTCTGGGTCCATAACAAATGGAGCAAAAAGATCTGTTTGTTTATGTGTTGCTGTTGCAGTAATTACAAGGGTTCCTGCAATATTGTGTTGGGATGTTTGGTTTAATACTGTTTTTTTAACTGATCCTGCTGCTGATGTGGAGAATTTAGGGCCCCAAATACTAGAAATAGTAGAACTAGCTGATGCTGCTACAGTGCTAGCATGAGCTCCAGATCCGTCTCTCTCGTCTTCGTTTCTAAAGTATTGTGCGTCCACAATCATTGTGTCAGAACTTAACGCTAATTGTTTTAGCGCACTTTTGTTCCAATCAATTGGGCTCTCAGGCATTTCAGTAATATCAATATTACCGCCATCACCATTTAATTTAGATACATCTTTTTGTGATTTAAGAACAGCTTTACCATATTCAGCTGCATTTTCTGCGATGCTTTTTCCAACTTCTTCTATAGAATCTTTAAAATCACCAAGGTCATTAGCTGGGACATTCATCTCTACCATTTCTTGTAGAGTCATGTCAAGCTTATGTTTAGTTTGTATAGAATCGTTTAGTTTATTTTGAGCAGCATTTGCTGGTTCTTCTGCTTTTTTAATTGCTTGTAATTGCTTGATATCTTTTTCATGAATCAAGTTGCCTAATACTAATGAAGGATCATAAGGAATTGATGTTGCCATATATTTTTTGTTACACTAGTTTTATGGTGCTCCCGGCACGACTCGAACGTGCGACCCACTGCTTAGAAGGCAGTTGCTCTATCCAACTGAGCTACGAGAGCAATCATAATCATCATCATCATCATCATCATCATCAATTAAATAATCTTCCTGATTATAAGTTTCAGAGACATACTCATCTTCATAACAAAAAACGCAAATATACTTTCTTCCTATCTTCTCGAAGTCATCATTATTGTTTATTTCATCTCCACAATATAAACATTTTTTCATACTTGAATGTACATGGCAATTAGAAATATGTGAAATTATTTATTTCTTTAAATACTTATTGTATATAACTTTTCCTAAGTTAGCCGCAAACTTCCGAGCTTTCCATTCCGGTAAATGAAAAAAATAAGCATGAAAAACTTCTTCTATTAAAACATTTAATTGACGGCGAGGTTTTAATGTAGGGTCTACAATAATTAATGGTTTCTTACATTTATCTGGATCATCGCAAAGACCTTCTGCGTTATATTGTGGTGGAACTTTTGTGTAACTAATTTCCACTTCTTTATTGTCGAAATTTTTAATATTCATTGCAGCTTCTCTCTTAATATTAATGACGCAGTAGACTTGATATCGTTACCCTGTAAATTAGAAAAAGTATATTTCTTTTTTCCTTTTTCGTAAGTATATACGTCCGGTCCTTGACAGATGTCTGTTGTGCCGTATTTTCGATAATAGCTTTCAGCAATCTGGTCTAAGCTTAAACCTTCTTCTAATAATTTTTTTACATATAATGCTTCTTGATAAGTCATACGTTCACCATTTGTGTATTATATTAGCAATAATAAAAAAACAAGTAATCAAATTAATTAAAATAATAAAACTGCGCAGAATCAAACTGACCTGCGCTTGTTTTAAAGATAAAATTGGTATGTTTGGTTCGTCACCGTTCGTTTTTCCGATCCGATGATCAACAGTTCTGCACCAAATCAACCACAAATTTTTAAACATAATTTAATCGCTATAATAAAATAAATAATTTTAATGAGGGTTAAAATGCACCTATTGTATTGACTTGTTAAATTATATATTACTTATACTTTACTATAGCAGTTAAGTTAACATGCTACACGAAAAACTTCTTCTTCAGTTTTTTCATCTTCATTAACAAGGTAAACAACCCCATTAACAGATTTAGCGCACTGAACAGCCCAGTCATATGCTTTTTGTTTGCCTAGCTTTAAATTGTAAGCTGACTGATAATGTCCTCTGCGATCTTTTACAATATATTTAACGTTCATGTTAAGAATTTTCAATAAGAGTGTCGTGAATTAAATGGCGAGTCTTGTAGTCAAGAATTCTACCACTATCATCTTTAGGGAGTTCTGTGACAACCTTTTCAAAGCTAAGTCCTAGAACGGAGCTTATGCATTTAACTTTTCGGTAGATTCCAATTTCTTTGTATTTAAGAATCGCCCACAAAGTGTCAATTTCTTCAGGTTTCGCGCTGCCGATAGCCGATAACAATGCAGCGGATGTGTTAGTTTTTACCACTTGAGTATTTAAATAAGACATATCATTAATTAATTAATTGGTTTCAATCTTAATAAGGCTTTTCCTCCATTGCCGTTTTTATCTGTAACAAAACAATGAACAAAAATAAAATCATCTATAAATCTTGTGTCTATTAACTGTACTGTGTGTATTTTTTTATCTGTAGTTGTTATTTTAGCTAAAGGCGAAGAATTGATTTGTATGTCTTTGTATATGCTTTCTATCAAGATTTTTTGACCTTCGTAATCTTGAAAAAATTCTGCACCTTTATTGGTTCCCTCTAAATATAATGAAGCTTTCATTGTTTGTCAACATAATCTTCAGATGTTTCTAGTATGTTTTTCATTAGGTTTACAATCAACCTATCTTCTTTGCATCTGGGTTCAAAATCTGGCTCATAAGCAAAAACCTGCTTTAGAGTATCAAACTGTTCATCTGTTATGATTAACTCACATTTTTTCATCTAAATATAATATGTTGTATTAATTGAATTTCAAGCTTTTGTTGAGTAAATGTTGGAATCCTTTATCTTTCCCTTTAACTTCTATTTCCCAAGTAATATCAAACCCAAAATCTTCAGGAGCTTTAGTTAAATTACGAGCATGATTTCGGACTGTTCCCTCTGCGGCTTCTGACCAATGGAATGTTGGTTCGACACCCCAAGTATGATAGAATTTCATAATCCAAGTAATCATGTCAATTTTCTTGCCATTACCATCTAAGCTTGGATTAGCTTCGTCATGAAGGTTATCAAAAGTTAGAGGAAACGCAAAGCCAAACATATGTTTAGTGTAATTATGGAAATACTCATAAAGATTAGCGCAATTCCAAAAACCTTTATCTTCATTTTCAAATACGAGTCTAGACCGAACACCGGGATCACACTGGAAAAAATTCTTCATTAGTTTATTCATAAAACCTTCAACAGAATTGAATTTAGAGAGGCTTGGATGAATATTAATTGGGCATGTGTAATCTCTAGGCAAGCCGCACATATCCAAAACCCATGCATGAAAATTAAGCTCTACGATTGATTTGGCGCAAACATTATCTGAGTTAGAACCAACCACAACAAATTGATCTGGATGGATTGATAAACTAATTTCAAGTTGCTGAGCAACCTTGCCTATTTCTCTAAGCAAAAATAGAATGTCATTATGATTGGAAAAGTGCTCAACTTGTAAATTTAAAGTAGGGTCAGTAATTAGAGGGAACAGCTTGCAAGAAAGTCTGTAATGCTTGATTCCGACTTCTTTGCAGTGTTTAATAGTTTCTATTGTAACTCTAAGATTATGAGCTACGCGACTAGAAAGTATTTGGATAGACTCTTCTTTGTCTTTTTTGTTAAATTGAGCCCGAGTCATTGTTTGGAACTTGAGCTCTGGAGATTTATCTCGCAACAATTCTGATATGCAAACTAATCCTAATTTCATTAACAATGAATGTAGCACTAATACAAATTAAGTCAAGTAAAAATAGCAGTGTAGGTGATATACCCGTTGACTGAGTTGTCGTCCTCCTCTCTTAAGAAGCCGCTTTTAAGATGTCTTTTATAAACTTTTTTTACAGAGTTTTTAGATAGAAAATTAGACTTGCTTACCAAGAATTTAAATTCAGGTGTTATCTTTTTTAATACGTTAACTAATTCTGCCCTACATTTTCTTCCGGCCCCTTTTTCTGCGTAATCAAAAATCAAGAAAATTTCATCTTCTGTTTTTTCGTACATGCAGAATCCAACCGTTTCATTGTCTTTCTTATAAACAAAGATATTTTTATTAAAAATGCAACTTTTTTTATACGAATCAAACAGTTGGCGTTTCTGCTCAGATCTTGTTTCGATTTTATCAACTGCTTTCAAATACATTGATTCGAAAGTGCTTAAGTCTTTAACTGGTTTGAAATTTTCTACTGAAAACATAAAAAGCCCCTACATATTGTAGGGGCTTTTCTAAGGTTTTTCTAATATTACAAAGAAGGAATACTGTCTTCTTGCATATGCTGTTTTTCGGTAGAAGCTTGTTTAGGCACATCTTTCTGAAAAGATGGGCTAGCTTCATTGGAAACTTCGTTAGAAGTATAAATAATAAAATCAGGCGATTTCTCGCTTGACTTACTTTTATTAGCAAACATAATTACACGCTGCTTAACTTTGCTTCCAAGTTCGTCAGAAACAATATAGCCAGTGCAATAATTAGCTTTGTTTCCACCGCTAACTTTTTTCCAAAGAGCTCCGACTTCTCGCTCTTTCCAATCTGATTGATTATTAGTAGACATAATTTAATAGTTTTCCCATTTATTCGCAACGAATAACGAAGCGATAATGAATAATACGATACACAATAATGAGCTCATGCTTTTTTGTCAAGAAGTTTTTTCTGTATTTTCTGCATTTCCTTCATCGTTGTAGAAAAAATATGGTTTGTTGCCATAAGTTCTGTCAATATACTCTGAACTCATCTGATCTGTCAAGAGTTTTATTTTAGGAATGTTGTCTTTGGGGTAAGGAACAATAAAATCAGGGTTATGCCATCTCAATAGGTTATTTGGTGGTATCATAAAGTTATCATCATCCATCTGAAGAAAATGATAACACTTGCTGTCTTGATCGTTTGAGTAACCAATGTTTAATTCATTTAAATCACCTTCGTAATCATCTATAGTGAATAAATATTTACCTCTTCTCCATTTATGATCGCGGCATAATACATCTACTTTTTTATTTTGGAGAAAGCCAAATGTAGTTACTGCAATATTGTTTGATTGACAATCCCAAGTCTGAAGTAATGATAATCTTGTTTGCTCGTCATCAGAAAGTTTGTCGTAACCTTCTCCGTTACAAAAAGCGGAAATAGGCATCATCCAAAAGATCGCGCCGAACTCACATTGAAAATGGAAATGCATTGGCCGGTTTATCATCGACTTACAACCAAATATGTATCCTTCAGTTAAACCTTCATCTTCCGGTTTAAAAATATATTTATTCCTAATGTAGCATTGTATGTAAGGTGTGTTTGCGTTTAATTGAGCCATTTTAATCTCCTTTTAAAAATTGTTTTTTTATTCGAGTCAGATCTTCTAATATTTCTGTATAAGCATCAACAAAAGCGTTGTCCTCGTTTGTCATAATAACTTCCATTTCACTTATGTAGGTTTTATATTTATCTATTGCTTGATTTATCGATTTGTAAGTTTTTTGAGGTTTGGTTCTTTCGAATTCAGATATGTTCATAATTTTTAGTTTATGTGATAATTTTTAGTTCCATCTTTGAATAAAAGAGTGCCATCAAAATCTGAATATTTTTCATATGAGAATTTAAAAATATCATCTATTTCGACTTGTATGGGAAAATCATTTTCTGTAAAATCTAGTATCTCATATTTATAAGAGTTTATCGGCACATCAGAATGATTTATTTTGATTTCTTTATCTTTGTATTTTATTTTATATTTAATGTTCTTTATGATTTGAAACCCCCGGTTCCAAGAATAAACAGAAATTTGATTTTCATTTAATTTGTCGTTTTTGAGTATAGGAACTACACAAGCGATGCCTCCCTCTTTAGATAAAGTTGCAAAATTTAAATCGTTTTGTATGATATTACAACGACTAAATGTATCTATAGCATTTTCTTGAAACTCTTTAGCCTGAGTTATTTTGCATTCATCTAAAACGTTTTTAAATGAAAAATATAAAACTTTTTCTGCTTGAGTGGCGTTAGGTATATCGTGCTCTTTTTTTAGCCAATACAACAGTTTTTCTTCAGACTCTACATTGACAAAATGTTTTTCCCAAAAATCTATTTCAGAAAACCAAAAGTGAAACATTAAATCATCAGGAGTACCATCTCTGTATTCTTCAGATTTATAAAAAAAAGCTTTTTTATTAGATGATATGGTAGACTCGACTTTACTTTTTAGTATTTCTATCATTTCATCTGAAGGGAAAAAATCCCATTCGAAATGAATAAAGTTTTTAAAACCAAGTTTCTTAACAAAGCTAACAGTTGTATTTAAATTTTTTAATACTGATAATCCATGCGGTTGAGTGAAACGTTCTTTTTTTTCAAACATGAAATCATCGTTTTCTGTCCACCAAAAAATTTCTTGATGCGGTACATCTACCGTGTATTTTAAATCGTTTTTATCAAAAAAATAATAATCCAATAACTCTTGAGTTTCTGAATCTACGCCTGAGTTGGAAATTAAAAACACGGGAAGATTAAATTTTTTAAACTGCTTTATGCAGTCTCTGAGCATAGAATTTTTGTACTCACCATTTGCAAAGGCGTCTATAGTTATTACCGTGTCATTCATAGCCTTTTGTATATGAAAAATTTATTCCACTCTTTTCTAATTTTTATTGTTTTGTCTGGTAAGACTGGCAGCGGAAGCGGGGCCGTTTTAATCTCAGTATTTTTTACACTCATGAATGGGTAAATATCTTTCTTTTTTTGGTTGCAATATCTACATGATAATGTTACGTTATCTATTTCTCTAATCCCGCCTTTAGATTTAGGGTAAATATGTTCTATAGTTAATTCATTTCTATCATATTTCTCAAAACAAATTTGGCAAGTATTATTAAATAGCAACGCTAATCTTTTTAAGCTGATAGTTCTAGGGTTATTTATTTTTAAATTAAAGAACGTTCTCTTTTTCAATACTACTATAGTGGGAATAAACCAAATCCTCCCTTTTGATCTTAAAAATGGCTGATCTTTATAAAAATTTATGCCTTCGTTCTTAAACCATTCGTAATTATTGTCAATTAAATTGTTTTTTGCGTCAAAACAACGCACGGAATCTTTTAAAAGGTGTAAAAAGGCTGTTTTACCGGGTATAAAACAATGGGGAAGAAACGCCGCATCTAATAATAAAGTCGTTATTTTATCCGCATTTTTATGCATTTCCTTATTAATTTACATAGGTTTTGTTTGGTTTGCAAGAAAAAAGTTGAATCATTTGTGATTTAGTGTAAAATACAGAACATATGAACAAGTTTATTCTATCATTACTAAGTATTGTTGTCTCAGCCAATCTTATGGCTGAAGGCGAATCTAAGCTCAAAGCAAGCGTAAACGCGGGTTACACCTCTAACTATATCGTTAACGGACTAGCAAAAACTGGTTCTCAGGCTTTTGCTGGGGTCGATATTGGCACTGAATATTATGGCATCGACACTTATGTTGGGGCTACTGTATTAGATGCTGGAACTGGTCTAGATGAATTACATGCTAATGTAGGTATAGGGAAAAGCATAAATTTGTTTGAAACTTTTTCTTTAAAAGCTGATGCTCAAATTTTTCAACATCAAGTTGCAGTGGGCGCAAATTCCACAGAAGGAAGACTTACTCTTGCGTTGGACAACAAATATATCACTCCATACGTAGTAGGGACTTATGATTTGGACGTAGCAAATCGTGGTTATTCGCAAAAAGGTTATATTGTCGGTTTAAGAAGACAGTTTGATGTTTTTAGTCTTTTTACTTTAACCCCATCTGTTGAATACGGACAGATGACTGATTATGAAACTGCTAGCGTGAAAATCGACGCCTCTAAAGTTCTTTGGGATAATTTAGAGGTTTTTGGTCAAGTAGGTTGGTTTGACAACAATTTCGATGTCGTCAATTACAATTTCGCAGCAGAACAATTTGTCGGTGATGTAGCTGCTTCTGCCGGTGTTAGATGGAATTTCTAATTAGAAATAAGTAACAAAATTATAAAGCGGTCACTGCGTAGCGGGGGCCGCTTTTTTTTATTCTGTTTTTATTTTGTTAAGTGTAAATAATATTGCATGTCAGGGTCTAATAAATTTAAAATAGGGTTTGGGGATTTGGATACTTTTTTAAAGATTGCTCCGGTAGTAGGTTTGGCTGTTTTAGCTTATTTACAAACATTATTTCCAAGTAAAGTGGAGTTTGATAAGTTAGAGCAGCATCTTATTCAGATGGATAAAAAAATAACAGAAATATCTGTTTTGCAGCAGACCACATCAAATAATGCTGTTAGAATAACAACTATAGAAGATAGAGTTCGTCAAGTGGAGATTAATTTAGCACGAAAACTATCAGAAAATGAATAAAAAATGAAAGACCCTATAGGAGACACTACTAATTTCGGCATCAACCTTAAGTGGTTGTTGCAACTTATTCTAGTTTCAGCAGCTGCTGTATGGGGTTATTTTCAATTAGTAGCTAAGATTTCTCAGGCTGAAATAGATATACTTAGAATGAAAGACGATATACACATGAACTCTGATTTTAGAGTTAGATGGCCTTTAGGTGAAATAGGAGCGCTACCTGATGACGCTGAACAAAATCTTCGGTTGAAATATATAGAAGCCGATGTTCAAATACTCGAAGTAAGAGTAGATGATTTAAGAATAAATAGTTCATATTTAAATAAAAATTAAAGTATCATTCAATAATATTAAATATTAATATGGAAGAACCCGTAGAAATAAAAAATACTGTAGAACGTTTGATAGGTGAATACGGTTGGATGTTTATTATTGGTTTCGTTGGTATAATGTTTCAATCAACTATTAAGAGTTTAGCGGCTTCATTAGCTGTATTCTGCGGTGGTGACTATAATACAGATGATGTTGTATTTGTTGACGGACGACCCGGTCGTATAATTAGAGTTGGTTTACTTAAAACCGTCTTCTTTATATACAACGTGGTCGATAATAAAATAGTAAGTGGTAATAAACTCGTTATTCAAAACGAGGCATTAAGTAAGATTAGAATTGAAAAACCATTACCTGAAATAGATCTTACTAAAATTAAAAATTAAACTATATGTTTCCATTTTAGAAACTGGAACAATAAAAAACTAAAAGCTCCGGTAGATAAAGTCCATTTAGTAAAACTTTGAGGTGTTAAAACTTGTTTTTCTATAGCCTCTCCTCCGTCAATTGAACGAATAAACCTATTCTCTCTTTCTGCTTTTTCAGGTAAAGTTATTTTTTCTCCAGAACTTCTATATTTTTTTATAGTAGCACAAGAACAAAACACGCATGACACCATTATTAATATAAAATATTTCATTAGGACTTAACTACGGAACTGCCAAAATAAAAACCCACTATAGCCGTCAAAGTTTGCCTTACTTCTGGTATCATTAAATAACCATCTACTCTTACGAAGTAATTTTCTGTTCCCCCTCCAAACAAACCAAATAAAAATGATTTTTTGGTTTCAGTTATTTGTACGTAAAGAGGCTCATTTAAAAGAGCCAAGAAAAAAGGAGCAATAATAACTCCAAATAAAGTAGATATAACTATTAATCTTCTTACCCATTTGCCACCATCGACAGAAACTCTTTGCACCGCTGCGTTATGAGCGTCTTCGTTAGCCTTCTGCACGTTAAGGGCCATTTTTAGCATCTCTGCTTTCTCTTTGGCTCTTTGAGCCATAAATTTAAACACGAAGCCTGAAAGGCTCCCTATGGCCATGGAGATTAATTCTGGCGGTATCATATCAATATTATTTACACTTATAATAGTAAAAAAGAAAAGCCACCCCCTAAAAAGAGGGTGGCTTCATGCTACTTGGGTTGCCTGAGTGGGGGTTAAAGATTAAATGCTTTTATTGTATGCTCAAAAGGGTTGCCTTTAATATTTTTTACAATATTAAGCATCTCAGATGCTACATCTCTAATTTCTTTCTGGGCGTCAGGTTTATTTCTTAAATTTAAGAAATGATAAAATGATCTCCAATTAAATAGAACATCCGCACAAATTTGTGAATTGTATGTTTTAAAAAATCTCGCTGATTCTTTTACTCGTTTTCTTCCAAGTGATTCTTCAAGATCTTTGATGACTTCGTGATATAATTCATTTCCTTGATTTGAATAGTCTCGCAGTTTTTCTTGCCATTTTGTGGGCCAATCTTCTGGGATAATGTATTTATCTTCTTTAATTTCTTTATATCTTGCGCTTTCTCCGTTAATAGAGACACCAATGCGATGCTTAAGCAAGTGGATGTGGCTAGCAATATCAGTATCCACAAGAAAGTGAAGAGAAGACTTCTCAAAAGGAGTATGATGACCGTTGCTAGCAAGCATATCAAGGAGCTTACCCGCTCTTTTAATTTTGTCTTCATTTAAATCTCTACTTGTTGAAGTCCAAGCTGAACAAGCATGAACAAGATCATCTCCATAGTAACCAATTAATTCAACTTTATTGTTCATCGTTTAATTTTTTATCGTATACAATACATTCATTCATAATACAATCCCAATGATCTGTTTCACATAATTCACTTTTAAGTTCTTTCGAGGTATCTTCACCACAATATTGACAAGTCCAGTATTGCGTTAATGATTTAACCAAGTTTTGCTCCGATTTTTCCATATATTTTTTTCAATACTTTATCTAAGTTCATGTCCGCAACTCCTGCAAACTTTCAGGGAAAAAAATAACACATCTTTGCATACAGGGCAAATTTTTTCTTTGAGAGAATCACTTGATGCCCAATTAACATGTTCATAATTGGATTTGTATTTTTTACTAAAACAGTTACGAGGTTTGTCCCCTTTGCCAGCGCTCATTTAATTAATTCTGGGTTCTTAAAAATATTACCGGCTTCATTTTAATTTTTTAACTTTATTTTCTTTCAAATCGCTCATTATTTGAAGTCTTTCTTCTTCTGTATATCGCGGCCAATTTAAAAGATGCTCTTTTGTTCTCCGACACACTGCGCAAACGTCATTTTCAAATCGGCAAAACCCAGTGCAGGGGGAAGATATTTTCATTTCTACTTTTTAACTTTTAGCCCATAATTCATATTGATCCAAGCGGCTTGAATGTGGGCTCTGTCATTAGTCATTTTTAAATTATCTTTAATATATTTTTTCATCCAAGTAACCCACTTTTCATTTTGTTCTTTAGTGCATGTGTATTTTTTATACCAATTTGGTATTTTGTTTTCACACACGTCTTCAAACTTCAAATCAACTTTAGCGATTTTAAATTGCTTATCGATGATTTTCCTGAGATGTTGATCTTTCATCATTAACTTACTCCTGTTGATCCGAATCCTTTGTCTAAACGCACTGAGTCTTCGAGCTCAGAAACTTCTTGCCATTCAACCTTGTGGCATTTTTCGATAATCAACTGAGCGATTCTGTCTCCTTTTTTAAATTCAAAATCTTTTACATCTGTATTATATAAAATGACTCCAATATCTCCACGGTAATCTGCATCAATTACGCCAGCCATCACGTCAATACCGCTTTTGTATGCGAGGCCAGAGCGAGGGGCAATTCTTCCATAATAACCATCAGGAATAGAAATAGAAATATTAGTCTTAATCAAAAGTCTACACTCAGAAAGAACAATCCCTTCTTCAGATGCGTATAAATCATAGCCAGCGGCATGTTCAGAGCCTTGAACGGGAAGCGTGGCGTTTTCGGATAATTTTTTAACCTCGATTTTCATATTAACTTTTCTTTAAAAGTACCATTAACTTTCTTGAGTCTGAAGCAGGAATGTCAAAATAACCATCCCAAGTTTTAACATTTTCATTTTGATATTTTTCTGATTTCCACATATCTCTTAAGAAATTTTTAAATTCATCAAATGTATCATAGCCCTTTTTCTTTGCAGTTTTTTCAAGTGTTTTTTGGGCGGAAGGTAAAGCAGCTTCAGTGATTTCTTGGATTAGTTCTGAGCTATCTTTTGAAGAAGAGTCTATTTCATCTGCGCCAACAATATGGATATTAAGAAAATTTCTCACACACCTAACAAAAGCTCTGTTTGCAGCAATACACTCTAGAAATTTTACTGCGAAATTGCTTGTGTTATGGACAGTTGCGTTTCCGATATCCTCAAAATAAATAGGTTGACTTTCAGATTCAAAATTACCTATCCAAGATATACCACATTTAACTGCAACATGGTTTATCTCGCATTTAATTACTTCGTATTTAACTTCAGTAAATCCTCTAAGTTTAGCAAGCTCTTTGATTCCTGAAAGCTTAATTAATAATTGACTATCGTCTAATCCTTCTGCAGATTTAGGCATTGGTTTTTTTCTCAATTCAAACCATCCTTTATTTGGGTACAGATGCTCAAGAGCTACCATAGCTCTCCAGTTAACGGATCCATCATCGTTCTGCTCGTAGTTTACATTTTCAAGCAGACCAAACTCATTTCTTGACTGAAGCTTTATTTTTTGCATGATTTTTTACATTGAATATTTTGAAAAATTCAATTTCTTTCTCGAATTCTTTATTCAATATAGCATTATTACCATTGATGTCAAGCGTTTTTCCGGCCAAAAAAGCTGCTTTGCATGGATATTTTTTGCCTTTAGATATAATAATCTTAGAGCTGTGATATTTTGAAGATTTTGAAAATTTTTCTAAGGTTGGGATTACTTCTTCATCTGAAAAATCCTGCTCAAGCTCCCAATCTAAAAATTTAAATTTGTGATCTTTAAACTTTTCTTTATTGTCACAATAAAGGTTTATTTTTACTCCAATAGATTTGCAAAGCTTAACAAAATTAGTAGTGATGGATTCTGATGCCATCGCTGTAACAGCGACAATGTTTTGCCTGTAAGATTTTAGCAAATCAATATTTAAGTCTTTATTAGTTATTATATTTACTTTTCTATTTTTTAGCCAGTAAAGTAAAACTCTGGCATCCAAATCATCTATGTAATCTAATCTTAAATTAATAGATTGATTTTGCAAGAAATTTTCATCAGATATAAAATCTGGGATCACTTCAACAATTTTTTGATTATAATCTCGACCTAGAAAAACTAAATCATATTTATCTAAACTATTTTTAATTTTTAAGCTATCTAAAATATTTTTAGCTACTTCATACGGATTGATTAAATTAACAGCTTTAGGATTTTCTGACAAGGTGTTGTAAGAGGGTTTGTTACCGAACCTGTCAGACTCTAAAATTATTTGATTGTTTTTATTCCAAATGGGAGCTCTGCTGCTTGGGTTAAATACAGAGTAAAGTCCAATTGATTTTTTATTTAAAGCTGAAGCTACGTAAAGAGTATAGTTTTCATTAGATAAAACTAACTGCGATTTATCTATAATGTAATTTTCTTGTTTTTTATTGATTTTGATAAAACATTTTTTAGACTTTATCCTAAGAGAAGAATCATCTGCAAGTTGATATATTTCTATATTGTTTTTACTCAAGTAAGGTTCCACTAATTCTACAACATCTTTGTAATAATCGTATACACCTTCTTTAAACGTACTTCGAGAATCAATAATTATATATTTTTCATCAACAACAGGATAGAAAAATTTATCTATAAAAGGTTTGTTTAATTTAACGCCGCAATCTAAAGCTATTTTTTCACTCAGATTCATAAGTTGTATAATGTAATTTATCTTTGTTGTTTCTGGTATAATTGTTTCTAATTGACAAATGAGGAGCATATACTACATCAAAACACCCTTTTTTGTCACCTTTTCCTTCTAAAAATAACGGGTCGTTTATTTTAGGTATATAATGTAAAGTTCTTTTAATATCTGGGTGAGCATCTATCAGTCCCATGTTTTCTGTTTTAGTAAAAAAATAGATAGAATGTTCAGGGTAAAGTTTTTTTATCGAAGAAATTGCTGAAGTTGCTATGATTACCTCTTCGCTTCCTAATGGCTCTATGTAAGCTATTCTTTTTTCTTCTGGTGTATTCTCCATTTCTTGCAAGAATTCTTCGAAATCATTTAAGTATTTTTCTTTTAGTGCTACTTTGGTGAAATAATCGATAACTTTAGGTCTTGATAAGTCAGTTTTCAACCTGTGCACCCAATGTTTAGTTCCTTGTGGGTCACTTTTTCCTAGTATATTTTCATATAAAGACTCGATCCACTCTTTATTTGAAAGTGAATTGTCCGGCTCGAAATGTATATTCCTGATTTCTGATTTCTTTTCGTAATCAAATTCTACATCTGGAAGTGAGTCTATTAAATCTTCAAACTGTTTACCTATTTTTTCTATGCTGTAATTTTCTAAAACAAATTGTCTAGATTTTTTTTCTTTACTGCGTTTTTTCTTTTTGGACATTTTGTAGACTTTTTTAATTTGACTACTAATGCTTGTAGGAGATGTAGTGGCTTTTATGAATTGAGTTCCGGGCTCTCTATATTCAGTCCAGTCTAAAGGTAAGCCTCCGCTTTCATCTGTGCAGCAATCTTCTCCGCAACTATAATTAGTTACTAAAGTTACTAGTTCTGTTAATTTAGCTTCTTGGATTGGAAGTTCTTGACCACCAGAAGTAAAAGGGTGACAATAAACATCCATCAAGTTATAAATTTCATTCAACTGTCTTTCGTCTACTCCGTTTTTGACATTAGTTGTTTCGCTTGTATCCTTTCCATTACAAAATTTACATTTAATTTTTTGGCCTTCAAACGGCTTGATGTCATACCTATTGCAACTGGAACAAAAATATGTTGTTAAAACATCAGTTCTTTCTATATTTTTCTCTTTTAAAAGCTTTAGAATGTCCCAACCTTCTGACCAGTGGGTATGGAGTAGTAATTTAGCTTTAGCATCCGGGTTGTTTTGCGCGAAAATTTTAAACCCATCCAAAAGATTTGGAACTGATTTCCTCAGTTGGTTTCTAAACACAAAACCTATAATAAAATTATCTTGAGTTCCGTAAAAATTCCTCAACTTATTTCTATCTTGATCGTCAAATCTAAAGAAATTTTGAGTTTCAATACTACCTCTTACAGTTTTTACGTGATTGTGGCCGGTATTGTTTAGCGCTTTTTCAGCAAAAGAAGCCCAAACAAAGTAATTTTTTATTTTTGATGCGGCTTCTACGGCATCTGGTAAGATTGGTAAACTGTCCAGTGTGGTGTGAATAATACAATGCACTTTATTCCACCATGGCTTGTCAAAAAAACCTCTAAAAGCCCAAATATCTTCTATCCCTAAATAAACATCAGGTTTAAGTTCATATATAGCTTTATCGATCATTTCTGAGCCATAAGAAGCGCTGTGTTTTCTGGTTTCGTCAGAAACAATTTCTTTTTGTATTTCTGGGTCATCTGGCAAGGAGCCGTAAGATTCCCATGGTGTAGATTTAATTTTAGGAGAACTCCAAGGAGTTCCATTGCTAAATTCAATTAACTCATATTTGCCTGTTTTATATAAATACTTTAATAGGTTTTTTTTATGTTTACCAAATCCAGTGAACATTTTACAAAAATTACTATGAATTAATATCTTTTTCTTTTTCATGGAAATAATTGCGCTGTTTAATATTGAACCTTTGAAATACGTCTGGCGTATTGAGTGCTTAAAATACTTTTACAGCGTGAAATTAATTAAAACTCGTCTTCTTCAGCGGCAACGGGCTGTTTCGGCGCTTCTTTTTTCTTTGGGGTGAATTTTTGCTTATTAGCTTGATATTGTTTTTGATTATCTTTAGCTTTTTGATCTCTAACAGCATCTAAAACATTAAAATAATGATTAATAAAAGCAACTAGTCTGACTCCTTCGCCCGGATCTACTGGGATTTTAAAAGTATCAGATCCGTTTCTGATGATGGTGAATCCAAAAGCTGTTACTTGGACTGCAAAATCCCCGCTTCCTCTAGTTTTTTCGTAAGGAGTTAGCCTAATTTGAGTCTTGGTGGACTCATTGCTATGGAAAGTTGAATAAGCAGTTTTATTATTGAAGCTGCTGATAATTTCCCCTAACTCAAATTCGTTGAATTTTAAAGCAATGGTTTTTGAAGGGTCGTTTCTACTTTCAGAAAAAGATCCTGTCTTATTTTGATTATTCCACGAATGCTGTAAGATGCAATTAGCAAAAAACTGTGGCTCTTGATCTGGCTTTTGAGAGATCTGGAAACTCATTGCACAGCCAGTGTTTTTAGGGTTGGGCTTATATAACTGTAAACTCATATTGCATGATTATAAAAATAAAATGCAATATTTCCACAAAAAAAAAGAGCCTCTTTTGAGGCTCTTTGAGTTAGTCTGCTATGTAATAAAATATCGTTTTTGCTGTAGCAGCAGTAATGTTGGTGCTTATTTTAAGAGGCACCGTAAAGCTGATCGGAGCGGAAATAGCAATAGCTTCTCCTTCAGCTGTAAATCCAGCGTTAGCAGCAATAACATAAATATTTTTATTAGATGGACAGGTAATTGATGTTCCTGTATTAAAAGTACAAAATGGTAATATTAAATCTTTCATTTTTATGTTTTACACTTATTGAGACGATTTAAGAAGTGATTCTAGCTTATCTTCTGGAGTAGATATACCGCCAATTGCCGTAAATAAAGATAAACCTTTTTTAGCTCCTTTATAAATTCCTTGATGTACTGTGCTGTTTGTTTTTAAGGTTCTGTTTAATTGATTAAAAGCTCCATCTATATATTCCTGTGGGATATCGTCTAGAGTTTCTTCATCACCTATAGCAACAGATGCCGCTACAACGCCTGTAGACAGGTCTAATTCTCCACATAAAACGTTTCTTTTAAGATTATCTCTAACAGCCTTAGAAATTGCGGATTCACTGCCTGTGTCATTAATGTTTGTAGCGCCAAAAACCATAATACCAGAATCTAAAACAGTTCTAAAATCGTTTGTATCAAAAGTACTATACTGACTATTTTTTGTAATAATATTATTAAATAAATGAAATAGCGAACAAATATTAGCATTTGCTACTTGCCAAAATTTATTTATTGATAATTTAGGGTAAAGAGAGTTTATCTTTTCATTATCTAATATAATTAAAGGTGAAACTATTTTTTTATCTACTAGATCGCAAGCCTCTTTTAAAGTTTCATAAGCATTTAAGCTAACTTTTTTACCTTCAGATAGCTTAGGTAAAGCTAAAATTAAGCCTACGTAAGGTGATGAAGCTTTTACTGTTTGTTGGTATTCGTGAACAGTTTTAACTAACTCAGAAGAAACGCCAGCGCCGGTACCTCCACCAGCGCCAATTGTAACAAAAATTCTATCAATATCTGTTCCTACAGAATCTTTAATAAAATCAACAACATCTTCTTTATTTTCAGAAAAAGCTTGCTTGGCGATACCTCTGTTTTTGCCAGCTCCTTGTTGTTCTCCAAATTTTAATTTGTTTTTAACATTCAGTGTCGCCAAGTCTTGGTCAGCTGTGTTAATTACTCCGACTCTTGCATAGCCAATTTTAGAAAAAGTTTCAGCTAACTTGCCTCCACCTTGACCAGCACCAATAAAACCAAACTTAAAACCTACTGCATCTTTATCTTTTAGTTCGGCTTTTTCTTTTTGGGTTGGCTCTGGAATATCAGGCATTGCAAAGTCAAAAGTGTCATTGCTACCTGCATCGGTTTCAGCATCTGCGCCGACATCATAGATTGGATTGAAATCACTCATAATTTATATTAAACTTAAACTATCGCCTTTTCTAACGTTTTCCCAGTTAGCTTCGCTTTTATTTTTGACTCTTTGTTTGAATTGAACGTAGCAAACAGCAGAGCGTTGTTTTTGATCTTTATATTCACTAGTCATCATATCATCACTCATGCATCTATTGACAAACTCTTGCTGAGACTCTTTTTTGCTAGGTTTAGGTAAAGGCATATACTTATATTACACATATTTTGTTATTTTTCACACACATTTTTAATTCAGAAGTCTTTGGGTTATCTAATATTTTTTCAGCAACTAAGGTTTGAATTTCTCTCTGTAATGTTTTTAAGACTTGCCTAGCTCCAAAATTATTGAATTGTATCTTTTTGTAAACATAATCAAGAATTTTATTAGAGTAATTTAAAGAAATATTTTTACTTTCCATTTCATTTTTAAATGCGTCTAAATTTTTAACTATAATTCTTTTAATTTGCTCTTCTTTTAAAGGGTTGAAAGGTACTATTTCGTCTATTCTGTTTAATAAATCTGCTGGAAAATGTTTTTTGACAGAGCTTACTATGTCGTTAGATATGTTTGAGTTTTCTTTATTAAAACCTATAGCAGGAGAGGTGACTACGTCTGATCCAATATTGGTTGTCATTACTACTATAGAGTTAGAAAAATCCACTTCTTTCCCTGAAGAGTCTGATATCTTTCCCTCTTCAAGTATTTGGAGCAATAAATATATTACATCTTTGTGGGCTTTTTGAATTTCATCAAAAAGAATTAAAGAGTATGGATTTCTAGAAACCTTTTCAGTTAGTATGCCTCCTTTGCCGTAACCAATATAACCCGGGCTAGATCCTATTAATTTATTAACTGCTGTTTGATCTGTATATTCTGTTAGATCTAAAAATATAAAATTATTTTTATTTGAAAATAAATTGTTGGCAATGATTTTTGCAGTCATTGTTTTGCCGACACCTGTAGGTCCGGCTAAAAGTAATGATGACACTGGTTTTTTATCGTTTCTGAAACCGGCTTTAGCTCTAAGTAAGCATTTGTATATTTGATCTATTTGTTGTGTTTGGCCTAAAACTTCAGTTTTTAATGAGTCTCTAAGGTCTTTTATTTTTTTAGAGTCTTGTTTTTTTAGGTCTGAAATTGGAATATTAGTTTTGTCTGATACGACTTCTAAAATATCTGCTTGTTTAATTCTATATCTAGAATCTTTCCATTTGTTAAAAAGTTTTTGAGTTACGGTTTGATATTTTTTTATCAGAGAGTTCATTCTTTTTAAGAATATGTTTTTAGCTAATTTATCTTGCTTTAATGAGAGGTCTTTTATTTTTTCTTCAATAGAAGTCATTTCTGGAGTTTTTGTAAAATTTTTTAATTTTGTTTTAGCTCCGACTTGATCTATAATATCTAAAGCTTTATCTGGGAATCTACCTTCCAGATATTTATCAGCTACATCAATCGTAAACTTTATGGTTTCATTTGAAAAATTCATTAAATGAAAATCTTCATAAGAATCTTTAATGTTTTTGATTAACTGAAAAACTTCTTTTTTTGTAGGCTCCTCCATCTTTATCATTTGAAACCTTCTGGATAAAGCTGGGTCACCTTGAATAGTACGTCTGTATTCATCGAAAGTTGTTGCTCCTATGCAGCTAACTTCACCTCTAGCTAGATAAGGCTTAAGAATGTTTGCAACATCCATACCGTTCTCTGGGTTACCCGCTCCGATTATAGTATGGATTTCATCAATAAAAAGTACAATAAATGGATCGTTTACAATTTCTTTTAAAATGTTTTTAATCTTTTCTTCAAACTCTCCTCTATATTTACAACCGGCGATAATCATTGGAATATCTAAATTGTAAATATGCTTCATCACTAAAAAATCAGAACATTCCCCTTCTACAATTGCTTGGGCTAAAGACTCTACTAATGCAGTTTTTCCTACACCGGCTTCCCCGACAATTAGTGGATTGTTTTTATTTTTTCTACAAAGAACTTCAGAAATCTTTTTTATCAAAGGTTTGTTAACATGAAGAGAGCTTATTTTTCCTTGTATTACCTGAGAATTTAAATTTATAGCATATTCATTTAAAAATTTATAGTTCTTAGGATTAAATTGCGATTTTTTTTGATCTTGATCTTCTTCGTCTTCGTCTTCTTCTTCGTAAATTGAAGACGGCAGTAAACCGCTTTCTTCTAGCTTTCTTTCAACATAATCAAATATTGCGTCGTAGTTAATTTGTAGATTAGATATTACGTCTCTTAAAAAAATATCTGTTTCTTTAAAAAGCGACAAAAATACATGCTCTAAACCTATGTATTTATGATCATACTTATTCGACAATTGTTTAGCGGAAGAAAAAACTTTTCTACTAATCGGAGATAACTTAGACTTAGAAGATGACTGACTGTCTTTAAGCTTAGATTTATTTAATGTGAAGAGGCAAGCCTTTTCGACTCGCTCGTAACTTATTTCAAATTGATCGAAAGCGTCTAAAATTTGATTATTCGGGATTTTTAAAAAAGCTAACAGTAAGTGAACATTATTTAATTGATGATACTCAAGGTCTGTAGCTATTTTGTGAGCTTCTTTAATTAATTTTTGAGCCCTAGGGGTTAAGTTATAACTTTTCATTGAACATCTGATAACTTCATGTATATTTTATTTTCTAAAATATTTATATTATCTACCCAAACTATATCATCTCCTTTTTTACCTGTAAAGACTATAATGTCTTCTTTTTGTGGGATCTTATTACCTTTTTCTATATAATTAGTTAACCTCTTAACTCTAGGGCTGTCCATGAACAAAGCGCTGGTACGTCCTGATTCGTCACTAACTTGAAATTTATAAAAAGTAGAATTCGATTTTCTTGATTTGCTTTTATAAACATCTTCGACTATGGCGACTATTTTAACAGAGTCTCCGTTAAATGCTGAGTGTAATTGTAAGCAATCTGTAAAGTTGTTTTGGCTTTCTTTAAAAACTGATTTTAATTTAACTGAAGGGTTGTAACCAAGTAATTTATTTTCAAAATACCAATTAGCAAAATCTTCATTACCTTTATTCTGGGAATAGATTTTTTTGTACTCGTTGTATTTTCTCTTGAAAGTGATTTTTCTTTTTTCAGTCATGAACGGTTTACCGTCACCTCTTTTAGCGTCAGGTTTTTCAGGATTAAAAGCGGCTTGAAAAACGATTTGTAAAATATCAAAGTTATATTTTTCTGCGACGCTCAGAGCATAAGCTTTTTCTTTGTCTGTTAATATATTAAAAACTTGCGCTTCCATAACTAACCCAGATCTAGAACGATTTTCAGAAGATTCTAGAGTTCCAGCTTGGATTAAAGCTGATAAAAGACCGATATTGATTTTAGCCTCTTTTGCCGCTAAGAACGTTTCGAACTTATTGGCTTTGTTAGAGCCTCTAAAGCTTTCTAGGGCCTGTAAGCTTTTTTCTGAGACGCCTTTAATAGCATTTAAGCCGAATCTTATGTTGTTTCCTTCTTTTGAAAAGTCTAAAGCTGATTTAGACAAATCTGGAGAAAGTAATTTCATGTCAAAATAAACTAACTCTTGAGATATTCTGCTTATTTCGGCATGGGAATCTGGTTCGTATTTTGATAACTCTAATAAGGCTAAATAAAAATCTTGCGGGTAATTGAATTTTAAATACGCCGTCCAAGCAGAAAGTGTAGCGTAAGATATACTATGAGATTTATTAAAGCTATAATTAGCTGAGTCTTCTGCAACTTTCCATAAAACTTCGCCTATTTGGGGCTCTAAATTATTTTCTGCAATTTTTTCAGAAATTTTCTCTTTCCAAACCGGCATTTGATCCACTTTTTTCTTGCCTACTATTCTTCTCAGCTGCTCAGCTTCATCTAAAGTGAACCCAATTTTTACAACCATCTTCATTAACTGCTCTTGGTATAGCGGAATTCCAGCAGTGTAGGAGAGCTCCTCTTTAAAAAAATCATGAACTAGGCCAAATTGACCACTGCTTGTGTATAAGGCGTATTCATCTGTAAAATCTAAAGCTCCGGGTCTGGCCAAGGCTACTACAGCGCTAAGCTCTTCAAGGCCCCTTGGTTTTACTTTTTTGCAAACCCTGTAATTAGTATCAGCTTCGATTTGAAATAAACCTTGAGGGGTTTTTAGATCTTTAAAGTTTTTGTAAATATTTTCATCGGATACATCAATAGAGTCCATCTCGATCCCTAGAGATTTACAAACTCTATCAACTACAGTTAAAGTTCTTAAACCTAAAACATCAAATTTAACCATCAGCTCAGATACATAGTTCATATCGTAGCCAGTAACAAAATCTCCTTCACTGGTTTTTTGTAGAGGGCAGATCTCTTGAATGTCATAATATGAGATAGCAATACCTGACGGATGGACTCCCGTGTTTTTGTTTAAGCTTTCAATTTTTCTACCTATAGCGAAGGTTTTTTTATTTAAGTCAACCCATTCTTTAAATTTTTCATTCTCTTTATACGAGTCAACCAAAGGCATAACTCTTCCAAAGATTTTCGGAATACAATCGCTTACTTCGTTAACTTCAGATTCAGAATACTCTCCCACTATTTTTCCGCATTCTTTTATGCATAATTTACTAGATAGAGTATTAAGAGTTAAAATTTTAGCAGTTTTTCCATGATGCTTTCTTTCGATATACTCAATAACCTCAGACCTTCTATCATAACTAATATCATTGTCAACGTCAGGGAGAAGTGATCCTTCTAAATAAGTGATATCATCTTTTATGATTTTCTTAGCTCTAGACCTAGAAACAAATCTTTCAAAAAATAAACCGTATTTAATTGGGTCAACTTTAGTAACACCAATCAAAAACAAAACAAGCGATCCGGCTGCGCTGCCTCGACCGGGGCCTGTAGGGATTTGATTTTCATGGCAAAAATTTAAAATATCCCAATTCAACAATACATAATCTACAAATTCAAGCTCTTTAAAAATATCGAGTTCCATTGTTAGACGGTTTTGATATTCTTTAGATTGATATTTAGTTGTTGTTAATTTAGAATAGCATAAAACTTTTAAGAAATTAAAATTATCGACACTGCTATCAAGGTTGAGCTCTTTATAATGCTTGCTTTCAATTTTAATACTCGGTAGTCTTACTCCGGGCAGCATTGCATTGTCATACCTCTTTATATCCTTTAAAAAACTCATAGATCTATCTGTATTAATTGTTTGCGAAATATTTTCAAATTCATTTGAACGTCGTATAAAGAGTCATGCAGTTTATTTTCGTCGAAATCTATTTTATACTGCTTAAGTTGAGCTTTTATGCTTGTTCTTAAATTTCTTTCTCTAAAATCGTTAAGTCTATACTGCCATTGAATAAACTTGTCTAAACTATTCGGAGTTTTCATTCCTTTTTTAATAGCTTTGGCTACACAGTTAGTATCGTAAATTCTATTTATGTAAGAAAAATCTGAATCTAATCCTAGGAGTTTTCTGTATATGTTATGAACATAAACATCAAAACCTAAAAGATTTTGACCAACTATGATGTAATCTTCATTGTACAAATAAGATTCAAATTCTTGTAAAACCTTTTTGGGGTCTTGAGCTAATCTTTTATATTTTTCATCATCAAATCTGGTTATTTTCCTTGCCTCTTCTGACAGTTTTAAATCAGGCCATTTTATGTGGCAATCTTTTTCTTTTACGGTTTTGTATCCTTCCGTAATTATATAGCTTAATTGCCAAGGTTTGTTGTCTGGGCTAAGCAAATTTAAATTACAAGTTTCAAAATCGAAACATATATATTTCTGTTTTTTATCGTCTTTAAGCATTTTGTTCTTTCCATGATTCAAAGCTAAATTCGTTGCTGCAAAAATGTGCGAGCTCTGGCCTTGATAAGCTTCTAGTTTTACCGAATGATCTGTTGCAGATTATTTTGTAACTCATTAACGCTTCGGCATCTTTTTTATTTTTATAATAAATTGATTTTACTTTTTCTGTAGGGTGATTATTTTTAGAGGCGTATTCTGCAACTTCATATTTAAGTAGTGAGTCAAAAGCTAAGCCATTAGACTCAATAAAAAAGGTGGGTTTTATTTTATTAAAGTTAGGTATTGAGTTGGTGCCATACTTTAACAAGTTGGTATATAGAAATGAGTCATAAAATGGAACCGCTAATTTTAAGTGAGTGTCGTCCCAAACTTTCTCAAGAATTTCATAAGTTAAGTAACCATTAGATTCTGTAAAAGCTTTAGAATAAATTAGATTTAAAAGCTTACATCCTTGATTGTTTTTTGCAAAAATAATTATTTTATGTTCGCTTTCAGTATCAGCTTCTTCTTTAGAGTTTCTCATAGAAAGCCTAAGACCAAAAACTAATTTTATATTATTTTCTGTGCATCTTTTGTACGCTTCAGAAAAACCTATTAAAGAGTCTTCTACTAAGATTATTTCTGACAAATTATTGTCTAAGGCTATTTGAAAAATACTATCAGATCCACCATCTTTTACTTTAGATGCATCATTAAGGGTTAGAATTGATTTTCCTATAGAGTAATGGCTTTTGAACAAGGCTAGCATGTTTAATACATTACATTAATATCAAAATTTGTCAAGATCAAATTCGTCTTCAATTTCAGAAGATCTTTCAAATGGGGGAGGTGTGGCTGGTTTGTTAAATAAGGGGCATCCAGTGTAATGAAGTTTTGTTATTTTGTCTTTTTTTTGTTTGTATTTGGTAGCTTCTTTTTCTGTGAAGAAAGATCTTTTAATTTGTTTTTTTTCGTCAATAACTGAGTAATAATCAAATGGAAACTTAAAAGAACAATACCACTTTGGCGAACCATCTTTTTTAAGTTCGTTTGGTTTTTTAGCGAAGCCGCATAAAAGACGACCACTAAAACTTCCATCTTTTGGCATACCTTGTTTAAAAGCTAAATTAGATTTAGATGTTTCCTGAGTGAAATTTTCAGCGTAAGATTGAAAGTCAGTTAATTCATATTCAAAACCTTTGAGTTCATCTTCGGTTTTTGATCTCATTGTCAATACAGAATTCGATGAACCAACTATCTGCCATTTTCCAGAAGAAGATTGCGAACTCTGCATAGCTTTAAGAAAGACGAACTCCATTTTAACATCTTTATATTTAGGGTAAAGTTTTTTTACAGCTAGAGTGTAGATATAATCTTGCAAATTATCTGTCACTTCTTTGCCTTCATATACTTTTTTATTAGTTTTAAAGTCTCTAATTAGAGCTATACCTTTGCTCTTATACATAAACAGTCTGTCAATAAAGCCTTTAACTTTATATCTTACATCATCCTCTTCAATTTCTAATTCAAATTCTTTTTCCGAAATAGTTTCAGTTGGCCTACCTATCTCTTTTCCAAAGAAATCGTAAACAACGCCTCTAAAAGCCATGTCATGCATGTCTTCTAAATTTGATGGATTTTCTAATAAGTTAGAGGCTTTAGCGTGTTTATAAATTAACCTTTCTACAGCGCTAGAACCACAAACAGTTCCATCTTTTAATATTGAATCATAATGCTTTTTATGCCTGTTCTTACCAAGGCATTCCAAAACTAAATGCACAATACTGCCCTTTAAAGCTCCGTCATTAGTTTTATCTGGGAGCTTAAGATGATATTTACACCAATACAACCAAGAGCAGGAAGTCATGGTTTTGATTTTACTAGCTGATAACGTCTGATTCAAAATTCAACTTTTCTAAGTAGTCTTCTAGTATTTTTACACATTTTTTATCTTTTATGTTTCTTTTGTTCTCTAGAATTTTAGATACTTGTTTGAATGGGTTAATTTTTCTTTCAACCCACTTATTTATTTCAACTTGCTGTTCAAGCATGTCACCAAAATCTTTCAATAGCGGTAATTTTATTTGAACTTTTTGTGGATCAAAATACTTGATCAATTTAATAAGTATTTTTATTGCTGCATCTCTGCCAGCATTTTTGCTTTTACCATAATCATTGTTAGTGGCAATAGTAATTTTTTCTAAATCTAAAGTTAAAAGATGTGATATTTGTTTAGAACTTAAATCTAATCCAAAGATAACCATATGATTGTAAAAGCCTTGTTCTGTAAGGGCTAAGCTGTCGCCTACACCTTCAACAAGTATAACCTCTTTTGTTTTATTTATCTTTTTATAAAACAAATCACTATAGTTAGGAATATTAAATGGATAAACCCATCTTGTTTTTCGTCCTAGATGTTTCCATTTTGGCATAGGAGAATTTTTATTCCAAAGCAAATGTCTACCGCTTAAACCTATGACTTTTTCGTTTGGGTCATATATAGGAAAAACAAATCTGCCATTCATTTTGCCTGACATAGAAAATCCTGCACGATAAGTTTTAAGGGTTTTATCTGTTATGCATTTTTTGTTGTAAAAATCATAATGGGGCAAAAGCACCCCTATTTCGTTATGGTCAAAAAATTGATCTGTTTCCATCTTAGGCGCTTTATGTACAGGTATGAAAGAATTAGTATCAGGTTTTAAGGATGTTATTATATTTTTTACTTTATTGTCATCTTTACAGCTAAGTTCAAGTAATTTCTTGAAAGGCATGTAAGAAGTTCCTTGAACAAAGTCTTTCCAAATTCCAGTGTTTTTCCAGATTTGCAAAGCCGTCCTATTATCACCATCTCTATAAGCTGCTGTACTTTGCCAATATCTACCTCTATCAGATAATTCATAACCTAAATCAAGAAGTATTTCTTCTATTCTATCTGATTGATCTTCAGCCCAATTCAGGTATGTCTTCGGTTCCATTATTTCTATCCTCCACAGTTGAGTTCGAATCTTGAGAAGCAATAATATCTCGTAAATCTCCTTTTTCAGTTATATAAAAATTATTACATTCTAAATTAACGAAATTTTTTCTAGCTGTTCCGTCATTCATGGTTACTAGGTTTACTGCTCCGGCTATATCTCTGCCTAAATGCCTAGCCTTAACATTTATTAGTTTATGAGTCCCGAATCCTCTTTCAGACTGGAGTTCATCTGCTGTTTTGTTTCTTAAGATGAACATATGGGATGAAAACTGAGTGATTCTATCTGAAAGTGAAACAATGCTTTCATCATCCACAATATTATTAGCATTTCGATTCGTTGTAATTCCAGATCTGTTTGATTGAACTGAAGTGATCATGGATACGCAAGGCCCTGAGTCTCCCATAATATCTCTTTGGATACACTTTTTATACTTATCAACCATCTCTCCAACTACTTGCCATTCATTTTTGTTAGAAGAATTTTCATTAGTTGTTTTTATATAATCAAAGCTAAATATTAAAGGGTTATTTCTTCCGACTTTAGCGTAATAAAATCTTTTTAAAATGCTTATTTGAGAGTCTACGTTAAACCCTCCTATATTGTAATAATAAAAATGTTTATATTTTTTGGTTATAGTTTTCCAAACTGATCTGACTTTACTTACTACTTCTTTACCGCTGTTTCTCCAGTTTCCGCTTTCAAGAAGCCAGACAGGAACTCCCGACATTGATGCACACTGTCTAAACATCAATTCTTCCTTGCTCATTTCTCCGTTATCAAAATGAAGAATTGGCACTTCGTATTTTTCAGAGGCCTTTGTTACAAAATCTATGCAAAACTGAGTCTTGCCTACACCCGATCTTGCAACAATAACAGTTATGTTGCCGGGTCTAAGAAGAGATCCATACATATCTTGCAATTTTGGATGAGGGCCAGAAAATCCAAACTCATCTATTGGGTTTTCTCCTCTTTCTTCGATCAACTCTTCCATTGAATCGAAAATATTCTCAGGTTGATCCGTGCCTGTCTCGTATAAATTTATTTGGTTGTTATAAATTTCATCAGACTTTTCTATGATTTCATTAAAAGAAGCGCTATGCAACGCTCTCATTTTATTGCTTATATCAACACCGCATTTAGCTATTTCTCTCCTAACAGTGTATTTCTTAAGCTCTGAGGCTATACTTACAACTGAGTCTGCTGAAACTTTTCTTAAAGATAACGATTCAATGTGATCGTAAGGATTTAAAGAGTCATCAAAAGATATGCCAAACTCTTTGACTCTTTGAGCTATAACTACTTCATCAATTTCGTCTCCATTCTCAATAGCTTGCTTAAGTACAGAAAAAATAGTTCTATTTATTTTAGAAGACTCTGACCAAAAATCTTTCTCAGTTATGTGGGAAGCTATGTCTGCATATCTATCTGGGTATTTTATTAGACCTGCAAGAAGTTGTGTTTCGAGGTCATAAGAGTATATCATAAATACAACTTACTACTCTTCAAGCTCAGTGTCAAGTGGATCTTCTGAGTTATTCATATCATCAATGTAATTTTCTAAAGCTTTGATGAGGCCCATCTGTACAATAGGGCTAGCTATTTTAGCATAAATTAAAGGGCAACCCTCTTGATTTACGTAAGCTACTATAAAACCTTTAGAAGTTTCGTCAGGTGAACCAGTGAATTCAAAAAGCTTGTTGAAATAATTTTCTGGTATTTTAAAACTTTTGAATTCTTCTGAGTTAACGGCTTTTTTCATTGTTATTATAATATTACACCTTGAGACTCGAAAAGATGTCTATCTATTATATCCTTTTGAAAAATTGTCACAAGTGTAATTTGATTTATTTCACAAAATTTTTCTTTATTTTGATCTCGTTTCAGTTGATCTAAATATTTGAATCTATTTTGATGAAAAAATTCAACATACTTTACGTGCTGTTGCCCTTGGACCTCTATGGCTACTTTTTTATTAGCGTTATAGAAATCCAAGGACAATCTTGATCCCACTACTGGAAATTCTTCAAAAACTACATCTTGGTCCCAGTATAATTTAATAAACTTTTTTACTGTAGTTTGAAATTTACTTCTACTACTACCATCCCAGTCTATTAAATATTTTCTGAGGTTTTTATACCTCTTCTTCTTCCCGTAGATCGTCAGTAGTTCCATCTATATCTTCGTTTAAAAATGACAACAGATTCTGTTTTATATACCCGACAAAGAATTTTTTAACATTTTTGTTTTCTGATATAAGGGCTTCTAACTTAGGTACTCCTTGTATTTGGCTAGAAAGATCTACTCCAAACTTTCTCGCAGTTTCTACAACATCTTCTTCGAAAGAAAGCCAAGCTCCTTTTTTAATTACCATGCCCCAACCTTGAATAAAATCGCTAATTTCTTTTTCTATCCAATTTGATGTGCCGTTTTTTCTTCCATATTTAATTGGGTACCGTATTACAGAATTAGTTCTTTCGTTAGGAGATTTTTTAACTGTGACTTTTACTTGGTGGCCTATATATGGGTTTTTTTGGACATCTGGAATAGCTTTTTCGTCTTGAAGAATTAAATCAGACTTATGCCTAGCTTCAAACTGGAGAATCCAATTAGCGAAATGCAAAAGAGCGTTACCTCCTGTAGCAGAAGTTTGCCTGATTGGAGCTTTGCTGTAAGGATCTAATTTAATATTATCTCTAACTTGAGAAATGAATATTGCAATATGTCCTCTTTTCTGAAGAGCTGCTGCGCATTTTTTCATGAATGTACCTGCAACAACTGCACCACCAGCAACTTTTTGAGATTCTTCAAAAGTTTTGGCTAAATCGTCTTTTCTTAATAAACCATCTAAAGAATCGACAATAAAAAAGTATTTATTATTTTCTTGGTTTTTCCCTACTAGTTGTCTCATGGCGTCAACAGCGGTCTCGTATATATTAGTTTCAAATACGAAACAGGTTCCTTCTGTCCAGTCTTCAGAATTTGTCACGAATTTAACTCCTGACCGCTCTGAAATTTCTTCGCCTAATCTGCCTTCAGCTTTAATATAAAAACCTTTCCTGTTTTCGTTTTTAACGTCTAAAAAGCTTTTTAGAAACTGAAGTGCGCAACTGGTTTTACCTCCTTCGTTCATTCCTACAAATCTATGTAGCCCAGTTCCTAGGCCTCCGTTCAAATAATAATCAAGAGTCATGCTGCCGCTTGGAACTTTATAATTAATAGTTTCCTCAAAATTAAAATGTGAATCTTTATTTTGTTTCAAAAAGCTACTTAACTGTTCTTGTGAAGTTAAAACGCTATTTCCAACATCCTTTTTACTTGTTTTTTTCATCGTTCTCTATAAACTTTCTTATTGTGTTTACTTTCTTTTTTATTTTTCTTGTTCTACCTTCTTTATCACCAATTTTTATTTCAGGATTTATGTATTCAGGTATGTGTTTGCTGTAATGATAATCAACGTACCTGAAGAAATTATTATTTAAAAGACATTTTATCGATGGAGGTTTTTCTCTTATATCAAATTTCATCCAAAATGACATATCAGGATATCTTTCTAGCACTTTTTTCAATAACTTGTACTCTCTGGACCAAAAAGATGTAGTCTGCTTTTCTGGTACAGAAATAAGCTTCTTAAGGAGATCCTTTTTATTCATCAATAACAATTCTAAGCTGAAAAGCCTACAATGTCAAAAGAAAAACCGCCGAATCGGCGGTTTTGATGTTATTCGTTGGTGGGAGTGAAAGTTGGGCTTTGTAAGCCCGGATTTTTCAGAGCTTCTTCTACATTCTTCTTTTTTAGCTCTTCGTCTATCTTTAATCCTTCTTCTGCAAGTTTAGGAGTAATTTCTCCTGTATCTGGAGCGGGTTTTTCCACAAAAACTGCTGTAGGTTCCGCTTTCATTTCCATAGCTCCAGCTAGACTTTCTAACTGTTTTTTTCCTTTATCTGACAAAGTGCCAGCTTTTTCGTATCTTTTTAAAATTCCTACTTTTAATCCGTCAGGCATTTTTTTTTGCTTGTCTGTTAATTCGCCCTCTCCTTCCATGAGCATCATCTTATTCTTTTCGTAAGACATACCACACATATATTTAGCATCAGATGTTGACATTCCAGCTGTGTCTACAAACATGGCTTCATCCATCATGCAGTGGTGTATATAAGAGGCATACGTTTCTTTTTCTGCCTCTTCTACTGAATTTGAAATGTAAACTTCTGCTATTAGTTTTTTATTATCTACTTTAAGATTTGATTTCATGTTAATTTAAGATTTATATTTTCCGTTTCTTTTTTAGCGATCACAATATCGCTTTTAACCAAAACCTTTCGGGTTAGAACAGTCTATGGATTTTTATACCGTAGGCTCCATCTTGTTTTCATTCCTTCTCTAGGCGCATTTTCATTTACTTCTAAAGCTTGTAGCTGATCAATTGTTTTCTTTAAAATATCACCTTTTTTGTAAGTTGGGCCATCATTGATCACTTCATAGGCAACAATTTTTCCCATATTTTCTGGGAGATTTAAAATTTGTTTCACAATGCCTTCGCTGCCATAATGTTTACAATCAGCATTAACATTCATGATACGTATACCCTCTTTTAAACCAGTTTCATCTTCGATCTCAAAACCTTTTTGATCGCTAGGATAAACCATGTAACTATGAACAGAAGCTAAATAATCTTCTATAATGGTTATTTTGCTTTGAATCCAAGGCTCTAATTTACTAGCTAAAGCTGGATTTTTCCCTAGTCTTTCAAGTAAGTCTTTAGAAAAATCAGCTATAAATGCTAATTGACCTAAAGCCATCCTGTAAGCATCTTCGATCATATCCGAATCATCGGCTTCAATTTCTTCAGAGATTTCTTCAGCTTTAGATAAATAAGGGACTAAATTAATTAAATCCTTTTCTTCCCAGTATGTTAGCCCATCCCATTGATGAACTACATCGTCAATAGAGCCTTTAGAGAGGTAATCTGTAACAGATTTTTTGCTTTCCCACATTTTACAGCTCCAATAACGAGCTTTCCATCGTGGTCCGGGGTTTGTGTCGCATTTATGGCGAGCACGAAAACTTTTTCTGCGATTAGGGTCATCGCGTTTAATTTCCATATTGGGGTCACCAAAATTAACTTTTACGATATTGCCTTTTTCGTTTTTAACGTAAACAGCGAATTTTTTAGGCCCTTTAGATGTTCTGAAAGGCTTATTTAAAGTTTTTTTCTCTTTTGAAGCTTTAATTTGACTGCTTAAGTTAACTGAGATGTCCATTTTATTCCGTATCTAGATATTCTGAATTAAATTCATTATCATTTACACCAAATCCCCTTAAATCAGAAGTAGCTTCTTCAAAATCTCGTTCATCGAAATCAGCGAAATAAAAAAAATCTAAATTTAATTGTTCCATAATTAGTCTCTAGCTATATCTTGATCCGCTCTTCTATAAGCTTCTTTAACTTTTCCTCCTCTTCGCATTTTTAAAAACATATTTACTCTGGCCATAGCCCACTGAGCACGACTTTTCCCGGGTCTATGAGAAGAACTAAAAGCCCCGAGCCCTCTTCTGTAAACTTTTTTAAGTTGACCTAATGTAACTTTTTTAGAATATTTAACATTATGGTCTTTAACTTTTTGTTTTAATGCGTTAGTGACTTTTTCGCTAAAAGTTATTTTAGCTTTAGAGACGAACTCTTTTTCGTCTTTTTTCTTCAAATTTTTTTCAGCTTTTTCTTTAGCATCAGGAGAGGTCCCAGCCGATCCGGGCTTGTTTATACTAGAACCTTTTTTACGTTCCTCTGGTTTAGCGGGAGTTTGAGCAGAACTTTTAGGTCCTTGTCTTTTTTTTGCTATAGCTTTTGAAAAATCTAAAGTAAATTCCATTACGTAAAATTTTACACTAGATTTATGATGCTTAGAATATAATTATCTAATAGGACATGCTCCACCTTCACACTCAATACCATCTAAAGTATCTCCTGAAATATTTATTTTAGAAAGAGGTTTTACTTTAGATTTTGCTTTATCGTAATCTTTTTCGTCAATTTCTTGATAAGGAGCTTGTTTAAAACCGTGCTCTTGTCTTAAAAGAAAACTAACACTCTTGATGTTATTTTTATAATTATCTTTCAGCCATTCTTTTAACTCATCTAATTCTTCTGGCGAATAGTAAGCAGTAACGCTAACAGCATTGTCGCTCCAGTTTTCTTGAAGAATTTTTACCATTTCAAGTTGTTTAATTACGCCCATATCTTTAGCTAAAATTGCTCCATCTGGAGTTTTACATGGAAAATAAACGACAACTGTATCTCGATTTTCAGAACCATCAAAATTTAACAGGAATTCTGTTTTGTAGCCTAAGTCTCTGCAAATTTGCACTAATTGATCGCTACTGCTCATTCTAACAGTTCTAAAATAATATTTAGAATAGGCAGGGTGAACGCCGGGAGTAGATCCGGCTAAAAGACTGAGTGTTCCAGAAGGCTTAACAGTTGTTAACTTAATGCTTTCAGGCAAACCTTTTTGTTCGCTCCATTGTTTGTCGAATTTTCTTAATTCTTCATAGCACTCGTCAAGCCAGCTAATTTTGTGCATGGACTGGCAAATACCTGTGACACCTAAGCCAAGGCGCATGTTTTTATGTACAATTGCATTTGTTTCGTCATGTAAGAATGGCAATCCAGCGATAGCTTTTTGAGCTTTATAAAGTAATTTAGCGCACTCGTTTAATTCTTTTTGACTTTCTATGTTATTTAAATACAATTCACAAAGATTGCAACACTCATAATCAGAGAGGCTAATTTCACCGCAAGGATTAGTTCCTACGACGTTATCAACTTTAGTGGGGTAAATCTCTGTATTCTTCATTAAGCCGTCTTTTAAACGGCCATATTTTCTTGACAATGGTAAGTTAAAAAATCCATACGGTTCACCATTTGCGAACCCTGTCTTTTTGTTTATCTCGTAACCATTTTTCCAAAACTCTTCCATAAGATGAGAATAATCATCGACATATAAAGTGTTGTTGCTCATTGCTCTCCAGTTAGGAACATTACCGGAACCCCAATTCTTTGCTCGAAGATAAAGAACATCATCAGGATCACCTAAAGCAATCTCTGCAGATCTGCGAACATTACCGGCGACAACAACGCTACCAATAATATTGCAAATATCTAAAACATCTAAAGACCTAAGCTTTTTGCCTTCTCTGTCTTTAAATACTTTACAAATCTTTTCGATACCTTCCACAAGAATAGCAGGACCACTAGCTTTACCACCAAAACCTTCAATTTTTTCACCAGCACCTCTGATTAAAATTGTGCTATAAGAAAAACTCTTTCCAGTTTCAAAAAAAGCATTTAGAACATTTTCAAGTAGTTTGACCCATCCTTCTCTAGAATCTGGAATAATAAAGTCAGCATCTTTCTTGGGTTTATGAACAATTTCTACATCTTTTTTAATTCTAGGTAATTCATGGACATCTTCTCTGCGAATGCTATACCCAACTCCGCCGCCAAGCATAAGGTTTTCAAAAAGAAATAAAAATGCTTTAGGTTCTTTCATGCTAGCAAACCAGCAATTAAGAAGAGAGTTCGCGCCAAACCTATCAACAGTGGAGGTGCCGAGTTGCCAGAGCATTCGTCCAGCAAAATTACATTTTAAATTAAAAACATAATCATAAATTTTTTCTGCTTCTTTTTTAGTGTATCCAGCTCCAATTTTTTGTGCGCCTTGTACGCATCTAGCAACAGTTTCGTGCCATTCTTCTGTTGTGTTATCGTCTTTTAATCTGGCATAAGTACGTTTGTAAACAATATATCCGAGCCCGTTAAAGCCCCATTTTGGTTGTTTATTCTTATATTTATCGAGAAAATCCTGAGAGAGTATGCCTTCGTTTTGTGCCATTGTATTCCTAATTATACACTAATTTTTGTAGTTGTCTATGTCGAACTTTACCATTTTCGAAACTAATTTGTCAAACGATATCTGCGGCTCCCATTCAAGTTCTTTTCTGGCTGAAGAAGAGTCTCCAAGAAGAAGTTCTACTTCGGCAGGTCGGTAAAATTTTTCATTTATTTTCACTAATACAGAAGATTTAATATCAGATTCGTCCATGATATAATTAGGTAATGAATACTCTTCTTTTGTTCCTTTTCCGTGCCATACTCCTTCTATGCCAGCTTCAGTAAAAGCTTTTTCCACAAATTCTCTAATAGAGTGAGTTTCATCGCTAGATAGTATATAATCTTTAGGTTTTTCTAAGTTTAACATTTTCCAAACACCTTTGACAAAATCTTCGCTATCGCTCCAATCTCTTCTTGAATCTAAATTTCCTAACTCTAAAGGTTTAAAGGGTTCTTTATTATTTATAGCGTGATGTATTCTAGCTACATTTTTGGTTATTTTTCTTGTAACAAATTCTTCTCCTCTCTTAGTGCCTTCGTGATTGAATAAAATACTATGAATAGCAAAAATATTATAAGATTCTCTGTAAACTTTAACAATATGTCGCGCAGAAGCTTTAGACGCTCCGTAAGGGCTTCTGGGTTTTAATGGGTGTTTTAAATCTTGAGGGCTGTAATCAACATTTCCCCATTCTTCACTAGATCCAGCTGAGTAAAATCTACAAGAAGGTTTAATGTTTTTGATGGCTTCTAAACACCTTAAAACTCCAATAGCGTTAACATTAAACATTTGCTCCGGCATTTGCCAGCTACATCCAACATAACTGTTTGCTGCAAAGTTAATAAAGTAATCTGGTTGGACTTTTTTCACTATCTGATTGATACTGTGGGGGTCAGATAAATCACCATATTCAAATTTAAATCTTTTATTGTTTTTAAATTTATCGCAATTGCTTAAGTTAGGGTTAGACGAACGTCTCATCATTCCAACCAATTGATGATCTGTGTTTTCTAACAGGTACTCAGCCATATTAGCTCCATCTTGACCTGTTACCCCTGTTATTAAAACTGTTTTCATGTTATAGATTATTTATTACTGAAGTTAATTTTTCTATTTGTTTTTCTTTCACTTTACTGTGTAAGCCTACGTAGAATCCGTTTTGATGAATGTATTCGCTATTTATGAAGTCTTGAGGGTTGCCGTATTTCTTGAAACAAGTTTGTCGCAAGAGGTTTCCAGATATGACTGGTCTTGTTTCAATATTGTTAGTCTCGCAATAACTTAAAACTCTATCTTTATCTTTTCGAGAATTAAAAATAAGAGGAATACAAAAAGGAACGTCTGAACTATTGGTTAAGCTTTTAGGTAATTTAATTTTTCCACAATCAATTTTAGATTTAAAAAAACTAAAAAGTTTTAATCTGTCAGAGACATATTTTTGTTTGCGTTTTAAGTCTAGCAGTCCTATAAATGCGTGAATGTCACTATTGCGAGAATTATTGCCTAGAAGATAAAAATCAAATCTAGAATCAACATCTTTGTTTAAATATTTTTCTTTATCTTCGATGCTTCTGGTCATGCCGTGATTCCTATACATTGAAAATAAATCTTTCTCTTCTTTACTGTTCGTGAAAATAAAGCCTCCCTCTACGCTTTGTAGCTGGTGGCCGAAATATGTGCTGGTTGTGCTAGTAAAATAACTTGAAGCGTTTTTCATTTTGTACTCGCTAAAAGTGTTTTCGCAGTTATCTAACATTATTTCTATTTCGTATTTGCTTTTTATTTCAGAAAGCCTATTAAAATCTGGATTGAAGCCAAGTAAACTGGTTAAAAAAACACATCTTACACTTTGGTGGTTTTCTTCTAAATAATCTTCTAACTTATCTAAATCCATAGCATAATTGTCTAAACTTATATCTATGAATTTAACATCGAAACCTTCTCTTATAAAGGGGCTCACCGATGTAACCCATGTTGTGGATGGGAAAAGTATCACATTTTTTTTAGTTGGTTTATAATAGTAATCTTTTAAATAGTAAGCTAAAATTGTGTTCGCTGTAGAGCCACTAGAGACAAATAAAGCGTATTTACTTCCAGAAAGCTTTGCCATTTCTTTTTCAAATTTATTTACATTTGAACTCATGGTCCAAAAGTTATTTGAAGAAAGAAAAAAAAGACAGAGTTTTAATCTGTCTAAAATAGTGAAATTAGATTCATTTAACTTCCAGTTTTTCATGCTATTTAAATTTATCGTTATAAACTTTGCTTATTCCGTCTTTTAATTTTGTGAATTTAAAATCAGGATACTTTTTTGAAAATTTTGAACTATCTGCGTCTTTCCTGTATTGACCGTCAGGTTTGCTGCTGTCCCATTTTATTTTTATTTCACTAGCATCGCAGCTATTTAATCCGATCTCGGCCATTTCTTTAATGCTTAAATTTTCATTATTACAGATATTATATAGAAATGGTTGGCTTTCTCTAGATGTTATTTCTATAGCTTTAGCTAAATCTTCGGAATACATGAATTGCCTGAGTGGGGAACCTGTTCCCATTAATTCAATGTGCGAAATTTTGTTGATTTTAGCATTGTTTATTTTTTTGACTAAGCTAGATAAAAAGTGCGCTTTATCTCCTTCAAAATGATCATATTCAGAATAAAGATTACATGGAATTAAATTGCTGTAGTTAGTTTGATATTGCTTGTTATATGTTTCACACTGAACAGCTAAACATCTTTTTGCGTATCCGTAAGAAAAGTTTGTTTGCGTAGGTGGTCCTTGGTGCAATAAGCTTTCTTTCATAGGATATTGATCACTGGAAACTTTATCTGGGTAAATGCATGTGCTAAGAATACCCGTAAAATTAAAAACATTATTTTTAAAACATGCTTTTAAAATATTAGTGTTTATGTAAATATTTTTTTCAAAAAAATCAACAGGGTTATTTATGTTATCCATGATTCCGCCAACTTTAGCGGCTAAATGAATAACTCTATCTGGTTTTACATCTTTTATTAAATTGAATGTTTGATTGTAATTTTCTAAATCACAATCTTTACTGCTCAAATACAAAGCGTCAGGCATAATCTTTTGTAGATGTTTGCCTACCATGCTAGATCCTCCTGTTGCTAATATCTTCATTTCGATGCTATGTTGTTAAATGTTTCTTGTATTCCAGTTAACAAGCCTTTGTAGTTAATATTTAAATTTGTATGCTGACCTACATAATTTTCTGCTTTTTGTTCGCTGCAATTTATATCTACTTTGTGATCTCCAAGGGAATTTATGTGCTCCGCAATATTTTTAAGCGTATAAGAGTAATTGTAAGAACAATCTATCTCTTTAGGGGGGGTAGGATATTTTAAGTAGAAATCAATTAAAGAAATTAAATCACCCATGTAAAAGAAGTCCATTTTTTTGTCTTCGTGAATCTCTATGGGTTTTTTGTTAATATAATTATTGATTGACCTTTTTATAAATCTAGTAGGCAATTCGTTATTGTCGAATACTCCAAAAATTCTTATGTTAAAAAAGTTTTTTTTATGCATTATGGATTCCCTTATTACTTTCTTGCTTAAGCCATAATAAGAATCGCTATTGTATATTTCGGCTCCAGATCCAAAATGAATAAATTTATTATAATTGCTTTTATTTTCTAGTAGATTGTAATAGCAGTTTAAATTATTATCTAATGTTTCACTGCTATCACTTTTTAGTCTAATACCACCTTCTATTGCTGTATGGATTACTGCATCAAAAAACCCATTTCTGTGGAAAAATAAATCAACATCTTTTTTGTTTTTTAAGTCTATGTTTTGCCTGTTTATTTTTACTAATTCATTATCTTTCTGCAAATAAGAAATTAAACTGGAAGCTATATATCCATTTGATCCTGTAATTAAAATTTTCATCGCGATTAGTTTAATTAGGTAGTTCGCTGTTTTTTATATTTTTAGCGATTTGTAATATAAGATCTTCTTGTCCTGCTACTAATTTTCTATTGCCCAATTCAAAAATTAAAGAACTGTATTCTATGCCGTTTAATTTCGAAGCCTTAATGATTGGCTTTTCAAAGCCAGAAAATATTTTATTGAGTCCTGTTAACACATTGATTGGAGATACTATAGGGATTTTTTTAACTAAGTAGTTTATGGAGTCATCAGCTTCAGTTATTATTTTGTTAAAATCAATATCTGTTTTGTATCCATACTTATTTAATACGGGAACAAGGATTTCAAGCTGGGCATTACCAGCTCCAGCGCCAAACCCTCTTATACATACATCAACAATAGAAGCTCCATTAAGAGCAGCGGTTACGGAATTATAAACAGCGCAGCCTAAATTATTGTGTCCATGAAATCCTATTTTAATATTTAAATTATCTTTAAGGCCTCGGATTCTTTCAGATACATCTTCAGGAAGGTATGTTCCTGTAGAATCCATAATTATGACAGCTTCTGCTCCATAATCTTGCATTTTTTTAGCTTCATTTATCAAAGTAACCGTATCAGCTAAAGCCGTCATCATTAAAACACCAAAAACAGTTTTTTGTTTATTTTTTAAGTATTCTATATGCGTTTTCGTTATAGACGCCTCGGTGCAATGCGAAGCGACTCTAAAGATGTCCACTCCTAGATCTATAGCTTTGCTTATGTCGTTTTTAATAGTTGATATGCCCGGTATACTGTGAACACATAATTTTGTGTTTTTTAAATGTTTTTTAGCGGAGACAATCATTTGTTCGTCAGTATAATCGGATTGTCCTATTAATAAAGATGAAGCTCCAAGTCCGTTGCCGTGACCGACTTCAATAATTGGAATTTTAGATAATTCTGCAAAACGACAGTATTTTTCAATTTGAGGTAAAGATATTTTATGAGATACAGCATGGTTACCATCTCTTAATGTATGATCGCTTAATATAATGTCATTCATAATAATTTTTCTGATACTTTTAGAGCAGCGCAATTTATTATATCAAGATTTCCAGCGTATTCAGGAAGATAATCTCCTGCACCATTGACTTTCACGTTTATTATAAATATGTCATCGTTTATTATTGGCAAAGATGTTAGTTCGTAATTTGGGACATAACTTTTAATTTGTTTAATTTTACAGTCTATTTTAGATAGTAAATTTTCACTCTTAACTGTTTTGAATTTTAAAAACATTGTTGTTTGCATATTTACGCACGGTTCTGCTGGGTTAAGGTTTAAAATAACTTTGCAGTTTTTAACGTTTGTGAATTTTTTTACAGCTTTTTCTGTTGTGTGTATATATTCATCTATATTTAGTCTAGTCGCCATTCCGGCACTTTTAGAAGCTACCTGAGAAACAATTTCAATGTACTCTAAATCTTCACAATTATCGCTTATTAAATGAAGTAAAGGTATTGAAGCTTGACCTCCACATGTTATCATATTGACGTTATTTTCATTTAAGATGATGTCATCATTAATAAAAGGAACGCAAAGTTCACCTATTTTGGCGGGAGTCAAATCCACCGTTTTAATGTCTTGTTTTTTAAATTCTTCGTAATTAATGGCCGCAGAAAAAGCGTCTGTGCAATCAAAAACAAGATCACATATCTTGCTATTTTTTTTAAAAAAATTTATACCTTCAGTAGAAGTATCTACTCCTAATTTTTTAGCTTTTTTTATACCTTCTGAATCTTGTCGCCTCCCTACAAAAATAATAGGTGTGATAAATTTAGATTTTAAACACTTAATCAATAAGTCGGTGCCGATATTTCCGGTCCCTATAATTCCTGCTTTTATACTCATCGTGCTATTTGTTTTGATTTTTCATTTATTCCAGAAATCATATTTTCTTTAACTTCGTTATATGGAAGAAGTGGAGACATTTCTTCTATAGGTGGAGCAAAAATTGTATTGCATTTTGTTTTTATACCTTTTACTTTAGGAATAAATTCTTGCTCTGGGTCCATATATACTTCGCAAACACTTGGGCCTTTATAATTTAAGAATGATTTTATGTTTTTGTCAAAATCTTCCCATTTTTTTATGCGGTAATACGGAAAGCCAAATGCATTTGATATTTTTTTGAAGTGAGGCAGTGAAAGCCCAGTATCAGCGTTGACTCCATTATAATCACCATTAAATAACATTTTTTGAGTGTGCTTAATCATTAGATAGCCATCATTATTAAATATAATTATTTTGATTGGTAAGTTATGATGTTTTATTGTTTGTAATTCTTGAAGATTCATCATAATTCCTCCATCGCAATTTAAGCAAATTATATTTTTATTTAAATCAGTGAAAGAAGCGCCTATGGCTCCCGGTAACCCATAGCCCATTTCGCCTAGACCTAACGAAGTGAACATTTTTTGGCCATCTTTAATTTTTATGGCGTAATGACCACTTAGTAATGCTGTTCCCATGTCGGTAACAATAATATCTGTATTGTTTAGTTTATCGCTTAGTTTGTCTATAAATTCATAAGAATTGATGTATTTATTAGATTTATGTTCTGGTATAATTCTTGGGTATTTTGATTTTATTTTTTTACAATATGTAGTCCATTGGCGCTTATCGTTTTCGTAATTTGTTTCTTTAAGTAAGTTTTTGATTAATGTTTTTGAATTTGTAGTAAGTAAAGTGTGTTTTTTCGTTTTATTTTTAGAGCTTTCATTAATGTCAATATCGTTGATTATCAATTCAGCTTTGGGAGCAAAATCTCTCACATCGTACCCTGTTTGAAGTAAAGATAATCTACTGCCTAGAACAATAACTAAATCACTATTTTGTATTATAAAATTAGAAGACCTTTGCCCTTGGACTCCGAATCGACCATAATTATGATCATTATCATCAGGTAAAAGATCGATTGCTGACCAAGTTAATAAAGTAGGAATTTGTAATTTATTAACTAAATCAACAAATAAATCGCTCGCACCAGACGTTCTGACTCCATGCCCCCCTATCAAAACAGGTCGAGAAGATGATTTTAGCTTTTTATATATGTTTTTGCAAAATGAATCAGGAATTAAATCTTGTTTATTTTGGGGTTTATTTTCTTTATGGCCGTCTTTATATTCTTTAGATTGCACATCAAATGGTAAATCTAACCATACAGGGCCGCATCTACCCTGAAAAGATATTGAAAACGCATTTTTTAATTCTAAGTATATATCATCTGTGGTTGAGAGGGTTTTAGAATATTTGGTTACTTTTTTTACAGAATATGGAGAGTCATAACCTTGGACGCCATACATTCTTAAGTTTTTGTGATTTTGCAAAAAATTTTCTTGTTCTTGACCTGAAATTATTAAACCGGGAATTGAGTCTGCCCAATTGCTAATTACTCCAGTCAAAGCATTTGAAGATCCAGCCCCAGCAGTTACTAAAGCTACAGATGGCTTGCCGCTAGCTCGAAAATAAGCTCCCATAGCCATAACAGCAGATTGTTCGTGGTGAACATAAACTATTTCTGTATATCCTAGTTTATTTATAGAATCAAAAATATGAGAATTAGCTGAACCAATAATTCCGAAAGCATGTTTTATTCCTTTTTCTTTGAGGAATTTTGCTATCACATCGCTATTTCTTTTTTTCATATTTATTATTTTTATGTTACCATATAAATTTGTTTTTGTAAAATTCAACTATCGCTGGTAATTCTTTTGAAAAATCTTTGCTAGTTGACCAACCTAATTTTTGAATCTTTTGATCATTTAGGGCGTATCTAATATCTTGGCCGACTCTAGAATAAGATAAATCTAAATAATCCTCAGTGTCAACTTCTTTATTGAAATACGAATTTATGATACTTTGAACGGCTTTAAAATTACTTAATTCAAACCCGCCACAAATATTGTATATTTCATTTTCTTCTCCTTTTTCAATTATTTTGAGAGTAGCTTCGGCTGAGTCTTCTGCATGAAGCCAGTTTCTTATGGGGGAGCCATTATTGTGTAATGGTATTTTTCTATTGAGAGATAAAAATTTAATTGATTTAGGTATTAGTTTCTCGACATATTGACCTATTCCATAATTGTTAGTTAGTCTGAGTATATTATATTTGATTCCATAAGTCCTAGACCAAGCTAAAATTAACATATCAGCAGCCGCTTTAGTTGCTGAATAAGGGTTGCTTGGTTTCAATAAATCAGATTCGATATGCTCTCCTTCAGTTATATCGCCGTAAACTTCATCCGTACTAAAGTGAATTAATCTAGGTTTATGATTATTTTCTTGTCTGTAATTTTTTAAAAGATTTAAAATATTATAAACACCATTAATATTAGAGCTGATGAAATCGTCACTATTAGTTATCGAATTGCCGACATGAGTTTCGGCTCCAATATTTATGAAGTAATCACAATCATACAAAAATTTAATATCATTTATGTCTTTTCTTTCGAAAATAAAATTACTGTGATCGTTAAATTCTTTTAACAGTGAAAAATCAGAAGCGTAAGTTCCTTTGTCTACGCCTCTAACATGCCATCCTCTTTCTAGACACTTTCTTGTAACATATGACCCTATAAAGCCTAAACATCCCGTAATATAAACTATTTTCATATGTTTTTTATAATAAATTTATTAAGTGTTTTTTCGATATAACTGATTTGATCTTCTGTTATTACTGGACTAGTCCCGAGAAAAAATGTATCTGTTGTGACTTTTCTTGAAACTGGATACTTTTTGATCACATTTTCCGTGTTCATTATGCCGGAATATGCTGGTTGAAGCATTATGTTACCGGCAAAATAGGGACGCGTTTGTATTTTATTATCTTCAAAATATTGAATAATGTCTTTTCTTTTGAATTTACAGTTATTTTTAAGTGTTATTGCGAACGCAAACCAGCTAGGATCTGATTTAGCTGTAGCTCTTGGTATATGGAATAAATCTTCATATTTTTCAAAAACTTTCGTTAGTAAGGAATGGTTTCTTTTTCTTAGGGAAACTATTTCATCTAGTTTTTCTATTTGAGCTAATCCTATGCTTGCTTGCAACTCTATGGGTTTTAAATTATACCCTATTTCATCGTAAACATATTTATGATCAAATTCTTCATCAGGCAATGCAGGTAGCCAATTAGAAAATCTTTTACCGCAAGATCCGTTTTTTAAGAGGTTTGCTTTTTTACCAACACAATAACAACCTCTGCCCCATTCTCTAAAACTTCTGGCTATTATTTCTTGCTGTTTGTTTTTTGTTGCGACAAATCCTCCTTCGCCCATAGTTATATGGTGTGCTGGATAAAAACTACAACTAGCCATTTCACCGAAGCTGCCTAAATATTTACCATCATAGGTGCTACATAATGCATCGCAGCAATCTTCTAGTAATATTAAATTATTGCTTTCTACGATTTGCATTAGTTGGTCCATGTTAGGTGGATTTCCTAAAACGTGAGCAAAAGTTATAATTTTAGCCCCACTCTTAACAGCTTCTTCAACTTGATTTAAATCTAAGTTTAAACTATCTATTTCTATATCGACAAATACTGGTTCAAAACCTACTTGAAAAATGGGATTTATTGTCGTAGGGAAACCTGCTATTGGAGTTATAACTTTAGTTCTTTTTGGAAAATTATACAACCTTTTAGATGTCATTGATGACATCATTATAAGATTAGAACTGCTTCCACTATTTGTTAAGATTCCATAATTTTTGTTAAAATATTTTGGAAATTTATTTTCAAATCTTATAGAGTCTTGTCCTAAGGCGAGCCAACCACTTAGTAAAGATTTAGTAGCTTGAGTATATTCTTCGCTTGAAAAAAACGGACCAGCATATTGGACCCAATCAACTCCTTCTGTCCATTTTTTTTCATTATTTTTTTCTTCAGTATATTCTGAAATAAGTTGTAAAATAGTTTCTAGCTTGTCCATTTATCTCTCCATTTTTTTTGAATTAATTTGTCATATTTTATTTCATCTTGCTGCATTTTCCAAGTAGCTTGATTTTCATGCATTCTATACATATAACCTAACCACGATTTAGTGTTGTGAATGTAATGTCCTTTATCAATAATTTGACAATAAAGATCATAATCATTAGCTCCCGAATATTTTAGAGGATTAGTAGATAATTCTCCTGATTTCATAATAGAAGAATTATAAAAAACAGTTGGGGTGCTAATGTAGCAGCCTGTTAATAGTTTTGATTTTAAGTCTTCAATATTAGAATAGTTAAAATTAACGAGCGTGTTTTCGTGCCCTTCAGAAAGAATATCAGTATACCATTGATTGCTAGATTGCAAAAAATTAGCATTTAGCTGTTTTAAATATTTAACATTTTTACTGATATAATCAGTTTTTATTTTATCATCAGAGCCTATTATTGTGTAGTATTCACCTGTCAGTATTTGCTTGGCTGTGTCTAAGCATTCGTCCCAACATCTTGGGTATATATTTTCAGCCGTATCAAAAATAAAGTTACTTGATTTATATAATTCTTTTATCTTTTTAACGCTGTTGTCTTTACTTTCGTTATCGATAACTATGATTTCATAATCATTGTAGTCTTGATTTAAGCATGAGTTTATGCACTCCTGAATGTAATTTTCAGAATTATAACATGGAATTACTATGGAGATTTTCATTTTGTAATGCTTAACAATTTTTGAACTCTATTTATGTAAGTATGATTAGATTCGACAAAATCAATATTTTGTTTTTTTATCTGTCTTAGCTGATCTGGGTTCATACTGCAATATTCTTTAGTTTTTTCAATTAATTTTTGAGGGTCGTTAGATAAGTAAACGTCTGGAAATAAAGATTTAACTTGATTTACTTCATCGCACACTAATAGGCCATTAATACCTAAAGATTTAAAAGTTCTTTCATTGCTGTCATAGCCTAAAACTCTTTGATAGGCATCATGAATATTAAGAGAAACTTTTGATCTTATAATTACTTCATTTTCTAATTCATGAGATATGTTGTGACCAACAGAAAAAGCGCATTTTAAACCAGATTCCATAAAAGCGTTAAGAATATTATTCATGATAGGGATTTTTTCTGAAAGACCATTATCTACAGAAGCGCCTACAAAGCAAATATCATATTGATAGTTATCATCAGTTCTAACTAAATAATTTATGTTATCGAAAGCTAAGGGTAAAGAAATAGTGTTGCTCCATTTAAAATGATGTTTGGTTTCGGAGGAAAAAGTCCATTTAAAAACATTACTGAGAGAATTAACTTTATCGATTAAATTATCCGGTATAGATGTTAGGTAGGCAGAATGATTACCCCAAGGCTCTGGAAATTTATTAGGTTGAACAAATAAATAAGTAGAATAACTATTTTTCATTTTATCAATAGTATTTTCATTCAGCATAGCTTCAGTGCAAAGAAGTCTATATTTTTCTTTTGTCTTTATTTCATCAAGGCTATTAATAAAAACAACGTTTTGATCTAAATATGCGAAAGCGTGGGCGTAACCGTTGTAAATCCATTTTCCTGCGTAATGAGGATGTTTTTGTATGTATGTTAACATAAAGAATTTATATTTCTTAAGGTTTTCTCTAGTCTAATTTTAGATGTATGATCTTTTAAGAATCTTTGTCGCCCCATCTCAGATATTTTTAACCTTGAAGTTTCATTTTTTAAATAAAAATTGATTATGTCTATAGCTTCTTCTGGTGTATTAAAAACTTCTATTTCTTTTTTGGGTTCATAATACATTTCTAAGTTTTTGACGTTTTCTGTAACTAGTAAAGATTGGCTGCATGTAGACTCAAAAATTCTAAGTTTCATTTGAGTTTTTTTCTCAGGATCATTATCATTGACAGTAGGATTAATAGCTATTTTACAAGAACTGTAAAATTCAATCAAATCTTCATAAGATAAATCAATAGCACAAGATATATTTTTATTTAATTTTTGAAAAAAAGACTCTCTTTTTTGAGTTATTCCTCCGCAAAAACCTATGTCATATAAAGGACTGCTTTGAATAAAAAGTTTTTCATTGCAATGCCACTGACCTAGAATTATATTTTTGTAACCATCCTCTTTATATTTTTCTATGTGATCAAACTCTGGAGTAGAGCATACTGAAAAATTATTACAAATATGTTTTGAGAAATCATTATATCTCCATGAATCATCGCAAAACCAATTAAAAGTAATTATATTTCCTTTTTGGGTGATTTCTTTTATATCACTGATTTCTGGTTCATTTGGAGTTATAAACTTATTGCCTGTTATGCAACAAAAAATTAAGTCTGGTTTGAAAGTTTCAACGGTTTTTTTGAAATTATTAAGAGCTTTAGAAGATGTGTCGTAAAAAAGAACATCATGGCCCAATTCCAGCATAGGAATATAAAGGTTGAAGTAACCGCTATCAAATTTATGACGGTTATTTCTGGCTAAGGTTTTATTTATTACTAATAAAATTTTCATATCCTAAAACTCTTATACTTTAGTTTTCATACGCAAAAGTAAGAAAAGCTTCATGAGGTCCATGAAGGCTTAAAGCTTATTATTTTTTAATGTCAGTTTTATTTTCTAAGCTTTTTAATTATTGGGACTTCGCTTTCATAAACTTCTTTATTGCCGTTGCCGATCATTTTGCTTACCTTAAATAAAGCGTCAGTTAATTTTGAAATGTCCTCTATCGAAGCTGACTGATCAGAACCATACATTGTTCTATCTTGCGTTACATGAAATTCAATACATTCTGACTCCATTACGCAAGCTCCAACACAGGCATCATGACCGTTATAATGGTTGGAAAAACCAATTTTATAATCGGGGTATAATTTTTTAAGTGTGTTTATATATTTTAAATTAACTTCGTTTTCTTTAGTGGGGTAAGTACTTGTACAGGCTAAAATGTATTCTACATTATTCAATACTTGTAAGGCATGTTCGATTTGATTCGAATCACTCATGCCGGTAGAAACTATTACTGGTTTTTCAGTTGAATTAAGTTTTTGCAAAAACTCGTCGTTTGTTAAAAGCGCTGAAGCAATTTTGTGGTATTTTACATTACAATTTTTTTCTACAAAATCAATACTCTTTAAATCCCAACATGAAACAATAAAATCCAAACCTAAAGATTCAGAAAACTTTTCTAATTCTTTATATTCGCTTTCGTTAAATTCTAATCCCTCTTTTTGCTGTCTGAAAGTGGTTCCCCAAGGAGATTTTCTTTTAGATTCTAGCTCTTCTTTAGTGTAGACTGAATCAATGTCTCTTTTTTGCAGTTTCACAGCGTTGCATTTTGCTTCTGATGATTTTTTTATTAAGTCTTTAGCTATATTAATATCACCATTATGGTTTATTCCGATTTCTGCTATAATATACATAAATTATTCTTTCTCTTTGTAATGTGATAAATATTCCGAAAATAGATGTGGGTATTCTTTTTCTAGGAATTTGTCTATTTTTATTCTGTCTTCTTTAGTGATTTTTTTGCTGTGATAAATTTTTTCGCTATTACTTTTATTTGGTCCGAATTTTTTAACTTCACTGTAAACAGAAAAGCTAATATTTTTGATTTCTTCAAAAGATAGTATTTCTTTCCTTGTTATTTGCGGAAAATTTTCCAAAAATAAATTATGCAATTGGTTCAGAATTTTTTCACCTTCTTTTTTGTCTATTAAGCTTTCATAGTAAATAAGTAATTTATTGCCTTTATATTTATCATAAGTGTCTAGTAACCTGATATAATCAACGGCTACAGTTCTGTTTAAAAGACGGATAATATTTTCATAGCTTGGATCGTCGATATGTGAAATAATACATTCTTTGTAATTTCTTAAAGAAAAGATCATTATAGGTCCAGATTCATTTGATAAATTTTTTTTCCAAAACCTTTGAAATGCAGAAGAATTTCCATGCCTTCCTAATTCGTTATTGTCTTGCTTGTAGTTTATTAGTATATTTTCTAATATAACATCTACAAAAGTATTGCCAGATCTAGGAAATCCAACTTTGTGTATAAATTTATTGGGCTGATAAATATTAACATCTACCATACTGTTTTTCCTCCGTCTATTACTATATTTTCCCCGGTCATATATGAACTAGCTTCAGAGCACATAAAAACAATTGCCCCTTTATATTCATTAATATCCGACATTCTTCCCATAGGTATTATGTTGCTTAATTTTTTTACAAAATCATCAGGGTGATTATTAAAAACTCCCGTAGGGCTTAAACAGTTTACTCTTATATTTTTTTTAGCAAAATAAACCGCTAAATATTTTGTCATGCCTATTACTGACCATTTAGCTGCTGAATAAGTTATAGGCTTTACATTTTGTTGATCATCTTCTAATCCTTCTTGCTTATAAAGTCTCTGATCTGGAGCTATAACGCCTAAATCAGAAGATATGTTTAAAACAACTCCTTTGGTTTTTTGAAAAATCATTTTGTTACAAACAGCCTGTGTCACAAAGAAAGTCCCGTTAATTATAGCGTCTATTCCAGATCTCCAATATTCTTCTGTCATGTTTTCAAATCTAGATTCGGGGCCTAAATTGCTATCTTTTTTTACTTTAGGGTCTTTTGCTGCGTTGTTTATGAGAATATCTATTAAGCCGATTTGATTTACGGCTTCAGTTACAGAATTTTTATCAGCAACATTCATATGGACAGCTTTTACTCTACCTTCTCCGAACTTAGAGTTAAGTTCTTCAGCTTTATTTTGAGCTTTTTCTAAATGCCAATCAGCTAAAACACAGTTACCACCATGTTCAAGTATTGCTTCTGCATGTTTGGGGCCTAAAAGACCTGCGCCGCCTGTTATGAGAGCCGTTTTCTTTTGTAGGTCAAATAAATTTTTCATTATAAAGTTTGTCAAATTTTCTTATATGCTGAGCTATTGTTAAATCTTCTTTGCCGGTATCACCTCTGGCTGTCTGTATAGTAAACAAATGATTGTATTTGTTTTCAGCTAAAATTTCAAATATTTTATCGAACTTAACATCTCCAGTAAAAGGTTCAACTGTTTTTACTGGATGAATAGTTCTGTCTTTAAGGTGAACGTTTTTTATTTTAATAAAGTTCTTAGAAAGCCAATCATATACATCTCTTTTAGATGAGGTTATGTTTCCTGTATCGAATGTTAGGAAAAAATTTTTATTTATTTGGCATAATTCTAGAGCTAAGTCGCTATTACAGTCAACTTCGAATAAAAAGTTAAGGTTTTCAAATCTAGCTAAAGATTTTTCAACCATGGTGAAAAAATATTTTTCTGTTTCATGGTTTAGTTCTGCAGAATCTAAAAGAGGTATAGTTACATTTTTAACGTTATTTCTAATTGCAAAATCACAAGCTAGCCCAACTTGTTGATGAAAAAAATTAGGGTTAAAGATATTATCTGTAATTAAATGATCGCAGCAAATAGAAGATATTTTACTAGAAAAACATTTAATATTTAAATTTAGTGCACCCTCTTTTATTGATCTACCTGTCAATATCCATTCAATATGATCTAAAGTTAACGATTTAAGTTTAGCGAATTCTATTTTCCAGTTACTTTTAGGAAATTCTTGAATGTGATTATCAATAGGGGGAAGTAATCTTCCTTGCATTAATCCTAATTTCATAACTGTTCGACTATTTCTATAAAATTAAATTCAGGGTCTAGGCAGAAAAAGACTTTTGCCAACCCGTTATCAGAGATTTTAGGTCCTGATAAGCATTTGTAATTATTCTTACTTAATTTGTAAAAGATATCATTTGAATTGTCAACTGTTAAAGCAAAATGGGTTATTCCTTTAGAATCTAAGCAAATGTTTTGACTATTTTTTTTTGATTTGTAATCTAATAGTTCTAAAAAAATTTGGCCGTTTTTACCGAGCTTGATTATATCAGCTTCAGCATTATGTATGTTTGTTATTTCAGATAAAAATTTTCCCTTTTCTGTTTGTTGGTATAGAACTTCTAATCTAAAAAAATCACAGTAAAATGATTTCATTATCGGCAAGTTTTTTACAACTATACCTACATGCCTAAACATTCTTCTAAACTTTCTTTTAAAATTTCAAGACCTTCTATGAGTGCGCTTTTAGTGATTGTAAGAGGTGGACCTATTTTTAAGGTTCCACTCATGGTTCTGACAGACAATAATCCTTTTCTCATTGCCGTTTCAATTATCTTGTCTACAAAATCACTATCGTTACCATCTGGGGAATTTATGAAAACACTAGCCAAAAGACCTCTGCAAGAAATTCTTTTTATTAAATGAGGTTGTTCTTTTTGCCATTTTTTTAAAAACTTAAGCATTAAGTCGCCTTTGTTTTTTGATTGTTCGACAAGTTTATTTTTTATGAGATAATTTATGGAAGCTGTTGATGCTGCTACTGCTGCCGGATTACTTCCGTGTGTACTATTAAAGCTGGAACTTGTATCAACTATACTCGATTTAGAGATAACACAAGAAAGAGGTAAAGAAGATGATATTCCTTTAGCACAAGTTATAATATCTGGAGAAATTTTGAAATGCTCAAAAGCAAAAAATTTACCGGTTCTGCCGAATCCTGACTGAATTTCATCTACAATTAATAATATTCCGTTGCTTTTGCACCAGCTTTCAAGTTTTTGTGCGTACTCTATGGGTAAAAATGAAGCAGACCATCCTTGGTAAGGTTCTATAATAAAAGCTGCATATTCGTTAGGTTTTAAATTTTTTACGGATTGTTCAAAAAAATTTTCAGGAGATGATTTCATATCCCATTCATTTGGGAAAGGAAGGTGTTTAACAAAAGACTTTACGGGAACCCAGTCATTACCTTTGCCACAAGCCATAGATGAACCCATAGTTTTTCCATGAAAACCTTGATCGAAAGATAGTATTTTTTTTCTTCCTGTGTAAAGCAAAGACATTTTGATTGCTGCTTCTACAGATTCTGAACCAGTGGACAAAAATAAAACTTTACCTAAATTTTTAGGAGAATTTTGCATTATTAGTTTAGAAAGTTTATTTCTCTCTTTGGTGGGGTAATAATACGAATTCAAGAGTTGTTTTTTGCATGTTTTTAAAATTGCTTTCTGTACATCTTTATTGCTGTGCCCTACATTAGTTACAAATATTGATGATGTAAAATCTATCCATTTATTACCGGATTTATCATAAACATTAAAATCATAAGCTTTATCCCAAGCTACCGGTAATTGATCGTTCATTGATGCTGGCTCATAAGTTATGCAATCTTCAAGAATTGATACCGTTTCTGGAGATGGTATCTTTGTTTTGATGGTCCTGTTTTTAGTTTTGATTTTTGGGGTATCTACAGGTATGTGAGAAAATTTATACATCGTTTTTAACCTTATATTCTAAATAATTAAAATCTTCTGAAGTATCTATTTCGTGCGAGTATTCTGTTACGAAAGATAGTATTTTATTTCCATGAAGAGTATTTCCTTTTTGCATAAAATATTTAGGGTTAACTATATCTACATAACCATTAGGACAATAGGTTTTTTGTAAAAGTTGTCTGGGCTTGTTAGATTGGTCAAAACTAGATATAGGCGTCCAAAATTCATTGTTTTTGAGGAAATATTTTAACACAGATTCGGGAGTTTCGTGTCCCGATCTTAAAGAGTCACATTTATTCTTTAAAAATTTGTCTATAGCTTTATCTACGGTTTCACTTTTTATGAGTGGAGTTGTTGCTCTTAAATGCACAATAATATCTTCGGTTTTATTTTCAAGACAAAAATGTTTAAAAGCGTCTATGTCTGGAGAACTATCTCCTGCTAAGTGGTTAGGTCTATGCGTTACTTTAACTGATAAATTTTTGCAAACTTTAGATATTTTGAAACAATCTGTTGAAACGTGTATCTCGTCGATAAATTTACTTTTTTTAGCCTGAAGAATCGGATATTCTATTAAAGGTTTATCGTTAAGCAGTTTGATATTTTTACCCGGAACGCCTTTACTTCCTCCTCTAGCTAAAATTAAACAAATTATTTTTTTATTGCCGTACATAATAACATAGCTTCTTTAGAAAATCTTATTGTTTTATTTATAGTGGAACTTTTAAAAAAGTCAGAAAACGGGTGGTATGGTAATGGCAAAGAGCTAACTAAAAATCTTAATAAATGAGCAGTTTTATATTTCCAGAGTAAAGGTAGTTGGTAGAAATACTCACATTTGGCTTCAAATCCAGATATTTCGCAAGCTGTTTTTAAAGAGTATCTAGTAAATGGAGTCACATGGGTATGGTCTATGTAAAAGGCTTCCTTAAAAGAATGTTTCCAACTTGGGGTCATGCATATAAAAATGCCTCCTTTTTTAAGTAACCTAAAAGATTCATCGATTAAAACATCTGGATCGCGCATATGTTCTACTACAGATTTAGAAAAAACGAAATCAAAGGTTTCGCTTTTTAATGGATACGGCGCATTATTGAGGTTAACTTTTGAAAATTCATGCTCAGCTAAAAGATGTTTAGACGAATTAGAAATGTCTATTCCGTGAACTTGTAAGCCTAAATCTTTAAAATTTTTAGTTATATCGCCATTCCCACAACCTATATCTAACAGTTTGCTTCCCGGGGTTATTTTATACTTTTCTTTTATATGTTTGCAAAATTTAAGGGGGTAGCCAGATTTTTTACTTGAATAGGTTGTTTCTACATATTTTTCGTTAAATATTGAACTCATTAATTTCCTTGTATCGTATGACAGAATTTATTGGTGAATTTTCGCAGCAAGAAAAAATATTAACGCCTATATTCTGAGCTGATTTGTTGATTGTTGAAAAATCTTCTATTATTTCTCTTAAGTAAGGATTGAAAGAATCGTTATTGAAAAAATTAGAATTAGCATATCCTTTGCTATAATCTAAATCTACGCCAAAAATATAAATATTCTTGCATCCTGACAAAATAGACAGAGAAAGCATATGCAAAGAAACAGTGGATCCGCTACTATAAAGAGCTTTGTAACCCGTGTATTCTTTAAGCTTTTCTTGAATAGTCACTCTCCTTGAGTCTATGTGTCTACAGCAACCATTAGATCTGTCTTCATTATAAAGCTCTAAGCACGTCTTATTTCCAAAATGTCTTTGATCGTAAGTAAAATAATTTACATTAAGTACATTTTCTACTAAATTTTTATTTGTTGTGTCTACGGTGTCTGAATAACAAAGCACTGTCGATGGATTACGGTTGAGCCTTTCATACTCTCTTTTTACTGTGAAAATGCTATTTGCAACCACCCTGTAATCAGCATTTAAATAAAACATTTCGTCAAAGTCATTGACGCTGAGAGTGCAAAATTTATCTTTCGAGTTAGAGAGTTTACCTATTAGGTCAATATAAAGTTTATAGCTAGGTCCAGTAGCTACACATAAACCTGTTTTGCTTTTGTGTTTATCAATTATATCTTTATAAGAAAGTTTCATTTTAGAGATGCTTGCTTAAAAGTTTTTATATTTTACTCCAGAAGATTGAGGGTGCCTTATTGCATTGTTTTTTAAATTCTTCCATTCCGAATTTAGCAATTTCGCTAAGGCATCCTATTTGTTTTTGACTTTGTTCGTTTGAGAGTATTTTTGTGCCACAAAGAATTGCTTCAGCAACAGATCTGCAGAACGGTTCTTTAACTAGCGGGTTGTAAAACATTGTATTGTATTTATTGTAGATTTTCGGCATGTCTTCGTATTTTTTTTGACCTAAAAATTCTATGTTTGGTAAGTTTTGGCACAATATTATATGTATACGATCAGAAGACCATCCAGAAACTACAAACTTTTTATCTGGATTTTGTAGAACGTACTCGAAAAACAAATCTGATCCTTTGCCTTTATGCATGTATCCAGAATAAAGTATTTTATCTTCTCTTTCATTATTATAATTGTAAAACTTAGACACATCTATTGGGTCCGCTACAATTTCTGTATTTTTGAAGATGTCACCAAAAGTTTCTTTAAAGAATTTAAGATGGTAGTCAGAGAGAAAAAATGTTCTTTTGCAATTTCCAAATAATTTGACCATCTCTTCTTGCGATAGATACCCATTTGCGTCGTGTTCTAATCTAACGTGAAACGGGTGTACGCTTAATTCATCCACAATGCCCGGATAGAAGTGGTTTATTCTTGCAAGATTTGAAGATATTACAATATCAAAATCAAAAACTCTTTTAGGATCTTTTAGAGTTTGCCAATTAAGTTTTAAAATATTAAGACCTAAAAGTTTACCTTTATCTATCAGTATCTTATCACTTCTTTGAGCCCCTCCCGGGGCATTTTCCAAATCATTGTCTGCAAGCCATAATATTTTTTTATTGACACAATTCATAAAACCTGTTAATTATATTTTATGTTTAGAGACATAGAAAGTCAAGACTTTTTTTATCTGGTAGGGTTAGCTAACCATGAAACCGTAGTATTAGCTGAAAGCCCAAATGAAGCAGCGTCTATTGGTGCTAAAAAAATATTAAAGAAAAATGGGAATGATACTAACGTTTCAATGGCTATAGTTGTTACTAAAATTAAAGAAAACATTGATGATTGTGAAGTTTTTTCTTTTTCAGAAGTTTTAGGAGACATAGGTCTTTTTTCTCTTGCTAAAGAAATGTCTAACATCAGTGATTTTTTGCTTGACACAAGCAGAAAAAGCACTTAATATCTGAGTGCAGCGAAGATATTAATTACTTTAAGATACCTTAACAGATTACATAAGCAACCTTAAAAATGCCACAAGTAACCCTTAACATATTCTTAAGACCTTAGGAAACCTATGATTACTCATGTTTTAAAAACACAAAGAAGAACTAAAATAGTTTACAAAGAGATGCCTTTAATTTTTGGAATATCTGGTTTAGCCAGATGCGGGAAAGACACTTTCGCTAAATATTTATCTCTTAAGTTAAAAAAACATCAGTACCCTGTGTCTACTGTATCTTTTGCCTCCGCAGTAAAAAAAGATCTTGACAAATTTACTAAAGAAAGCTTAAATATATCTTCTTTTACTGAAAACAAAAAAGAAAAAGAAATAATAAGACCACTGCTAGTTTCTTATGCAACAGATGTTTGTAGGAATAAAATAGATAAAGATTTCTGGATAAAAAAAGTTTCTAAAAGAATAGAAAATTCGGTAGAAAACAAGATAATAATTCTGATACCTGATGTTAGGTATGGAAATGAAGCTAAGTGGATTAAAAAAATGGGTGGTTATGTTATCCATATTCACAGAATAAACAACAAGCCAGCTAATTTTGAAGAAAAAGCTAACGACCCAATAGTTAAAAACATGGCTGATTTTAAGATAAAATGGAAAAATTTCAACAACGAAAAACAAACTTGCCACAACCATATTGCCAAACTATTCAAAAAAAACGGATGGTCACTATATGGAGAATTTAAGTGATATAGATTTAATAAATAATATCAAAAATGATATTAGAACAGAAAACAGTTTAGAGGAGCTTATATCTAGACACTCTGGCATATATTTAGACATTGTTAATTCTTACATGCGAAACACTTACGGCAATGCCTTAAAGCAAGACATCATAAACGAAAAAGATTTAACAATTTATAATTCCGCACTAAAATACAACGAAGAAAAAGGCGCTAAGTTTTCCACATTCCTAGGCAATGAAGCTAAGTGGAAGTGTTTAAATGCTTCTAATAAAAATAAAAAAAACAATAAGTTTATAGAAATAGAAGATGGCACTTTTAATAACGAAAAAGAAAAAATAATATTCATAGAAGCGCCCACAAAAAGAGAAGAAGAAATACTGACTTCTTTCGGGAAAGAAATAGAAAAACAAAAAGACAAAAGAATTAAAAAAATCTTTAAACTCAGATACAAAGGCAACAGAAAACTCACCCCTTGGAGAAAAGTCAGTGAACAAATGAATCTAAGCATACAAGGCTGTATAAACATACATAATTCAGCTTTGAATAAAATATCAAAAAAAATTAAACAAAAATATGAAACTATTACTTAATGCCCCTATTAATTCTTTATCTTTTGGAAATGTTTCAGTTAATATTCTTAAAGAAGTTTACAAAAAAAACCATGAGTTAACTTTTTTCCCAATAGGAGACAAGGTTCAAATAGAAGCTTTTGATAAAAGTAGTGAAGGATTTATATCTTTCTTAAATGATTGCACAAAAAAAAGATACCATACCATAGACAAAGATCTCCCTAGTTTGAAATTATGGCATATTTTTGGTAGCGAAAAAAGACTTACTAAAAATCAATCCCTTCTCACTTTTCATGAAGTTTCTAAGCTAACAGAAATAGAAACTAACCTTTTAAAACTGCAAGATAATATTTTTGTCACATCTAACTACACCAAAGATATTTTTGAACTTAACGGTATCGAGAATGTACATTTCGTGCCACTTGGCTTTGATAAAGATTTCCATGAAACAAATAAAGAGTATCTGCCAGATAAAACTCATTTTGGATTGATGGGTAAGTTTGAAAAACGAAAAAACACAGGAAGAATAATTAAAATTTGGTTGAAAATTTTTGGAAATAATTCTAAATATCAACTAAGCTGCGCAATAACTAACCCCTTTATGGAAGCGAGCTCTTTACAAACAGAAATTTTAAAAATCACTGAAGGCAAGCATTATAATAATATTAATTTTGTCCCTTATATGCAAACAAATTCAGAAGTGAATGAATTTTTAAACAGTATAGATATTGACCTTGGAGGATTAAGTGGCGGTGAAGGCTGGAATCTTCCATCTTTCAACGCTACAGCTTTAGGTAAATGGAGTATTGTAATGAACGCCACAGCGCACAAAGAATGGGCCAATAAAGAAAATTGCATATTAATAGAACCATCTAGCCTTAAATCTTGCCACGATGGAGTATTTTTCAAACCAGAATCTAACTTCAACCAAGGTGAATTTTTTGACATTACAGATGAAGAAATGGAATCTGCGATCCTTGAAAGCGTCGAGTATGCTAAAAAAGAAAACACAGAAGGTAAAAAACTCAAAACAGATTTTACTTACGCAAAAACCCTTGAGACTATTTGCGACACAATGAACGCATTATGAGACAAAGCGACTCTAAAAAAGTATTTTTAATCCCAAAAATCACGGAAAAACTTGGCACAGCAGCTGCTGTAAAGAATATAACTATGTGGTACAATCATAAAACAATTAGATATACATACGAACCTTCTGACAAGGGAATCATTTTTAACTTTGAACTCCCCGGCAAAGCCAAACAAGATGTAAAGGTTTTTCACAAGAACAATTCATTGAACATTAAAGTGAAAAATAAAGACACTTTTAATATCGACCTAGATGAATATTCTCATTACTATAGCGAAGAAAAATACGATTTTAATAAGACTAAAGCTAAAATGCTAAACGGAATGTTAACAGTAAATATTCCAAAAAAGCAAGAACAACAACAGTTAATTGAAATAACTTGATGTTAGTTAAATTGTAAGTTAAAGCGCAGGGCAACCTGCGCTTTAATTTTTTAACAGTAAGTGTATAATCAATATATGATCTACAGTTTTAGAAACACCAAAACAAATGAAATAAGAGAAATCGAAATGCCTATGAAAGATTACAAACCTTATAAAGGCCAAAACGGCAAAGAAGATTTTTGGGAGCGAATTTACGAGTTACCTCAAGTTAATATTGGAAACTCTAAAGCTGGAGATCCATTTGATAAAAATTCTTTTATACATAAAACCGGAAACATGAAAGGTTCTTATGGAGATATGTTAGACTACTCTTCTGAGCTATCAGAAAAAAGAGCAGCTTTACATGGAGGGGAAGACCCAGTAAAACGCAAGCATTTTGATAATTACGAAAAGAAAACTGGCAAAAAACACTTAAAAGATCGCCCTAAAAAAATTGAAACAAAAAACGCTACAATAGAATTTTAAGAGAACCTACAGACCCCATCTATTGCAAAATTTCCAGACTCAGTTATAGGAAAAGTAAAAGCCCCTTGAAAAACGAAACTCTCACCTATCTGTGTAGCCATTTGTTGAGACACTAACTTAGCTCCTGTTATAGAATAAGTAAGTTTATCTGTTGTATAATCATCACAATCCCTTAATTTTATTTTAAAATTATAATCTTGATTCTGGAAAATAACTCCAGTTTGATTACCCGTGTTAAATCCATCAAATATAACATTCATTGATAGCTCCCCAACAGATGGATACATTAATTGTCGCTCAAAAGGATAATCGCTACCGAATCCAACCAAATCTCTTCTTTCAAAAGGTATATTTATTTGATAATTTTGTATTTTTCCAGAAGAAACAAATCTAACTCCCCCATCTTTTTCTGTTGAATCTTCTAATTCTAAAGTTATATCTCCGGGTCTAATAAAATTTTCCTCATTAGCAAAATTACTTATGTAATTCTCTTTTCTAAAATTATTACTTGCTAAAGTGTATGTGTAACTTGTTATGTTTCCGCTTTCTAAAGATGGAATTATATTCGACCCATCATAATCTTGAAATATTACATTTGAACCCGCAAAAGAAACGTTTGCAGAAGGTAAAGCTCCTACAGCTGCCGAGCAAGAATAATTTGTTATATAAGCGTTACCTAGAGCTAAAACCTGCACTCCATTAAAGTTAGATAACCCTGTCACATCCCTTACAGCAGTTCCAGTATCAAACAAGAAAAATAAATTTTTATCAGTTCCAGTAACATTTAAACCACTATAAATACCGACACCGCTAGCATTTAAACCCAAAACTAATTCATTAGAATTATTTTGACTAACATAAGTTATATCACAAGCAACCGTTGGAGGCATATAGTTCGTGTTATAAAGAAAATCATCATAACCTATATGTTTTTTGTTTGCTATATTATTTGAAATAGTGATAGAAGATTCTTGTACTCTATCTATTCTTTTTAGGGAGTATGTGCTTGTATGCGCTTGCGCGGCTGGGCTATCTGAAATTAAAATATCAGTACTGGCATATATTATTCTGTTCGCTCTTGTAGCCATTTACATATATTACACTAAAAATAAAAAAAATGGCAACCCTAAAAGAGCTGCCATTTATTTATCATATATTATTTATTTTAACAGGCAGAAGGCCCAGAAGGGCCAGATCCCCCAACATCTGCAGGGCCAGAAAATGTTACCTCATTATTTGCTGGACCTGTAGGGCCAGAACCAGCTCCACCTGAAGTAGTAGAGCTTAAAATACTAGCATCTCCTCCCGCTGCTTGAAATTCTTGTTGAATTTTTTTACTTAAAATGACTCCAGCTTCCGCCGCGTTAAGACCCTGAGCTCTTACCGCAATATCTAATAATTGAATAAGAACTTGAGCCTCATTTAAATTGAATTTTACATTAACTTCGTTTTCCATAATATTATATAATACAGTATATTGTAAAAGATTATTGTGGTTTTTCAATAACATCCTTTAAAAATTTTACCTGTCCTTCTAAATCTTCTATTTTTGTTTGATGCTCTTTAACTAGCTCTAATAATACGGCTAATATTTCTCCAGTGCTTATAACTCTTTCGTCTTGATAATTTTCGCCTTCATTACACGAAACTGCGCTTGGAATTGCTTTTTCTACTTCTTGAGCAATAAAACCGATATTACATTTGTTTAATTGTTTTGGGTTAGATTTAACTGCTGGTGAATCGCTTTTCCATTTAAAATTAACCCCCCTCATTGACATTACTGTACAAGCTAAACCTCCTATTGTTTTTATTGACGTGATATCAGTTTTGAATCTTTTGTCTGAAGAACAATGCACTCCTACAGTACAAACACATGACGTGCCACATAAAACAGTACCTGTTATATTCGAAGCAGCAACAATATTAGAGCAAGCGCAAACATCACCAGATAAACAAGACTTACCCCCGTTTAGTAAGGCATATCCTCCATTATCTTTATTACCTACTACATTTATATATCCATAAACAGCTAACGCCGCATTATTGCTAGCGCCTATCGTAACATCATTAGCATTAGTTGTTATATGAGCGGGAGTTGTTCCAGCTGAACCAGATGAACCACTTGATCCAGATGAACCACTTATTCCAGAAGATCCAGATGAACCACTTGATCCAGATGAACCACTTGATCCAGATGAACCACTTGATCCAGATGAACCAGATGATCCAGATGAACCACTAGATCCAGAAGAACCAGATGAACCACTTGATCCAGATGAACCCGAAGCTCCATTTGTTCTTACATGCAATTCCCCATTACCATCAACAACTACAAAGTTAGTCAAACTTGCATCCGTATCAAGAGTATCGATGGTTACTTTACCTGCAACATGAAGTGTAGTTGACGGACTTGCTGTACTTATACCAACTTTGTCACTGCTTCCATCGACAAAGAAAAGGTTTGAATCAGTGTCGCCTTCTATTCTAAAATCAAAAGCAGCACCACTTTCGTTAAATACAGTATCTCCATTTCCGTTTATAATAACACTGTTAGAACTAGTGGCAGTTCTTAGTGTCAGTTCGCCTCCAGTCGTACTAACACCTCTTAGATTAACGTATTTATCAGCTCCTTGTCCAAGAGAAAGCTGCGCTCCCATAATAATGCTGTTATAATCATAAAGTAATAATTCTGCCAACACTATACCTCCAGTATTATCCCAATAACGATTCTCTACTAAAGAGTTAACTGCTGTAGAATACTGCCAAAACGCTCCATTGAGTGCAAAATCACCTCGCACATCTAATTTCTTAGATGGATCTACTGTGCCTATACCAACTTTACCATTAGAAAACACAAAATCACTTTCAACAGTGGCATTAGGAGCACTGCCATTCAATGTGATCACACCGTTATCTGTTGATCCCGTTAAACTCAATAAACCAGATGTTCCACTTGATCCAGATGAACCAGAATCACCAGCACTTCCTGAAATTCCACTTGATCCAGATGAACCACTTGTTCCAGATGAACCGCTTGATCCAGATGTTCCACTTGATCCAGATGAACCACTTGTTCCAGATGAACCACTTGATCCAGATGAACCAGATGAACCAGATGAACCACTAGATCCAGAAGAACCAGATGAACCTGAAGAACCAGATGAACCTGAAGAACCAGATGAACCTGAAGAACCAGATGATCCAGATGAACCCGAAGCTCCATTTGTTCTTACATGCAATTCCCCATTACCATCAACAACTACAAAGTTAGTCAAACTTGCATCCGTATCAAGAGTATCGATGGTTACTTTACCTGCTACATGAAGCTTGGTTGATGGACTTACAGTACCTATACCAATATTCCTGCTACTATCAATAACAATGGCAGCATTAGTAATACTACTATTACCAATAAAATTACCGGAAGAATCATTGTTGAAACGAAGTGATAAACCTGCTTTTTTGCTTTGAGGATCAACGCCTAACTGAAAGTAAGAGGTTATATTAGAAGTGTTTTTAGCATTTATTTCTATTCCTTTGCAATTGACATTAGTATTAAAATCATTTTGAAATCTAGCTAAAGTATAAGTAGTATCAATATCAGCACTAACACGAAGCGGCTCACTGTCAGTAGAGCCATGAACCCCAACCCCATCAGCCGTTAAAACTAAAACATTTTCAGTTGCAACACTTTTGAAACTCATATATTCTCCACCGCCACTATGATTATAATGAATCCAACCAGCATCATTTTCAGCAGCGTCACCAAAATATATGTATGAGTCACCATCATTCTCAGTATGTAAAGAAAGAGCCGATATAGTAGTATCTTTTATTACCAACTGAGCATTAGTATTTGCATTCGTACTAGTATCTGTTTCTGTTATTGTTAGAGTGCTGCTATCAAAAACAAGATTGCTTTCAACAGTAGCATTAGGAGCGCTGCCATTCAATGTGATCACACCGTTATCTGTTGATCCCGTTAAACTCAATAAACCTGAAGAACCAGATGAACCACTTGATCCAGATGAACCACTTGATCCAGATGAACCACTTGATCCAGATGAACCACTTGATCCAGATGAACCACTTGATCCAGATGAACCACTTGATCCAGATGAACCACTTGATCCAGATGAACCTGAAGAACCAGATGAACCAGAATTACCAGCAGTTCCATCTACACCTGAAGTTCCACTAGATCCAGAAGAACCAGATGAACCACTAGATCCAGAAGAACCAGATGAACCAGATGAACCACTAGATCCAGAAGAACCAGATGAACCAGATGAACCACTAGATCCAGAAGAACCAGATGAACCTGAAGAACCAGATGATCCAGATGAACCCGAAGCTCCATTTGTTCTTACATGCAATTCCCCATTACCATCAACAACTACAAAGTTAGTCAAACTTGCATCCGTATCAAGAGTATCGATGGTTACTTTACCTGCTACATGAAGCTTGGTTGATGGACTTGCAGTACCTATACCAACATTACCATTATTTAGAATTGTTAATTTATTATTATAACCGCCACCTGCATAAGTATAAAATTCTACTTTTTGTGCAGCTCTTAATACTATTGAATTAGTCGAATGGGCTGCGGTAATAGTAAGGTCATTACTACTTGCATCTCCCGCTTGGTTTGTTAAAGTTATATCAGCACCAATAATTGATCCAGACTTACTAAAGTTAAACCCTTGCCCGAAAATATTTCCCCTAACATCTAACTTAGCAGTCGATAAAACAGCCGTTGTGCCTATACCGACATTACCATCACCTAATATAGTTATACCATTTGTTTGAGTAGACTGGGTGTATATTTTAATAGCATTATTTTCAATATTATTAATAAATAACTCTGCTCCATTTAAACCTATTCTAGAACCGTTTGATGTTCCGTATCCAGTTGTACTGTTATGAAACCTTAATTTATTATCAACCCCAGACACTTCATGTAAATCCAAGCCAGTCATTTCAATTACAGGAGCATCAAAAGCTGTTGTATCTGTAGTGTAAACGCTGCCAGCGGATAAGCCGCCAAAACGGTTAGAAGCAAGATAATCTGATGAATAACCATAAGCTTTGACTGACACTCTTATTCCATTTCCTGTGCTTACTCTATGGGCTATTGTAATGTAGTATTGACCAGTAGTTGTGTTAAAATTAATTCCTTCTATGCCCCATTGACTAGAGATTGCCCCATAAACAGATGTATAATAATTTGTATTATCATAAATTTGTGAAGTATAATTTCCTGAAGTTCCTCCCGGGACGTTTAACCCAACTGAAAACACTTTAGTTAATTTACCAGTACTTAACTGGTTACTATAAGTAGAAGTGAGCGTTACTTCTAAATACCCCCAAAACAGAGTTCCGTTAAAATAAGGAAAAGATATGTCAACTTTTTGATTAGCTGTAGAGTTAGGGAAACTAATACCAAAAACTTTTTCTGCTGTATAGGAATTAGTACGAATAGATGTTCTATTATTATCTAATCCATAAGCTGGGGTTGTTGTACCTATACCAACTTTACCATCAGAAAACACAAAATCACTTTCAACAGTGGCATTAGGAGCACTGCCATTCAATGTGATCACACCGTTATCTGTTGATCCCGTTAAACTCAATAAACCTGAAGAACCAGATGAACCACTTGATCCAGATGAACCACTTGATCCAGATGAACCACTTGATCCAGATGAAC